>OCHD01000858.1_pt1 | contig 23503 bp, 23 predicted proteins | sample 1538481 | NCBI WGS metagenome assembly OCHD01 (sample SAMN04571699, study PRJEB22368) | human gut metagenome | biome: human gut; material: stool | host: Homo sapiens | place: Luxembourg | collected 2012-09-07
CTGATCGAGAACGAGTTCGGCGAGATCGGCATTGACGGCGGCTTTCTGAAGGAAAGCGGCATCCAGATCAACGAGCTGAACGCCGGCTGCATCTGCTGCTCTCTGGTGGGCGATTTCCGCACCGCCCTGCAGCAGGTGGTGGAGCAGTACCACCCCGACCGCATCGTCATCGAGCCCTCCGGCGTGGGCAAGCTCTCCGATGTGACCCGCGCTGTGGAAGGCGTGGCTGAGCATCTGGATGTGCAGCTGAACAGCTTTGTCACCGTGGCCGATGTGAACAAGGTCAAGATGTATATGAAGAACTTCGGCGAGTTCTACGATGACCAGATCAGCCATGCAAGCTGCATCCTGCTCAGCCGCACCCAGACCGCCAGCGAGGAAAAGATCGCCGCTGCCGTGGCAATGCTGCGGGAAAAGAACCCCACCGCCACCATCGTGACCACCGCATGGGATCACCTGACCGGTGAGCAGATCCTGAAGGCCATGTCCACCAAGGACGACTTCAAGGCTGAGCTGATCGCCATGGCTGCCAAGGCCAACGAAGAGCACGCCCACGAGGACGAGGAAGAAGAGCACGAGCATCACCATCATCACGACCATGAGAACGGTGTGTGCAGCTGCGGCCATCATCATGACCATGATGACGATGATGACGACGAGGATGAGCACGAGCATCATCACCACGACCACGACGAGCACGATCATGATGACCATTGCTGCTGCGGCCACCACCACGATCATGATGAAGATGATGACGAGCACGAGCATGAGCATCACCATGACCATGACGAGCATGATCACGAGGAGCACGAGCATCACCACGACCATGACGGTCATTGCTGCTGCGGTCATCATCATCACGACCACCACGCTGATGAAGTGTTCACCAGCTGGGGCGTGGAGACGGCCCGCAAGTTCACCAAGGCCGAGGTGGAGCACGCCCTCACCGAGCTGGATACCGGCAATTACGGCATGATCCTGCGCAGCAAGGGCATCGTGGACGGCGGCGCAGACGGCTGGCTGGAGTTCGACTATGTGCCCGGCGAGTGGGAAGTGCGCAGCCGCAGCGCAGACGTGGGCGGCAAGCTGGTGGTCATCGGCTCCAAGCTGAACGAGACCGCCATCGCCCAGCTGTTCGGCTGCTGAGAACCCCATTATTGAGAGAAGGAGCAACCATTTATTATGGCAAAAGAGATCCCGGTCTACCTGTTTGTGGGCTTTCTGGAAAGCGGCAAGACCAAGTTTATTCAGGAGACCTTTGAAGACCCCAATTTCGACTCTGGCGACAAGACCCTGCTGCTGATCTGCGAGGAGGGCGAAGAGGAGTACAACGAGAAAAAGTTCGCCTTCCCCGGCGTGACCGTGAAGGTGCTGGAGGACAAGTCCGAGCTGAACCCCCAGAACCTTGCAAAGCTGGGCAAGGAAGCAGACGCAGGCCGCGTGGTCATCGAGTACAACGGCATGTGGCTGCTGCAGGATTTAGCGGATGCCCTGCCCGAGAACTGGCTGGTGTACCAGTGCATTGCCACTGCCGACGGCACCACCGCCCTGACCTACGCCCGCGATAACTCCATGCGCAGTCTGATGCTGGACAAGATCGCCCGCAGCGAGCTGATCGTATTCAACCGCGCCGAAGCCGTGAACAACGATGACGCCCGGCAGGAGCTGCACAAGCTGGTGCGGCAGGCCTCCCGCAAGTGCGATATCGCCTACGAGTTCAAGGACGGCAGCGTAGCCTACGATGATATCCCCGACCCGCTGCCCTTTGATATCAACGCCGACCCCATCGACATCCCGGATGACGATTTCGGCATCTGGTACATGGATTGTCAGGACGAGCCCCAGAAGTACACCGGCAAGACGGTGCGTTTTCTGGCACAGGTCTGCCAAACCAACCGCGCCGGCAAAAACAGCTTTGTGCCCGGCCGCTTTGCCATGACCTGCTGCGTGCAGGACATCCAGTTTGTGGGCTTCCCCTGCAGCTACGATGGCTACAAGGCACTGGAGCAGCGCGCATGGGTGCGGGTGACCGCCAAGGTGGGCTACAAGTTCCACAACATCTACCGGGGCAAGGGTCCGGTGCTGACCGCCGTGTCGGTAGAGCCTGCCGAAAAGCCCCTGGAAGAGGTCGTAACGTTCTCTTAACGTTTCTGTATTACAAGGAGGTTCTGGTATGAAAACTCTGTTCCGTATTCTTGGCACGGCTGCTGCCGTGGCCGTCACCGGTGCCGCCATCGTGGCACTGGACAAGATCCTGAACCAGAAAGACCCGCTCCATGTGGAGGAGGTCGAGTTCCCGGAGGACGCCGAAAAGGACGCCGAGGAGGCCGAAAAGACCGCCGAAGCCTACGCGGAAGCCGAGGCCAAGGAAGAGGCAAAGGCTGCCGATGCCGCCGCAGAAGCTGCCGAGGAAGCCGCACCGGAAGCTCCCGCCCCTGCTGAGAACGCACCCCAGACCCAGCCGGAGACCGCCGAAGAGCGCCCTGTGTACGACCCCGAAGCCCCGAACGCCAATCCCGTAGAGGCCGGCCCCGCTGTTGCCCCCAAGGATGAGAACGGCAAAATCGACGTCACTAAGATCGCCGATGCCAACGATTTCGGCGACTGGGAAGAGCAGGGCTGCAAGGGCTGAGAAAACAGCATGATCCCCGCATAGACGCGGATATCAGCTCCCCCGAAAGGGGGAGCTTTTTTGTGCTTGCAAAATGCCGCGCAGTTCACTATACTGGAAGAAAAAACACCGATGGAGGGGCAGCACCATGGCATACACCGATGATTGGGAAAGCTTGATGAACGGCGTGTTCGGCGCGGGCGGCAAACTGAAGTTCGGCGGTGCACAGCCGCAGCCGGAAAAGCCGCAGCCCGAAAAACCGGCGGGCAGCGGCCTGCCGGACCTGAACGCGGCGCTGCTGGAACAGCAAAAGCAGCTGGACGAATTGCTGAAACAGCAGAACGCCCGGCTGAAAGCGCAGGATGCCGGGGTGCAGACGGCGCTGGAGGACAGCCGCCAGATGCTGCGGGACATGGAAGCGGACGGCCTGCTGGCCAAGGGTACGGCAGACACAAAGCCGGAGCAGCTGGGCAGCTTTGAAGGCCTTGCCGCCGAGGTAAAAAAGACCGTCCTCGGGCAGGATGCCTTTGTAGACAGCGTGGTGCGGGCCATGCGCCGCCCCTTTGTGCTGGGCACCGAGGGCGCAGCCGCCCGCAATGTGATCCTGCTGTGGGGTGCACCGGGTACGGGACGGCACTTTGCGCTGGCCGAGACCGCCCGCATCATGGCGGCGCGGGGGCTTTTGCAGAGCGACCGGATGGCAGTGATAGACCTTGCACTCTACCCCGACCCCGGCACGGAAAAGCTGTTTTTGCAGGACCTATACGCCGCCCTGCACGCTCCGGGCGAGATCGTGGTGTTCGAGCATTACGAGAGCTGCCACCCCGGCTTTTTGCGCATCCTCTCCGACCTCGCGGTCAAGGGCAGTGCGCCCCTGTCCAGCCGGTATCTGGTGAACAAAGAGGGCATTCTGGTGGAAGCCGGTACAGCGCTTGCCCCCGGCGCAGTGAGCCGCATCGACCCCTGCGGCAAGTACCTGATCTTCTTCTCCCGCAAGGGACGGGAGGCGCTGGCGGATAAATTCGGCGCGTCCTTTGTGGCGGCGGTAGGGGATGTGTGCCAGACCGCCCCCTTTACCCCGGAAGTGCTGGCGGCTCTGGCGGCGCAGCAGCTGAACGCGCTGGCGCAGCGGGTGCACAGCCGCCTTGGCCTGACCCTCGCCGCCGGGGCAGAGGTGCGGGACTATGTGGCGGCGCAGTGCTCCAAGGAAAAGGGCGCAGAGGGGCTGGCAGACTGCTGCGAGCGGATCTTCCGGGCTCTGAGCGAGTACTGCTTACAGACCGATGCAAAACTGTCCGGCACGGTGGCGTTGACCGCCGCGCCCGAGGGGCTGCAATTTGCGCTGAACGGTGCCGCCCCGGCAGACCTGTTCAGCCTGCTTCCGGCGGCCTACACCGGCGCGGTGGAGCAGATCCGCGCCGAGCTGGATGCGCTGGTGGGGCTTGCCCCGGTCAAGGAGTATGTGTTCGGTCTGGCAGACAATTTACAGGTGCAGCAGCGCCGCGCAGCGGCGGGCTTCAAGACCGCAAGCCTGTCCATGCACATGATCTTTACCGGCAACCCCGGCACCGGCAAGACCACCATTGCCCGGCTGGTGGCAAAGTACCTCAAGGCCATCGGTGCACTCAAGGGCGGGCAGCTGGTGGAAGTGACCCGCGCCGACCTTGTGGGGCGCTACACCGGCCACACCGCCCCGCTGACCAACAGCGTCATCGAAAGTGCACTGGGGGGCGTTTTGTTCATTGACGAGGCGTACAGCCTGTACCGCGGCCAGCAGGACAGCTTTGGGCAGGAAGCCATCGACACCCTTGTAAAGGGCATGGAGGATCACCGGGACGAGCTGGTGGTCATCCTTGCGGGCTACACCAAGGAGATGGAGGTGTTCCTCACCGCCAACAGCGGCCTTGCCAGCCGCTTTCCCAATAAAATCGAGTTCCCGGACTACACCGCAGACGAGCTGCTGGACATCACCACCGTGCTGGCAAAGGGCAAGGGCTACCGTCTTGCCGAGAGCTGCACCTTCCCGCTGCTGGGCTACTATAAGCGCCGTCAGGCGCTGGACAGCCGCACCGCCGGCAACGGCCGTCTGGCGCGCAACACGCTGGAAAAGGCCATCTTCAACCAGAGCCGCCGCCTTATCGCCGAGCCCGCCGCTCCCCTTGACCTCATCCAGCCCAGCGATCTGGAATTTGAGGAATAAGGAAAAATTGATAGGAAAAAGGGTTCCAGAAACGCCCGCAGGCGTTTCTGGAACCCTTTCTGTTTATTCATGCTGCTCCGCAAGGCTCTGCACCATCTCGTGCAGCTGAGCGCGGACGGCGGCGGGGGCGGTGACCTCTACCTTGCCGCCAAAGCCGCACACCCAGCCAAAAAACTGTGGACTGACACAGATGGGCACGTCAAAGTGGAAGTAGCCATCCTCCTCCGGGCAGAACACCGGTTCCCTGCCAAAGCGCTCCCGCATGACCGGCTCAAGGTCGGCAGCGCACCGCAGGGTGACCCGGTACTCGGTGCCGCCGAACATATTGAAGTGCTTGCGCAGGTAGGCGGGCAAATCGAAGGTGCGGAAGAACTCCTTGCCGCGGCGCGGCTCGTCCAGCACCAGCACCCCGGCCATCCGGTCCACCCGGTAGTGGCGCACCGGGGGTGCTTTTTCGTCCTGATAGGCGATCAGGTAATAGCAGCCGTTTTCCCATGCCAGCTGCCACGGGCTTACGGTGCGCACGGCGCTGCTGCCCTTGTAGCGGAACTGCACCAGACACCCCCGGTTGATGGCAGTGTGCAGCGCGTCGATGCTGTACAAAAGGGTCTGGCTGTCGGTCTTGGGGCGCCCGTCCACATACACCTGACGCTGCAATTGGGTGCCCTCGTAGTCGGAGCAGAGGGCTTCCAGCTTGTGGATGATGCGCTTGCTGGTGCGCGCCGAGATGACACTGCTGGACTGTACCGCATCCACCAGCAGCTTCAGCTCCGAAAGCTCGAATGCACGGCTGGCCATCCAGTACCCGCCGCCGCGCCCCCTTTGCAGCTGGATGTCGTAGCCCAGACTGCGCAGGGTGTCAATGTCGCTGTAAATGCTCTTGCGCTCGGCCAGAATGCCCTGATTTTCCAGCAGCTGCACCAGCTGGGGCACGTTCAGGCGGTGGTTCTCGTCGGTGCGCTGCTCAAGGATGCGCAGCAGCGTTACCAGCTTGGATTTCTGTCCTTCCTGCTTGGGCATGGGGCAATACCTCCGTCACGGTTTATTCCGGCAGCTTTTTGTCAAAGGCGGCGCGGCGCTGGGTGGAAAGGCGGAACATCTGTTCCAGCTTGTCCCGGTCGTCCGCTACAAGGGCGGCGCGCATCTCCTGCAGGGCAGAATCAAACTGGTCGATCTCGCTGATCAGGTTCTGCTTGTTCCACAAAAACAGCTCTGCCCACATTTTGTCGTTGATGCGTGCAATGCGGGTCAGATCGCGGAAGGAGTCGCCGGTGTATTCGCACAGCGAGGAGTTGTCGTTGGCGCACATCAGGCTTACGGCAATGGCGTGGCACAGCTGGCTGACATAGCCAATCATCCGGTCGTGCTCCTGCACGGTCAGGGTGCAGATATGCTTGAAGCCCAGCACCTCGGCCAGTTCCTTTGCCCACTGGATGCCCGCCGGGGTGTTCTTTTCGGTGGGGGTGATAATGAAGTTGGCCGGGGCAAAATTCACCTCGGCGGCGTGCTCCACGCTGGAGGTCTCGCGGCCTGCCATGGGGTGGCTGGCGATGAACTCCACCCCCGCCGGGCACAGCGCCTGCACCGGCTCCACAAGGCCGGTCTTAACGCCGGAAACATCCGTAAAGATGCACCCGGGCTTGAGCAGATGGCCGTAGGTGCCAAACCAGTCCAGCAGCGCGGTGGGGTACAGGCCAAAGATGATATGGTCGGCCTGCCGGACAAGATCCTCAAAATCATGGGTCTTGCCGCCGGCGATATAGCCGTGCTCCAGCGCGTACTGCAAGTGTCCCTCGCTGCGGTTGATGCCGTCCACATGGAAGCCTGCGCGGGTCAGCTCCAGCGCGTACTTGCCGCCCAGCAGACCCAGACCCACTACGAGATAACGTTTTGTTTTATCAAGCATCTTCTACCTCCACGCCAAGCGGCGCTGCATCTGCAAAAAAGCCGGGCCAGCTCTTCTGGATGGCTTCGGCATCGTCCACGGTCAGGGGCAGTGCGGCGGCAGCAGCCAGCACCGCAAGGCTCATGACCACCCGGTGGTCGTTGTGGCCGTGCAGGGGGGCGGCGGGGGCGTGCAGACGTTCAGCACAGCCGTGCACCGTGATGGTGCCGCCGTCGCTTTCCAGCACGCCGCCGCAGGCGCGCAGCTCGGCTTCCATAGCCGCGATGCGGTCGCTCTCCTTCAGGCGCAGCCGCTGGGCGTTGCGGATGACGGTGGTGCCCTCGCACAGCAGACCCAGCACCATCAGCACGGGGCCAAGGTCGGGGCAGTCCGCAAGGTCGATATCCACCCCGTGCAGGGGTGCTTTTGCAAAGGTGACGCTGTCGCCCGTGCGGGTGAACACCGCGCCGCACCGGCGCAGGATGTCCAGAATAGCGGCATCGCCCTGCAAGGTGTCCGGCGCAAGGCCGGTGATGGTCACCCCGCCGCACACCGCACCCAGCACCGCCGGGAAAGCAGCCTGACTGTAATCGCCCTCCACGTTGTAGTCGCAGGGGTGGTACTGCTGCCCGCCCGGCAGCAGCAGGGTGGTTGCGTCCAGCCAGCGGCTGTGCACCCCAAAGGCGGCCTGTACGGCGCGGGTCATGTCGATGTAGCTGCGGCTCTCCACCGGGGGAATAAGGTGCAGGGTGCTATCCCCGGGCAGCAGCGGCAGCGCGAACAGCAGCCCGCTGATGAACTGACTGGACACGTTGCCCGCCAGCCGGTAGTCCCCGGGGGTCAGTGCACCCTCCACGGTCAGCCCGGAGAGGGACTGCTCAAACCGTAGATTCTGCTCACGATATAACGTTTCGTATACGCATTGCGGGCGCTCCATCAGCCGTCCGCGCCCGGTAAAGGTGACCGGCTGGCCGGTCAGGCTGGCAATGGGGATCAAAAACCGCAGGGTGCTGCCGCTTTCGCAGCAGTCCACCGGGACGGTCAGGGGCAGGAAATGCCCAAGCCCCTGCACAGTGGCATCGTCTGCGCCGGTGCCCACAGCGGCGCACAGCTGTGCGGCAGCGGACAGGGTGGCAGAGATGTCCTTGCTGAATTCCAGATGGGTGATGTGAGAGCGCCCCACAGCCAGCGCGGCGCACAGCACGGCGCGGTGCGCCATGCTTTTGCTGGGCGGCGCAGCGATCACGCCCCCGATGCCGCCGGGGGCAGGTCTGATGGTTACAAGCATAGCGGTGTTATCCTTTTGCAATTTCCCCCGGGCAGCGCTTCAGGCGTCCCCTTGGGGGAGCTGGCGCGCCAGCGCCTGAGGGGGTAAACGGTTTACATCTCCCGGCCGATGGCCCAAGCCACCTGACGGCACTTTGCCATAGCCTGTGCAAAGGCGTCCGGGGTCAGGCACTGTGCGCCGTCGCTCCATGCATGCTGGGGGTCGTAGTGCACCTCTACCTCCAGACCGTCCGCACCGGCAGCCACAGCGGCGATCATCATAGGCTCCACCAGATTGGCCTTGCCGGTGGCGTGGCTGGGGTCTACCACGATGGGCAGATGGGTCTTTTCGTGGATGATGGGCACAGCGGAAAGATCCAGCGTATTGCGGGTGTACTTTTCAAAGGTGCGGATGCCGCGCTCGCAGAAGATGACCTGCTCGTTGCCGCCGGCCATGATGTACTCGGCGCTCATGATCCACTCCTCAATGGTGTTGCACAGGCCGCGCTTGAGCAGCACAGGCTTGTGCATTTTGCCCACGGCCTTGAGCAGCTGGAAGTTCTGCATATTGCGTGCGCCGATCTGCACCACGTCCACATACTCCTCAAACTCCGGGATACGGTCCTCGCTCATCAGTTCGGAGACGATGGGCAGGCCGGTGGCTTCGCGAGCCTTTACCATGTCTAAGATGCCCTCGGTCTCCAGACCCTGAAAAGCATAGGGAGAGGTGCGGGGCTTGTAGGCGCCGCCGCGGAACAGCGCCGCGCCGCCCGCCCGCCTTGACCCCCTGCGCGATGCGCAGTGCCTGCTCGGCGTTTTCGATGCTGCAGGGGCCCGCCATGACGGCGATCTTTTCCTTGCTGCCGATCTTCACGCCACCGCAGTCGATGACCGAGTCTGCGGGGTGGAACAGGCGGTTTGCGCGCTTATAGGGCGCGGACACGCGGGTAACGTTGTCGATCCACGGGTTTGCCAGCACGTCCCGCTCGTCGATCTTGGTGGTGTCGCCCACCAGACCGAACACGTTGTAGTCCTTGCCGGTGATCAGGGTCACGTCCAGACCCTGCTTTTCGAATTTGTCAACGATCTTTTCCAGCTCCTCTTTGGGAGCGCCTTTTTTGGTGGAGATGATCATGGGAGGTCGTTCCTTTCCTGTTTGTTTTACATCACGATATGCGCCTTAGAGGAGCCGTCGGTGCGCAGCAGCTGCGCCAGCCAGATGCAGGCGTGCAGGTAGCCCTGCGGGCCTTCGCCGATAAAATGCCCCTGACAGCCAAAGGACACCACGTCCGTTTTGCGGAAGGGCTCGCGCTCGTCCGGGGCGTCCAGCATCACCTCTACGGCGGGCACGCTGCACAGCCGCAGCGCGTCCAGAATGGCTACACTGTAATGGGCGTAGCCGCCGGGGTTCAGCACGATGCCGTCTACCCGCCCGGGGGCAGACTGGATCTCGTCGATGAGGTCGCCCTCGTGGTTGGACTGGCAGATGTCTGTCTCGATGCCAAGCTGGTCGCAGCCCGCCTGTACATAGTCCATCAGGCCGTTGTAGTCCACCTCGCCAGGCACGCCGGGCTCAGACCAGCGCGCCAGATTGATGTTGGGCCCGTTAAGAATCAAAAATTTCATCCAGTGCCTCCTGTGCAGCTGCCAGCGTCTGGGCCAGCGTGCCGGTGTTAGAAATCACCGCATCTGCGGCGGCAAGGTACAGCGGGCGGCGCTGGGCCTCCATGGTGCGCAGCGCCTCAGCGCTGGAAGAAAGCGGACGGTTGCCGCCCACAGCCAGTGCCTCCACCGGCCGGTCGATGAACAGCACCACGCCGTTCTGGCGCAGGGCGCGGACATTCTCTGCCCGCTTCACCGCGCCGCCGCCGCAGGAGAGCACAAGCCCTTTTTCCTTGCCGAAACGGGCGATCTGCGCGGCTTCCTTTGCGCGGAAGCCCTCTTCGCCCTCGGCGGCAAAGATATCCGGGATGCTGCGCCCGTCTGCCTTGACGATCTCCTCGTCCAGATCCACAAGCGGTCTGCCCAGCTGCTTCGCCAGCAGGCGGCCAAGGGTGGATTTGCCGCAAGAGGGCATTCCCACAAGGGCGATGTTCAGCGTCTCGCGGCGCAGCGCAGCGGTAATGCGCCGCACCTCGCCCGGGGCGTCCTCGAACTTGCGGCCAAGGAAGTATTCGGCGGCGTACACCGCCTGTGCCACCAGCATCTCCAGCCCGCCTACCGCCACCGGCACACCGGCGTCCTCGGCGCGGAGAATCAGTTCGGTCTTGTTGGGGTTATAGACCACGTCCACCACGGCTTCCAGCCCGGGCATGGCAGCAACGTCCAGACTGCACACGCCCACGTTGGGGTACATCCCGGCGGGGGTGGTGTTGAACACCACCTGTGCACCGCTGCGCACGGCTTCGGCGTAGCTCAGCTCGCCCTTTTCCGGGTCGGGAGTGCGGCTGACCGTCAGCACCTTGGCAGCGCCCTTATCCAGCGCCACCGCGCGGGTGGTGTTGTGAGTACCGCCGGTGCCCAAGATGAGCACGGTCTTGCCCGCAAGTTCCACGCCGTGGGCTTCGCACAGGTGGGCAAAGCCCAGATAATCGGTGTTGTAGCCGTAGAGCAGGCCGTTTTTATTTACCACCGTGTTCACCGCGCCGATGGCGCGGGCGCAGGGGTCGATGAAGGAGCAGTACTCCATCACCAGCTTTTTGTAGGGGATGGTCACATTGATGGCCTTGAACTGCCGCCGCTGCAAAAAGGCGCGGGCGTCTGCCTCGGTGGGCAGGGGGCACAGCTCGTAGCTGTACCCGCAGAGCAGCTCATGGATAGTCTTGGAGTAGGAGTGTCCCAGCTTGCCGCCGATCAGTCCGTATTCCATCTCAGTCCTCCTTCCGATAGCCGGTGGGGTCGGTCATCCACCGGGCACCGTACCGGGCGGTGAGCAGATCACCCACCGCAAGGGCGGCGGCGCAGGTCTGCACGATGGCGGCCCGGGGCACGATACAGGGGTCGTGCCGCCCCTGAATGGACAGCTGTGCGTCCTTTTTTGCGATGTAGTCCACCGTGTCCTGCTGCTTGTAGATGCTGGGGGTGGGCTTGACGGCGGTGCGGAACACCACCGGCATACCGTTGGCGATGCCGCCGTTGATGCCCGCGTTGTGGTTGGTGGCGGTGACCACCGCACCCTCTGCCGTCATGCGGAAGGCGTCGTTCGCTTCCGAGCCGCGCAGCCCGGCAAAGCCGAAGCCGGTGCCGAACTCGATGCCCTTGACCGCCGGGATGGAAAAGGCAAGGTGGGCGATCTCGCTCTCCACGCTGTCAAAGTAGGGCTCGCCGATGCCGGCGGGCAGGCCGAGAATGGCAGTTTCCAGCACGCCGCCCACACTGTCGCCCTCGGCACCGGCGGCGCGGATGGCGGCCTTCATGGGTTCTTCCACGGCGGCATCCAGCACCGCAAAGCCCTCGGTCTTACTGGCAAGCGTCTCCACCTGTGCCGCAAGGGCGGCGGGGTCGTCCAGTGCAAAGGGTGTATCTGCAAGCCCTGCGCACCGGGCGATGTGGGTGGTGATATCAATGCCCGCCCGCTGCAATGCGGCAAGCACGATGCTGCCGCCTGCCACCAAAGCAGCGGTCACCCGGCCGGAAAAGTGCCCGCCGCCCCGGGCATCCTGAAAGCCGTGGTACTTGGCGTAGGCGGTAAAGTCCGCGTGGCCGGGGCGCAGAAGGTCGGCGGTCTTGGCGTAGTCGCCGCTGCGGGTGTTCTGGTTTTCGATCATCAGGGCAATGGCGGTGCCGGTGGTGTGGCCGTTCACCACACCGGACAGCAGCTGCACCGCGTCCGCCTCCACCCGGGGGGTGGAAAGGCCGTCGCCCCGGGCGCGGCGCTTATCCATGCAGGCGGCGAGGAAGCTCTCATCCACCGGCACACCGGCAGCCATGCCGTCCAGCACAGCGCCCACGGCACGGCCGTGGCTCTCGCCGAAGATGGTCAGCGAAAGGTCGCTGCCAAAGGTATTTTTCATGGGTCAGTCCTCCATGCCCAGCAGCGGGCGCAGCCCCTCCACAGGGATGGTCTCGGCGCGCCAGCAGCCAAGGCCGGGCACCTTGATGATGGTGATCTGCCCGTCCTGTGCTTTTTTGTCGTGCAGCATCTCGGCCAGCACCTTTTCCTTATCGTAGGCGGTGCGGGTGGGCAACCCTAAGCGGCGGTACACGCCGCGCACCCGCTTTTGCAGCGCCTTGGATTCGATCATGGGCAGCATACCCAGCGCCACGCACTCGCCGTGGAACAGGCCGGTGGTGCGGCGTCCCTTGATGCCCTTCACGGCCTCGATGCCGTGGCCGATGGTGTGGCCGAAGTTCAGCGCCTTGCGCATACCCTGCTCGGTCTCGTCCTGCTCCACGATGCTCTTTTTAAAGCGCAGGCTGCGGCAGATGATCTCGCCGATGCGGTCATCTACGTCCTCTTTTTCAAAGATGGAGAACAGCTCCGGGTCGGCCAGAAGCCCGGCCTTGACGGCCTCGGCCAGACCGTTGATGAAGTGGCGGCGGGGCAGGGTGGACAGGGTGTCCGGGTCCACGATGACCAGCTTTGGCTGCCAGAAGGCACCCACGATGTTCTTGGTGTCGCCAAGATCCACGGCGGTCTTGCCGCCGATGGAGGAATCGATCATGGAAAGGGTGGTGGTGGGGCAGTTGATAAAGTCGATGCCGCGCATATAGATGGAAGCGGCAAACCCGGCAAGGTCGCCCACCACGCCGCCGCCTACGGCCACCACAAGGTCGCCCCGGCCCATGCCGAAGTCCAGCATCTGCCGCAGCACGGTCTCCAGAATTTTAAAACTCTTGCTGGCCTCGCCCTGCGGCACGGTGATGATGGTGGCATCCTTGCACTGGTCGGCTACCATCTGGGCGTACTGTGCAGGCACACCGCTGTCGGTGACCACCGCCACCCGGCGGTCCAGCCGGGCGAACTGGTACAGGTTTTCCAGCGAGCCGCGCTTGACGATGATGTCGTAGCTGCGCTCGCCCAGATTCATGGTCAGCTTGGTTCCGATAAAATCACTCATTTTGTATACACTCCTAACAGCCGCACCGTCCGGCAGGTGCGGTCAAGCTCGCGCAGCAGCGCGGCGGTCTCGCCGGCGGCGGCATCGCCCACCAGCTCTACATAAAAATAATATTCAAAGGGGACGTGTGGCATGGGGCGGCTCTTGATGGACTCCATATTGAAGCCGCTTGCACCGATGACCTGAATGACCTCGGCCAGCTTGCCGGGCTTGTTGTCCACCGTGAACAGCAGCGAGAACCGGTTGCCCGCCGTGGGCTTTTCGCGGCTGAGCACGATGAACCGGGTGGTATTGTCGCCGTCGGTGTTGATGTTGGGCACCAGAATTTCCAGCCCGTACAGGGCGGCAGTCTCGGCGCTGGCAATGGCGGCCTTTGTCGCGTCTTTGCTTTCTGCCACGAACTTTGCAGCCATGGCGGTGTTTGCCATGGCGGTGGCGGGCAGACGGAACTGCTTTAAAAAAGTCTCGCTCTGGGCAATGGCCTGCTGGTGGCTGTACACGGTGCGCAGCTGGGAAAGCTGGGTGCCCGGCAGCACCAGAAGGTTCTGGGAGATGGGCAGGTCGTACACGTCCACCACCCACAGCTCCGGGTGGTTATAACACAGGTCCAGCACGGCGGAAACGTCCCCGGCGTGGCTGTTTTCAAAGGGTACTACGCCGTGAGCGGCTTCGCCCGCGGCAACGGCCTCGAATACCTCGTCCCATGTGGAGTAGCTCACAGCCTCGGCGTGGGGGAACAGCGCCTTGAGGGCGATGTGGGCAAACGCCCCCTCCACCCCCTGATAGGCAGCGCGGTTACGTCCCAGCACGGCAGCCTCGTACTGCTTGGCAAGATCCATCATGTGCTGGACATGGTCTTTATAGTAAGGGCGCAGCGCGGGCTGCTGGATGCGGGCTGCGGCCTTTTCCAGTACGGCGGCCTCCCGGGCGGCATCGTAGATGGGCAGGCCGTGCGCCCGCTTATATTCGGCCACCTGCAAAACGGCAGCCATCCGGCGCTCGAACAGCGCAGCCAGCTGCGCATCCACCGTGTCGATCTCGGCACGGGCTTGTTCCAGTGCGTCCATGGGGGTCACATCCTTTTTGGTCGGTTTTTGCGGGGATACCTAGTAAGTATACCATAACCGGGACAGAGAAACAACAAACCGCTCTCCATTTGAGGGTGGAGAAAATTTCAAATCAGCCATGGGTAAAAAGACAAAAATAGAAAACAGAGGCTCTCCGGTCATCGCCTGCGGCGACGACCAGAGAGCCTCTCAATCGCTGTTTTTATTTTTTAAAATATCCTCCCAGCTGCGGGCTTTACCGTAATAGCGCCCATAGGGGTTATCAAGGTCTGCGGCGCGGAGAACAGGCGGCGCGGGCGGCTGGGGCTTTGGGGTGCGATCAAAGGTGAACCGGGCGGCGGGGCCGCCGGCTTTGATACGGAAGCGCATCTTTAGTGCCCCTCCCCGGCGGTGGAGACAGCCCCGGCGGTCAGGCTTGCCCAAAGGGGCTCGCTGTTTTCCAGCAGGGAAGCGGATTCCTTCAGCCATGCGCCCCGGATGCCGATATAGTAATCTGCCAGCAGCTGCTGGCTGTCGCCGCTGGCGCTCTGCACTGCGTCCGAGGTGTAGCTGCCCAGCTCCATCCCGGTCAGCACCGGGCAGTCCGTCCAGCGGTAGACCATGTTCCACCAGTCGCTGTCGGCATCGGACTTGGGCAGATGGCCGTCCAGATACCGCAACGTGCCGGTGGTCTGCTGGAAGCCTGCGGGGTCATATAGGATAAAGATGGAGCTGAGGGAACTTTGGATATCGGTGGAAAGCTTGGTGGTGCCTGCCATATCCAGATAGGCGTCCGAGTCCTCACTGTTGAAAGCCATGGTGTATTGGTTGATCTTTACCACCACCTTGCCGTCCCCGTTGCAGTCCTCGCCGTAGGCGGCAAGCTGCTGTTGCAGGGCGGTGACGGTGGCTTCGGGCAGGTAGTAGGGGCTGACCACCGCAATGTTGTAATCCGGGTGGGTGGTCAGGAAATACTGCCCGATAAAGCAGTACGCCACGAACGCACCCGCAATGCCGAAGAGGAGCACCCACTTCAGATTGTAGTCCCACCAGTTTGCCCAGCGCTCCCTGCGGCTGTACTGCCGCTGTTTGCGGGGCTTGAGATCCTTTGGATCAATGTCGCGTTCGTAACGGTAGCTTGCCATAAAATAGTTCTCCTGTGTGATGAAACGGGCGGGAAAGGCTGTTACTTCAGAGCAGCCAGAATGCTTTGGCGCACGGCGTCGGGCAGCTGCTTTTGCTCGGCCTTGCTCATGCCGGCGGTCTGGATGGGCGACATGATCTTGATGCGCACACTGCCCGGGCGGCAGCGGTTGCCGTTTGTCTCGAACAGGGCGCGGGCACCGGTCACAGCCACAGGCACCACCGGGGCACCGGTCTTGACCGCAATGCGGAAGGCACCGGCCTTGAACTCGCCTGCGCCGCCCTCTTCACCCTTGTAGCGGGTGCCCTCGGGGAAGATGACGAAGCTGCGGCCGCCCTCCACGATGGCGGTGGCATCGTTCAGTGCCCGCACCGAGGCGCGCACATCATCACGCTGCACGAACACGCAGCCCAGCAGCTTCATCCAGCGGTTGAGCAGGGGGATCTTTTCCAGCTCCTCCTTGGCAAGGATGCCGTGGGGCTTTTCCAGCCCTGCCAGCAGCAAGGGGATGTCGTAGTAGCTGCGGTGGTTCGCCACGAACACGCAGGGACGGTCTTTGGGAATATTCTCCAGCCCTTCTACCGACAGGGAAACACCGGTCACCTTCAGGATGCCCCGGCTCCAGCGGGGGATATGCTGGTTCACGATCTGCTCCACGGTGGCGGTATCTCCGGCAGCTGCGGCGCGCTCGGCACGGCGCAGGATGCCGTAATGCAAGATCATGTACCCGAACAGATAAATAAACATCGCAATGGTGCGAAGAATGCTCATAATGGTTTCCTCCTATTGCAAAAAATGCCATTGTCATTGTAGCACATTTTGCGTAAAAAAGGGAGAGATAAATATTTTTTTACAATTAGCCCCGGTTGTATCTTGCAAAGTTGACAAAATACAGGTATATTTATATCTGTAAAGTTAGCACAATGGCACTTTCCAGACAAAACGCCTGCGGTGCCGGTTAAAAACACAAGAGAGGTACCGCAGTTACTATGGGTCTTTTTCCTTCTGCCAATGATTTCAAGGCCGGTAAGGGCGTCGAAAAGGACGCTCCCCGCAAGACCGGCATCGGCCGCTTTTTTGAGCTTGTAGGCCGTGATATGAACGGCATGTTCCTTGCAAACCTGCTGACCTGCATCGGGTTTGCACCGGTCATCTGTCTGGTGTACATCGGCTTTTTGCAGAACAGCCTGCCGGTGATGCTGGGCAGCGCCGCCGTGGGCGGTCTGCTGGCCGGGCCCGCACTGGCCGGAATGTACGATACCGTCCTGCGCGCGCTGCGCGATGAGGCGGGCTACTGGTGGGTGACCTACCGCAAGGCCTTCAAGCGCAACTTCAAGGCCAGCCTTGTGCCCGGTGTGCTGTACACCGTGGTGGTCACGCTGCAAATTTTCCTCGTCTATTTCTGCTTCAATATGCTGTACCACGGCACCAACGTGGGCGTTCCGCTGTGGGTGGCTACGGTGCTCAATCTGGTGCTGTTCCAGATGCTGTTTGCCTATATGTGGCCGCAGGTGGTGCTGCTGGACCAGCCCTTGAGCCTGACTTTGAAAAACAGCATCAACTGCATGATCGCCTTTTTGCCCCACGCACTGGCTGCCGCCATCGTGCAGGTGCTGTTCTGGGGCGTGGTGATCTTGTGTATGCCGCTGGGTCTTTTCCTGATGCTGATCTTCGGCTTCTGGTTCGTCACCGAGGTGTCCTGCCAGATCGTGTATGGCGATATCGACCGGGTGTTCCACATCGAGGAGAACATCCGTAAGCTGAAGGATGCCGAGCTGGAAGCAGCCCTGAAAGAAGACTACGCCGACGACGACACCCCGGAAGAATAAGCGATAAAACTGCGGAAAGGAGCGATGTCCCATGGAACAACGGAATAATCTTGTGCTGCAGGGGACAGAGACCTTTTCCCGCGGGCAGCTGGACAACCTTGCGCTGGAAAACGGCGCACTGGTGCTGGACAGCGTGGCCGGGCGCAGCCTTTTGTACGGCAGCTACACCACCCCGGAGTTTGCCATGCCGGCGTTCTGCAACCTGAACGTCAGCTGGAACGCCCATGCACCCCGGGACACCATGGTGGAGGTGCGCTGCCGGGTGTACGCAGCAGGGGCGTGGACAGCCTGGATGAGCTTTGGCAAGTGGGCGCCGGATTACCCCCGGTGTAGCGTGTCCAGCCAGAGCGAGGACGGCATGATCTTTTTGATGGGCGATACCGTCACGGTAGCCGCCCCGGGCGGCGGCACCGGCGTGCAGCTGCAGGTGAACCTTTCCACTAACAACGATAAAGTCACCCCGGCGGTGCGTCTGCTGGCGGCGGCGGTGCGTCCTCTTGCGTGGGAAAAGCGCAACGGCCATGCGCTGAACCGGCGGCTCTATCTGCCGGAATACTGCCTTTCCGCCCACGACCCCAGCTTTGGGCGGGAGATGGATCTGCCGCTGGTCATGGCGGCGCTGATGAACCGCTGGGGCGAGGATATCCTGCCGGAAGAAGTGGCCTACGCCATGGAGGACGGCAGCACCCGCAGCACCGGCAACACCGCCTTTGCGGCGGCCCTGCGGGAGCAGATCCACGACGGCTGCTCGGTGGCGGTGCAGGTGGAGCGGCGGGTGCGCGGCCAGCGCGACCCGGTGCGGCTGTGGATGGGGCTGCACGGTTTTGGCCACGACGACGCCGTGATGGCAGACTTTGTGCTGCTGAACGACCCCACCGCCGATACCGACGGCGCGGTGAACTGCACCATGGCGCTGGTGGATTTTATGCGTTACTTTACCGGCAAGGCCATTGCCCTGCGGCCAAAGCAGCGGGAGACTGAGGCCGACCGTCCCCGGCGGCTGCGCTGCGAGCTGCACGCCGGCAGCGCGCCGGGCGTTTACTACTTTGAGCGGCGGGGCGGCGTGGCGCACGCCACCACCGCTCACCGCACCTTTTTGCGCTGTACCCGCACCGAGGACGGCGGGGTACAGTTCCCGCCGGAGCTGCTGGCCGCAGGCGGGCGCTGCAGCGTGTATGCAGTGGACCAGACCGGCACCATGCGGGTAGCAGAGGTACGGCTGCCGAAGCCGAAGCCTGTACCTGCAAGCACAGAACCCAAAGCCAATGGCCAGACCGGGGACGCCCCGGCACAGCCGTAAGCTTTTTCAGGGCGATATATGAAACAGGAGGAACACATTATGGCAAAGACGATCATCACTTTGGGCCGTGAGTACTGCACTGGCGGACGCTACATCGCAGAGGACGTGGCAAAGGCGCTGGGCATCAAGCTTTACGACAAGGAGCTGATCACCATGGCAGCAAAGAACTCCGGCTTGTCGGAGGAGGCTGTTGCCGCCAGCGAGAAACGGCACACCCACAGCCTGCTGTACAGTCTGTACACCATGGGCAACGAGCTGCCGCTGGGCGATCAGGTGTTCATTCTGCAGAGCCGTATCATCAAGCAGCTGGCCGAGGAAGGCCCCTGCGTGATCCTTGGCCGCTGCGGTGACTACGTCCTGCGGGAGCGCAAGGACGTGCTGCGGGTGTTCGTGTATGCACCCAAGGAGTGGCGCTTGCAGTACGCCAAGACCAACCCCTTGGTAAAGGCCAAGGACGAAAAGGGCATCAAGGACGAGGTGGAAAAGACCGACCGCAACCGCTCGGCCTACTACAACTACTACACCCAGAACCGCTGGGGCGATGCCCACAACTACGATCTGGCCATCAATGCCGCCCTTGGCCGCGAGACCTGCGTGAAGATGATCTTAGACGCAGCCGCCGCAAAGGAAAAGACGCTGTGACCCCCAGCCAGACCCAATAAACAACGACAGAACGTGGGCAGGGCGCTTCTGCGCCCTGCCCACGTTTCCGGCAAGGGAAGTTCTTACAGAGCGTATACCTTCTGAAGGCTTCCCCCCTTGGGGGAAAGGCTTTAGTGGCTGCGGCGTTGACTGAGAGTGATATCCATGCCGCAGCATCCCCTATCCCAAGTGTTCAAAAGGAGAAATCGTGAAAACAAATCAATCGCAGACCGCACCCGCCGAGGTGCGGGAAAACATCATGGGCACCATGGAGATCAACCCCCTTTTGCTCAAGCTCAGCATCCCGATGATGATCTCCATGCTGGTGCAGGCGCTGTATAACGTGGTGGACTCGGTGTTCGTGTCCCATGTCAGCGAAAGCGCCCTCACCGCCGTATCGCTGGCCTTTTCATTGCAGAATGTCATGATCGCCGTGGGCGTGGGCACCGGCGTGGGCGTGAACGCCCTGCTGAGCAAGAGCCTTGGCGAAAAGAACCAGAGCCGTGCCAACGCCACCGCAGAAAACGGCATCTTTCTTTCCCTGTGCAGCTTTGCGGTGTTTTTTGTCATCGGCCTTACCTGCATGAAGCCCTACTTCTACGCCCAGACCAGTGACCCCGTCATCGCGCAGCAGGGCATTCGGTATCTGTCGGTGTGCTGCATCTTCAGTCTGGGTCTGTTCACGCAGACCATGGGCGAAAAGCTGCTGGCCGCTACCGGGCGCACCTATCTGAGCATGATCAGCCAGCTGGTGGGCGCTGTGGTGAACATCATTCTGGACCCCATCTTCATCTTCGGCTACTGCGGCGAGGCGCTGTCCGGCACCACCGGCGCGGCGGTGGCTACGGTCATCGGCCAGTTCTGCGGTGCAGGCATGACGTTGTACTTCAACACCCGCAAAAACCCGGACATCCAGATCAGCTTCAAGGGCTTCCGTCCCAGCGCCAAGGCCATTGGCCGCATCTACACCGTGGGTCTGCCCAGCATCGCCATGCAGTGTGTGGGCAGCCTGATGACCTTTGGCATGAACCTGATCCTGATGGCCTTCTCCGCTACGGCGGTGGCGGTGTTCGGCGTCTACTTCAAGCTGCAAAGCTTCGTGTTTATGCCCATTTTCGGCCTGAACAACGGCATGGTGCCCATCATCAGCTACAACTATGGTGCCCGCAGACCGAACCGCGTGAAAAAGACCATCAAGCTGGCGGTGTGCTACGCCGAGGGCATCATGCTGGCAGGCTTCTGCATCTTCCAGTTCGCACCCCGGCAGGTGTTGAGCATCTTTGCCGCCAGCGACGCCATGCTGGCTATCGGCATCCCGGCCATGCGCATCATCTGCCTGCATTTCCTGCTGGCGGGCGTCAGCATCGTGCTCAGCTCGGTCTTTCAGGCGCTGGGCAACGGCGTCTTCAGCCTCATCGTTTCGGTCTGCCGCCAGCTGTTCGTGCTGCTGCCGGCAGCGTGGCTGCTGGCACAGACCGGCAGCGTCAACAATGTCTGGTGGGCCTTCCTCATTGCGGAAGTCGTCAGCATCCTGATGAGCATGGCCTTCTATGCCCGTATCAACAAGACCACCATCGCACCCCTGTACCACTGACCCGGGTGCGGGCAGCGGCCCTGCAAACGAAAGGAACGTGATCTCTATGGTAAAAAAGCTGAAGTGGAATCTGATCCTCATGAGCCTGCTGTACGTCGGGCTGGGCATTTTTCTGGTCATGAAGCCCGGCACGGCGCTGAACATCGTCTGCTACGCGCTGGGCGGCGTGGTGCTGGCCTGCGCAGCGGTGCAGCTGATCCGCTACTTTGTGGTGGAGCGCGGGGTGTTCCAGAGCCAGCTTACCCTGATCTCCGGCCTTATCTGCCTTGCACTGGGTGTTTTTCTGCTGCTGCGCAGCGATATCGTGGTAAGTATCCTGCCCATCGTGTTCGGCCTGTTCGTCATCTTTGACGCCATTGGCCGGGTGCAGAATGCTTTGGACCTGCGCCGCTGCGGCTACGACAGCTGGAAGGGCTTTCTGCTGCTGCCGGTGCTCAGCGTGGTGCTGGGCGTCATCCTGATCGCAAACCCCTTCGGTGCCATGGAAACGCTGGTGATGGCCATCGGCGTCATCCTGATCGTAGAGGGTGCCATCAACCTGCTCAGCGCTCTGTACACCGTGTTGGCGGTGCGCCGCTTTGCCAAGCTGCACCCGGAGACCCAGTCTGTGCTGGAATCCATCACCGGTGAGGATCTGAACGGGGACGGCGTCGTCGCCCCGGACGTGACCCGCACCGATGCAGAAGCCACTGCCGTAGAACTGGACCATGTGGACGAGAGCGCCACCGTGGAGCAGGAGAAGCAGGAGTAAGGAATAAATCCTCTCAGTCAACGCCGTCAGGCGTTGACTGAGAGGATTCTACACCAATTATCAAGAAAAGGAAAAAGGAACAAAATCATGGAAAAGTACGATCTGATCATTGTGGGTGCGGGCCCTGCCGGCATCTTTACCGCTGTGGAGCTGCTGCGCCACGGCAGCAAAAAGAAGATGCTGCTGGTGGAAAAGGGCAAGCCGGTGGAAAAGCGCCACTGCCCCAAGGCAGAGGTAGGCCACTGCGTCAACTGCCGCCCCACCTGCGCCATCACCACCGGCTTTTCCGGTGCGGGCGCGTTCTCGGACGGCAAGCTGAGCCTGTCCTATGAGGTGGGCGGCGACCTGCCCACCCTCATCGGGGAGGAGTTTGCGCAGGAGCTCATCGACTACACCGATAAGATCTATCTGGAGTTCGGCGCCGACCCCCATGTGGAGGGCATCTACACCGGTGAGGACATCAAGGAAATCCGCAAAAACGCCATCCATGCGGGTCTGAAGCTGGTGGACTGCCCCATCCGCCATCTGGGCACCGAAAAGGCACAGGAGCTGTATCTGGCCATCCAGAACTATCTGGCGGACAACGGCGTGGAGATGCGCTTCAATACCGAATGCGAGAACATCATTCTGGAAGAGGAAGGCTGCAAGGGCGTGCTGCTGAAGGATGGCGACAGCCTGCTGCCTGTGTACGCGGACGAGGTGGTCATCGGCACCGGACGCCGCGGCGCAGACTGGCTGGAAAAGCTCTGCGCAGAGCACCACATTGCCCACAAGCCCGGCACGGTGGACATCGGTGTGCGTGTGGAGTGCCGCAATGAGGTGATGGAAAAGGTGAACAAGGTGCTGTATGAGTCCAAGCTCATCGGCTACCCGAAGCCGTGGAAGAACAAGGTGCGCACCTTCTGCCAGAACCCCGGCGGCTTTGTGGCGCAGGAAAACTACGACAACGACCTTGCAGTGGTCAACGGCCACAGCTTCAAGGAAAAGAAGAGCCCGAACACCAACCTTGCCATTCTGGTGTCCCACAACTTTACCGAGCCCTTCAACCAGCCCATCGCCTACGCCCAGAAGGTGGGCGAGCTGACCAATATGCTGGGCGCAGGCCACATCATGGTGCAGCGCTACGGCGATATTCTGGATGGCAAGCGCACTTGGCAGAAGGAACTGGCACAGTCCAACGTGAAGCCCACGTTGAAGGATGCCGTGGCCGGTGATATCACCGCCGCCATGCCCTACCGCGCCATGACCAACATCATTGAGTTCATCAAGATGCTGGACATGGTGGTGCCCGGCTTTGCCGCCAACGAGACCCTGCTGTACAGCCCGGAGCTGAAGTTCTACTCCAACAAGGTGAAGATGGACGAGAACCTCGACACCAACATTCAGGGTCTGCACTGCTTGGGCGATTCCTCCGGCTGGACGCGCGGGCTGATGATGGCCTCGGTCATGGGCGTGCTCATGGGCCGCAAGCTGGCTGAAAAAGAAGGCTGCTGAAAACGATTTGAAATGGCCGCCGCGTGCGCTTTGGCCATGCTCCAAGAAATTTGATTTTTTATTTCAGTGCCCCGGAGCGTCTGCGGACGCTCCGGGGCACCCTTTTCACAGAGAGTTTTTTGCAAAAAAATAGCGGAACACCCGCAGGGTGTTCCGCTATTTTGCATTTAAAATTAGCCCTCGATGAGCTCCACAGTGGCCATCTTGACCGGGGTGGTGGGCTTGTCGTTCCAGTCGGTGCGGACAGCAGCGATCTTATCCACAACGTCCATGCCGGCAACGACCTTGCCGAAAGCGGCGTACTGGCCGTCCAGATGGGGTGCATCCTGATGCATGATGAAGAACTGGCTGCCTGCGCTGTTGGGGTTCATGCTGCGGGCCATGCTGATCACACCGCGGGTGTGCTTGAGGGGATTGTTGACGCCGTTAGCGGCAAACTCGCCCTTGATGTTCCAGCCCGGGCCGCCGGTGCCGGTGCCCAGCGGGCAGCCGCCCTGGATCATAAAGCCGGGGATGACATGACACGGTGGAAGGTCAGGCCGTTGTAAAAGCCTTCCTTGACCAGCTTTTTAAAATTCTCACAGGTGATGGGGGCAACTTCCTCGTTCAGCTCGATGTCGATGATGCCGCCGTCTTCCATAGTAATGCGAACCATAACGCTACAATACTCCTTTTGTGTTG
>OCHD01000860.1_pt1 | contig 23483 bp, 30 predicted proteins | sample 1538481 | NCBI WGS metagenome assembly OCHD01 (sample SAMN04571699, study PRJEB22368) | human gut metagenome | biome: human gut; material: stool | host: Homo sapiens | place: Luxembourg | collected 2012-09-07
TGCTGCCACAAAACTCCCCCAAGACATGACGGATCAGGAGATTGTATCCGCCACACTGGCAAGCCAAGAAAGCACACAGCAACCTCCTACAAGCCCGGAAAACCAGGAATATGACGAGGAAGGTATATCAACTACCCAGAGCGAAAACCACGGCTCAGTAGGTGTTCTAGTCATAAAGGACGGCAAGATTTTGGTCGGCATTCGGAATAACGATTCTGGGAATGGCTTGATTTGTGGCCCCGGCGGTCACATTGAAAAAGGCGAGACTCCTGAATTTGCCGCTGCCAGAGAAACGTCCGAGGAGTTCAGTATCATCCCCAATGAGCTTATCTTCATTGGCCGTGGCGAGGCAGAGCCAGAGGAAGGGCTGGAGCCGTACATTTACCTCTGCACCGATTTTGACGGCATTCCGAAGACTGACGGCGAAGAAATGACCGATGAGGAATTCTTGTCTCTTGAAGACCTTGAAAAAGCATCTGCCTCTCTGTTTGCCCCGTTTGCCTATAGCCTGAAGGTTTTGAAAAAAGAGCTTGGCTTTCGAGTAGATGGCAAAAGAAGGGCAAAACGGAAAAATGCGGATTCAGCGAAAAATACCCTTGACAATACTGAAAAACAAGTTACGATAAACGAAAAGAACTCCACAGGAACCAATGCAGATGGTGCTCCAGTAGGAAATCAGAATGCAAAAGGGCCACACAAAAAGAGTGGAGGAAAAGGCTATGTCGTATCAGCAAAGGAACGTAAGAAACTGAACGAGAGGTTCAAAGGTGTCAAGTCTTCGAAGGGAACTGTCGTGAAAGAGTTCTCCGACCATGCTTTTGACAGAGTTGGAGGAAGAGCGATTTCTGCTGGCAGAATTCAAAAGATGCTTGACTCAACTGATACAAAGCCCGATAAGAGTCTGCCAGATAGAACGTTGTATGACTTTGACGGAAGTCGTCTCGTCCTTGCTGACGATGGAACAATCGTAACTGTTATGTGGATTTGGAACAAGAGGAAGAAATAATGGAAAATATTTTTGAGGATGCCCTGCGAGATTTGACAGAAACACAAATTGACTTCATCTGCAAAGAGTTTGAAATCACCAAAGATGAGCTTTTCTCCGAAAGCGAAGATTCCATTGGAGAAATGTACGACGCTCTGTGCGACATTGAAGTAGCAGAGGTTCCGGTCAGAAATGACGAAGAAGAATCTGAACGCTGCAAGGTCGTGAGTTCGATTGTCACTGTTCTAGGGAATGCGGTTGCAGAGGCAAACGGATATTTTGACGACGAAGACTATTGAATTGCATAGCAATAAGCAGAGCGTGAAGGGGTGACAGTATGAAGGTAAGGTATATCGGTGAGAGTGATCCTCTGGAATTGCTTAACGGGAAGGTCTACGATGTGATTGAAGTCGATGAAGATGTTGGCTGGTATCGAGTCGTAGACGAGACTGGCGATGACTATTTGTTTCCACCTGAAAGTTTTGAAGTAGTAGAGGAAGACTTCGATGGTTCAAAGCAATCCGGTGACGCAATATAGTTGAATACTGAAAAGCAGAGCACCATTTTGATGCCCTGCTTTTTTCATCCCTATTTCAAAGGAGAATGCTGCATGGCTAAGAATGTCTCTGTAAAAACTGCTGAAACACTGGACGTACCCCTGCGGATTAAGGCGTGGCCGTTTTATGACATGACGCTTGATGATGAGCAACTTGTCTTTGCGAATGCGGTCTGGAGTCCCGACATTGATATTGTCTTTTGTAATGCAAAGGCCGGCTCCGGCAAGACCACCGTTGCTACTGGCGTTGCAAAGATGCTGGTGGATTACAAGAGATTCAGCAAAATCATCTACATTATGTCGCCATGTGGAGACAGAAAGCAGGGCTGGCTGCCTGGAACCATCACAGAAAAGAGCAGCGTTTACTTTGAAGGCTTCTACCAAGCGTGTGTCAACTGCGGAATCAACCCGACGACTGACTTCAACACAAACAGCATGGTCAACCAGAAGGAGGGCACGGGGTACATTACCTGCATTACCGACACCTACATCAGAGGCTCCAACTTCGAGAATGCAGTTGTCATCATTGATGAGGCGCAGAACTACACCGTACAGCAGCTGAAGACCACGCTTACCCGCGTGAAAGACAATACGAAAATTATTGTAATCGGTCATGACCAGCAGTGCGATTTGGAACGTCCGGGGCAAAGTGGGTTCTTGGTGTATATGGATCATTTCAAAGGAAAACCAAAGGCGGCGACATGTCAGCTGACAACTAACCATCGTGGCTGGGTGAGCCAGTGGGCTGACGAATTATCTGTGGATTCCTTCTGAAAAAGGATACAGACTGCTTTGTCGGAGCCGTTTAGGCTTATCACGATGTTATAGCAGACACCTGTGATTAGGCAATTTACTACATCAGCAAAAGCCTATCTACGATTCTCAGACAGGTAGAACGATCTTGCAGGAAAATTTAATCGAATACAACATTGCGGAGCAGCTTCAATTTGCTGCCCCGCTTTTATTATGCCCAGATGGAGGTTTGCAATTGGATACTTGGCTTAACAAGAGGGTGATCGATGTGCTTACCGCCATCCGGGAGAGACACCTAAAGATGTCACAAGCACTTAAATGTGATGGGTCAACCACCTCCGACGTTACGTGGATCACCGTAAAAGGGACGCATATCCCTCTTGACGAAAGCGGGACTGCACTTGCTGGCGGAAAACTTGCCGGTAGGAACTTTGGCGGTGGGAAAAGTAGTTCATCTGCACCTCACAGAAATTCTTCAGCGCCGTCTATTAGCAGTACCATGAGACCGAAGAACACGGAATACTCGTTTAACCCTGCCTCGGATGATATGGAGGATTTTGTAAGCAACAATGTTGATAAGCTCATGGGCATTTACAAATCTGGCAAGATGCCGGCTGTCCACGAAGAGTTTTACAAATACAGGCTTGCTGATACAAGCAAAGATCTGCATGAAGTCACTGTAGACGATGCCGGCGAGGCGATTTCGAGCCATGTCCGCCAGAGCATCAAAGATGGCTGGATGCGTGAGGCGAACAGCGCCTATAAACCCAAGCTGATTCAGAGCATTTTGTCAAGTCAAGAGTCAAGAAATGCGGCTCTGAACATCATGTACGAGAACTTCAGGTACTATAACCCCGACACGAAGACGAGCTTTGAGGAGTTCCTTGATACTCCTGTGACGATGTACCGTGGAGGACACGGCCAGAATCACACTGGCGATGATATCTTTTCTGCATACAGCTTTGACAAAAAGGTTGCAGAGAAGTTTGCTGGGGAGGGTGGAAAAATCTACACAGCGAAGATCAAGCCGATTGATACTTACGGAAGTCTGTCCACAAATGGAGAATCGGAGATTTTTGTTCCGAGTTACATAGCTCCGAACGGTAATAAAGACTCCACAGATTAAAACGCATGGAGGTGGCAAACACGGAAACGAAGGAAAAAGTTAAGGTGTACATCGACATTCAGAATGGCAAGACCACCTGTGTTTGCCACTATAACAAGAAGCAGTGCGACAAGCACTGTGCAGTCGATGTGCTTGAACGTGATAAGTTCGCTGGTTGGGAAAAAATCATGAGGCAGGACCGGTACGGGAAATCACATATACGAACGGAGTGAAATCATGAATAATAAAGTGCTCCATAAAATTGAAGAAATTCGATTCCGGAGAGACACTGTTCACAAGCTCATTTCCAGAATGGATTCTTCTGATGATGTTGAGTGGATAACCGTTAAAGGCACTCACATTCCGATTAAAGATGGGAAAGCGGTAGGTGGGCCTTCTGCTATAAAAGAACGAATTAACGAAGGCGAAGAGCATAGTGCAAGAACCGGAAATAAGAAAGCGGCCACGAAACACGGGGAAATAAAAGACTTGATTTCAGAATTTAAGGATGTGAGGCCCTGGGAGATAACTGCCGAAGATAAGGAAAAGGTTTTTAATGCAATTAAATCATCCGGTATGTATCTGAAACACGACCCGAATGATCTGGATGCTCCTTCTACTGCAATGTCTGAACACCTTGCATATTTGGAGAATAAAAGAATAAACGAAATCTTGAATGGCTATTCCACCATCGACATGGATAGTTATGTCAAGTATTGTCACGAAAAAGGAACTCAGCCAAAGTTGCATGAGCCTCTTACGGAAGTCGATAAAAGTTCCCTGTGCTCTAAATCTGGTAAACCTCAACATGATGGGACACCGGTGTACAGAAGCTTGGACAAATTCACATGTCTCTCCGACAAGGAAATAAACGCATTTGCTGGATTTGAAGATGATTGGGATCCGGAAGGTTCAAAAAAGATTCGTGAAGCAACAAAAGACGCTCTTGGCGGGTGGAGCGAAGCCGAAAGAAGCGCAGTGCATGAGTATACAAAGCAATACGGTCCGACGAACTATGCCGCTATCAACAAATACTTAGTCAGTGGAGAAGGCGATGAATCAGTCAAAAAGGCTGCTCAGGAAATTACATCGGCTCTAGATCACGAAATCGGAGGTGACTGCGTCACTTTCAGAGGGCAGTCTGACTTGACTGGAATAGTGAATAACCAAAAGCTAGACAAAATTCTCAAGCAAATTGAGAAGGGAAACTATTCACATGCATCTGAACTAACCCAAGGGCTTGAAGGATTAACTGTTACCAACAAGGCGGTAATGAGTACAAGCAAGGTTGAATCATCGAGTGGATACGGACAAAGGCCGGTTCAGATAATTTTCAAGACTCCCAGAACAGCAAAGGCTGTTGACATAACAGGAGCTTCCGCTTACGGCGGTTCGAAGGATGTGGCGTCAAAGGCACTTCTTAACACCGGGCTGTTCGGAGCCGGAACACGAGAAAGCGAAGTTGCATACAGACCTGGTACATCTTATAAAATCGAAAAGGTCATGTTTTCCAGAACTGTAGATGATAGAGGAAAAAAGGTTAACGGAAAAGTGTTCCTTGTTTGCTCTGTTTTGTAGCTTCACTGGTAAGAGGTATGTTATCAAGATGCCGAAAATGGGAAATTGTACGGTGTGGGATGCTACGAACAGAAGCCCTTGTTTACGCAAGAAGTAACCAGGAGGAACTGATGTAATGAATAATATGCACCACGCTGAGGCGGTTAGACTCTCCGTGCGGCCGGCATTTGGAAGGAAAAAGTCTATTCCATCCAAGTATGTTCCGCTATACCCGAAGAACTCTGAGCGGGAACTGAAGGCACTGACAAACGCATATGTGAGAATCCTGAAAAAGGAGATCAACGACCATCTTCCTGAAATCATGGCGGCATACAAGAGATCCCGCCGCACAGATTCAAGGGAAGATGGTTTCTTCGACTTGACGCAGGAACTAGGCCGGATATTTCAGGACATCGGCAAGATCATAGAAAAGAAACTTAGTGACTTTGGGCTTCGGAGCCGTATCGAGAAGGTTGCCAAGAGGACGCAGAATACTTCCTACGCTGAGTGGAAGAAATGCGTACAGAAGACGGTCGGCCTTGACTTGATCGACAACTACTACAGCAAAGACTTCTATTCCAGCATTATGCAACCATGGATTGACAACTCTGTCTCTATGATACAGAGCATTCCACAGCAGGAGCTTGGAACGATGCGCAGCATTATTTCTGATGGCTTTCGGGATGAGCTTCCAATCGAAGACATAGCAAAGAACATTCAGGGAGAGTACAACACATCGAAAAGCAAGGCCATGTTCCTTGCGAGAGATCAAATAGGAACGCTCAATTCTGAGCTTACCAGACGCCAGCATGAAGATGCTGGCGTTTCTCGTTATCGGTGGGTTGACTCCGGAGATGGCAGGGTTCGAGACTGCCACCATTCTCTGAATGGCCGTGTCTTCCGGTGGGATGACCCACCGGCTATGTGGACAAGAAGAAATGGCGCTGTGGTGTTTACCGGAAGGAGATGCCACCCCGGGCAGGACTATGGATGCCGCTGCCACGCTGTTCCTGTATTTGACATTGATACCTTGGATCTTCCAATCCAAGGCGCAAATAAGTGAGGAGGACAAAAATGAAAAATGTTCGAAAGATTTGCCACTATGCACAGCAGATGCGGATTGTGTGCGATTCCATCGAAAATTGGGCTGTGAATGCTGAGAGTTGCCCCGACGAGGATGCCGACCCGCTGGCTGTTCAGCTGATGCTCAACCAGCTGGAACAGGCACAGCAGCTGATTCTTGGCCTTACGCAGAGCATCATGGAAGCAGTTGATGATGGCGACGCACCGAATGATGGCGCAAAAGCAGAGTCTGCCGTTGACGCGGAATCGGAGGCTACCGATGATGGAGACTCCGCCAAACAAGCTGAGCCGTCCAATGCGACTGAGATTTCCAACAAAAAATAAGGAGGACACCTAAGCATGGCAGAAAACATCCGCGCACCCGTTCTCGCACACGTCACCCGTCTGGACAGCATTCCGCTGAACCAGACCTATTACACGGCTGAAGGATACCTAGTGGACAGACCGATCGTCACGTCTACAGGTATCTTTGAGTATACCGAAGCTGACGGCTCCGTAAGACGTGAGCTGCGGCTTCCGGAAGATGTCTTCGACCCTGAAAGCCTGAAGTCGTACCGAGGCAAGCCAATTATCATCACGCATGAAGCTGGCCTTATCACCAAAGAAAATGTTGGTGACGAGGAAATCGGCACGATCATGTCTGAGGGGTATCGGAGCGGAGAAGATGTTCGAGCCGAGATCATCATTCATGACACCAATAAGATGAAGTCCACCGGCCTGAAGGAGTTGTCCCTTGGGTACAACCTGGATCTGGAGGAAACCCCCGGTGTCTGGAATGGGCAGAAATATGATGCCATCCAGCGGAACATCCGAATCAATCATCTTGCCCTTGTCCAAGAGGCCAGGGCTGGAGAACGTGCCAGACTGAATATCGACAGTCGGGACGTAAGTAAACAAACGAAAGGAGTACAAAGGATGAAGAAGACCAGAAAGTCCACCCATGGCGATAGCATTCTGACTGATGAAGAGCTGGCTAAGGCCATCGAGGACTACAAGAAGCGCCGCGCCCAGAACGGTGTCCAGAAGGAGGATGCTGACGAGCCGGAGAAGGGTACGCCCGCAAAGAGCGCAGAACCTTCCAACCCCGCCGCCGCAGAACCTACCGCTGTTGACACTCCCGCTGATGACGAGGAGAGTGACGATGTTACCTCCAAGGTCGAGGCAGTGAAGGCCAACAAGGATCGCCGCGATCAGGAGGAGGCTCCCGCCGACGATAAGAAGGCGATGGGCGTCATCACCCAGATGGACGAAGATATCGGCACTCTGCTGGATATCATCGACACCCTGCTGGCAAAGCAGGACTTCGGCAAGAACGCTGATGGCGATGACTGCGGCATCAAGAAGGACGGCAACCCTGATGAACTGGAGACCCTGAAGAAAGACTCTGACGAAGAGGAAGAGCACAACTTCGAGGAGGATGACGATCAGGAGGAAGAGGAAGAAAAGCCTGCCGCTCCCGCTTTCAGCGAGGATGATGACGAAGAGGAAGAGAAAACCAGCAATCCCTTCGTTTCCGACAAGGACAAGCTGAACACCGATTCCGTAGACCGGATTGTCCGTCAGCGCATCAAGATGGGTATGATCGGTCAGAAACTCCATATGGACGGTCTGGAGAATATGTCCATCATGAGCGCCAAGAAGGCAATCGTCAAGGCTGTTCGTCCCGGTATCCGGCTGGATGGCAAGACCCCGGCGTACATCAATGCCATCTTTGATATGGCTTGCGATGAAATCAACAGGAAGTCCGTGAACAGCACCGATGCTCAGAGAGCTCAGATGTTCAGCAAGAAGGGGCGCATGGATGGCCGAGATGCAGGCGATTCTTCTGTCAGCGCCCGTCAGAGAATGATCGACCGTCAGAACAAGAAGGAGGATAAGTAAATGGCACAGTTGAAGTATGGCTACAGCACCCCCGTCGGCGAGGCCGGCGGTATCATCGATCTGGCTCCCTATGCCGTCGATACCTTTACCAATGAGGAAGACACCGGCAAGATGGGCTTCGGCGTTGGCGTTGTCACAGGCACTGCCGCCGGCAAGCAGGTGAAGCTGCCTGTATCTGCAAGCACTGCCGCCAACTTCGAAGGCGTTGTCACCAACCGCCGTACCACCGAGTACGACCTGGAGGGCAAGATTCACATTCGTAAGAACGCGACTGTCGGCGTTATGCGCTATGGCCGCATTTATGTCCGGGTTGCTACCGGCGCTACCCCTGCCTATGGCAAGTCCGTGTACATGCTCAATTCCGGTGATGAGGCTGGCTACTTCACCGATAAGGCAAGCACCACTACCGGTGAGCCTTCCAACACCGTCACTGTCAACCACGTTGCCGTGAAGGGCCGCTTCCTTGGTGAAGCAGACACCACTCGCGGCATTGCTGCCGTTGAGCTGTTCAACGAGGCCAACTGATTGAAGGAGGAAAAAGAATATGGCTAAGAACAAGCACACCCACTACGACGCTGCCGAAGCCCGCATCCTGAGAAATGATGCCATCATCAGTGCAGTGATGGCTTCTGACGGCGCACGGTTTGACAGCGCGGAGGACGCTTCTGTGTTCTTCGCGCGTGAACTGGATTACGTCAAAACCAAGTCCTATGACGTCCAGTACCCCGAACTGACTGCGCTGACTCTGTTCCCCATCAGCCATGAGGCGGATGCCGGTGCAGAGACCGTCACCTACTACACCTACGACAAGTCCGGCATGGCGAAGATCATCGACAACTACAGCACTGACTTGCCCCGCGCCGATGTCACCGGTACTCCCAAGACCGCGCAGGTTCGCTCTCTGGGCGATTCCTACGGCTATTCCGTGCAGGAAATGCGGGCATCCCGGCTGGCTGGTAAGTCTCTGGACACCCGTAAGGGCGAGTCCGCGCGTTACCAGATTGACGCCGCCACCAACAAGCTGGCATGGGCTGGCGATGAGAAGCACGGTATTCTGGGCGTCCTGTCTACCGGTCAGAACATCCCCCTGTACACTCTGTCCAACAACGAAGCCGGTACTTCCACCGCATGGAAGGATAAGACCGCTGACGAGATTCTGGCCGACGTGAACGGCATGGCTGCTCAGGTGTCCAGAACTACCAAGCACGTTGAGCGCCCCGACACTCTGTGTGTCCCTGCTGACGTGTACATGGATATCTCCACCCGCCGTCTGGGCGAGACTGGCGAAACCGTCCTGTCCTTCCTGCTGTCCAAGTCTCCTTATCTGAAGAACGTTGTTCCTGCAGCTGAGCTGGATCACGACAGTAAGGACACTAACCCCTACGCTGCCAGCGGCAGTCAGGGCGTTGCCTTCCTGTTCAAGAACGACGAGAACAAGATGACCCTGGAGATTCCCATGCCCTTCATGCAGCACCAGCTTCAGGTGAAGAACCTGGAGACCATCATTCCCTGCGAGTCCCGTGTTGCCGGCATGATCGTCTACTATCCCATGTCCGCCCTTATCGCCGTAGGCGTTTCCAAAGGGGCGTAACACAATTTCACAGTGAGGGGCGGTTTATCCGCCCCTTTGCTGTTCATGATGCTCACACGAAATTTTTGGAGGTAAATTATGAAAATCACGAACGTAACCGCAAAGGTGATCGGCGTTCTGGGCACTGACCTGATGCCCGATCAGAGCATGGATATTTCCGCAAAGAATGCAGCTACCCCCAGCATTGCCGTTCTCATCAAAATGGGCCTGCTGGCTCTGGATAACAGCGCAGAGACAAAGAAAGCGATGGAGGATGCAGCCATGGAAAAAGCACGGAAGCAGATCGTTGATGAACTTCGTGCTGCCGGCAAGCTGAAAGAAGATGTCAATGAAGCCGCTGTCGAAGCTGAAGCTCCCGTCGCTGAAAAGCAGGCTCCCAAGGAAGCCACCGGCGAAGTTGAGACTCCCATCATTGAGAAGCAGGCTCCCAAGAGGAGAGGCAGAGTCCCTAAGATCCCTGAAGTGCCTGCCGAATAAGCTGGAGGAACACCATGACAGTTATTGATATGGTGCGGATGCTGAGCGGAAGTGAGTTCAATGATGTGAGTGACGAGGACATCAACAACTGGGACAAGTTTGTAAGCCCTATGGTAAGTAAGCGAGTTCTGGGAAGCCTGTACAACCAGGCAAAAGCTCTCCTGATTTGCCACAAGATGACGCTTAGCGGTATCGGTGACAATGGTATGGGGGAACTCGGAAAGGTGAAGAACAGCTACACTGCATCCAGTGTGTCCGATGGCGGTACCTCTATCAGCTTTGCTAATGGCGGTGCAGGTAACACATCCATGAACGCTGAGTTTGCAATGACTGTCTATGGAACGCAGTATTTGCAGTTGATAAGATCCTGCGTTGTGCCGATTCACGTTTCTGGGGAGGGATGCTCTGATGTCCTGCCTTGACACGATATACAGCCAGACGATTACGCTTTTCAACCGTATTCCCGGAAAAAATGGAGAACCGACCACATGGATTCCGACAGTAATTGAAGGAGTCCATCTGATTGTCACCAAATCTTCCTCATGGAACGGGCATGGCGGGAGTGCATCCGATGATGTAAAGCTGAATATCCGATACAAACCGAGTGGCAACGATGCTCTCGTCCGTTGCAGAACCTCAGCCGAAGATGAAACCATATGTTTCAAGAAATGGTATGAACCAAAAGCCTGGAGGAGAATGTCTGAGCCGGAAAATGGCCTGACATTTTCTTTCGGAGAGAATGACGACTTTGATTTTTTCATAGAAGGCGTTTTCGGTGAATTTGATTTTCCCATTTCTGACCAGAACTTCGAGAGAAGAGGGTTCTACAACTACATGAACGCTGAGTATGATAACGTGTTCGTGATTTCGTCTGTCAGCAAGCACGACCTGATACCGCATTTTGAAATTACAGCGAGGTGATGCGAGTGAGCCTCTTTGACCCGTCCTTTAAGGACATCACGATCAATAAGGAGTACATGAAGGCTCACGTCAAGCTCTCTGTTTTTGGAGGACGCTTCAAACAGGCGCAGGAATGGCTTGATAAAGAAATTGTCAAGCGCATGACTCCGTTTGTTCCCAAGAAGACTGGCACATTTCTTGGCAAAATCGTCAGCGGAAATGCTTCGAGGGTCGGAACCGGCAGAATTATAACCTCTGTTCCCCCGCAGGGAAGAGCGCTTTATCCCGGTGTCTCCAAAAGTGGACGACCGTACCATTGGACAAATCCAAGCACGCAGCCATACTGGGGAAAGTACACCGTTCAGACCTACAGAGGAGAACTGAACAGTGGCGTAAACCGAATCCTGCATGGGGAGGACACGAATGGATAAAGAAAAGCAATACCCGCTTGACGTAGAAGGCGCTGATTACGTCACGGATGCCCTGATGAATACGCTCAATAGCTATCCGGGACTTCTCAGCAATGAGAAGTTCCTTTTTTCTAGCACGAATCTTTCCGATGGCCTGAATGTTGCTGCGACATCCGGCGCTGTCATCGTCGAGGAGCATGAGAGCGTTACAGGGCATGTCTGGCAGATGTGCGCCTATCCGTTCATGGTTATCATGAGAGCTTCCGGCCTCAATTCTGATCGGAAGATTGAGGCCAAGGAATGGATGGATAAGCTCGCCGAATGGCTTACCCGGAAAGCTGTCACAATCGATGGCAGAACGTACCAGATGAAGAAATGGCCCGAGCTGTCTGGGGACAGGGAAATTCGGCGAATTGTAAGAAATACCCCGGCTTACCTTGCGGAAGTTACTCCCGACAAGGTTGAGAGCTGGGTTATGGATCTGACGATTCAATATCGTCAGGAATTTGACAGATGAGAAAGGAGAGGAAACCCAATGTATGCAAGAAAATACCTGTTTCATTTTCTTGATGCAGGCTTCAATCGTATGACCGCTGAAGATGGCACTCCGCCTGAGAATACGAACTATGTCCGGCTCGGCAAGCATCTGGAGCAGTACAACGAAGAACTTAACCCGCAGGTGAACACGACCAACAACATCCTCGGCGAACAGGTTGTTATGTTTACCGGCTATCAGGTTTCCAGCACCGTCGAACCGTACTATGCCGAAAAAGACGATCCGCTGTGGGAAAAACTGCAGACGATCGCAAACGAGCGCATTACCGGAGACGGCGTTGAGACAACCCGAGTTGATGGCCTTATGGATGAGGAAGGCACTGTCCTGTGGGCGTACATCGAGAGCTGCAAGGTCATTCCGTCTTCCCTTGGCGGCGATACATCCGGCGTTCAGGTTCCGTTTCAGGTACACAACAATGGCAACCGCCACAAGGTCAACTTTGACCTTGCCACCAAAAAGGCGACGAAGATCACACAGTGAAGAAGGCAACGGGGCGGCCTAAGCGCTGCCCCGTGTTCAAACAAAGGGAACATATAACTGGAGGTAAATGTTATGAGTGAAGAAACGAAAAAGACGGTTCCTGTCGCAACCGAAAACATGGATTCCATTGTCATCGATGATGGTGCCGTAGAAGTGGCGATTCAGAATCAGTTTGGGGAACGAATCGGTACATTCCGGTTCTACCCGACCGATGTCAACATTGTGAACCGATACAACGAGGTTGCTGACCAGTTCGAAAAGGTCGTTGCGCCTCTGATAAATGCGAACATCAATCAGGATGGCGAGGGCGAAGACAGTACGTCTGTCGATATTCTGAATGAAGCGGGCAATAAGATGGTTGAGCTGATGGATTACGTCCTGAACGGCAATTCCAGAGAAGCGTTCTTCAGCAAGACCCATATTTTCACGCCGATGGGCGGCGTTTTCTTCTGCGAGAAGGTATACGATGCCATCGGCAAATACATTTCCAAGCGGTTCGACGCTGAGGTAAAGCGTGTGAACGTCCGGATGAAGCAGCATATGCACGGCTACAAAACCGGAAAGCACGCTAAGGGCAGACAGTAATGTTTGGCCTTCCGACGACGCTCAGCGTCAACGGCAGGGACGAGCCTATCCGCTGGGAGTATACGGCGGTTCTGGATATCATTTCGACGATGAATGACCCTGAACTTGAAGATATCGAGAAGGTTTATGCAACTCTCTGGATTATGTATGAGAACTTCGAAACATTCCGGAAGGAAGACTATAAGCCGGCATTCGAGGCTATGTGCGAGTTTATGAACAACGGAGCGGAGGAAAAGGACTCCGGTGGCGTCAGGACAGTTGACTTTGAGCAGGATTACAACCTGCTGATTCCAGCAATCAACCGTGTTGCCGGAAAGGAAATCCGCTCTGTTGAGGGAATTCACTGGTGGACTTTCCTTGGGTGGTTTATGGAAATGGGCGAATGTACTTACAGTACAGTTTTGTCCATTCGGAATAAGCGGAAGAAAGGAAAGAAGCTGGAGCAGTGGGAGCAAGAGTTCTATTCCGCTAATAAAAATCTGGTTGATATTCGCCGCAAGCTCACAGAAGAAGAGAAAGAAAACGAAAAATGGCTTAATTCGCTGCTTGATTAAACGACATGAAGGGAGGCTGACTGCGTGGATGATGTAATCACTCTTGTTGTCAATATGAACAAGAAGGGGTTTGAACGGGGATGTGCTGAGCTGAAAGGCGCAATTACATCACTGTCAAAGAGCGCCAGCAAAATGGGCGGATCTTTGAAAAGCGCACTCCCGGCTATCCTCGGTGTAGGTTCTGCATACCAGATAATCACCAAGGCAGTCAGCACCTTCATGTCTCAGAATCAGCTCCTTGCAAAGCAGATGAACGCTGTATGGACGGCTTTCGGAAACCTACTCGGCCCGATTATCAGTCAGGTTGTAAGTTGGGTTACGACGGCTGTTTCTTACTTGCTATCGTTTCTGAAACTGCTTGGTGTCACTGGGAAAACGGCTTCACAGTTATCAAAACAGGCAAAGCAGTCTGGCTCAGATCTGAAGAAGACGATTGCCGGTTTCGACGAACTGAATCTACTCCAGGATAATTCCGGAGCAGGTGGTGCTTTGCTGCCAGATGTTGACGTGCCCGATTGGATGAAGGATTTCGCTGACCTCATCAAAAACGGTGATTTTGGCGAAGCCGGCAGACAACTGGCAGCAAAGCTCAATCAGATGGTCGATGATATCGACTGGGAAGGAATTGGAAAGAAGTTGGCTTACGCCTTTAAAGGCGCAATCGACTTCCTCGGGAATGTGATCCGGGACTTCGATTTTCATAGTCTCGGCGGGAAGTTTGCAAATCTGGTAAACCAAATCCTGCATGTTGATACATCAAGCGAGGATACATGGAAGAATCTTGGGGAGATACTGGTAAGCAAGTTTACTATCGTATTCGACACGATTACCGGCTTCCTTGAGAATATTGATGCTGGCGCGTTGGCAAAAGCAATATCCGATATCCTGATAGGTGCGCTTGAGTCAGTATCCGATTCTATTGCAAACGCTGACTGGAAGAAAATCGGCGAAAACATAGGAGAGTTTTTCGAAAACATTGACTGGCAAGGAATTGCTGAGTCCATGTGGAAGGCTTTTACAGATGCGTTTTCTGCTGCGTCTGACCTGTATGAAGGCTTACCGGACTGGCTGCAAGATGTAGCTACTGGTGTTGCTGCTGTTGTTGCGGCAGCTAAGGGTGTCGAGATATTTAATGCCCTTTCCACTTCGATTGAGGCAATAAAGAATCTTGATGCGGTTGGGCTTTTCGGAAAGCTAGGCGAGGTTATTGCTATTGTTAAGAGTGGCGCTGGCAACCTCAGCGAGGCCATCAACCTCGTTTTCGGGCCTGGTTCCATTATCGCAGGTATTGCTGGCGTTGTAGGCGGGTCAATTCTTGCGTTTACGAATTTCTTTGACATGCTGAAAAAAGGATTTAGCTGGATCAAAGAGATCCTTATGGTGATAGGTGTCGCAATCGCGGCTGTTGGCGCAATCATCCTTGGAGCACCGGCTGCGGTTGCTGCTGTTGTCGCCGCGATTGTTGCCGCTGTGGCAACGGCAATCGTCCTGATAAAAGAACACTGGGAAGAAATCAAGCAGTGGTTTTCGGATACCTGTCAAGCGATTGGCAATTTCTTTTCGAACCTGTGGACTTCGATTACCGCTGCGGCTTCCAAAGCTGTAGAGAGTATAGGCAATTTCATGTCTAAGTGCGTCGAGAAAATAAAAACTGCATGGACGAGCTTCAAAGGGTTTATGTCTTCCCTGTGGAGCGGCATTGTTAATGGCGCAAAGAGCGCAATCAACAGTGTAATTGGCGTCATCAACAAGATGATAAGTGCGGTGACTAATGGAATCAACGCACTGTTTCGACTCCTCAGCTTCAATGTCAGGCTGCCCGGAGGGAAAAGCATTGGATTGAGTCTTCCGCAGGTGACTGCACCGCAAATTCCCTATCTTGCAAAAGGCGGCGTTCTGAAGAAAGGCCAGATGGGCTTACTTGAAGGTGACGGCGCTGAAGCAGTTGTACCGTTGGAAAAGAACACCGGATGGATTTCCAAAATGGCTGATGCCTTCCTTGCCAGCGTCAAAAAGGGAGACCACAGCCTTACCGGAAACGCAAGCGTGCTTGGAGCATTGAGTTCCATAGCAGATAACGTATCTTACCGTTCTCCAGCTGTCGCTCAAGGCACTATCACCCCGTATAGCGTGGCTACCGCATCCGGAGGTACAAATTCCACTGTTGACAACTCCGACGTTATAGATGCCATTATGACCCTCATAGATAAGGTGGATGACATCTTGGCACTGATTGACAACATTCAGTTTGTTGCCGACTTTGGGGATAGCATTCGTGCTCTGGCTCGAAAGATATCGAAAGAGCAGAAAAAAGATAAGATTTCGGAGGGGAGATAAATGCCGTACTTCAAGATCAATGGCCGCGACATTACAAAGTACATCAAGATGGATGGCTTTAAGGAATCCGAAAATGATATTGATTCTGCAAAGTCGGGCCGTGCAACAAACGCGCTGATGTACCGTGGAAAGGTTGCCGAAAAGAAACGGGCAGATATTGAGTGTGTCCCCGTGAAGAAAGAGGTCATCGACTGGATGATGCCGATTCTGAGGAAGCAGTATTTTACCTGCGAAACAGATTTGTTTGCTGGAAATGCTGAGTTGACTCTCGAAATGTACAATTCCACACGGAAATACAATGTCGCCATCATCGATGTATTTGGATGCGCTTGGTATACCGGCGTTTCCTTCAATGTCGTAGAAAGATGATTCTCAGGTGAGCATATGCAAAGTACGAGCGAACTTCATAAAGACCTGCTTGCGAAGAATCCGACGGTAGAAACGACTATCGCCATTGGGGAAGCCGGAACTCTGATTGACAAGGCTGGCAACGGAATTACATTTGGTGGATTTCGTATACTGGTCGATTCTGGAGGGCCAGACAGTGGCTATGACGATTCATTGATAATTAACATCTCAACTGACGGGCAGGCGTTTCCTGATGACAACCCGGCGATAGGAACAGCACAAATCGGAACGATTGAAGTTGATATGTTTGCACCTGCTGGAAATATTCCAAAAGCCGGAAAGCTATGCCCGTATGCAAGGCTGAGAGACGAGGATGTTCATTCAGAATGGATACAGCAGGGCGTTTATTATATCGACGAGAGAGAAACTACGGATGAAGACGGGATAAAAAGGATAAGCCTTACCGGATATGATGCCATGAGGTTCGCCGAACAGCCGTATCCCAATAGCTACATTGACTGGCCTGCAGTTGATGTGCAGGTTGTCAAGGAAATTGCGGCTGCAATCGGGGTGGGAATCGACCAGAGAACGCTGGACGTGATGACAAGCGCCTTCAAAGTGCCGTACCCTGCAAATTATTCTTGTAGAGAGACGCTTGGGCATATTGCAGCGATGTATGTCGGAAACTTCGTGATGAGCAGTATTGGCGAGCTGCTTCTTGTCCCGCTTTTCGGGTTGCCAAAAGAAACAAGAGCCCTGGTCGGTAAAGATGATCGAAGACGGATAACGTTTGGAGGTGTTGGTATTCTTGTTTAGCAAATCGTATGTTGGCAGTAAAGTCCTTGGCAAATTTACGTCCGACAACGAGATAGTATACAGCAAGGTCGTCATCAACGTTGACGATGACATCTCATACGAAGCCGGGACTGAAACTGGTAGCACTCTCACCGTTTCGATACCTTTTGGCACTCAGAAAATGGCAGACGAAATGCTTGAGAGGGTCAAAGGAAAGTTCTATCACCCGTACAATGCGGAGACGGCAATTATTGACCCGGCTGTAGAAATCGGAGATGCTGTTGAAGTAAACGGAGTTTACGGCGGTGTGTACAAGATGTCGAAGAACTTTGACAGCTTGTATTCGGCTGATATCAGCGCTCCCGCTAAAAGTGAAATTGGAAACGAATATCCGTATTATTCTTCAGAAACTCGTGAAATTGTCCGGCAGAGGAAAGAGACCAGAGCTTCTGTCAAAATTTTGACTGATGAAATTGCGCTAGAGGTATCCGAACGTGAGAAACAAGGGAAAGAACTCACAGCAGAGCTGAAGGTTCATAGCGAGCAGATTTCCGCGCGGGTTACCAAAACCGGCGGTGATAGTTCGTCCTTCGGCTGGGACCTGCTTAATGATTCCTGGACGATCAAGGCCAACAATACCACGGTGTTCCAGGTCACCGAGTCCGGTGCGGAAGTCCGTGGAAAGATCACCGCCTTAAGCGGCAAAATCGGCGGTTTTGACATTCAATCCGACTACCTCAGCTATAACAATCAGGCCTGGGACGACACCAACGAGCAGGGTATTTACATTGGTGTCAAAGGCATTCAGTGTGGCTCAAAGGCTAGCGGCGTGCAGATTACGCCGGACGGCAAGCTGTACGCTGAGAATGGCTATTTCCGGGGAAACGTCAGCGCTGGTCAAATCCAGTACGACGAGGATGATGCTGTTTACGAATACGGACAGCTCAATGGCGGGGGCATCTCCGGCGGCAGCATCTATGGCAGCCGATTGGTAGACAATACAGTTACTACTGCCTACACTAGCAACGGAATCAATGCATCACTTGGTTATGCAGACTACTCGAACGGGGTATTTAATGGGTGGAACAAGCCTACTATAATTGAGTGTTACAGTGTTTGGCCCGACAACATTGTGTTAGCTGGAAAATACCTGTTAGGTAGAACTACTATTCACTATATGCAATCAGACGGCAGTACTGTGTCAGAAAAAGTCGTAACATGGAGCTACTACTAAGGAGTGAACTAAATGGAAAAATTAAAGACTGCAACAGGCAAAGAGTTCAACTGCGATTACTTCAACCCTTTTCCTCAAGTAGGTCAAATCAACATTCGCGTACTCGATGAAGCCCTAGCAACGATCGCAACCGTATTTGCAGATCCGACAGAGACTGTACAGATGTGGTGCAGAAACCAGTACGCTGCTCAATACACAAAGCTAATTGCTATCGTACCGGAATCTAATGCTATTCGAATTGTATTAGGAAGGGAGCAATAAGTAAATGGATTCTGTAACAACACTTAAAGCAGTGCTCAATACGTTGGAGGGCATTCAAGTTGCTGGGCATAAAAATTTAGATAGGCTTCTGGGCAGCATGCAGGCCATTGAAGAAGTGATTCAGGCACTGTCCGCGCCTCCTGCGCCTGAAAAAGAGACGGAACAGGAGGCAGCAGATGGCAGATAAAGCAATATCCGAGCTGATCGCAGCGGAACAGATAAAAGCTGCTGACCTTTTCGTGTTGGAACAGGACAGCGCGGCAAAGAAGCTGACGGGACAAATTCTTCTGAACTGGCTGACCGCCGCCGCTGACGGCCATGGCGGTATCAGCAGCATCGTGAAGCAGTCCACCAGCGGCCTGACGGATACATACCGAATCACCATGGCGGACACCACGACCTTTGACTTCGCCGTAAAAAACGGGCGGGGCATTTCAACCATTGCCAAAGTCTCCGTCAGCGGGCTGGTAGACACGTACCGTATTACCTATAACGATAATACCACCAGCACGTTTACCATCACGAACGGCGCGAAAGGTGACAAAGGCGACAACGCATACGTCTGGATTCGGTACGCGGCGCAGAAGCCCACGGCGGCTTCTCATAGCTTCGGCGTACTGCCGGACAATTGGATGGGCGTATACAGCGGCAATTCCGCAACTGCCCCAACGGACTGGACGAAGTATCAGTGGTTCGAGATCAAGGGCGAAAAGGGTGACATCGGGAACCCGGCTCTGTTGACCAGTCAGTCCGTAACATACCAAGCTAGCACATCCGGGAATGTTATACCGTCCGGAAACTGGCAAGGCAGCATTCCCACGGTAGCACAGGGCGCTTACCTGTGGACGCGAGTTGCAATGACGTTCAATTCCGGAAACCCGATTTATGCCTACTCCGTCTCCCGTATGGGCTTGGATGGCACCGGAGCTGTATCCAAAGTGTGCGGCAAAGAACCTAACTCCAATGGAAACGTTGAGCTAGAAGCTGAAAATGTTGGGGCATTGCCTAGTGCTGGCGGTTTAATGACCGGAAATATTGTCATGAACTCCCATCAAATTAAAGCATTAGGTGCGCCCACGGACAGCGCTGATGCCGCAACCAAGGGGTTCGTAGATACGGCGTTAAGTAATGCCAAAACGATTGCGAAGACTGCAACGTTAACTGCTGCCGGTTGGTCTGCCAGCGCCCCGTATACCCAGTCTGTTACGGTCTCCGGTCTGACGGATACAAAACGTGCGATGGCTTATCCAGTGTACGGGAGCAACACGGCCACCAATCTTGCGCTGAAAGAGGCGTGCGGTATGGTGAGTTTCGCTTCCCGGTCAGGCAGCACGCTGACGTTTACCTGCCTTGAGGACAAGCCCACGGTGAATATTCCGATTACGGTGGAGGTGTACGTATGAGCATTGCAGTGCCTTTATATGGATTTGGTGCCAGCGGCGGTAGCCCCAACAAATCGACAATAATTGTGACCGCCCCTACAGGCTCCACTGTAACCTGCAAGATGGGGTCTACCACGAAGACGGCCACTGAGAAAAATGGTGTATGGAAATTCGGCGGGCTTGACCTGGGTACGTGGACGATTACATCCACGAAGGGCGGAGACAGCGCAACTCAGGACGTTTCCATTACCCGTCTGACCGTAGAGTACGTCACAATCGTATATCGAATTACCCCGGAGTTTACCTACACCGGAGATTATGAGGTTGTCGATGACAGCGATAATCCTATTTCGGATTTCGCAGGTTGGAAGAACAACTGGAAGATTAGATTTTTAACCTCTGGTACATTCACAGTTACCAAGTTAAATGGTTGGAATGGCCAATTAGACGTCTTTCTCGTTGGCGGTGGCGCTGGCGGAAACTATAGTTATCGTGGTGGTGCCGGTGGTGGAAGTGGTTACACGAGCACGACGCAAGCTGTAACTGTTCAAGTAGGAATAGAATATGACATTGTCATAGGCGCTGGTGGAGCAGGCGCAAAAACCGCTGGTGGTAGAGCTGGCGGTATAACTTCCGCTTTTGGCAGTAGTGCTAATGGTGGAGCAACCTTGTCAGATAATGGTGTATATGGTGGAGATGGCGGCTCCGGTGGCGGTAGTGGCACATTAAATCAGGACAAAGACGGTGCATACTCCAAAGCAGGCGTTGGTGGTACGGACGGTGCGAATGGCCAAGGTACGCATCCTGGAACTGGTCAAGGAACTACGACCCGTGAGTTCGGTGAACCCAGAGGAACCTTGTATGCAACAGGTGGAGAAGGTGCCGCCGGCAATAATATTAGACCAGACTCCGTACCTCAGAACACTGGAGATGGTGGTAATGGAGCTGGTGGTAGCATTGAATCTACCCCAGGCGGCTCGGGCATCGTTATCATTCGTAATACGAGGAGGGCTGCATAATGGCAAAATCAATGGCACTTATCGAAAACGGCGCAGTTACCAATGTTCTGTGGTGTTCCGATACCGAGCCTGAAACCGATATCCTCATCAACCCCGCAGACCGCCCCGTGGCTATCGGTGATACTTACAGCAATGGTAAATTCTATCGGGACGGGGTGGAAATCCTCACCCCGCTGGAAGAAGCCCAGAAGAAGAATACCGAATACGAATCTGCGCTGACTGAAATTGAAACCGCTTTGGGGGGTGAATAAAACGTGACCATTGAAGAAAGAAAGCAGAGAATCCTCGCGAAAATCGCGGAAATGAAGGACGAGGGTGTAGACATGCAGAACGCCCTGACCATTTTGGAGGTGACGCCGGATGAAGACGTGGAGTAACGGAGCCAAAAAGCGGCTGGTGGAAATCCGCGCCGCCGAGGACGGGGAGCAGGATATGCGTGCCGTCGCCGCAAGCATTGCCAAGCTGCCCCCCGGTCAGCTGAAAAAAGTCCTCACCGACGACATCATTGCCATTCTGGCGAAATACGGGGTGGTGATGACATGAAAATTGCAGACGTAAAAGTCGCCAAGACAACCTGTGAGACAACGCGCCTTGTGCCGATTCCAAAGGGCATTGTTGGCGCTACCGTTTCCATTGAGTACACGGATTCCGCTTGGGATGGCCTACAGAAAACTGTGGTATTCCGAAGCGCCGTGACAAAAGATGTGCTTGCCGCTGAAAATGAAGCGGTTGTCCCGGCGGAGGTAGTCAGTCGCGCGGGCGTGAACCTCTACATGGGCGTGTACGGCGCGGATGCCGCGGACAACGTGGTTATCCCCACCATCTGGACGGAGCTTGGCTTTGTGCATGGCGCAGCGGCTCCATCCGGGGACACCTCTACAGATCCGTCCTTGCCGGTCTGGGCGCAGATTCAAGCTAATCTGGATAATCTGGATACCGCCGCGAAATCAAATCTTGTAGCGGCTGTCAACGAAGCCCTGACAAAGGGCGGCGGAGAGGTTGACCCGGCGGCGGTGCAGAAAATCGTGGAGGACTACCTAAAAGCAAACCCGCCTCAAGCCGGTGCTGACGGCAAGGACGGTACTACCCCGACCATCGGTGAGAACGGAAACTGGTACTTGGGCGACACCGATACCGGGAAGCCGTCGAGGGGTACTGCTGGCGCGAAAGGTGATAAGGGTGACCCCGGTGCGAAGGGCGCCCCCGGCGAGAAAGGCGATCCCGGCGAAAAGGGCAACACGGGCGCAACAGGTCCGGCTGGTCCTGCTGGTGTTCCTGGCAAGGACGGTCCAAAGGGTGACCCTGGCGTACCCGGCAAGGACGGCGTCACGCCGACGATCGGATCAAACGGAAACTGGTATCTCGGTGCGGAAGATACTGGCAAGCCATCGCGCGGAGCAACCGGCCCGCAGGGAGAAACCGGTCCTGCTGGCCCGGTCGGCCCGCAAGGCCCTGCCGGTGCACCCGGCAAGGACGGCGAAAAGGGCGACAAGGGGGAACCGGGCGAAAAGGGAGCACCCGGCGAGAAGGGTGCCCCCGGAGCGGATGGAAAGTCCGCCTATCAGTACGCCCAGGATGGCGGCTACACCGGAACCGAGGAGGATTTCATAGCAAAGCTGGCACAAGAAATCCTGAGCGGCACAACCGACGATCTTACCCCGGCGCAGGTCTATGCAGCGGTATCCGCTGGCAGACCCGTAAAGGTACAGTATACGAGCAGCAGTTATGGCGTTATGTCGTTTACGGCATTCAGTACATCCGAAACGATGGGTGTAATTGCATCTCAGAACATTGTTTATTACGACAATGTGTATATACTGGCCGAACTGGGCGGCTATATCCAATCGGGTAAATGGTTCTTTAACTCCACAGTGCTTGCCGAGAAGAAAGACATTCCACAGAGTTCTTCTGGCGGAGAGGTCAAGTGGCACAAAGTGGCGGAAGTGACAACGGAAGAAGAACTGGACGAATACGTAGCGGGCGTGGATCCGGAAGGGAACCCGATCAAAAGTTATAAGCCTATGGCCCTTGCTCTGTATTGCTCCCTGCCTGCGGACTCGACCCAGACGACGGCCAATGGCGCGCATTATGTGTACCCCTCTGCGAGCAGCACCGATGCAAGCCTGAAAGCATCCGGGTCGTTTGTTCAGTGGAAGTCGGTCGCAAGGTGCATCACGGATGTTTTCTTCGGCAGCGGAGCCGGAATCATCATGCTGGGAAACAGCACGACAATGCTCAATCCGGTGGGAAAGGAAGATTCGGTGCTGGACGGCGTGCGAATCGTGTTCCCCGCCGCCGGCGACCATTTCCCGATTGGGTCGCACATTATCGTGTCGGTTTTGGGGGTCAAGCCGTGACGGTCAGGCAAAAGCAATGCCTGCTGGCATATCTCGGATATTACGCCGGGGAAATTGACGGGGTCTGGGGGGATGCTTCCCGGAAGGCCACAGAGGAATTTCAGCGGCAAAACCAGCTCACGGTGGACGGCGTTTTCGGAGACGGCACGGCGGCATGTATCCGGGAAGTGATCGCGTCCGGGGAGACGCCTGACCGGGAGACGGACGTCGCGGACTGGTGGAAGGATATCCGGTATTTCCGGCGCACCGAATTTCGCTGCCCCTGTGGCAGGTGCGG
>OCHD01000864.1_pt1 | contig 23417 bp, 23 predicted proteins | sample 1538481 | NCBI WGS metagenome assembly OCHD01 (sample SAMN04571699, study PRJEB22368) | human gut metagenome | biome: human gut; material: stool | host: Homo sapiens | place: Luxembourg | collected 2012-09-07
CTTCAGCATCTCCATGGTCAGCTGGTTCTTGTCGCAGGCAGTGTTGGCATCAGCATAGATGGGAGCCAGCTCATGCTGGGCGGGAGCCACCTCGTTGTGCTCCGTCTTGGCCAGTACACCCAGCTTCCACAGCTCCTGATCCAGCTCCCGCATGAACGCGGCCACGCGGGGCTTGATGGCGCCGTAATAGTGGTCGTCCAGCTCCTGACCCTTGGGAGGCTTGGCGCCGAACAGCGTCCGACCGCACAGCTTCAGGTCCTCGCGGCGCTCGTAGGCGCTCTTGTCGATGAGAAAATACTCCTGCTCGGGGCCCACCTGGGCCGTGACATGCTGGACCTCCGTGTTGCCAAACAGCCGCAGGATGCGGACGCATGCGCGGTCCAGCTCCCGCATGGAGCGCAGCAGGGGGGTCTTCTTATCCAGCGTCTGGCCGCTGTACGAGCAGAAGATGGTGGGGATGTACAGGGTGTCGTCCTTCACGAAGGCGTAGGAGGTGGGGTCCCAGGCCGTGTAGCCTCGAGCCTCAAAGGTGGCCCGCAGGCCGCCGGAGGGGAAGCTGGAGGCATCGGCCTCACCCTTGTTCAGCTCCTTGGCGCTCAGCTCCATCCGCACGCCGTCCTTGCCGTCGCGGGTGATGAAGCTGTCGTGCTTCTCGGCGGTGAAGCCGGTCATGGGCTGAAACCAGTGGGTGTAGTGGGTGGCGCCCTTTTCAATGGCCCAGTCCTTCATCGCGCCGGCGATCTCGCCGGCTACGGAACGATCCAACGCCGTTCCCTGTGCCAGTGATTGCTGCCATGCACGGTACACATCGGCGGGGAGACGCTGCTGCATCTGCTGTTCTCCGAACACCATTTCGCCGAACAGGGCGGGAACATTGATCTTTTTCTCACACATCTGGATCGTTCCTTTCAAAGTGAAGTTGAATATTTAGAATGGCAAAAGCCGGTCCTTACAGGAAAAACTGCATCACAGCGGGCGTCACATACGCCTCCACCGCAGCTGCCACCGCCAGCAGCGGCAGCACCGTCAGCGTCAGCACGCGGACGATATTTTTCAGCGTGGGGGCCATCATGCCCCGGGTGTTTTTGCGGACATACTGGTTGATGCGGCTGCACAGGTAGATACCGCAGGCCAGACTGATGACCAGCGCCGGCAGTTCAAAGATGCCGTGGGGCAGGATACCCCCCAGATAGGCCAGCATAGAGATGCCGTTGTTGAGGAAGTATGCGGCGAATAAGCCCAGCAGCAGGGCATTGACGCCCAGCGACAGGGCGGGCAGATAGATGAACGGGATAAATCCGTACAGTACGCTGAGCACCATGGCCCGCAGGTTGTTCCAGAGCAGCGCCGGCACACTGATGCTGCCGCTCTCGCTGACCACACCGGCGTCGGCCATCTGCTGGCTGAACAGCGCCAGCACCTGCGCAGGCACGGCAGGGAAGATCAGTCCCGCCGCGAAGGCCAGCACGATCAGTGCGGCAAAAGCACCGCCTGTGATGAGCAGGGAATGGCGGAAGTCCTGACTGCGGAAGAAATCCCGCAGCTGACGGAACTGGGAGGCGATCATGCCAGCTTCTCCAGACCGGCGCGGAGACGGCGCAGCGTCTCGTCGCGGCCCAGGATGCGGCAGATCTCCACAGCGCCGCCCGGGGTCACCAGCTTGCCGGCGGCGGCAATGCGCACCGGCCACATCAGCGTGGCGTTCTTGACACCCAGTGTCTCCGCCAGTGCTACCAGCCCGTCGTGGATGGCCTCGTCCGTCCACTGAGGCAGTGCCTCCAGCATGGGAATGGCGGCCTCCAGCATAGTCCTGCAGACCTCGGGGTTCGTTTTGGATTTCTTATTGGTGAAGAACTCTACGCCGTAGTCGGGGCAGGTGTCGAAGAAATCCACCTTCTCGGGGATCTCCGTCAGCTTCTCGCAGCGGGCCTGAAGCAGTCCCGCGATGGCGGCCACATCGAAGTTACCCTTCACCGTCTGGCGGATGTAGGGCTCCGCCGCCTTGGCAAACGCCTCGGGGGCCATGCTCCGCAGATACACGGCGTTGAAGTGATCCAGCTTGGCGCGGTCGAAGATGGCAGGGGACTTGGAGATGCCGGTGATGTCGAAGGCATTCACCAACTCCGGCAGGGTAAAGATCTCCTGTTCTGCCAGCTCGCCCTTGGGGGACCATCCCAGCAGGGCCACATAGTTCAGGATGGCCTCGGTGAGATAGCCCTCCGCCTTCAGATCCTCATAGGAGGGATCGCCGTGGCGCTTGGACATCTTGTTCTGGGCGTCCCGCATCACGGGAGAGCAGTGGACATAGGTGGGCACGTCCCAGCCGAAGGCATGGTACAGCAGGTCGTACTTGGGGGCGGAGGAGAGATACTCGCTGCCCCGCACCACATGGGTGATGCCCATCAGATGGTCGTCGATGACGTTGGCGAAATTGTAGGTAGGCAGGCCGTCCCGCTTCAGCAGCACCTGATCGTCCAGCGTGCTGTTCTCCACGGTGATGTCTCCGAAGATGGCATCGTGGAACGTGGTGGTGCCTGTCTGGGGGATCTTCTGCCGGATGACGTATGGCTCACCGGCCTCCACGCGGCGCAGGGCGTCCTCCAGCGGCAGATCGCGGCAGGGATCGGCGGCGCGGTCAAACTCGCCGCTGTCCTCCTCGGAGGCGCACTTTTCGCAGAAGCAGTAGTATGCGCCGCCTTTTTCCACCAGCAACTGGGCATACCTGCCGTAGGTGTCCCGCCGCTGGGACTGGATGTAGGGTGCCACCGGACCGCCCACATCGGGGCCCTCGTCATGGTCCAGGCCGCACTCGGCCATGGTACGGTAGATGACATCCACCGCGCCCTCCACCAGACGGCCCTGGTCCGTGTCCTCAATACGGAGGATGAACGTGCCGCCGTGGCTGCGGGCGATGAGCCAGGTATACAGCGCCGTGCGCAGGTTACCCACGTGCATATAGCCGGTGGGCGAGGGGGCGAAACGGGTGCGGACCTTGCCGCGGGGGATGCGGGCCTCCATCTCGTCGAAATAGGTCATATCCATGCTCATCGGGACATCCTCCTCTGAATCTCATAAAATACCCGTTTATTATATTTCAAATAAGGGAAAAGTCAAGGAGAACGGGGGCTGTTCTGTTGCAGAACGCGAGATTTTGTGATAAAATGCCCCTGTCCGGTGAAAAGCGGCGTTCCATCTGGTAATTACACCAAATGTTTGGAATGTTTCTTGCTTTTTCTGCCGCGCTCTGTTATAATGCCATCGGTCATTTCACTGATGGTAACTATATATGAGAAAGGAAGATCGCTGCTATGATCTATACGACTGAAGTTCAGCATATGTGTCCCGTGGCCAAGGGCGCTTATCACGGACCGGCGCCCATTCCTGAGGAGGGCAAGTGGGTGCAGGCCAAGGAGATCTCCGACATTTCCGGTTTTACCCACGGTGTGGGCTGGTGCGCCCCGCAGCAGGGCGCCTGCAAGCTGACGCTGAACGTGAAGAACGGCGTCATCGAGGAAGCGCTGGTGGAGACCATCGGCTGCTCCGGCATGACCCACTCCGCCGCCATGGCCTCCGAGATCCTGATCGGCAAGACCATTCTGGAGGCACTGAACACCGACCTGGTGTGCGATGCCATCAACACCGCCATGCGCGAGCTGTTCCTGCAGATCGTGTACGGCCGTACTCAGTCCGCCTTCTCCGAGGACGGTCTGGCCGTGGGTGCGTCTCTGGAGGACCTGGGCAAGGGCCTGCGTTCCCAGGTGGGCACCATGTTCGCCACCAGAGACAAGGGTCCCCGCTATCTGGAGATGGCCGAGGGCTACTGCAGCCGTCTGGCCCTGAACAAGGACGATGAGATCGTGGGCTACGAGTTCATCAGCCTGGGCAAGATGATGGATTTCATCAAGAAGGGCGACGATGCCAACGAGGCACTGAAGAAGGCCACCGGCCACTATGGCCAGTGGGACAACGCGGCGAAGTATATCGACCCGCGTCAGGAATAAGAAGGGAGGACGACAACAATGGCTCTGTTTGAAAGTTACGAGAGAAGGATCGACAAGATCAACGGCGTCCTGGCCCAGTACGGCATCGGCTCCGTGGAGGAATGCCGCGAGATCTGCAAGGCAAAGGGCTTCGACCCCTATGAGATCGTGAAGGGTATCCAGCCCATCTGCTTTGAGAACGCCTGCTGGGCGTACACCGTGGGCGCAGCCATCGCCATCAAGTCCGGTGTCAAGACTGCCGCTGAAGCCGCCAAGATGATCGGCGTGGGCCTCCAGTCCTTCTGCATCGACGGCTCTGTGGCTGAGGACCGCAAGGTGGGTCTGGGTCATGGCAACCTGGGCGCCATGCTGCTCAGCGATGATTCCAAGTGCTTCGCGTTCCTGGCTGGCCACGAGTCCTTCGCCGCCGCCGAGGGCGCCATCGGCATCGTAAAGAACGCCAATAAGGCCCGCAAGGAGCCTCTGCGCGTAATTCTGAACGGCCTCGGCAAGGATGCCGCCCAGATCATCAGCCGTATCAACGGCTTCACCTATGTGCAGACCCAGTTCGACTATTATACCAGCGAGCTGAAGATCGTCCGGGAGATCCGCTACTCCGAGACGGAGCGCGCCGATGTCCGCTGCTACGGCGCGGATGACGTCCGCGAGGGCGTGGCCATCATGCACCACGAGGGCGTGGATGTGTCCATCACCGGCAACTCCACCAACCCCACCCGCTTCCAGCACCCCGTGGCAGGCACCTACAAGAAGGAATGCATCGAGCAGGGGAAGAAGTACTTCTCCGTGGCCTCCGGCGGCGGCACCGGCCGTACCCTGCATCCCGACAACGTGGCCGCCGGCCCCGCCAGCTACGGCATGACCGACACTATGGGCCGTATGCACTCTGACGCGCAGTTCGCCGGCTCCAGCTCCGTCCCCGCACACGTGGAGATGATGGGCTTCCTGGGCATGGGCAACAACCCCATGGTGGGCGCTACCGTGGCTGTCGCTGTTGCGGTGGAAGAAGCTGTAAAAGCCTGATATACCAACGGTTACTGGATTTTTTGAAGTCGGCGGATGAAGCGCTGACGCAGTAAAAATCCGGTCAAAAAAGTGGTCTTGTCCACGTTTTGTCCACATTTTTCCGAGATGTGGACAAAAAGAGCGAGAAAAGAGAGCATCGCCGTAAGGCGGTGCTCTCTTTGACCAAGCTGAAACACCCCCGGCCATACGGCCGAGGGGTGTTTTTATGTGCGTATATGCGTCAGCACTTGCCGAAGAAACCGCACAGCAGCTTCAGCAGGGAAGCGCAGTCGAAATTGCAGAACATAATGCTGTACCTCCTATGTGTATTTCCCTTGCAAGGACAACGTCATTGTAACCGATTTGTAATCTTTTTGCAAATGTAATATCTGTCAGCTACAAGATCAGCAGCAGGCCGATGGCGATGAGCAGCTCCTCGTCCGCCTCCTGCCGGAAGAGAAAGAACAGCAGGATCAGCAGAAGGATGTCTCCCGCATCAAGATCCGACAGGTGCAGCTTCTCCAGCAGGCCGTTGAGAAGTCCCCGCTCCGGCGCAGGCGGCGGAGGACGGCGGGGCGGCTCATCAGGTGGAGGCTCTTGCACGGGCGGCGCTTCCTGCGGCCTGGGAGGCAGGGGAGCAGTCGGACGCTGCGGTGGCTGAGGTGAACGCTGCGGCTCCGGCGGCGGCAGCGGCGCGTCCTCCGCGCTGATGCGGGTGTAGGTGCCGCCGTCGCCGCGGATGTAGCGGTTATACATGGCCGTCCCCCCAATCCATTAGAAATTTTTTACCCAGATGGATAAGCCGCGCCAGCCGCGCGGCCCGCTCCACCTTGTCCTGCTTGCTCTCCTTGAGAAAGGGGCGCAGGGCGTACAGCAGCTGCATGGTCTGGCTGCTGGAGCGGCTGTACTCCTGCAGGAGCGGCAGAAAACGGGCCACCACCTGAGGGTCGATACCGCCCGGCAGGGAGGGGGCGGTCTGCGTGGTCGGTGCGGCAGGTGGAGCCGCAGCAGTTGGAGGAGACGGCGAAGCGCTGCCGCCACCCATGGTGGCTGAGAGCTGCTGAGCCATCTGCATGATCTGGGCCATGCTGTTAGGGTCCGACAGCAGCGCGTTCAGTTTTTCATCCAACTCCGCCATGCCGCGGACCTCCTCTCATCATCGCTGCAGGGATTCTTCCAGATGCTGTACCAGCGCCGCACCCTCCGGCGTGGACATCACACGCTGGAGCATGGCGGACAGCGCCGACATGTCACCGGCAGCGGCCTGCTGCGCAGCGCGGCCCAGCGCCGCAGTATCACCGCCGGACAGCATTCCCAGCAGAGCGCGGCCATCCGCCGACTGCATCACAGAACGCAGCGCGGCGGGGTCATTTTTTAATTTCTTCACCATGTCCTGTTCATTCACGAAAAAACCTCCTCCACAGATGAGCCTTACAGAGACATTGTATGTGGCGGCAAATGAAAACGTGCCTGTCGGCTTTACCGGCAGGCACGTCTTTTGCAGAAACAAAATGTATGCAATGTGTACGTTTAATCGTAAATGGTATTCAGGTGGTCGAAAATTGCCCGCAGACCGTCCATATCCTTCTCGTCCAGCCAGTAGAGGAACACGCCGCTGATGGCCACGCGGCCATCGTCCAGGATCTGGACGGCGGAGAGCGCGTCACCGTCCGACGGCTGCACGCCGATGAGATAGACGGTGCCGCCGCCCAGCAGGCCGCTGCCGAATTCCGTGGTGCTGAACCGCGGATCGCGGAAGCGTGCGGTCTTCAGCCAATCACAGACCTCCTGCACCAGCTCCGCTTCGCGGTTCGGCGTCAGGGTGTAGTCCTGGACGAAAACCTCTCCCGTTTCCCCGCCAGGTGTTGTCTTGGCCAGCGTGATGTCTTGGATACCGGCGGTGCTATTCGGCAGGTGCAGCACCGCGGCGGCGCGGCGGGAGAGCAGGCTGAACAGAGCCGCGCCGATCAATACCAGTACCATCAGGACCAGCCACACATGGCGTTTTTTGCTCATAGGCAGCTCCTTTCCGCATCCGTGTGGGTGTTACCGGTAACAGCATACCATACGGACGGGGAAAAGTCCAGCGCCCCGTATCTGCATACAAACCCATATATACAGAATATCTTGCATAAACCGGTTGTAAAATGCGGGAAAGTATGATAATATACTATACTGCTGAACAGCGGCGCAGTATCCTAGTCAGATCTGCCGTCTTCTGAAGAGGGGCCTAAAAATCCCTAAAAGGGCACAACTGTGAAACCTCTGGTGCTTGCTTCTTACGCCCAGTTTGGGGTGGGTGCTGGAAGGGAGGCGCGGCCAGTCACCGCGCCTGCGGCCGTAGGGCGCCCTCCAATGGCATGGAGGACCCGACCCTGCGGTCGTGGAGACCTGCTGTTGTGCACAGGCGTACTCCCTTTGTGGTTAGCGACCTGTGTACGAAGCAGATTGCGAACCTGCATCGCGGTGCTACCCGGCTTTATGCCGTGAACGCTGTGTGCAGAGTAGCCTGCCTTGCGTGGGCAGGGTGGATGGGAGAGTCAACGCGTCATGTCCCCGGCCAGGGACGCAGCGCTATTTCCCTGAAACCCTGTTTGCAAAAGAGGATAAGAGACGGTTTGACTGTGGTGGAAATCACCTAGGCTGTCCTGAGAAGGGGCGCCGGAAGGATTGCAGTGCGGACTAAGTGGCAGTCGGGTATCGCGGCGGGCAACACCGCGACACAGCACCGAAGGGGAAACCACCTGCATCGGCGACGAGAGGTGTGCTGCGGGGAAATCCAACCCGTACCTAAGCCGCAAGATTTACTTCCGGAGTCGCCCTGTTCAGCATTTACTCTATCCATATAAAAAACTTTATCAAAAAAGCGAGGTTTGTCACTTGGCAGACAGTAACAGTAAGGATAAAAAGAAAAGCAAAAAGCAGAGCAGCTGGCCTCTGCGGGTATTTCTGCTGGCGGTAGCGCTCAGTGCCGTTATGAGCTTTTTCTCCTCCACGGCGCTGGAGGGCGCAGGTTACATGGTAACGCTGCTGGTACTGGCAGTGTTTATCGCGCTGGGCATCATGTTCGACATGGTGGGCGTGGCGGTGACGGCGGCGGACCCTAAGCCGTTTCACTCCATGGCCGCCCACAAGGAAAAGGGCGGACGGGAGGCTATCCGGCTTTTGCAGAACGCCAACCAGGTCAGTTCCGTGTGCAACGACGTGGTGGGCGACATCTGCGGCATCGTCTCCGGCTCTACGGCGGCGGTGATCGTGACCCAGCTGCAGCGGGATCTGAGCACCACGTCTGTTTTGATCTCTATCGGCGTGACGGCGCTGATCTCCGGCATCACCATTGGCGGCAAGGCGCTGGGCAAATCGATGGCCATCAACGACTGCACCAAGGTGGTGTACCGCGTGGCGCGGATCATGAACGCGCTGCACCTCTATCGCTGACACAAAGGAGCGGATGCGCTTTGGTTCTTGAAAATATCCATTCTCCGACGGACGTGAAGCGCCTGACCGAGAAGCAGACGGAGCTGCTGTGCATCGAGCTGCGGCAGTTCCTCATTGAGCAGATATCCCGTACCGGCGGGCATCTGGCGTCCAATCTGGGAGCAGTGGAGCTGACCGTGGCCATCCACCGTGTGTTCGACACGTCCACGGACCGGCTGGTGTTCGACGTAGGCCATCAGTGCTACGTCCATAAGGCTCTGACAGGGCGACGGGAGCTGTTTGCCACGCTGCGGCAGTTCGGCGGCCTGTCCGGCTTTCCCAAGCCGTATGAGAGCGTCCACGACGCCTTTGTGGCAGGCCACGCCTCCAACTCCGTGTCCGCAGCGCTGGGCATGGCCCGCGCCCGCACTTTGCAGGGCGGACACTACAATGTGCTGGCGCTTATCGGTGACGGTGCGCTGGGCGGCGGACTCAGCTTCGAGGGTCTCAACGATGCCGGCGCCTCCGGCGAGCCGCTGATCGTCATTCTTAACGACAACGGCATGTCCATCGACGCCAATGTGGGCGGTATGTCCCGCCATCTGGCCAAAATGCGGACGAAGGCGGGCTATTACGAATTCAAAAAGAAATACCGGCAGGCGCTGGATGTTACCCGTGTAGGCCGTCTGCTGTACGAGGCCAGTCACGACGTGAAAACGGCACTGAAAAAGTCGCTGCTGCCGGTGAGCACCGTGTTCGAGGACATGGGCTTTACGTATATGGGGCCGGTGGACGGCCACGATGTCCGGCAGCTGACGGATATGCTGCGGGCGGCGCGGGAGCAGAACTGTCCCGTGCTGCTGCATGTCCACACCCGGAAAGGGAAGGGCTACGCCCCTGCGGAACAGGCACCGGAGCGCTTCCACGGCGTATCCCCCTTCGATCCCGCCACGGGACGGGCCAGCGCGCCGTCCGAGCCGTCGTTCTCCTCTGTGTTCGGGCAGGAGCTGAAGGTGCTGGCGGACCAGGACGCGCATATCTGCGCCATCACGGCAGCCATGGCGGAGGGCACAGGCTTGACGGCCTTTGCCGCTGCCCATCCCCGCCGGTTTTTCGATGTCGGCATCGCCGAGGGTCACGCAGTGACCATGGCGGCTGGCATGGCCAAGCAGGGCATGCTGCCGGTATTCGCGGTGTACGACAGCTTTTTGCAGCGGGGCTACGACATGCTGGCACAGGACGTGTCGCTGGACAAGCTCCACGTGGTCCTTGCCGTGGACCGCACCGGTCTGGTGGGGGCCGACGGCGAGACGCACCACGGATGCATCGACTATCTGTCCCAGATCCCCGACATGACGGTGCTGTGTCCCGCCAGCTTCGCGGAGCTGCGGAGCATGCTGCGCACGGCACTGTACCGCTGCGGCGGACCGGTGGCAGTCCGCTATCCCCGGGGCGGCGAGGGCACGTACCGCGATAACTGCGGCGACGCGCCGGTATCGGTGTTGCGGCAGGGGGCGGATGTGAGCATCGTGACCTATGGGATTTTGACGGAGCAGGCGCTGGCGGCGGCGGAGCTGCTGGCGCAGGAGCATATCGCGGCGCAGGTGGTGAAGCTGAACCGCGTGACGCCGCTGGACGGAGATGCCGTGTGCGGCGCTCTGGCAGACGTCAGGCGTCTGGTGGTGCTGGAGGACCAGCTGCGCCAGGGCTGCGTGGGTCAGCGTCTGGCGGCGCTGCTGCTGGAGCGCGGCGCCGCGCCGGAGAAGCTGCGGCTGCTGAACGCGGGGGAGCGTCTGCCCGCCCAAGGCAGTGTCAGGCAGCTGTACCACGCGCTGGGGCTGGACGCCCAGGGCGTGGTGTGCGCCGTGAAGGAGGTGCTGGCATGAGCAAGAAAACAAGGCTGGATGTCCTGCTTGTGGAACAGGGACTGCTGGACAGCCGCCAGAAGGCACAGACCCACATCATGGCCGGTCTGGTGTTCGTCAACGGCCAACGGGTGGACAAGCCTGGGACGGCCGTGGCCAACGATGCGCAGATCGAGGTACGGGGCCGCGCCCTGCCCTATGTCAGCCGCGGCGGCCTGAAGCTGGAAAAGGCCATGAAAACCTTTCCTATCACGCTGGAGGGTAAGATCTGCGCCGACATCGGCGCGTCCACCGGGGGATTTACCGACTGTATGCTGCAAAACGGCGCGGCCAGAGTCTACGCCGTGGACGTGGGCTACGGTCAGCTGGACTGGAAGCTGCGCAACGACCCGCGGGTGGTGTGCCTGGAGCGCACCAATGCCCGCTATCTGGACCATGAACAGGTGCCTGACGTGCTGGATTTTGCGTCCATCGATGTGTCGTTCATCTCACTGAAGCTTATCTTTCCGGCGCTGTACAGCCTACTGCGTGAGGGCGGTGAGATTGCCTGTCTCATCAAGCCGCAGTTCGAGGCCGGACCGGAGAAGGTGGGGAAGAAGGGGGTCGTCCGCGACCCCAAGGTACATCTGGAGGTGCTGGAAAACTTCCTGACACATGCAAAGGATAACCACTTTACAGTGCTTGGCATCACATATTCTCCCATACGAGGACCTGAGGGCAACATCGAATATCTCGGCTATCTGCGCAAAAGCGGGGAGCCGGACACCATCCCCGATCTTGCGGCGCTGGTGGACGCCTCCCACAGCGAACTGAAAGAGAGAAGGGACAGCGAATGAAACGAGTGATCCTCTGCCCGAACCCCTATCGGGACAACGAACTGGCCGTGGCGAAGCGTTCCCGTCAGCTTCTGGAACAGATCGGCTTTGAAACGGTGGTGTGCCTGCCGTTCAGCCGGGAGGGCTACGGCGACCAGCTGGGCGTGCCTATCCGGCAGCTGCAGCAGGAGATCAAGCGCGCCGATCTGCTTATCGCCTTCGGCGGTGACGGCACCATCCTGCATCTGGCCCGCACCGTGGCACTGCACAACGTGCCGGTGCTGGGCATCAATCTGGGCAGCCTGGGGTTCATGTCAGAGCTGGAGCCCAATGAGCTGGAACGGCTCAACGATTTGAAAAACTGGGATTTCACTGTGGAGTCCCGCATGATGCTGGATGTCACCGTTCTGCGGGAGGGGCGTCCGGTGTATAACAACATTGCTCTGAACGACGCGGTGGTGTCTAAGGGCTCTGTGGCCCGCGTGGTGCGGCTGGACGTTACCACCGAGGAGGGACGGCTCACCAAGATCACCGGCGACGGCGGCATTGTATCCACGCCTACCGGCTCTACCGGCTATTCCATGGCGGCGGGCGGCCCCATCGTAGAGCCCACGGCCCGCAATCTGCTGTTGACGCCTATCTGCCCACACTCCACCCGCGCGGGCAGCTACGTTCTGTCACCGGAACACACCATCACCATTGAGGCGGCAGATGCCAACCGGAAGTTTGTCTATCTCTCCGTGGACGGCGGCAAAGCGTTCTCCCTGAAAAACGGGGACAAGGTGCGGGTGCGGCAGTCCCGCTTTACTACGAAGCTGGTACGGCTCTCAAAGAAGAGCTTCTGCGAGATCCTGGATTCAAAAATGGGAATGGAGGTAGCCACGCATGAAGAATGACCGTCAGACCATCCTGCTGGAAATCATCGAGCAGGAAGCCGTGGAGACGCAGGAGCAGCTGCTGCGCCTGTTGGCGGAGCGGGGCGTGAAGTGTACGCAGGCCACCGTTTCCCGTGACATCAAGCAGCTCCATCTGGTGAAGGAGCCCACAGGACAGGGTCGCTATCGCTACGCCGTGTCCGTGCAGAAAAGCAAGCTGAACTTCGCCGAGAAGCTGCGGACCATCTTCCGTGAGTGTGTGCTGTCGGTGGAGGCTGCCCAGAATCTGGTGGTGCTGAAAACTATCGAGGGCATGGCACAGGGCGCCGCCTTCACACTGGACAACATGGGCGACACGGACATCGTGGGCACGCTGGCCGGTGACGACACCATCCTGCTGGTGTTCCACGACAACGTGCGTGCGCTGGATTTCTGCGAACAGGTCAAGCAGATGCTGCGGTAAGCGGCAGAGGAGGGTAGCGCCATGCTGGAAGTGCTCCACATTGAAAATATCGCCATCATCGAGGAGGCGGACATCCGGTTCGAGGCAGGCTTCAACGCGCTGACCGGCGAGACCGGCGCGGGCAAATCCATTGTCATCGATGCCCTCAGCGCGGTGCTGGGCCAGCGGACAAGCCGCGAACTCATCCGCACCGGCGCGGACAAGGCGTTTGTCAGCGCGGTGTTCTCCGGTGTGGACTCCGCCATCGCGGAGGAGCAGGGCGTAACACCGGAGGAGGACGGCTCCCTGCTGCTGCAGCGGGAGATCCACAGTGACGGTAAGAGCGTCTGCCGCGTGGGGGGACGGCCGGTAACGGTGGGCCAGCTGAAGGCGCTGGGCAGCCGCCTGCTGAACATCCATGGGCAGCACGACGGCCAGCAGCTTCTGGACGAGGAGCAGCATTTGCAGTTCCTGGACAGCTTTGGAAAGCTGGAAAGCCTTATTAATACATACGCTGAAAAGTATAATAGCTTTACAGCGATACAACGAAAAATACAGTCCTTACAGATGGACGAATCGGAAAAAGCGCGCCGCGTAGATACCTTGACCTACCAGATCAACGAGCTGGAGCGGGCGAAGCTCCACGCCGGCGAGGAAGAGGAACTGGCTGCGAGGAGGAACCTGCTGCGCAATGCGGAGAAGTTTACCTCCGCCGTGGCCGAGGCAGACTACGCCCTCAACGGCGACGACAGCGGCGATGGTGCGCTGGGCATGCTGCGGCGGGCGCAGGACGCCGTAGGTGCGGTACGGCATCTGGACGACGACTACGCCGGCCTGTACCAGCGGCTGGAGGCGTTGTACAGCGAAGCCTACGATGTGGCAGCTACCATCGAGGACAAGCGGGAGGGCTTCGATTTCTCGCCCAACGAGCTGGACGATGTGGAGAGCCGCTTGGACCAGCTGTATCGCCTGAAAAAGAAGTACGGCCCCAGCGTGGAGGACATGCTGGCCTATCTGGAGCGCTGCCGCGCCGAGCTGGAGCAGATCGAGTACGCCGGTGATGCGCTGGCACAGCTGGAGCGGCAGCTGGGCAAGGCGGAGAAGGAAGCCGTCAGCGCGGCGCAGGCTCTGTCCGAGGGGCGGCGGCAGGCGGCGGAGCGGCTGTCCGCCCAGATCCTGGAGGAGCTGCGGCAGCTGGACATGGGCAGGATCCGGTTCGCCGTGGACATCACAGAGAAGCCTCTCAGCGCCGATGGCATGGACCAGGTGCGGTTCCTGATGTCCGCCAATGTGGGCGAGGAGCTGCGGCCTATCCACAGGATCGCCTCCGGCGGTGAGCTGGCCCGCATCATGCTGGCCATGAAAAACGTGCTCAGTGAGCAGGATCAGGTGGGCACGCTGGTGTTCGATGAGGTGGATACCGGCGTCAGCGGCCGTGCCGCCCAGAAGGTGGCGGAGAAGATGGCCCGCATCAGCCGCCGCAAGCAGGTGCTGTGCGTCACCCATCTGCCGCAGCTGGCGGCCATGGCGGACACTCATTTCTCCGTGGAGAAGGGGGAGCGGGACGGTCGCACCTACACCGCTGTACAGCGTCTGGATCGGGAACAGCGCCGTCAGGAGCTGGCCCGGCTTACCGGCGGCAGCCACGTGTCCCAGACCATACTGGATGGGGCGGAGGAGCTGCTGGCTGAGGCGGAAAAGTTTCGCGCTTCCATGCGTTGACGGCAATGCACCGGTTTCGGGAAAATGATAGTTGACAAACGGAGAATTTCTGCTAAAATAGTGACAACTTGATAATGCCACAGTGATGAAGGGAAGAAGTAGCACGCTTCTGCGCCTGCAAAGAGAGCCTCCGGACGGTGCGAGGAGGACAGGGCGGAGCCTGTGAATACATCCTGGAGCAGCCTCCTGAAGCCGTTGGGCGCGTAGGGATGTGTCGGGTCCGCCCGTTACAGCGGCAGGGTGTGTCAGCACCCGACGAGGCCATGTCCGTGAGGGCATGGCGAATATGAGGTGGTACCGCGATTCTGATCGCCCTCTGTCAGCAGGCAGGGGGCGTTTTTTTCGTCCTTTGCCAGGAAAATGACAACAACATCAACGGAAAGGAAACTGAAAAAATGGGAATTTACGAAGAACTGGTGGCCCGCGGCCTCATCGCACAGGTCACCAATGAGGAAGAGATCCGCGAGATGATCAACAACGGCAAGGCCACGTTCTACATCGGCTTTGACTGCACGGCGGACTCTCTGACGGCAGGTCATTTCATGGCGCTGACCCTGATGAAGCGTCTGCAGATGGCGGGCAACAAGCCCATCGCCCTCATCGGCGGCGGCACCACCATGATCGGCGACCCCTCTGGCCGTACCGATATGCGGAAGATGCTCACCAAGGAGGATATCGACCACAACGCCGAGTGCTTCAAGCGCCAGATGGAGCGATTTATTGACTTCGGCGAGGGCAAGGCCATCATGCTCAACAATGCCGACTGGCTGCTGGATCTGAATTATGTGGACCTGCTGCGCGAGGTGGGCGCCTGCTTCTCCGTCAACAACATGCTGCGTGCCGAGTGCTACAAGCAGCGCATGGAGAAGGGGCTGAGCTTCCTGGAGTTCAACTACATGATCATGCAGAGCTATGACTTCTACTATATGTTCCAGCACAACGGCTGCAATATGCAGTTCGGCGGCAACGACCAGTGGTCCAATATGCTGGGCGGCACCGAGCTGATCCGCCGCAAGCTGGGCAAAGACGCCCACGCTGCTGACAGACTCCCAGGGCAACAAGATGGGCAAGACCGCCGGCAACGCCGTGTGGCTGGATCCCAACAAGACCAGTCCCTTCGAGTTCTATCAGTACTGGCGCAACATCGACGACGCCGACGTGCTCAAGTGCATCCGCATGCTGACATTCCTGCCGCTGGAGGAGATCGACAAGATGTCCAACTGGGAGGGCGCGCAGCTCAACGAAGCCAAGGACATTCTGGCCTACGAGCTGACGAAGCTGGTCCACGGCGACGAGGAGGCCGACAAGGCCCGCGCCGCGTCCAAGGCACTGTTCTCCGGCGGCGGTGACACCGAGCACATGCCCACTACCGAGCTGACCAACGACGACTTCGGCGGCGGCACCATCGATGTGCTGACCCTGCTGGTGAAGTGCGGGCTGGCCGCCTCCAAGGGCGAGGCACGCCGTCTGGTACAGCAGGGCGGCGTGGCAGTCAATGACCAGAAGGTGTCCGCCATCGAAACCACCTTCGGCTGCGAGCAGTTCACCGGCGACGGCGTCATTATCAAGAAGGGCAAAAAGGTATTCCACCGCGCCGTTCTGGTGTGATAGAGCCGGTCGTCTGCGCATAAAATGTTACTACCTCAAAGGCTGCGGCTTCGCCGCAGCCTTTGGAGCGTTTCGGGGCGTAAGGCCGCAGAAAGTGGTTGAACGGCGCGAGATTTTATACTATAATAAGATGTTACTATATGAAAGAATGTGTGGTATGCCTATGAAGACCCATGATTTTTATTTTGACCTGCCGCCGGAGCTTATCGCCCAGACACCCATCCCTCAGCGGGACGCCTCACGGCTGCTGGTGCTGGATAAGGAGACCGGTGCCACAGAGCACCGGCACTTCTTTGACCTGCCGGAGTACCTGCGGCCCGGCGACTGCCTGATTCTGAACAATTCCCGCGTCCTGCCGGCGCGGCTGCTGGGTCATCGCGTGCCTGGGGGCGGCGTGTGCGAGATATTGCTGCTCATCGACCGCGGCAGCAACGTGTGGGAGTGTCTGGTGCGGCCGGGGAAGAAGCTGCGCACCGGCGCCAAGGTCACCTTCGGCGATGGTGAGCTGACGGCAGAGATCGCGGAGGAACTGCCGGACGGCAATCGGCTGGTGCGCTTTTCCTACGAGGGCATTTTCCTGGAGGTGCTGGATCGGCTGGGCAAGATGCCGCTGCCGCCCTACATCAAGGAGGAACTGCAGGATAGGGAGCGGTATCAAACCGTCTACTCCAAGGTGAACGGCTCCGCCGCCGCACCTACTGCGGGCTTGCATTTCACACCGGAGCTGCTGGAGCGCGTTCAGCAAATGGGTGTAAAGGTGGGCTACGTTACACTACATGTGGGACTGGGAACCTTCCGCCCTGTGAAGGAGGAGGAGATCACCGACCACGCCATGCACAGCGAATACTGCGTTATCCCGCAGGAGACGGCGGATCTCATCAACGAGACGAAGCGCAGCGGCGGCCGCGTTATCTGCGTGGGCACCACCAGCTGCCGCACCGTGGAGTCTCAGGCGGCGGAGGACGGCACCATGCGGGCCAGCGCCGGCTGGACGGACATCTTCATCTACCCGGGCTACCGCTTTAAGGTGATGGACGCGCTGGTCACCAACTTCCACCTGCCGGAGTCCACCCTCATCATGCTGGTATCTGCGCTGGCGGGACGGGAGCATGTGCTGTCCGCCTACAAGGAGGCCGTGGAGCAGCGTTACCGGTTCTTCTCGTTTGGCGATGCGATGTTTATCCACTAAAAGGGAAAGGAGGACTTCGGGTGCATTTGCCGGATCTCGTTTCTGACCTCGCCGTTATCCTGCTGACCGGCGGTGTCATCACCGTTATCTTCAAAAAGCTGAATCTGCCGCTGGTGCTGGGCTACATACTGGCAGGGTTTCTCATCGGCCCCTATATGCCGTTATTCTTCTCGCTGGCTGACATCGAGGCAGTGTCCACATGGAGCGAGATCGGCATCATCATCCTGATGTTCTGCCTGGGACTGGAGTTCAACCTCCACAAGCTGGCCAGCGTGGGCGGCACCGCCATCATCACAGCGCTGGTGGAGGTGGGCGGCATGCTGGCCATGGGCTTCGCCGTGGGACAGCTTATGGGCTGGGGCACCATGGACAGCATCTTCCTGGGCGGCATGCTGTCCATGTCGTCCACCACCATCATCATCAAGGCTTTCGATGAACTGAACGTCCGGAAAACGGACTTCGCCCAGCTGGTGTTCGGCACGCTGGTGATGGAGGATATCGCGGGCATCTTCATGATGATCATCCTGTCCACCATCTCCGTCAGTAAGTCCATCTCCGGCGGCGCACTGGCGCTGCAGCTGGGACTGCTGGTGCTGTATCTGGTGCTGTGGCTGGTGCTGGGCATCTTCCTGCTGCCTACGCTGCTGAACAAGGCGTCCAAGCTGATGAGCGACGAGACGCTGCTTATCGTGTCGCTGGGCATCTGCTTCGGCATGGTGCTTCTGGCGGACGCGCTTGGCTTCTCCTCGGCGCTGGGCGCGTTTCTGGCCGGTTCGCTGCTGGCAGGCACCGTCCACGCCGAGCGGGTGGAACACCTGACCTCCGGCGTTAAAGACCTGTTCGGCGCGGTATTCTTCATCTCTGTGGGTATGATGCTGGATCCCGGCGCCGTGGTAAAGTACATCTGGCCCATCCTGATACTGACCGCGGTGACCATCGTGGGGAAGCTGCTGTTTTCCTCGCTGGGCGTGCTGCTGTCGGGACACACGCTGCGGCAGGCCATCTACTGCGGCTGCTCGCTGGCGCAGATCGGCGAATTCGCGTTCATCATCGCGTCGCTGGGTCTGTCGCTGGGCGTCATCGCGGACTACATCTATCCCATCATCATCTCTGTATCGGTCATCACCACGCTGACCACACCGTTCTTCATCAAGAGCGCCGATCGGATCTGCACCGGTCTTGAAAGGCTGCTGCCGCAGAAGCTGGTGCAGCAGCTGGAGCGCTACACCGACGAGGAGCAGAGCGTCAAGGAGCAGGACAGCGACTGGGCCGTGTTCCTGCGCCGCTATGTGAAAAGAACGGTATTCTATGGCGTGCTGATGCTGGGTATCGTGATTCTGGGTGACGCGGTGCTGCTGCCGCTGCTGCGGGAAACCATCCATGTGCCGTGGATCAGCAAGGCCATCACGCTGTGCGCTGTCTATCTGTGCATCGCCATGTTCATCCGGCCCATGCTGGATGCTCATTCGCCGCAGTATACGGTGCTGTGGGCGAAGAAGCGCAGCTTTCGTCTGCCGCTGATCGCTCTCAGCGTCATCCGCGTGCTCGTCATCGTGCTCATCGTGTTCCTGCCTATCCGGACGGTGCTGGGTATCCACAGTCTGTGGCTGCTGCCGCTGCTGGCAGCGGCGGTGCTGGTGGCAGGGCACTTCGGATGGTTCGCGTCGGCCTACCTGTCGGTGGAGACGCGGTTCCTTACCAACTTCAATGAGCGCCTTTTGCAGAAGTACGGCGACAGCGACGATGCCACATGGCTGGACGAGAAGCTGTACGTCACGGAGCTGATCTGCCCATCGGAGGAGGCAGGGAAGGATCTGCGGGCTCTGGGCTGGGGCAGGCGCTATGGCGTGAATATCATCAAGATCGTCCACGGCAGGCGGGAGCTGGACATCCCCTCCGGTGACACGGTGCTCGGCGAGGGAGACCGGCTGGCCGTCCTGGGTGAGCGGGAGAACCTGGTCTCCCTGCGACTGTCCGTAGGGGCGGGGGAGGCGGAGCTGCCCACGCTGCATGCCTATATCAGCGGAGAGAAGGCACTGTATACCTACACGTTGGATGTGGCGAAGAATGATCATCTGGCGGGCTGCACCATCCGCGACAGCGGTTTGCGAGAGAACTATGACTGCATGATCCTGGGGTTACAGCGGAACCTGCTGCCCATTATCGGACCCGACGTGAATTTCGTGATCCAGCGCGGCGACCTGGTATGGCTGCTGGGCTCCCGCCGCATGGCGGAGAAGGCGCTGGATGATATGGAGGAGGCATAAATGTTTAAAGTCATCAAAAAACAGGGCAAGGCGCGGCGGGGCGTGTTCACCTGCGCCCACGGCGGCGAGGTACAGACGCCGGTGTTCATGAATGTGGGTACCCAGGCCGCCATCAAGGGCGGCGTCAGCGCACTGGACCTGAAGGAACAGCTGGGCACACAGATCGAGCTTTCCAACACGTATCACCTGCACCTGCGGCCCGGCGACGACGTGGTGCGCCAGCTGGGCGGCCTGCACAAGTTCATGCGCTGGGACGGCCCTATCCTCACGGACTCCGGCGGATTCCAGGTGTTCTCATTGGCCGGCCTGCGGAAGATCAGCGAGGAGGGCGTCACCTTTGCCAGTCATCTGGACGGCCGCCGCATTTTCATGGGGCCGGAGGAGAGCATGCGCATCCAGTCCAACCTGGGTTCCGACATTGCCATGGGCTTCGACGAATGCGTGGAGAACCCTGCACCCTACGACTACGCCAAGGCCAGCTGCGAGCGGACGCTGCGCTGGCTGGCGCGGTGCAAAGCGGAGCACGACCGGCTCAACGCGCTGCCGGACACCATCAACCCCCAGCAGATGCTGTTCGGCATCAACCAGGGCGCCACCTACGCGGACCTGCGGACCTGGCACATGCAGGAGATCGCCAAGCTGGACTGCGATGGCTACGCCATCGGCGGCCTGGCGGTAGGGGAGCCCACGGATGTGATGTACGACATCATTGAGAAGGTAGAGCCCTATATGCCGGCGGATAAGCCCCGCTATCTCATGGGCGTGGGTACGCCCAGCAACATCATTGAGGGCGTGGCCCGCGGCGTGGACTTCTTCGACTGCGTGATGCCTGCCCGCAATGCCCGTCACGGCAAGCTGTTCACCTGGAGCGGCACGCTGAACATCAAGAACGCCAAGTACAAGCTGGACGAGGGAGCTATCGATCCTGAATGCGACTGCCCCGTGTGCCGGAATTTCAGCCGCGCCTACCTGCGGCACCTGTTCACGGCGGAGGAGATGCTGGCCATGCGCCTGGCGGTGATGCACAACCTGTACTTTTACAACCAGCTGACCCAGCGCATCCGCGACAGTCTGGATCAGGACTGCTTCGAGGAGTTCCGCGGCGCATACAGCAAAAAATTGGCAGAACGTGTGTGAAACCCCTTGCCAAAGAGGACGAGGTTCGGTATAATAGTGCCATTATGTAAAAAAGGAGTAACGTTCCATGTTTGACATCGCATACGCATCGACCACCGGCACCACCGGCGCCGGTACCGGTATGGGTTCCACGATCATGATGATCGTCCTGATGATCGCCATTTTCTACTTCCTGATGATCCGCCCCGAGAACAAGCGGAAAAAGCAGGCCGAGGAGATGCGCAACTCCCTGAAGAAGGGCGACTGGCTGACCACCATCGGCGGCGTGTACGGCCGCGTCGTGAGTATCACGGACCGCACCGTGGTCATCGAGACCAGCGAGGACCGCGTCCGCGTGGAGTTCCTGAAGTCCGCTATCGGTCAGGTCGGCACGCTGGACGAGCAGGCCGCCGCCCAGCAGCGTCCCGCCAAGAAGGACAAGAAGGCCGACAAGGCTGAGGAAAAGACTGTTGAGGCTCCCGCCGAGAAAACCGAGGACAGCGAGAGCAAGTAACTTCCCCGCATAGAATAATACCTCTCCCGAATATGCTGTAAAAAAGCATGTTGGGGGAGGTATTTTTATGTCCGTAAAGAAGCTGCTGGGTGCGGCGGCGTGGAAGGGGTTACTGCTGGCCGTGGTGACGCTGCTGCTCCTGTTGGCTGCGGCGGCTCTGATGCTCCAGCGCGGGCTGGTAGGAGAGAGTGCGGCGTCGGCACTGGTCTGCGCCGCCTATGTCGCCGCCGTGATGATCGGCGGGCGCAGCGCCATCCGCAGCAGCAGCGCTCCGCCGCTGCCCCAGAGCCTGGCGGTGGCGGTGTGCCTGTACGCGGTGGTGTGGCTGGTAGCCATCGGCGGCGAGACAGATTTTGCCGCACACGGCCCGCTGCTGACAGGGGCCATCTTCGGCGGTGCGGTGCTGGCAGGGCTGCCGGGCCGGAAAAAGGGAAAGCGGCAGGCAGGGACCCGTAGAGCAGGGGAGCGGCCGCGCCGCGCCACAGCCCACGGACGGCGGTGACATAAAAAATAGCATGGTTAAAATAACGAAATTCTTCGTTTCGCCTAAAAAGCCTTGACGGGGAAGGCCGCCCCTGACCGCCTGCGGGCCGTCGGGGGCGGAGCCAATATATTGTGCGCGATTTTTCCGACCCCGACCACATATCGCCGATTGTGCAGGTTCCCGAGATCCTCCGCTCTCCTCGTTTATGCGGTTTACATAATTGTGTTTACATAACATTTTGGCATAATTTACAAAAAACGGCTTTTTGCACGAAAGCCCTTGCGGTTTTGTGAGATTTGCCATATATTATTTAGTACATCCGCTCGCGGTCTATTTGTGCGCGCCGGCTCATACGGTAAGACGAGGTGAGCCGATGAAGCTGCGTAAGAATGGGGCGCATCCGGCGGTAAAGTCGGACATGCGTTTTTGGATACTGTGTGTTTGTTTCCTGCTGGGTATGGCGGCGGCGTATCCGGCGCGCCGGAGCATCAGCGCCGACGCGCTGGCGCAGTTGGGCGCCTACGTCCAGAGCTACGCCCAACTGGCGGATGGCCGCTCGCAGCAGCCTGTGTCCGTGCTGTCCGCGGCGGCAGCCTACCTGCGGTATCCGCTGCTGGCGTTTTTGTTCGGGCTCAGTGCCGCCGGTGTGGCTCTGATCCCACTGTTGTGTGCGGCACAGGGTTTTTTTCTGTCCTTTTCCGTGTGTTGCTTCGCTGCAGCGCTGGGACGGGACGGTGTGCTGCTGGCGCTGGCAGCTCTGGGGCTGCGGTGTCTGTTTGTGCTGCCGTGTACGCTGTGCCTGGCCGATGCCGGTTTTGCCCAGGCGTGCCGCGCCATGCCGCGTCTGCGGCCCCGCAGACTGGAGCTGAACTGGCGGATGCTGCTGTTTTGTGTGTTTGTGCTTCTGACCGGTACGGTGGTGGAGTGCGCCATTGTACCAAAATTTTTTGCGCTTATTTTGGCGCGTATCGCCTGAAAAAGGAGAGGGGTGAGGGAATATGACGGACTATATCGCGGCCTACCGCGCCTATCTAAGCGAGGAGAAAAGGGCCTCCGCCAATACCCTCAGCTCCTACATACGCGATCTGACCCAATTCCAGAGCTGGCTCATCACCAACGGTACTGCCGACCTCCGCAAGGTGAAGAAGGAGACCATCAACGAGTACCTGCTCCATATGAACCACAGCGGGAAGTCTCCCGCCACCGTGACCCGCTCTACCGCATCCATCAAGTCCTTCTACAGCTACATGGTGCAGTCCGGCGCAGTTAAGACCAACCCCGCCAAAGCTGTGACAGCCATGAAGGTGGAGCGCAAATATCCGGAGATCCTGACCAACCGCGAGGTGGAGCTGTTCTTAGAACAGCCCAAGTGCGTGGATGAGAAGGGGTTCCGTGACCACGCCATGCTGGAGCTGCTGTACGCCACCGGTATCCGCGTGTCGGAACTCATCGGTCTGAACGTCGGTGACATCAACCTGTCCGCAGGCTTCATCCGATGCCGGAGCAAGGACAAGGAGCGCATCGTGCCGCTGTATCCTGCCGCCGTCAAGGCGCTGGAGGACTACGTGAAGGATATCCGGCCCCGCATCATCGCTGACGAGAACGAGCAGGCCCTGTTTGTCAACATGAACGGCGAGCGCATGAGCCGTCAGGGCTTTTGGAAGATCATCAAGTACTATCAGGAGAAGGCGGAGATCAACAAGGACATCACGCCCCACACGCTGCGCCACTCCTTCGCGGTACATTTGCTGGAGAACGGTGCGGACCTCCGCTCCATCCAGGAGATGCTGGGGCATGCCGATATCTCCTCCACCCAGATCTACACCCATGTCATCAAGAAGCAGTTGAAAGACGTGTACAACAAGGCGCATCCACGCGCCTGAAACACTGCGCCGCACCGACAGACCGCCCTGTGAAAACAGGGCGGTTTTTGTTGCTATTTTGCCGTCGGTTTGCTATAATAGAACTAATGTTTAAGAGGTGGAGGAGCGCCATGCGCATTTTGGGTATCGACCCCGGCGTGGCCATCGTAGGCTTCGGCCTTATCGAGACGGAGCGCAGCGCCGTGCGGATGCTGCAATACGGGGCCATCAACACATC
>OCHD01000865.1_pt1 | contig 23358 bp, 13 predicted proteins | sample 1538481 | NCBI WGS metagenome assembly OCHD01 (sample SAMN04571699, study PRJEB22368) | human gut metagenome | biome: human gut; material: stool | host: Homo sapiens | place: Luxembourg | collected 2012-09-07
GACGTGGGAGAACGACCACTACCTGCAGGACGCCTCGTACATCCGTCTGAAAAACATCACGGTCGATTACACCTTCCCCAAGCACATATGCAAGAAACTGCGCATCGAGGGGCTGAAGATCTACGTGTCGGGCGAAAACCTCTTCACGCACTCGCCGATGTTCAAGTATACGGACATGTTCGACCCCGAAGTCATCACCAGCGGCGACTCCGATTTCGCAGCCTCGACCACTTCGGGCCTGAACGGTACGGGTAACGGCTATTCCTACCCGATGCTCAAGACCGTGACCCTGGGTATAAACGTAACATTTTAACCGACAGCAACCATGAGAAAGATACTGCTATATACGCTGATGACCCTCGCTGCCGCGGGAATGGCCTCCTGCGAGGATTTCCTGACGCGCGACACCTACGACCAGATCGGCAGCGACGAGTTCTGGAAATCGGAAACCGACCTGGAACTCTATGCCAACGGTTTCATCCAGAAGATGATCCCCGGCGACGGAACCATCACGCGCGGCGACATCTATGCCGACTACTGCGCCGTGGACATCCCGACCGACCTGCTGCGCCCCGACGGCAACGTCTCGCCCGACAACCAGACCGGATGGGCCGAGAGCAACTGGACGAACCTTCGCCGCGTGAACTACATGCTCGACAATATGCACAAGTGCAAGGGGCGTGTGAGCGACGAGATCTACAACCACTACGAGGGCGTCGCCCGTTTCTGGCGCGCCTGGTTCTACTACGACAAGGTGCAGACCTTCGGCGCCGTGCCCTGGTACGACTTCACGATCGCGGCCAGCGACAAGGAAGCGATGATGAAACCCCGAGACAGCCGCGAGTACGTCATGGACAAAGTGCTGGAAGACCTCACCTTCGCAAGCACCTACTGCCTCTCCGACGCCAAATTCACGAAAGGCTCGGCGCTCATCAACAAGTGGGTGGCACTGGCCTTCAAGTCGCGCGTCTGCCTCTATGAAGGCACCTTCCGCAAGTACCACTCGCGCGAGCCGTCGTCCGACAAACCGTGGCAGGCCGAGTATAACGCCGACAACAAATTCCTGCGCGAGGCCGCTGCCGCCGCCAAGGAGATCATGGACAAGGGACCCTATTCGCTCGTCACGGGCGATGTGAAGACCGCCTACCGCTCGCTCTTCACCAGCGCCGGGCTGCTCACGCAGGAGGTGATCTTCGGCCGTGAGTACAGCAAGGAGCTCTCGGCGTTCCACGAGACCAGCTGGTACTACTATTCGCCGACCTACGGTGCCAAGATCGCCATGACCAAGAAGTTCATGAACACCTACCTCACGACCCGGGGCACGCCGTTCACCGACATCGACGGTTACCAGACCATCGACTTCATCCGCGAGTTCGACGGCCGTGACGCCCGCATGGCGCAGACGGTCATCAGCCCGACCTACAAGATGAAGATCAGCGGCCGCGAACGGCTCTATTCGCCCAACTGGAAAGTGACCCGTACGGGCTACCATCCGATCAAGTGGTCGATCGACGACGATGCCGACAACGTGCTGTCGAAGGCCGCGAGCTGGAATTCGCTGCCGATCCTCCGCTATGCCGAGGTGCTGCTGAACTACGCCGAGGCGAAGGCCGAGCTGGGCGAAATGGACGCCGCGGTATGGGATCAGACCATCGCGCAACTGCGCAGCCGTGCCGGCGTGACCCCGGTCGTCCCGGACAAGGCCGACCCCTACATGGAGGCCTATTTCCTCAATACCGTGACCGACAAGTGGATACTCGAAGTGCGCCGTGAGCGCGGCATCGAGCTCTGCCTCGAAATGGGGCTGCGCTGGGACGACGACATGCGCTGGCACATGGGCGACCTGCTCACGAGCGACAACAACCCCTGGACGGGCATCTGGATCGGCAACACGGGCTACACCTACGATTTCACGGGGCAGAGCACCGACGACAACGGCGATCCCGTACCCGACTTCTACATCCGTCCGGGCGAGGACACCGAACATTCGATCGCCATTTCCAATACGGGGGCCAACCAGACCTTCTCGCTCAACGCCGCGGGGAATATCGTCTGGGAGTACAAGCGCACGTGGGGCGAAAAGAAATACCTGCGTCCGATCCCCCAGACGGCGATCACCCGCAACCCGAACCTCGAACAGAACGCGCTCTGGAAATAAGCAATAAAAAACTCAGGATATGAAAACGAAAATCATGTTATTATGCTGTATGGCGGCGACGCTGATGCTGGCATGCAGCAACGACAAGTCCGGCGGGCATGACGGCGACGAGGGAGTCGAAACCGAAGTCAACGGCACGCAGCTCGACGGCAATACGACCCTCTACGGACTGGTGACCGACACGTCGGGAAACCCCATCCCGGGCGTGGTCGTGTCGGACGGCTACGGCTGCGTCACGACCGATGCCAACGGCGTCTACCAGATGGAGCGCTACAAGAAGGCGCGCTTCGTACATTACAGCACGCCGGCAGGGTATGCCATCAACACGTCGGCAGACAACTACCCGCTCTTCTACGCCGAGATCGTCCATAAGAACATCGCCGACCGCCACGACTTCGTGCTGACGCCGCTGCCGGCCCCGGAAAGCGATTTCACGCTGGTCTGCATCGCCGACCCGCAGTGTGCGACCACGGCCGAGATCAGCCGCTACGTCAACGAGACGATCCCCGACGTCGAGGCTACGGTCGACGCTTACAAGGCCAAGGGCACGCCGGTCTACGGCATCACGCTCGGCGACATCGTCTTCGACACGCCCGACCTGTGGAGCAACATGAAGGAGTCGATGGCCAATCGCAACCTGCCCGTCTTCCAGACCATCGGCAACCACGACCATCTGCAGACCGAGACTTCGGACGACAATGCCGCGGCCAATTTCGAAACGCAGTTCGGCCCGCGCAACTATTCGTTCAACCGCGGCGACGTGCACATCGTGTCGATGGACAACGTCCTCTACGAAGGCAAGAAAAAGTACAAGGGCGGCATCACCGACAGGCAGCTCGAATGGCTGCGCCAGGACTTGTCGCACGTAGACAAGGACAAGCTCGTGATCTTCTGCGCGCACATCCCGTTCCGCGGGGGTACGAGCGTGACGGACGAGAGCCACGAGAACTACGACGGCGTGCTCGACCTGCTGTCCGGGTTCTCCGAGGCGCACATCATGATCGGCCATACGCATTACCACCAGAAATACATCCACAAGCGTAACGGGAAGACGATCCTCGAACATGTCCACGGCGCCGCCTGCGGTGCATGGTGGACGGCGAACATCTGCGCCGACGGCACGCCGAACGGGTACAGCGTCTACGAGATTTCGGGCAACACCATCGCCAACCAGTACTACAAGTCGACCAACAAGGAAGCCGGCTACCAGATCCGGGCCTATTCGGCCACGCAGGTGTTCGGCAAGTCGGGCAGCCTCACCTTCGGCTGGGCGGCCAACTCCCCGGCCATGAACGATGCGAAGTGCATCGTGGCCAACGTCTGGAACTCCGACGCCTCGGGCAACTGGAAAGTCTCGCTCTGGCAGAACGGCACGAAGGTCTGCGACATGACCCGCGTCAAGACCTACGACTACTGGGCCTATGCCTACCACGTGCTCTATTACAGCAAGAGCGTGGGCACGACCTGGGGCAAGAACCTCGACCATTACTATTACGGGAACCTGGCGTCGGGAACGCCCGAGACCGCCGATTTCGAAATCGTGGCGGAGGACGGCATGGGCAACACCTACCGCACCTCGAAGCTCCAGACCGACTTCACCGGCTTCTGATCCTCCCGCCGCGTAAAAGCGATGCCGCGCCCTTTTCGGGGCGCGGCATTTTTCTTGCCGGTTCACAGGCGCGGTTGCAGGCACGTCGCCTCCCGGGCGCAGGTTCCTCCTCCCGCCTTGCGGGAACCCCGTCGCCGCCCCTATACGGCGGCGTTCCGTCCCGGGCGGTCAATACCAGCCTTCGGTCTGCGTGAGGTTGTAATTTCGGCTCATGGCCGCCTGCGTGATGGGCCATAGCAGTATGTTGGGGTTCTTGTCGCGCTGCGCCGCGATGTCGGCGCTGTACTCCCATATCTTGTCCGTGCGCAGGAGCATCCACCAGGTGCGGCCTTCGCCGACCATCTCCCTGAGGTATTCGTCGACGATCGCCTGCAGGACGGCTTCGGGCGACGTGTCGGTATAGTAATCCCTCCGCCCGTAGGCCCTGGCGGCCAGCGGTGCCAGGGCTTCGAGCGCACCCGCGTAGTCCTTCCCGTAATACCGGGCTTCGGCCGCCATCAGGAAGGCTTCGCCGTAGCGGTAAAGGATGAAATCCGAGTCGAAGATGCGTGTGCCGTTGTCTACGCGCCCCATCAGCTTCTCCGTCCAGCCGATCCTGCGGCCGCCCGTGCCGTAATCGGCCGTGCGACAGGTCAGCGCTGCACGCGTATCGGCGGGGTCGGCCTGCAGCAGGGCCCGGTAGGTGTCGGTATACCACCACCACTGGTTGCCCCCGGTGGTGGGGACGGGGTTGTTGCGGTAGGCCGCTTCGACGTAACTCTCGTTCCAGCCGAGGTAGTAGGCCGGGCCGTTCAGGGCTTCCGACACATCCTGGTGCACGGCGAAAATGACCTCGCGGCCGCATTTGTTCGACGAACTGAAAATATCGGCATACGCGGGCTCGAGCAGGGCGTCCGACAGGCCGAGTTCCCCGAGCGCCTCTTGGGCCATCGCCAGGTAAGCCTCGCCCCCGGCCTGCATACGATACATCCACAGGGCATAGTCGGCCTTCAGCATCGCCACGGCGGCCGGCGTGGCCACGGTCTTGTCCGACGTATCGGCGACGTACCTTTCCGCGTCGGCAATGTCGCGTTCCACGCGCATCAGCACTTCCGAGACGGGGGTGCGTCCGAGGAACAGCTCCGTGTCGGTCGATTCGTAGCCCCAGAGCGGCAGCGGGGCATCGCCCCAGATGCGTGCGATCTGGAAGAAGCAGTACGCGCGGACGAAGTGGGCATTTCCCAGGCAGAAGGCCCGCGGTTTCTCCTTCAGCCCCATTGCCGGGACATGCCTGATGACCAGGTTTGCCTGGTTGACCGTCGTGTAGAGCGCCGTCCAGTCGGCATACTCGTTGACCGAGCTCATGGTGCTGGTGCGCACCTGCGACTGGTCGACGCCGTTGAGCGTGTTGTGCGTCCCCGGGCCCCACAGCCCGTTGCGCAGCTCGCCCCAGCAGAGGTAGACGTCGTTCATGCTCTTGAGCGCACTGCGCAGGTAGACGTACAGCCCGTAGGTGGCCGACGTGGCGTCGCTCTCCTCTTTCCACATGTTGCTGGCCGAGAGCTTGTTGTCCTGCATGATGTCCAGGTCGCCGTGACAGCCGCCCGCCCCGTATGCGCAGAACAGCAGCGCGACTCCGGCTATAGTCTTTCCGAATTTCGTTTTCATGGCAGTAGGGTGTCAGAACGTGAGTTTGGCCGTGAAGAGCACTTTGCGCGTCGGCGGGTAGGGACTGAACCCGGTGTCGTAGGTCGACGACGCGGTGTAGAGGCCGCCGGTGGTCGCGGCCTCGGGCGAGACCCCGTGCACGGCCGTCCAGTAGCAGAGCGTGTTGCCCGAGACGGTGAGTGTCACCTGGCTTATGTGCAGTTTGCGCAGCCACGCTTTCGGGAGCGACCACGAGAGCGAAACATCGCGCAGGCAGAGGTAGTCGGCCTTCTCGACGAATATGTCGGACGTGCGCCCGTAGTTGCGGTTGCCCCAGTCCGTATCGTTGGCCGTGAAACGGGCGTAGCGCGTGTCGTCGCCCGGCTGCGACCAGCATTTCTTCACTTCGTTCGTCAGGTTGTAGTTGCAGTTGCCCATCGTCGACTGGAAATAGCGCATCTGCATGTCGTTGCGCACCGAATGTCCCAGGGCATAGTCCATGTAGACGTTCAGCGTCCAGTTCCGGTAACGGAACGTATTGCCGATGCCGCCTGTCGAGTGGGGCAAGGCATACCCCAGCAGGAACTGGTCTTCGGCGTTGATGATCTGCCGGCCGTCCATGCGCGTCGATCCCGGACGGTCTTTCCACTCGTAGTCGCCGATGTCCTTGCGCCCGGCTATCTGCCGCCGGTCGCTGCGCCGGTAGCCGCGCGACTGCGTGTCGTACCGGGCCGCGTCGGCCTCCTCCTGCGTCTCGATGATGCGCTCTGCGACATAGCCGAAGATACGCCCCATGCGCTCGCCCTCGGCGATGCCCCCGAACTGGCTCCCATCACCGACCGAGATGCCGTTGATGCGGTTGCGGGGATTGCCGTTGTCGGGCAGTTCGAGCACGCGGTTCATGTTGTAGCTGTACGTAAAATCCGTCCTCCACGAAAAACCCTTGCGGTCGATGTTGACCGACGACAGAGACAGCTCCGTGCCGTAGAACCTGACGCGCCCCAGGTTGGTCGAAACCGAGTTGTAGCCCGTCGTATTGGGGAGGCTGACGTCGAACAGCAGGTCGCGCGTCTCCTTGTTGTAATAGTCGAGCGCCAGCGTGATGCGGTTGTCCAGCAGCCCGAGGTCGATGCCGGCGTTGAACTGGAGGGTCTTCTCCCAGATTAGGCCGTTGTTGGGCATCGTATTGGTCGTGGTGGTCGCGTTGCCGTTGTAGGTGTAGAGCGAGTTGTAGCTGCCGTAGGTGTCGTACAGCCCGATCCCGTTGTTGCCCGTCAGCCCGTAGCTCACGCGCGCCTTGAGCATGCTGACCACACTGTTTTGGGGCCAGAACCCCTCCTTGCTGACCACCCATCCGGCCGATGCCGCCGGGAAATAGCCCCAGCGGTGGCCTGCGGCGAATTTCGACGAACCGTCGATGCGCATCGTCGCGGCGAAGAGGTAACGCCCGCCGTAGTCGTAGTTCACACGCCCGAAATAGGAGATCAGGCACTCCCGCGTGCGGGTGCTCTTCGGATAGTTGGCGATGTTCGAAGTCCCGGCGTCGAGCACGGGCAGCTTGTCCGACACGGCGCCCTGCACCCGCACGTCGAAGCTGTTGAGTTTGTCGAGCATGTATTCGTAGCCCGCCACGGCACCCAGGCGGTGCCCGTTGCCGAACGTACCCTTGTAGTCGGCATAGGCCTGGAAATCCATGCGGTTGGTCTCCGAAAAGCCCTCTTTCATGGGCCGTATGTTCGAGCCCGTCGTGGGGTTGTCCTCGACATAGAAATAGCTGCGCGTATGGCGGTTGTAGTTGGTGAACTGCCCGACCAGGCGCAGCCCGTCGAACACCTCCCAGTCGAGGTTGATCGTGGCCGTCGAACGCTTGATCGTCGACCCGGCATTGTGGTAGTAATAGGCGTAGTAGGCGGCCGGTATCGTCGTGTTGTTGGTGCCCAGCGCAGGCGTGCCCGCCAGCTCCTCGCCCGCCTCCTCGCCGTACCAGTCGCGGTGGGTGTTAGGGACGGAGAGCCCGCGTATGACCGAGTTGCGCAGGCTGAGCGGCGCGCTCTCGAAGGTCTGCTGCTCGATCTGCGAATAGTCGAATGTCGTCGAGGCCCTGAGCCGCCGCGTCACCTGGAAAGTCGTGTTGCCGTGGAACGTGAAGCGCGAATAGCCCGTCGTGATCCCGATCCCGCTGTCGTCCGTATAACCCGCCGAGGCGGCGTATTGGATGTTGTCGCCGCCCCCGTCGATGCCGACGTAGTAATTCTGCCAACATGCGTCGCCGAACCATTGGCTCTGCTGGTCGTTGTCCTCGAAGACGATGATGCGCCCGGGGTTCACCGGGTCTTCGACCCATTGGTAGCCGGCGGGAACCGGTTCGTCCGGCCGGAGGTAACGGGTCGTCCAGAGCGATTTGGCCGTATTGCCCGTGCCTGCCGACTGTTCGCCGCCCAGCACCGATGCCGGATCCATGCCGCCGCAATACCCCTCCATGAGCGCCGGACGCACCGTGAGGATGTAATCGCGGGCGTTCATCAGGTCGAACTTCGTGGCGGGCGACGCCCAGGCCCACTGCCCCTCGAATACGATCCGGGGGCCGAGGTGTTTCGAACCTTTCTTCGTGGTGATGAGGATCACGCCGTTCGACGCGCGGGAACCGTAGATGCCCGCCGCCGCGGCGTCCTTGAGGAACGAAACGGATTCGATGTCGTTGGGATTCAGCCCGGCCATTTCGCGGACTACGCCGTCGACCAGCACGATCGGGTCGTTCGACTGGTTGATCGACGATCCGCCGCGGATCAGGAATTTGGGGTCTGCGCCCGGTGTCGCATCGGTCGTAGCGACCCTCACGCCGGGGACGCGTCCCTTCAGGGCGTCGCCGACCGAATTGACGGGGATACCCTCCAGGAGATGCCCGTCGAATTTGCTGATGGCCGCAGTCACCGTCCTGCGCGACTGCGTGCCGTATCCGACCACCACTACGTCCTCGAGCACGGCTTCGTATTCCTCCAGTACGACGTCGATGGCCGACCTCGTCCCGATGCGTTCCTCCCGGTCGGCATAGCCTATGTATGAGAAAACGAGGGTGGCGTCCGGATCGGCGAAGATCCGGTAATTGCCCTCCGCCCCGGCCGAAACGCCCCGCATCGTATCCTTCACGACGACCGAGGCGCCGACCAGCGGCATCCCCGAGCCGTCCTTGACGCGCCCCGTCACGAGTACCAGCTGCGAACGCGCGGAATCCGTGTCGTAGGTCAGCACCACGATGCGGTCGACGACCTTGTAACGGAATCCCCGTCCCTTGAATACCTTTTCCAGGATATGTTCCAGCGGAGCCGCGGTTTCATGCACCGACACGTCGCCGAGCGGCATCTGCGACAGTGCCGATTCGTAGGAGAACAGTACGCCCGTCTGTGAGGTGACGGCCTCCGTGAAGGTCAGCACCGTTGCGGATCCGAGCGTGAGATCCACAGCGTAGGTCTTTTGTGGCGAGGCATTTCTGCCGTCATCCGTAGCATGGGCCTGCGGACACATGCCGGTCAACAGGAGAAGAAATACCAATTCCAGCTTGGGGATGGAATTTTTCTTCATATTTTAAGGTTCGTGAAGCGTGTTCCGGGTTGTGCGGTGCAAAAGGCCTGCGGTGGTCGGCCGCAGGCCCCGTATCATTCGTTGCGGATCACCTCGCAATGCGTTCCGGTCATGAACTCGACGATGTCGACGACCTCCTCGAGCGAATTGCTCCGCAGGTAGTTGATGTCGTAGCGTTTGCCGTCGTCGGGCGACATGATGCGTATGCGTACGCCGTAGCTCTTTTCGATGCCGGCGATGATCTCCGTGATCGTGGCGCCCTTCATCGTGACCAGGTTGTAACGCCTGGTCACATAGAGCGGCGCGTTGATTTCGGCCACCTCCATGTCGCCCATCCGGGCGTCGTACACGGCGCGCTGGTTGGGATGCAGCCGCACGAGGTTGTCGCCGCCGGGGGTTTCGAGGCGTACGGCGCCGCGTTCGAGCACCACCTCCGTGAACGGGTTGCCGGCGAGCGCCCGGACATTGAAGGCCGTGCCCAGCACCCGGATCGCCAGCTCGCGGGTCTCCACGACGAAGGGATGCCGCGCATCGTGCGACACGTCGAAATAGGCCTCGCCGTCGAGCCGCACGATCCGCTCCCCGTCCCCCTTGCCTACGGCATAGCGCAACTCGGTGCCGTCTTGCAGCCACACCTGCGTCCCGTCCTCCAGATGCAGGACGGCCACGTCGCCGGTATGGTTGGCATAGGACTGGAACCGCCCGGCTTCCGGCAAGCGCAGCCCTGCCAGCCAGGCTGCCGCGACCGCGATCACGACCACGGCTGCCGCAGCCGCTGCGAACCGCGCGGGGCGCTGCATGGCGTCGTCGGCGTCGATACGCGCGTTGAGCCGCCGTAGCATGGCATCGCAGCGCTCGCCGGTGGCGGGGGAGATGAGCGTCCTGTGTGCGCTCCATACGGCCGCGACTTCGAAAAACAGGCTGCGGTTCTTCTCCGAGGCTTCGAGCCAGGCATATACCTCCCGGTCTTCGGCCCCGCTCGTCCGGCGGACGAGGTATCTGTATAGCAGTCCCTCCATGTCGGTTATGGTAGGGGTATCTGTATGGCGTTCCAATATGTATACTTTTAGGGTGTTACCTATACTATACAGCCATAGGCACAAAAATACCTAGTCTGTTTTCACTTTTTTTTTCGAAAAAGTGCATTTTTTCTGGAATCCCGGGAAATACGGGTCGAGGACGAAGCTGCGCAGGGCTAAAGGTAATAAAAATATCCGGGCTTCAAAGCCCGGATATCATCCCGGCCGTATCTCCGGCACAGGTGCCGGGCAGGATACGGAACGGTTCGGTCAGTTCCATTTGCCCAGCAGCTTGCGGGGGTAGTTCGTGCAGATGGCGTAGAGTTTGTCCTTGTAGGCCAGGTAATAATCCATGTCGACATCCAGGTCGGCATTGTATACGCTGAGCTTCAGCCCCGCATCGAGGAATTTCTGCACCGAATAACCGTTCTTGTTCACGGTCTTCCCCTCGAAATAGAGGTTTTCGGTCGAGAGGTTCGCCCACGGATAGCCGTAGGAGATGTAATCGGCCGGGTTGCGGAAGCTCATCCACCCGGCATTGCTGCCCACGGCGCCCGCCGCGGCGAGCGAACGCTGCCAGATGGTGACAGGGCTGCTCGAACTGATTTTCGTCGCATTGCCCGTGACGATGAACTCGCAGAAATTCTGCGCGCCCATCTCTTCGATGATCTCGCACGCCCTCTCACACGCCCTGGCCGAAGCCTCGCGCCCCTCTTCGGTCGATTTGCCGTCGATGGTAATGTTCTTCACGTCGAGCCACAGGCGCGTGGTTCCCGCCTCGAGCACCACGTCGATGAAGTCGGCCAGCGAGGGCAGCTGTTCCCCGTTGGCCAGCGTCCCGGCGGCACGCAGTTCGGCGAGCGTATGCTCCCACGGCTTGAGGTTATTGATGTAACACCCCGCCGATGCGTGCGCCACCACGACATCGTCGTCCTTCGTAAGGTAAATATCGCACTCCGACGCGTAGCAGCCCAGCCCGATGGCATAGTTGAGCGCCGCCACCGAATTGTCGGGGAACTGCCGTGTCCCGGCCTCCGTCGAACCGCCGCGGTGCGCGACGACACGGTTGCCGACCTCGGCCGGGGTTTTGATCTCGGTGCCGGGCTTCGACGGCCCCGTCCAGTCCTTCAGCGGATCTTCGTCGTCGCTGCATCCTGCCGCCAGGCCGGCTGCGACAAGGGTGAGGAGCATAAGCATTTTATCGTATTTCATAGGTTTTTCTTTTTTTTATTCGTTGTCGTTCCATGGCCGGAGCCCGGGCCGGACAGGGACGTTCTCCCGTCCGGCCCGCTCCGGATTCAGAAATTCTCGTAATTTTTCACACAGCGCACCGCGGCTCCCGAACCGTTGCCCACGTCGAACCCGTCGTCGAATACCATATCGGCCGAGGTCGTACAGTAGGCGCGCCACAGGGCCATCTTCGAGGCCGTCGTCTGTCCCATCATCGGAATCAGACAGTAGAAGCGCACGTTGCCCGAGTTGGCGCAGTAGTCGTAGCCGCTCTTGTAGAGGCGCCACCCCTGCGGGTAGAGGTTGAAAGCGAAGGCCTCGGCACCGTTCGAAATAACGGTCGCGGGGTTGAACTCGGCGTCCTGCCACTCCTTGCAGCGCAGGTGCGCCGCCACATTGGCCGCATTGCCCGAGGTCATGGCGCCGTACGATGCCGTCGCAGCCGCCACGGGGTAGTCCGAATAGCTCTTCGACGACTCCGCCACCGCGTAGATCAGGTCTTTCCAGTCGGACATGTTGGCGATATGCCAGCCGTAGGGACAGATGCCCTGCACCTGCATCGAGAGCGACGGGTGGTCGGCCTGCGTATTGCCGCCGTCGGAGGCCGCGTAGTCTTTCAGGTCGGCCTTGAGGATCGGTTCCAGCGTGATGCTGTTGCCCACGGCATCCACGACCACCGTCCCGGCGCCTCCCAGCGGGAAAGGCATCAGCAGGGCCGCGCTCAGCGCGCCGGCCGGGTCGCCCGTCAGCGTTTCGTACGAACTGTAAAGGCGTCCGTAGACCGAAGCGCGCGTCGTCACGCCGTCGGGCATCATCAGCTCCTTGAGCGTCCCGCCGTTCTCCTCGGTGTCATAGGCCGGGTTGCGCATCGAATACTCCGCTTCGTCGTAACCGCCCGTCTTCGAGCCCCCGACCAGACCGCTGCCCAGCTTGTAGGTGCCCATCGCCGCGCCGCCGTTCCAGTGCAGGCCGGTCGTCATCCACGTCTTGGTCTTTCCGTCACGCGTGACGTATTCCTTGGTGGGGTAGCCGGCCAGTTCCGATTCGGGCATGCTGTTCACGGTCGAGATGCGCGTGAACTCGGCCTTCGAGTCGGCTGCCACCACGTTGTTGTCGTCGTCGAGCGCGATCGTCACGCGCAGGGCATTCATCCCCGCAATGCCGAACGTGAGCTCGGGCGCCGCGGCCTCGGCAGCCGCGTCGGCCAGTACGGCGAGTTTGCCGTCGGCCGTCAGCGCATAGCGCGGATAGGCGTCCGGCGTACGCGAAGTCGAGAGGATCACCTTGCCGCTGCGGAAATAGTGGTCGAGGCCGAACACCAGGTCGTTCTTGTTCATCTGTGCGGCATCGCCGAAAGCCGCAAAGTGGGGTATGCCCGACCCGTAAATAAACAGGTAGGTTTCGTTGGCCAGCTGCCGCACCTTGATCTGCCTTGTGGCGAGGCTCGTATCCTCCGTCCCGGCGCTCACGGTCACCGTCGCCTCCCGCATGTCGGTGGGCGAGGTGTTGTCCGAAGCCGCGAGGACCGGCAAGGTTTCCCCTTCATCTGTCACAACAGACTGCACCACTCCACGCCCTCTTCCAGCTCGGCCGTAACGGTCGAGGCGGGCATGTTGGTCTCGAAGGTCACAGTCACCTCGGCAGGCTCCAGGGCCATCATTTCGATGTCCGATTCCGTCGAGAGGGTGAGCGTGGCATCGGGTTTGAGCCCGACCTGCGTGATCGGGAAATCAACGCTTTCGCCCGTCTTGGAGAGCGTTACGCGCAGCGTTCCCGTGCGCTTATAGTCCGTGTTCGCGGAGCAGGTGATCCGCAGCGCCTTTTCGACCGCGCCGTCGGGCGAGGCCGTATGGTAGTCGAGCGTGGCCCAGTCGGTGCCGACCAGTTCGGCATGCCAGTCGCTATACATTTTACCGTAGGGGTTCACCGTCACGATGTAGGTGCCGAACGCCAGTCCGTCCGTCGTCCGCCCGTCGGCATCGAACCCGATCGCGGCGGGCGAAATCGAGATGCGCGCCTCCCGGCTCGTGTTGTCCGCATCGGTGCCCGACTCGTAACAGCCTGTGAATGCCGCCGCGGCGATGGCGAGCAGGCCGGATATGAATTTTCTCATAGCTGAATAGTTTTCTGTTGGGTAAATGGATTAAGACCAGCCTTCGGTCTGCCTGAGGTTGCTGTTCTTGTTGATCGCCGAGGTCGAGATCGGGAAGAGGTAGATGTTGGGGTTCGTCGAACCGCCCACGCCGCCCTCGACACCCGTATTGGGCCAGTATTTGAGCGGGCAGTAGGTGTCGATGTAACCCAGGCGGATGTAGGTGAACCACAGGTTGCCCTCCTCGGCGAATTCCCAGCGGTTCTCCGCAGCCAGCGCTTCGAGCACGTCCTGCTGCGTGGCCGAGGTGTAGAAGTCGGCCTTTCCGTAGGCGCGCTGCGCGACCACGTTCAGCTCCCCGAGCGCCTCCTTGTACTGTTTCCTGTAATAGTACAGCTCGGCACGGAACATATAGTACTGCGCATACCGGTAGAGGATCAGGTCATCGTCGTAGAGCAGCGTCCCCGAAGACCAGTCGCCCGTGAACTTGTTGGGCCATCCGACCTTTTCGTACATGTCGCTCACGCCCGTGCGCTCCATATAGGTCACGTCGCTGCGCTGGTCGTTGTTCTGCTCCTTGTTCCGCTTCAGCTCTCCGATGAATTCGTCCGCATAGCAGAACCACTGGTTGCTCGATACCGGCACGCCGCCCTCGACGTTGCGGTACGAGGCCTTGACCTGCGTCGAGCCCCAGATGAAACGCTGGATGTAGCTGGCCGAATGCACCTCGTTCGTCGCATCGACATGCAGCGCGAAGGCGATCTCCTTGTTGGCCTTGTTCTTCACGTCGAACACGTCGGCGAACTTGCCGAGCAGCGGCGTGCGCGTAACGGCGTCGAGCGCCTCCCCGGCCATCGTCAGGTAGGAATCGCCGCCTTTCTGTGCGGCGTACATCCACAGCGCGAAGTCGGCCTTCAGCATGTTGATGTTGTCCACCGTGGCATAATAGCAGCCCTTGGCGTTGGATGTGATGTGCGTGAGCGCGCTTTCGATGTCCTGCGCCACCTGGGCGTATACCTCGGCCCGGGGCGAACGCGAAGGGTAAATCTCCCGCCCGGTGCTCTCGGTGGGCGTCAGGATGACGGGCGCGTCGCCCCATACGCGGGCGATCCAGTAGTAGACGTATGCCCGGACGAAATAGGCGTTCCCGAGGCAGTAGCTGCGCGTCTCGTCAGACATTTCGACCGACGGCGCGTACTTTATCACCGAGTTGCACTGGTTGATACAGGTGTAGAGGTTCGTCCAGCTTACCGACGACGTGCCCCCGTTGAGCAGGCTGTGCAATACCTCCAGCATGTCCGAGTCCATCAGCGAACGGTTCGTACCGCGGTCCCACATGGCGGGCCCGACGCGCAGTTCGCCCCAGAAGAACTGGTTCGTGTAATTCTGCCGGAAGGCGTTGCGCAATTCGAAATAGATACCCGTCGTCGCGCCCGTGACGTCGCTTTCGTCCACCCACATGTTCGTCGTGTTGAGCTGGTCGGAGTTGACGATATCGAGCTCGCACCCCGCCATCGCCATCGAGGCGGCGCCTATCGCTGCAATATATAGCTTATGGAATTTCATATTCGTATATTCGATTTAGTTGTTGAGAATCATCCCGTTCAGAACGTGGCCTTCAGGCTGAACATCACCTTGCGCGTGGGCGGGTAAATGCTATAATCGGCCGAGCTGGTATTCACCACGCTGTACATGCCCGTGCTCGATCCCGAGGCGGCAACCGCCGACTCGGGCGACACGCCCTTGACCTTCGTCCAGTACACCAGCGTGTTGCCTGATACCGAGACCGTCAGGTTGCCCAGCCCGAGCTTGCCGATCCACCGCTTGGGGAAGCTGTACGACAGCGTCACGTCGCGCAGGCAGAGGTAATCGCCCTTTTGCACGCTGATGTCCGAGATGCGCGAATAGTTCTTGTTGCCACCGTCGGCGTCGTTGGCCGACAGGCGCGCCAACTTGGTGTTGTCGCCCGGCTTCTGCCAGCAGTCGTTCGCATCGTAGATGAGGTTCCAGTTGCAGTTGCCCATCGAGGTTTGCAGGCCGCGCGTATACATGTAGTTGTAGACCGAGTGCCCCAGCGCATAGTCGACGTAGACCGACAGCGAGAGATTCCTGTACTTGAAGGTATTGTTCATACCGCCGGTGGAGTGGGGCGTCACGTACCCCAGCAGGAACATGTCCTCGTCGTTGATCTGCTCGCTGCCGTCCGCCGTACGCGCCGACCCGGCGCGGTTGAGCCATTCGTAGTCGCCGATGTCCTTGCGGCCGGCGATCGAACGGCCGTCCGAACGGCGGATGCCGTGCGAATTGACGTCGTACAGCGCCGCGTCGGCCTGCGCCTCGGTTTCGATGATGTAGGCGGTCTTGTAGCCGTAGATGCGCCCCATGCGTTCGCCGACGGCCGTGCCGCCGAAACGGAATCCCGTCTCCGACATCGTGTACCCGCCGATACGCCATGCATCCTTGCCGTCGACGTCCTTGTACCTGTACTCGTCGGGGAGCGACAACACCTTGTTCATGTTGAACGAGTAGGTGAAGTCGGTCGTCCAGGTGAAGTTCTTGCTCTGGATGTTCACCGTCGAGAGTTCCACCTCGGCGCCGTAGAAGCGTACCGAACCGACGTTCTGCCGGGCCGAGCCGTAACCCGACGTATCGGGCAGCGTGACGCTGAAGAGCAGGTCGGTGGTCTTCTTGTTGTAATAGTCGGCCATCAGGCGGATGCGGTCGTTGAAGAATCCCATGTCGACGCCGATGTCCAGCTGGTGGGTGGTCTCCCATTTGAGCCTCATGTTGGGCAGCGCCGTGGGCAGGATGGCGCTCGCACCGTTGTAGATCGACGTTGCGCCGAACCCTCCGTAGGCATCGTAAAGGCCGATGTAGTTGTTACCCGTCAGGCCGTACGAGGCGCGTATCTTGAAGCTGTTGAAATTGCGCACGTTCCAGAATTTCTCCTCCGAGACCACCCAGCCGGCCGACGCCGCAGGGAAATATCCCCAGCGGTTTCCTTCGGCGAATTTCGACGAGCCGTCGGCGCGGAACGTGAACATGAAGAGGTACTTCTTCTTGTAGTCGTAGTTCAGGCGCCCGAAATAGGAGGAGAGCGCCTCGTTGGTGTTGGTGTCCGCCCAGCCCGTGGCGTCCGTCCCTGCGGCCAGCGTCGGCACCTTGTCCGAATCGGCGCCCGTAACCGTCAGCGAAAGGCCGTTGACCGTGTTTTTCATGTAGTCGAACCCGACCGTGCCCTCGATCGTATGATCCTGCGCGAAGGTCTTGCGGTAGTTCAGGTAGCCCTGCGTGCTGAAGCGGTTGGTCTGCCCCCACTTCTCGTAGGTGCGGCGCTGGTTGGAGATAGCGTTGCCCGCCAGGCGCTGGTTGTCGATCCTGTAATAGTTGTGGTTGGCAACCTGCATCACGGCGCGCAGCCCGTCGACGATTTCCCATTCGAGGTTGAAATTGGCCGTCATGCGGCGTGCCGTGTAGTTGCTCGTATAGTAACGGTCGAACCATGCGGCCGAGATGGTCGTGTTGTTGGTTCCCTGGGCGGGCGTGCCGTCATCCAGGTAGTCGCGGTGCGTGGCGGGCATGAACATGCCGCGGCCCACGGTCGTCCAGTAGGTGGCGATACCCGACGAGGGGAGCGTGTTGCCCTTCGTTTCCGAGTAGTCGAACACGGTCGTCGCCTTCAGGTTCCTGAGTATCTTGAACGAGGTGTTGCCGTGGAAGGTGAAACGCGAGAAATCGGTGTTGATGCCGATGCCGCCGTCCTTCGTGTAGCCGGCCGACGCGGCATACTGCACCTTGTCGTTGCCGCCGTTCACGCCGACGTAGTAGTTCATCCAGTACGAGTCGTCGAACCATTGCTTCTGCTGGTCGTTGTCCTGGTAGGCGATCAGTTTCGAGTGGTCGATGGGGTCGACCATCACCTTCCAGCCTGCGGGGACATCGGCCGGCGTATCCACGAATTTGGGCGTCCACACCGAATTGTCGCCGTTGCCGATACCGGCGGAGTTGGCGCCCGTCAGGATGCCCGAGCCGTAGGCGTAGGTCGAAGGGTATTCGTTCAGCATCGTGCGCATCGTGCGCAGGTAGTCGCCGCCGTCCATCAGGTCGAACCTCACGGCGGGCGAAGTCCATGCGGCCTGCGCCTCGAATGTCACCTGCGGGCCCCGTGCCATACTGCCCTTCTTGGTCGTGATGAGGATTACGCCGTTCGAGGCGCGGGCACCGTAGATACCCGCCGAAGCGGCGTCCTTCAGCACCTCGATCGACTCGATGTCATTGGGGTTCAGGCCGGTCATTTCACGGTTCACGCCATCGATGATAATGATCGGGGCGTTCGACTGGTTGATCGACGAACCGCCGCGAATCAGGAACACGGGGTCGGAACCCGGCTGGTTGTCGCGCACGCCGCCGACACGTCCCTTCAGGGCATCGCCGATGGAGTTGACCGGTGCGCCGGCGAGTTTCTCGCCGTCCACCTTCGAAACTGCGGCCGTGATCGTGCGGCGCGACTGCGTGCCGTAGCCGATCACCACCACGTCGTCCACCATCAGCGCATCCTCTTCGAGCACAACGTCGATCGCCGAGCGGGTGCCTACGGGCACCTCCTGTTTCTTGTAGCCTATGAAGCTGAATTCGAGCGTCGCATCGGGGCCCGCCTGGATCGAATAGCGGCCGTCGGCCCCGGATGTCGCGCCGGTTGCGGTTCCCTTCACGATGACGGTGGCGCCGATCACCGGTTCGCCCTTCGCATCCCTGACCGCACCCGTTACGAGGTTGCCCTGCGCCTGCGCGTCCATCCCGCACAACACCAGAGCAATTATACATACACTTTTCAAAAGTGTCGTAAGGACTCTTTTCATAATAGGTTTCTTTCAGTTAAGTAATTAATGATTTGCCGGGCTATTTCTCCCCGAAGGTGATGCCCGACGACGAGCCCCCGTCCTGGAAGCCAACCGCCAGTTCCGCATAGTTCGTCCCGGTGAGTGCCGTGCCGTTCACCGAACCGCCTGCGGCGCTGTCCTCCACGCTTTTCTTGTTCCAGCCCACGAGCGCCCCCGCATGCAGCGCACATGCCACCGCGCCGAAATTCCTGCATCCGGACACGGCGCCCACGTCGTTGCGCCCGATGATGCCCCCGGCCGCCAGCAGCGCCGAAGTGCCCTCGACGGTGGCCTGTACCGCACCGTTGTTGACATTGCCCGTGACGGCCGACTTGTCCTTGGTATTGTAGTCGTAGCCGACGATGCCGCCCGCATAGGAGCTCTTGCCCGCCTGGGCATTGTGCATCCAGACCGCACCGTCGTTGGTGTTGTTGGTCGCATTGCCCGACTTGATGATGCCCGCGATGCCTCCGGCGCCGATATTGGCGTTGCTGGAATTTACCGTCGCCCAGACCTTGCCGCTGTTCGTGCAGCCGTTGGTCACCGCCGTGCCGTCCGTGCCGTCGTAGAAACCCACGATGCCGCCTGCGGCCTCCCAGTTGTTGGCCGTCGCCGTATAGGCCAGGGTGATGTCGCCGCTGTTCGAGCAGTCGTCTATCGTGCTGGCGTTGTGCGTACCGACGATACCGCCGATGCGGGTCACCTGCAGCTTGTCGGAGCTGACGGCCGCCCTGTTGGCACAGCCCGTGACCTTCGCCCCGCTGTACGTCTGCCCCGCGATGCCGCCGATGCAGAGGTAACCCGCGCCTGCGGCATTGGCCTGCACGAATTTCACCTCGGCTTCGTTCGTGCAATCCCGGATCGCCGCCGCATAGTTCACGCCCGCGATCCCGCCGATGAAGCAGTTGCCGTTCATGTTCGAGACGACGGTGCCTTTGTTGGTGCAGTTGTCGATCACCAGCGTCGGGCAGCTGTCCACGATATAGGCGACGATGCCGCCGATGCGGTGGGCTGCCGACGTGCCCGCGTTGTCGAACCGGATCTCGCCCGCATTGGTGCAGTTGCTGATGGTCGTATTGACCGCGGTCTTCATCACCGAGGCCGTAATTCCCGCCACGGCGTTGCCCAGCCCGAGCGAAGTCATCACCGGGCCGTGGTTGTGGCATCCGTCCAGCGTGATCGCCCCGGCCGCGTCGCCCGAGCCGTCGACGATGCCCGCGATACCGGCCACATAGCTCGCCACGCCCGCCGTCGCCACGTTGCTCACCGCGCCGTAGTTCCTGCAGCCGCTCATCTTCCCGTTATACAGGCTGCCGACGATGCCGCCCGTGCGCGACTTGCATCGGGAATCCGCCGTGACGGTCACGGGTACGAAGCTGGTCACGCCGGTGAGCGTATTGTTCGATTGTGCGACGATGCCCGCATAACACCACGTATCGGTGTCGGCGCTGTATTTGAGCTCGATGCGGCTCGTCCCGTCATAGGAGGTGCCGTCCTTCGACCCGAAAACCACATCCGAGATCGCCCCCTTGGCATAGGCGAAGAACCCGGCATAACGCCCGTCGGCCGATACGTTGATATTGTAGATACGGTGGCCGTTGCCGTTGAACGTCCCCGTGAAATTCTCGACCGGCGTCCACGGGACATTCCGCATGTCGATGTCGGCCTGGAGGTCGACGATGGCACCGCCGTTGTCGTCGGCGCACTCCTGCGCGAAGTTCACCATGTCTTCATAGGTGGCGATCCTCAGCCGGAAGAAAAGCTCGGTCGCGGCTCCGACGCAGTTCCCCGCAAAGGCCACTTCCTGCGTTTCGAACAGGTTTTTGACGAAGACGCTCCCGTCCGTACAGGAGATCGTCGCCTTCAGCCCGCCGTCCACCTTCGTACCGCTGACGATCAGGAAATTCACCGTCTGGGCCTGCACCAGCGACATTTCGCCGATCTCCATCGTGAGGATGTCCGACACCGCGGCATCCTCGCCGACAGTCACCGCACCCGTCCGGGGATCGACCACGGCCTCCGATACGGCCAGGTGCCCCTCCACACCGTCGGGGTCGACCGGTTCGAGCGTGATTTTCGAAATGGTCTTCGAAGCCTCCTCGCCGATCGTGAGCGACAGCACCGAAGCCAGCGGCTTGAAGTGCAGGCCGAGGCTGCCCTGGGCGGGTGCGGCGTCGGCCGCATAGGCATACATCGGCAGGGTAGCGCCCGTCTGGTCGGCACCGACCGCAAATACGCCGTCGACGGCCTTGAAATAGGCCGTCACTTCGCCGCGAGCGTCCGCGGGCAGCGAGAGGGCCATCGGATGGAACTCGACACCGTTGCCGGCATCGTAGGTTTCGTACACATAAGAGATCCCCTTGTAGCCGACGACGATCTGGTCGCCTTCCTGCCATAGGGGAGCATACGCCTCGCCGTCCCCGGTAGCGGACGGGATCGCATCGATCGTCGCGAGGATCGTCACGGCATCCGCCGAAGGTTCGTCCACGGGGGATACCTTCGGATGCGTGTTGTCCTCCGAACAGCCTGCGATCGCCAGCATTGCTGCTGTGAAAAGAAAAATTTTTCGCATGGTTTTGTTTTGTTGGTTAAGAAATATTTGGTTGGTGGAAATACGGGTTGCAGGGTTTGCCCGGCGCGGGCAAACCTTTCGTACGGCTGTCGCGCACCGGCTCTGACGGCGGAAAAACACACTTAAAGCCATCGTGCAGGTAAATCATACGATATACTTATATATCAAATTTATGGCACCTCTGCAAATGAGGGTGTGGTCGGCGGCTGAAGGCGCCTTCGGAAATGTCGCTTCCATCGGTCGAGTAGTTTAGGCGGTGTTCATAGATACATACAGCCGACCCGCTCAAACCACTTACCGGAAATTGAAAAAATCGGGAGCAGGATCAAACGAAAAAGCGCCGGGATACTATGTATCCCGACGCCTTGGGGTCTGTGCCGCTCCGGCCTATACGCCCCGCATGAAGAGCAGCGAAAGCAGCAGCAACAGTTGTTCCTTGGAGAGTTTCCGGCGCAGTTGCTTGAGCGCCGCATACATGTGGTTTTCCACCGTGCGCGGCGAAATGCCCAGCTGCTCTCCGATCTCGCGGTTCGAAAGGTCTTCGATGTAGCTCAGACGGAACACTTCGCGGCATTTGGGCGGCAGCGACTCGATGGCCGCATCGAGGCTGGCGCGCAGGTCGTCGTTGTAGAGTTTCTGCACGACGGGGCTGTTGTCGGGTGCATAGTACGAACTGCCCAGCGCGGCGATGCGCTCCCGGTAGTAGGCGCCGTATTCGCCGGCGCGCCTGTTCTTGTCCAGGTAGTTGAGCGAGCGGTTGTAGACCGAACGCAGCAGGTACTTGTACAGCGAGTTCGAATCGTCGAGCGTCTCCCGCCGCTGCCATACGTTGTAGAACACGTCCTGCACCACGTCCTCGGCCCAGTCGTCTCTGAGGAACAGACGGGCGTAGGAAACCAGCATGGCGTAATATTTCCGGCACAGTTCGTCGAACGCCTTGCGGTCGCCCGCGCGAACCCGTGATATTAGCGAGATTTTCTCCATCGGATAATCAGATTCGGTACAAAAATAAACATTCTCGCCGAACGAAACAATGTCCGGTCCCTTTTTTAATTTTTTTGTAATCCGGTTAGGTGGTTTCCCGCGATCGGTTGTATTTAATATGACACGACCAAACTACACGACCGATGAGAAAAAACCTTACCCTCGCATTTTTTGCCCTTTTCTGTGCCCTGACCGCCGCCGCACAACTGCATAACGACGATGTCCACGTCCATGAGGCCGTCAGCCGCCAGAACTACCGCCAATACCTCCGCATACCCGACATCGGCGGCTATATCACGCTCAAATGCGATTTCCACGTCCATTCCGACATCTCCGACGGACAGGTGTGGCCCGTCGGCCGGGTCAACGAAGCGTGGAACGACGGACTGGACGCGATCGCCATGACCGACCACATCGAGGTGCACAAGAACGCCGACATCATCCGTTGCGGCCTCAATAAACCCTACGAACTGGCCAAGGCACGCGGCGACATGATCGGGATGATCGTGATCCCCGGTGCGGAAATCACCCGCAAGAAGCCGTTGGGGCACATCTGCACGCTCTTTATCCGGGATGCCGACAAACTCGACGTCGAGGACGAGATGCAGGCCGTCGAGGAGGCCTGCCGCCAGGGCGCCTTCCTGCTGTGGAACCATCCCGGCTACCCCGACCGGAAAAGCGACATCTATCCCGTCCACGAACGCCTGATCGCCCAGGGCAAACTCCGCGGCGTCGAGGTGTTCAACAAGACCGAATCCTATCCCCGCACATTCGACTACGCGGTTCAGTACGGCCTCGTGCCGTTCGCCAACAGCGACATACATTATATGAGCGGGAGCATCTATCCCGTGCGCGGCAGCCGTCCGATGACCCTGGTCTTCGCCACCGCCCGCACGGCCGGGGCGATCCACGAAGCGCTCCTCGCCGGGCGGGCCCTGGCCTGCTTCGACGGCAACCTGATGGGGCGCGGGGAGTACATCGGCCAGATGATAGACGCTGCGCTCGAAATCCGCGAGATACGCCAGGCCAGCAAGACCAAACGCACGTTCGAGATCGCCAACAAGTCCGACCTGCGTTTCGCCGTCCGTCCGGCCTCCTACGACTATCCCATGCCCGTCTATGCGGGGCAGGTGCTGCGCATCGACATCACACAGGGCGAGGAGGTCGAATTTACGAACTGCATCCTCGGCAAGGGCAGGTATTACACCCGCATATTCTGGGAATAGGGCGCAGGGGCTCAGCGCTGCGACGGGCCGCGGCAACCGATACGGTATTTTGTTACAGAAGCTATATTTAAACCACGAATGCAATGAAGAAAGCTATTCAATTCGGAGCCGGGAATATCGGCCGCGGATTTATCGGCGCCGTGCTGGAACAGGCGGGTTACCATGTGGTATTCGCCGATGTGAACGAACAGGTCGTCGCGAGGATCAACTCGGACAGGGCCTATACGGTTCAGATCATGGACACGGTCTGCGAGCAGATGCGCATTACCGACATTTCGGCAATGGACTCCCGGAGCCCGGAACTTGCCGCCCAGATCGCCGGGGCGGAACTCGTCACCACGGCGGTGGGGCTGACCGTGCTGCCCCGCATCGCCGGAGCCATC
>OCHD01000873.1_pt1 | contig 23172 bp, 24 predicted proteins | sample 1538481 | NCBI WGS metagenome assembly OCHD01 (sample SAMN04571699, study PRJEB22368) | human gut metagenome | biome: human gut; material: stool | host: Homo sapiens | place: Luxembourg | collected 2012-09-07
CTGCCATAAAAAACAGTTGTTTCCAATTTCAATTATGAACAAAATCTCTATGACGACAAATTAATTAAGATAACAACACAAGTCTTGATGCCATCCTATTGGAGCGTTATTCACCTCAGTAGGGGTGAAATGATTTATCGCAATCACATTCCTCACCCCACGTACTATATCTTTTGTAAACAACGCTGCAAGTCCTAATCCCATTCCCCATACTAACACAATAAAAAACTTTCTCATATCCTAATATATTTAAATGGTTATTCTTATGATAAAGAGAAAACAATTCCTATGCCAAAACCAGACTGGTATTGATTATCAATCAAATACATTAAGAACAAACTATTTTCAAAGAAAAAGGTCCACATTTTCATTGTAGAATATTTCTACACTTTCCCCAACAAATCAGACATGTGCATCACCTTGTATCCGGCACAACAAACAACAGGAAGGATACCTTTGTAACATTCTTCCCCATCTAAATACATTGATAATATTGATAGTTGGTTAGCTGCACACAAGTACAAACAACTAACTATAAGCAGTCTCGTTATAATCCCCCAACAACAAAACAGCCATATCAACTATAAATCGTGTTCATTCATCCCAGGCAACAGTTCTTCCTGAATATTTGTCATGCTTCTCCACAAACTATAACTATAACACATAACACACTAATTATTAAATATTTATATATATAAATATTTTAAACTGCACACCAATTGCACACTTTTATATTTTTGTTCTATGAATAAATATCTTTATTTAGCTACAAAATAAATAAAAAAATCGATTTTTAAACAGTAAACTTCAAGAGTTATAAAGGGAACATGGTAGAATGTTATGTTTATCAACTGCATAAGGGCAAACTTAGTGAAGTATCGGTGTGTTTTGAAGTAAAGTAAAGAAAGTTTCCAGAAGGATATTGAAAAGGCAGCTTATTCGGCTGCCTTAGTTTTTTTCTTCGTGTATAATTTTCTGGAACTCTTTGCTTTTGGTAAAGGTCTCCACCTGCTGACCCTTGCAAAATAATAGTATAAAAAAATGGTCATTACGACTATAATAAGATGTGAAATTCTACATTGGTAATGGTTTTGTTTTAAATTAGTGGCAATAAATCAATGGTTCTTAAATAAAAACTATATTCGTAATCCATCCTCCATTAAGATGGTTTTCTAATCTTGATCGAATGCCAATTTCATCCAATGTAGTCATAAAAAATAAAATAACAGCTCCATTTAAAGACGCGTCATTTCTCACTCTTGGGCTCGCAATTTCCCCCCTTGGAAAGTAGCCCGCAAAAGACTCTGTTAGTAAAGGTTTTGAAGCATTGACGTAAACCTTTACTTTTTTCATTTTATTTTCCTTCATTTGCAAAATAATTAAAAAACGGTCTAATATAGACAATGCGAAATTACATAAAATCCTGTAGATTTTTATGCAAGCAGAATATAAAAAACTTTTTCGTAGAAGAGAGATAATGAAAATTAATCTGTATCTATTTATTTTTTTCGTGAAATAAATATGTTCAACATTATAAGTACACCTAGGATATTAGCAGTTGTAGCCGCCATGTCGTTTCCACGAAATTGAAGCAACTTCTTCCTTTTGTAATATACTATGTGCAAAAATATCACCATCAGTCTGAGAGATATCTTCTTCTATTTTCTCTTCGCTAAATTCGTCCATTTAGAAAAATATTCTTTAATATATCTTTCGAGAATAGGTTGATTCCAGTTTATATCAGTATTCTCTCCGTAGATGGTCTTAAACCAAGGGCTTCCTTTTTCATGTGACCATTCACTCAATGAATGGGCAGATACATTCACATAATTATTGATTACGTTATTAGCCAAGAATAAGGCTTCTTTATTTTCCAAAAAACTATTTTTTTCTTGCTTGGTCAAATCGGAAGGAATGGCATTAGGGTTATATCTCACATTTACACGTGGAAAAACAGGACCATACGGCCATGCTTTAGGAGTATCGTCCGTGAATAGATATGTATTTTTATAGGCATAAAAAATACCATAACACATAAACAGAAGTTTCTGCATCTGTGTTTTATTTAGTATGGTATTATGTTTATAATAAGCCAACCAACTAAGCAGTCGTGTGTAATCTATACTTGTAGTTCCATGATAATGAATTCGGCTTTATGATGTTTAGAATCATCATAGAAACAAATTTCTATCCATTTTCTATCTGCAAATAACGCTATTTTAGCTCAAAAATGGAAGCTTTTCGCTAAATAAATGCAAAAATAGGGCATTTTATGATGAAATATTGCATTTTCAAGAAGAAAAACGCCCCGACTCATCGCAAAGGGGCAGTCCAATTTATAAATTTAAAGTCTTATGATGAAGATTATCTGTTGCGCTAATGTTTTCTCGCCAGCAGCGTAACAACAATCAAAACGGTTATACAAACACAGGCAAAACCGATTTGTTCAGGCAGCGTGGATTCTTTTTTATCCTTTACCTCTTCAGTCTTGGTTTCTTCATGTTTGGTGGAAGTAGTTTTTTTATTAGCTTTAACATTCGTAGTATCGGCTGCCACCGTTTGTCTATCCTCCTTTTTATTAAAATCACCTTTTACATGACCATCTGCCAGTAATGGAGGTTTCCCGGTCAGGCTGTCGGACGGTTTTCTTGTGTCATAGATACGGAAATCAATTACATAGCTGCCATTAGTGGTAATCAGTTCACTCAAAGAGGTGGTTGATCTGTGTACGATGTTGACAGTTTCACTGGCGCTATCCTTGCTGATTACGTCTGTGTCAAACTTGAGAGTCTTATGCGAGCTGCCACAGGCAAACAGCAGGAACAGACACATGAAGGGAGCCAGTAATATATGCCGGCTTACCCAGTTCATAGCCTTAGCCAACATAGGCAATGTCATTTATACGATTCATCCAGCCTCTCTTAAATTTATTATTGGTCGGACGCTGACGACAAATATTTTCGATGAAATCAAACCGTGCAATCTTGATCTGATCAAACAGTTCACGAGGGTTTTGCCTGTTTATTGCTTCAAGCGTTTTAGGTCCGACAATGCCATCAGGAATCACGCCAATCAAATCCTGCGGTATTTTGATACCGTGCACTCCGCTTGCCCAGATCCAATCGACAAGGATATCAGCTATGGATTGGGATTTAATTTCGTCAGCTTTCCACCTGTCCCAATACATGGTTTTCAAAATCTCCGTCCATTCCTCTTTCGTGATGTTTTTCAATCTTTCAACCGTAGGCTTGGGATAGCCTTTCTTTCGGCAATACGCTTCATAAGTTCCAATGGTCACACCCATATTGGTAGCCCCTCCTAAATCGTCCGGGGCATTTACAAAACCGCCTTCCCACTTCAGGATAAACGGTGCAAGTTTATTCACATCAGCCATTTTTCTTTTCCTCCTTATCTTTAATTAATGTAGTCCTGCGTGGTGGAATACGACGACCGCATTCGCTGTCAGGCCTGTCACAACGGTTATGCTCGGCATCTTTCAATTGCAGTTCCAGCTCGTGGCACTTATGAATCCATGCCAGCTTATCAGACTGTTCATTACGAAGCTCAACGTATAACGCATCGATCTTGGCGTCACGCTGGGCGATGCGTTCTTCCAGCCAGTCAACCTGCTTACGCTCGTTCTCATCCTCCATCGAATCGGCGGACGCATCCTCTTTCCGTGCGTTAGTCTTGCGGTTCACCCAGAACGTGACACCCCAGCGGACAGCCTCCAATCCTCCGAAAGCCCCGATTATAGCCAACCAGTCGTTTAATTCCATTTCGTCTATTGTTTATCTGAATTATAAAAATACACACCTCAAAGATATCCCTATCCGTTTGCATCATCGCTGCCAAAGCCCCGAAATCCATTGCCACGATATGACAATAAAAAAAGAGCCTGCTACGGAATTTAATCCGCAACAAGCTCTTGGTCTTACACATCTGCAAAGATAAAAAATCACATTCCTGTTTCAAACTTTTTCACCTAAAAAAATAGTAGAAATAGATACATGGTAGAAAGTGGGTAGAATCCTAAGAAAAATATCTTTTGTTCTACCCTATTTTTTGAACAGAACTTATCTGATTCATTTTCAATGCTGTTTCCAAGTTCCCCCGGAACTTAGGCTAATAACAGGAGATATTATGGTAAAAATGCATAAACTGACCAAGGGTGGACAAACCATATTCCCGGCTACCATCTATGATGCGGTGGTCAACCCCAATACACGAAAAAGTCTGACTACGGAACTTTCAGAGTTAGAAAATGAGGAAATTTATTTAAAGACACAAATAGAAGGCTCTATAGATAAAGATCTTATAACAGAAAATACAGTATGGATAGATGGCACATGGGATTGGGAAACAAATTCGTCTGCGGGTAATAGTATTCAAAAACAAAATTATAAGCATACCAAATTGACAGATGTAGGATATTACGATACTCTAAAAATGTCAGGACTATCAGAAAAAGTAGACGCTTCTGATATTTTCCCTTCAATTAGTATTTATAGTGGTAGCGAACAAATAGAATATTTGAGGGGTAGTTCTGCGGTTATTAATATGGATAAATATTCCGACAGAAGCAATATTAACATCATTATTCAAGCAAAACAAGATAATTCTATAATTCCATCAGTTATAGCCAATAGCAAAGCCAAGGTGGTTAAACCAGAAGAACTGATACCTATCCAATCTTCGTTAAAAAAAATAGAAGGATCGGAAACGGATGTTGTAGATGCTCTTGTTTGGAATAAAAAAAGATGGGAAACAGGAACAAATCAGCCTAATGGCGGAGAATTGCAATATAATGCTACTCAAAAAATATGGTACGCAAGAATTGACATTTCAGAATATGATAGTATTATTTGCGATGGATTATTAAATGGCTCGTCTATAAGCACAAGTGCATCTACATTAAATGGTATATGTATTTATGGTGATAATATCCTTATTAAAGGAATTAAAGATGCAAGCAATGAAAATATAATCAATAGATCAGACTATTCTCAATATTCCAAGCTGGAATTAATTTTACAATGTAAATCCACTTCAGACAATGAATTTATTGCTGTTGGAGAACCAAGTGTAAGAGCGATAATATATAGTACAATCGCATCCAAAAATGAATTTGACAAATTGTCATTGGGCGTTAATCAAAATTCTTCTGATATAGGCAAAATATATAATTTAATAGAAGGGGTTGATAATAAGGATATTTTCTCATCATTTGTTTGGAATAAAAGAAGATGGCTTACTGGAACGAATCAACCAAACGGCAAGGAACAAAATTATAATTCAGTCCAGAAACTTTGGAGCTCTAATAAATTTGATATTTCTGACTATGATACTGTTACCGTTAAAGGATTGTCAAATAATATTAGTATTTCTAATAGTGCAGATAAACTGTCATCTCTTGTTCTTTATGGGAATGATAATGTAATTTATGAACTAATAGACGGAACAGGACCGGTAACTATCAATACATCGGATTATTCTCAATATACAAAATTAGAACTTATATTACAGACAAAATCCACTTCAGACAATGAATTTATTGCTGTTGGGGAACCAAGTGTCGTTGTTTATAAAGCAGGAATCTCTTCTGAAAAGCCTAAGCCTAAAAGAGTTGTTATAGTAGGAGATTCACTGTGTGGTAATGATACGGCTCTTATAAGATACGAATTAGGTAATATATTAAAAAACAGAGGTTATGAACTAATTCCGCATACACAAGGAGGTGAAAAAACTATTGGCAATTTAACGAGGGCAGGAGGCATAGGTATAAGGGTTAAAGGTGAATTTACCATCCCAGCTAACGGCACTGTCATTTGTGCTTTAGAAAGTGCATGGATAAAAAGTGACGGAAATTATCAAGATACACCTTATAATAGTATATCTAGTGGTCAGAATGTACAAGTAGTTATAAATGGAATAAGAGGGAAACTGGCAAAGCAAGCCATTGACGCTGTTGGTATAGCATTTTATACAGAGAATGGAACATTTATAAAAAGTCTATCCGAGACAGGTACTCATTCAATACCATCTAGTGCAACAAAATACGCATTTACAATAAATAACCCAAATGTTGGAGAACCGCATATAACAATAAATGAAGATACAGTAGATATTGAAACCAATACAACAAGAGATGGCTATATAGACAGTAAGGGACAATATCATTACTCTGAATTATTCAAGTGCAGTGAGCTATTGCCTATCAATCAAGGGGAAATTTATTTTGATAGTTTGGCTACCTCTTTATTGTATGAATTTACAAGGTTGGAAGAAGGAAGAGAAACCAAGATAGGTGTAGGCAATGTGTTTTTTGACGCTGCATTGTATGACGACAAGGACTATCCTCATATATGGTTTACAGGTCAGAATTCTGGATATGAATCAGAAGAAGATTGGGCTAATATGGTTAGGTCATCTGCTAATAATTTTTCTGAGAAATATATTGTTTGTTCTACCCCTTTAGTTGCGACAAATGCTAAATTAATATATCAAGCTAATAAATGTTTTGGTGCAAGATATATCAATCTTCGCGCTTATACTCAAGGACAAGCAGTTTATGATGGACAAGCGTTAGGTATTATAGAAGGTCAATATACAGCATCGGATTATGAAACACTCTTTTGGCCCGGCAGTGATAAAATTCATCAGAATAATTTATTATCCTATATTTGGGCTGCTAAAATGTGGAATACTTTGCTTGAACTTGGTTATGTGGAGGGAGAAAGAATAGAAACCGGGGATTATTATCTACCATAACAGTAAAAGTTTTAATAATATGATACGAGAATTAATCATCAGAATAATGAACCATCTGTCCGTTGAAGTACACCCGGATGCGGAATGGTTTTAATCATAAGGGCTGATCTAGGGATAAGGTCAGCCCTTAATAGTAAACTCATTACTCTACAGATTCACTTGTGTCCTGTTTCAATTTTTCAATATAGTTTTTTAAAGTTTTTATATAATCAGGAACATCACTTTCCGCATATTTTCCAAAATCTTCAAATTGAATATACGAAGGTGAACCATCGCTTATAATTGGATAAACTTGTTCCAATTCAGCTTTCATATATTTAGCGTGAGTAAACATATCATCCAAAGCATGTTTACGGTCTTTTTGGAGCCTCCCATTTTTAGATTTACATTTAGATTCCTTATATTTCTCTAAATGATATTCTAAACTAGATACTACTCGTTCTAATTGACTGATGTTTCTTTGTTTTTCATCCATATTCTTATATTTTTAAAATTTCAAGAACAAAATTAAAAAACATTTGATATAATGGTCTTGTTTGATATAAAATTTTATGTCGTAGCAATTCCCTCAACCGATATGGTCACATTCTCCATTATATTCTTCACTGTATAAATATCAAGTCCGGGAGCTGATAAAGTGCTGTCTTTGGCAACAGAGCTTCCATTAGCCTTTACGCTAGCCGAGCTACCATCGTATCCCTCCTGTATGGTCAGCTTTACACTAAACTCCCCACCTTCAGAAACGGGAGACACGCTGTTATTATATGCTTCAAGCTGATAGCCGTTTCCCTGCTGCATTGTAACAGTATATGTACGTGTGGAAGCCGCCATAGCCTCAATGTCTGCGACAGGAGTCATTTCCATCATTCGGGCAATTATCTCACGGGCGATCCTTTCATAGTAAGGTATGCCTCCGTGTGTCGGGTCAATGATGGTATTATCAGTATAATGGCTGTAAAACCAAGTCTTGTTCATATCATTGATACCGGTCTGCAATTTGGATTCAACGTATTTGATCCCCCACAGATTCAGAACCTTGATCATGTCAGCGGAAATATTGTTTACCGCGGTAGAAGTTTCACACACGTGAGGAGGTAAGACAAACAGGATATTGATGTTACGTGCGACAAGCACCTGATTAATTCCGGTGTAATCCACCTCATTATAGTATCCTTTCACTTTCATATATCTGTAGTATAATTTGGACAGGAGCACATTGATCGCTCCGCAAAGTGTGTTTGTATCATGGTTCGATATGGAAATATCTCCCAATGTGTAGCCGCCTCTGTCGTTGGTTCCTCCTGCGACATTTATCAATACCGCATCTTCTGCGAGAGCATTGATACGGATATCCTGCCAGAAAGCATTACCATTTGAGCCGCTGATACGCGTTCCTCCGATTCCGTGCCATTGTGACATCGTACCTAACATCCGGTCTATAAAAAACTGGTATCCGGGATTCTGAGAGATGCTGTCCCCCAATGTATCAGTAATCTTGCCGGTCCACCATGTTCTGATATCCCAGTTACGGACTATCCGGTAAAGATACAGATAGTCAGTCGGCACAGTCTGTTTCACATGACTGATATACGGTGTCCTGTCTCCACCTCCGCCCAGTTTTACCATCAAATCACCTGTCTTGTTATTAATGTGGAACTCAAACCGTATCTTAGAGGTTCCTTTACGGGCTGCGAACATAAGATAAGGGGAACTACCACCTTGTGTGTTCAGTTCCCGTTTCGGAATATATGTACCATCATCTGTATAACAATATATATGTCCTGATGTAACACCCTGAACGGAAATGACTCCTTCTGATGGACAGTCTATAAAATCCGTGATACGGTATGAGGGATTGGATACAACCGCACCGGTTGACGCGTCAAGATACGCATTGGTCAGATTGCCGTTAAACAGATTGTATGTTTTTGTTTCAGCGAGCGACAGGCTCTCACCCATCTTCTCCCACTGTGCATTCTTTCTGCCATAAATACGGTCATCCACTGGCGCTTCTTCCACCGCATTGATTTCTTTCAGCAGATCGGGATTTTTAATCCAATACTCCGCAGAATTGGAAGGGGAGTCTTTGGTCACAACCAAAGAGGACACATTACTGGTTATAATCATGTTGACCTCTTCCATGTCTGCTATATCCGCATAATTCGCAATTTGGAAATAGGATGCCGGAAGTCCCATGCCCGTCTGCGTCTTGAACGAACCGGTAGTTATTATAGCACCCTTATAATCCAGAATAAAAAATGTCACGCTATAATATTGGTTTGCCCAAATTTTATCGGTATTCTTTACTTTAAATATCGGATAAATGGCCCATCCATCAGAATTCTGCATATAGCCGGTAGCGCCTTTTATAAACCGCACATTCAGTAGTGCGTTTTCCATATCAAGCATGGAATTTCCTCTCACTCTATAATCACTCAGGACATTGACCGGAAGATCGTACTCCTTGTTCCAGTAATTGACAAGGTTCTCAAGAAATATTTTACCACCATTCTTGGCAAAACACATTGAAACCTTGTTATACACGAGTTTGGTATTCAGAGTGAATGAGTACGTTCCAATTTCTGTATTATAACTGAAGCCTCCTGTATCATCATCTATATATGCCAACGCCGTAGGGGTGTTACCCGTATTCTTCAAAATATCCTTGAATAGAATAAACGCCGGACTGTCCTCCCTGCTGACCTCAATACAAAGATAATCACTGTCATTTACATATTCTTTTGTTCCGGCAATAATCTTGACGTTATCTCTTATCACAATCTTGTCGTACAACGTTGTGGAATTATCAACAAGTTTCATCACATAATTAGAAAGGGAGTCATTTGGAGCTAATTCAGCTAGTTCCATAGCCAGACTCTTGCGTGTTTTGGGATTGACCACTGCGTCATAGATGGTAGCCGGGAATATGGTTTGGCCGCCCTTGGTCAGTTTATGCATTTTTGCCATAATATCTCCTTTCATCCGCCTAAGTTCCGGGGGAACTTAAGCTATCATTATTTTATGTAACTATTTATTTAACTATTAAATCATTATTTCTCTTCCGGTGGCAGAGGAGGTATAAAATCACTCAGTACATCATCATACTCCCTCTCTGACAGAGGGACGCTCTGCACCGCATTGTATGCGGCATAATCCGGATAGGACATGATCTCCGCCGTGCTCTCATCCGTCTTTCCGGCAACGAGGATAACACCTGTATTCTCCACCGATACAAGATTGCAGATGCCATCGGCAAAATCAGCATCGGAAAGATAGTATTCGCGTTTGACCGACAGAGCACCGGGACGTAGTCCATGCCTGCCAAAAATGACCAGCAGACCACCATCATCAAGCCTGCGGCAGTTCTTGTACCCGTGCCCGTCAAACTCCGCAACAACACACCCCGACAGGACTGTGCGGTAAGTAAACCGGAAGGGAGTATTTATATCTCCATTCAGGCTCTTCTCTATGATTTTAAAATCGGACTGATAATTAATTCTTATCATAACTCTTATAATATTGATGTTACATCGTCTATCTCCTCGGCTGTCAGGTATCCGTTCAAGTCAACACTTCCGCCACCTCCTGTCATGCCTGTAGGACTCCATTTCCCCTTTATCTTGCATTCATATATAGGGCCCGGTATGGTATCCCCCACAATAGCCCAGTCACCCACAACAGGAGATGGAACAGCCTCTTCCAGCAATTTAAGAGTAGAAAATAATCCCTTGTTGCGGATACCGTTCTGCTTGACCTTTTCTAGTTCGGTAGAAGTCTTACTAAAGTTGTTGTTAAGACGGTCTGCCGCCTCACTCCAAGTACCTGTCTTATTGATCGAATTCAGTTCCATATCACTTCTTTACTTTTAAAGTCCCGTTTGTCACGACTCCTTCTACTGTCTCATATTCCACATATACCTGCCCGGAACTGACGTTATCTTTAGACGGCCAATTACTGCATTCAATATTGGCCACATACTTAGACACACTCACCCCGTCATATACCGGTTTCATCCCAACCAACAGAGTTTCGCCTTTAGAACCATAGAAGGATACGTTATTGGGATTAAGAATGATATCCGTATTTTCTACATAATTCTGTATTCTGATACGTTCCGGATATACAGTCGTTTCTAGTATCAATTGGTCCCCTGCATATTTCCGCAAAATCAAATCACCATATTCCCATCCGTCCGATGATGTGTCGAACCTTAATATCAAGGTGGCATGTCCTTCAGTCGTGTACATTTCAAGAGTATTTTTATCCGGATCAATGACAATGCGTTTCCCGTCAACAGATGTTTCTACTTTTCCGCGGAAAAATCCGCCCAAGGCTTCAACCACACCGCGGAACTTACCACCCAAGGCATAAATATAGCCATGCAGGAACGTATCGCCACCATGAGTGGCAACGAAGTTCGCCATATTCGCCCATTCTTCATCGGTGGGTTGATAATTCGGATCATTACGAAACCTCATCACGGTCAATATAGCCTGTTGTAACGTGCCACCTGCCCAAAATGCCACATCATCATCGTCATTGTATATGCCGCTAACTCCGGCTGTGACCTTCTGTAACTTGCCATTCTTGTAATTACCCAGTTGGATCATATTGGCCAATATCAGACCACCAAGAATATCCACAGATCCATCCTTGATCGCACTGGCGATATAATTGATTGACTGGAAACCGGCTGTTGCCTTGTCGTTGTCAAGAATTGAAGGTTTCCAGTCGGTAGCGATGGTCCCACGCTCTAACTGAAGGTCACAAACGGTTGCGGTACCACTAAGCATAAAAATACCTGTACCGTTAAATGCGAACTTGAAAGTGTATCTTTGATAACCGGACGTAAGAGGCTGAGTTGTGCTGAAATCACCACACGAAACAGCCACAGACACACCTTTAGCTTTAAAGGATATAACATAGTTCTCATTTTTAATCAATGATACGGATTGGGACAAACTACCGATTGCAGCAGAATACCCAGAGCCGGCAGTACTGTCCGCGGATACGGTAGCCACACCCGTCCAATACTTTAATTGTTTACTATACAAATCGGTATCAGCAGACAATTGAGTATCAGAGGACAATGTTTCACTCTCATAATCTCCGGTAAACCCGGAGTTACGCAACAGATTGACCGAGCCGACAGCCGCATTGTCTATCGCATCCTTAGCCTCTTGGGCCAGATCAGCCGCCGCCTGTATCTCATCCGGCAGACCTTCCATATTCTTCCATCCGGTAGAACCTTTTTCGATGTGGAACATACCTTTGATATCAACACCGCCTTTCTGGCTATATCGGATGTAAGTGCTCTCATCCTTGGCACCGATATAGGCATCACCATACACATTGATATAGGCGTGTCCGGTGGACTTGTCAAAGCCCAGCCCGATGACTTCTTTCCCGGCAAGGGCGAAAGAATTGATGCCTTGGTAAAAAATAATGGAAGGCGAAGTTTCATTAACAGAAGAAAGGATTATAGCTGCCTGACGAGTGATGTCCGTCAAGTGTCCCAAGCCAATAATATCATCACCGGCAACCGGGATATCACTGTCCTTGTCGGCATTGGTTTTGCTCAAGTCAATATAGTCAGATCCTACACCTGTCACCTCACGCCAGTAGTAGCGGTTGGATACATTGTGAGATGTTCCTTCTTTAATGTTAAATTTTTGGGCTAATGCTAATGTACCGACTGTAAATTCGTTATTGATTGTAATACCATCGACTTCCGATAAGAAGAAACAGCGGTAGCTCTCATCAAGTTCCTCCACCCTGACACACTTCATTCCGGCCGGAGATAAGATCTGCTCACCACCAACATGCGTCTTCTTTTTCACTTCAAGTTCATCAAAGACAGCCTTAATCTTCACATAAAGCCGGTCAACAACGGCTTGAGAGGTACCATCTTCCAGTACAGTAATTCCACTACCGTTCTTACCAATCAAAAGACCTTTCAAAAAAGTGATCAGCTCATTAGCGATATCTTCTTTATCTTTACGAAGAAAAGTTTTCAACGAGCGTAATGCGGAATACACGTTATGGTCTGTCGCCGGGGTTGAGTCGTGGCTTCCAATCACATACACGCCGCTACCACCACCGCCCGTATAGGTCTGTCCTTTCAGGGTAAGGCTCTCAACCTTCTCCTCCAGCTCGCCGATACGAGAATAGGAGGCGGTTTCCCCAACAGTATAGACAGGTGAGTCAAACGGGAAATCCAAGTTAAATTCAAAACCGATAATCCTTGACTGCCTTCCGTTATCGAAATAGGCTTTGTTAATAAGATTAACCTTTTGACCAATGCTGTAGAGGTTATGAATGCCGTCCTCGCGGTATGCGTCACCGGACATCATCGTGCAGTCGTAAGTACTCGGGTCAACCTTTGATTTGGAAGCGTATTTTTCCGTCTTGACCTTCAGTTCCTGTTCTGCAGCACCCACAAGCCCCAGTTCGGTTATTTTCGTGCTGTCCCAGCCGGATAGTACATATTCATCTCCATCCTGGGGAAAGAGCACATCGCCGGGAAGCGGTCTGCCGTAGTCCTCATTCCTGACTATCTCCCATAACTGTGCCTCAGGGTTCCATCCGCCATCCTCCAGCTTCTCCGGCTTTCCCTCAGGATTGAACTTCACGGCGAACTCCAGACCGTTGAGAAGGCCGGACTCAAAGCGGATCTTCAATTCCTCTCCGGACAGGATATACTCCTGAGAGAAATTAATACCGGTATCCTTAAAACGGTAGGCAAGCCATTTCTCCTCTGTGGTAGTCCCGTCCTCCTGTTCCACCTTATCCACGTATTCTTCCGTCACAACATCCGACATCGTGCCAGTACGTCTGGGGAAGACTTCATCAAAGAGAACCACACACTCCACAGCTTCCTCCGTACTCATGTCAGGATAAGCGTCTATGTAAGGGGTTCCTTCGGGAAGCATCAGACGCCGCTGTACTACGCCGTTCACCACTACCGTCTCATCAACCGGACGGTAATCGGCAGGCAGATTACGGGTAGAACCGAAAGCATAGATACGGGTAGCATAGGTGGACTGGGAATCCGAATGAGGCATATCTTGAACATTCTTTCCAATCTCCAGATCAACGGGATCACCCATCTCACAACGTCCAAAATTGATGATATTCTCTGTTATCCAGCATTCGCAATCCCACTTCTTAGCCATGGAGAAACAGGCATCCAAAATGTTGATGTTCTCATAAGACATCAGTTGTGATTTGTTCTCTACCGTACTGTCAATGGAGAAAACAAAATCCTGTCCTTTGTATGTGTAACCAAGAGCCTTTAAATTTCTCAGGACTATACCGGCTTGTACGTCAAGCGGGGCGGTCAGGTTCCAGGACGCCTCCTGTCCGGCCGTCTCCGGGGTATATTTGAAGATTTTGTTTTTCCATTTCCAGTAATAGGCGTCAAGTCTTAATTCGTAATCGTAGCCGGCGGTATTGGTATTGAATGCGGGCTTCTGCAAATCGCACACTTCGAACAGTCCGAAGTCACACTCCATGTATGAGCCAAGTTTGAAATATATGGGATTATCCAAGGAGAACTTTAATGTGATGTAGTCCTCCTTCATCAGAGTGAACTTACGCTTACAGCCTTCATTAATCAGAGTTGTAAGCAGGATAGCACCGGATATGTCTTTGATGTCGATTTGTTTCATGTCTTCAAAGTTCGGAGATAAAAAAAAGAGTGCCCAATTTTGAGCACTCACATACACGACAATAAAACCAATGTCGTGAATTAAGTTCTGTTGGCCGGATTCGGCTCATTGAACTTGGCTGAAATTTTTCCAAAAGTTCGGTCTAAACTCTGTGCGTAAGTGATACTTTTACCGAGATAAATCAGATGATAAATCTCGCTACTATTAGCCGGGACTTGAATATCAACCTTGCCTTTATAAAGCTCATTGAAGAAAGCTTTTTTCTTTGATTGATAATCAGACTGAGAATTACCCTCGATAGTGAACGAAAGAGTTATTTCCCTCTCATCGACTTTAGGATTATTGATTATTACCCGTTTCCCATGTTCAAGTCGGCTTTTGTTCTCAATAAAATCCTTCATGGGAGCGGATGCCCCAATAACATCAAGAAACCCCTCTCCCATTCTCACACCCCATGTTGTATAAGCGTTTTCGCCATTAATTAATAATTCATCCATAGACTATAATTTTGCTGTATTCTTTTTAACTTCTGCTATATCTCTTTGCATCTGTTGAATAGGTTTGACGATTGCCCCTGTATTTTCTGAAATCTGTACCAATTCAAGATAGGATTGCGCTATCAAATCCCGCGTATCATCAGCAATATTTCTTGTTTCCGTATCTATGGAAAGTAGAGCATCTGCTTTTACTGTTAGTAGATTAAGTGATTGAGATTGAATAATATTCTGATTCTTTATTTCTTCTCCTGCAATCTGCAATGCTGTAAACCTACCGTTCAACTCTTCGCCAGTATCTTGACTCATTTCCTGAAAACCTTTGGATGAAGCTGACTGGGATGTTGATTCTTGCGAAATCTTATCATATCCGGTTGCTGCGGCAAGTTCGTCACGGAGCTTCATGGCTTCGTCCACATAACCCATGTATTCATCCATCAGCTCCTTACGCTCATTATTGTCAAGCGTACCATCATCCTTCATGGCTTCACCGAATTTATCATACCATGCCCTCAGTTTGTCACTAAACCGTTCACCGATGGCATTTGACAGCATCGCTTGCATGAAATATTTGGATATGTCATCAGCAAAATCCTCCGCACTCTTCTCCATATCCATCAGACTGCTTACAAAACTGTCATACATGGAATCGAATGACATTCCGATCAAGCCCTCATAAAGACTGTCGGTCAGTTCTTCCAGTTTTCCTGCCTGCTCTATATAATCATCCAGCTTGTCGGTAACACGCTCACCGTAACCTCCCTTACCGGAAGATTCCATGATATCCCATAACCATACATCCGACCGTAGAGCCTTCATCTGTTCGGGGGTCAGATTCCACAAGGAATCAGTGCCGGAGAAATCCTGCATACCGGTAGCTTTTCTTGCGTGTTCCAGCATTTCATCCGTCCATTTCAGATAATGCTGCCAACTGCCGTGGCTCTTATGATATCCGGCTTGCTCCTTTGCTATTTGCAGATAGTTTTTATTGACTTCCTCCTGATATTTTACAACTTCCTTGTAAGATTCAACCGATTTCATTCCCCTGCTTGCCTTCATCTCGTCAGTCAGATCCTCGATGGCCGTTTGCAAAGTTTCATTCCTGTTCGTCAGCCTGTCTATCGTTTCCTGTACTTCCTTGGCGTTTCCACCTATTCCAAACAGGGAGTTGAAGCCTCCGAATGAGATCGCGTTCAGGATGTTTCCTATGCCGTCCCTCAATGACCTGCCGATTGTGACAAACAAATCCCCTGACAAGACATCACCGATAATTCCACTGACCGCGTTCAGAACAGCATCAAGCAGACCACCGACAAGATCACTCAATCCGTCTTTGAGTACGTCAATGATGGACAGAATCCATCCGACAATGGGGACCTCCTTAAGAGATTCTGACGTTTTTCCTATGACATCCTTGAATCCGTTCACGGTTTTGATAATTCCGCTATACGCGTTATATAATCCACCGGATGAAATCTGCTGCAAGCCTCCCAACAAATTTTCCATGCTTGCTTTCAGTCTGGTGGCGGTATCAGTCACATTACGCTGGGCCTGATTGGCGATATCCGTCTGTGTCTTTACATTGGCGGATGCAATGTCAGCATTCTGTCGTGCTATATCAAGGGCATTCGCTGTAACCTGCTTTTCTTCTTCTGTTCCACTCTTCTGTGCTTTGGCGTAATCATCCTGTGATTTCTTTAGTTTTTCCAAAGCGGCTGTTTCAATCTCTATGGCATTGATACGGTTTTGTTCGGCTGTATGATAGGCTTTTACATCCTCTCCAAGTTTCTTGAAGTTGACTCCACTTGTACCACCCAAAGACTTTTCCATCTGGCTGATGGCGTCAATCAATGATTTCTGGCTTGCCTGATCGGAGTTCTTGAACTTGTCAGTCCGTACATATTTTTTTGCTTCGTCCAAGGCAGGCTTTACCATGTCGGAAAACATGGAACCAAACTCACCGAACACAGTAACCCAATCTATATTGGCTTTTATGGCTTCTGTTTCCTTGTTCTGTATGGCAACATCACGTTGTTTCTCCAGTAACTTTACTTGTGCACTATTAACACCGTTTTCTTCCTGTGCTTTCCTTATTTTTTCCGCATACTCTTGGGCGATAGCCAATTTCTGCTGCTGGAACGTGCCATATTCTTTCAAGTAGTCGTTCAAAGCCTGTTGTTCGGCTTTCAGCTGTCCTTCAGTTACATCGGAAATATCTTTATCTCTCATACTTTCGGCATTGGTATAAGCTTCTGAAATTTTCTGTGCCTGCTTGTCGGTCAGCTTACCGTTACCGGCTTTGCTCCATTCTTCCTCCTGTTTTCTTATCGTATCAATCCGTTTCTGATAATCAAGGTCAATCTGTTTCAACTTCTTTTCCGTGCCTTCTCTCATCAGGTTGATTTCATCTTGCTGGTTTTTGAAACGGAGTTGGAGAAGTTCCTCGAAAAGCTGTTCTTGTTGTTTCAATAATTTCTCTGCTTCTTCTTGACGTCTTTTCCTTTCTTCTTCACCAATCTTTGAAGAATCTTCATTCGGGTTGAATATCAAATCATTAACATCTATGTTTTGTGCTAATTCATTTTGAGATTTATTTAGCTCGTATATTTCACGTCTAAGTTTAGCAATGCCTTCATCTATTTCTTCGACCTTACCCAAAGCTGCACCAACCATCATTTGTTGACCTGCATACATATCGGGATTCGCCTCTCTGTCTATTTTATTTCTTAATTCAATCTGTTTGTCAAGTTTTAGTTGTGCATTTTCTCTTTTAGCATATTCTTCTGTTATTTTAGCCTCATTTTCCAATATTTTTTTAGCATTCTCTGTCATTTTATCCTGTGCAGCCCTCGCACGTGCAGATGCAATAATCGAAGAAGTAAGTCTTGCATAAGCGTCAGCTGCCTTTCCCGTTAGAATTTCTTCTTCTGAAAGATTTTTGAAGAAATCAGGATATGATTTTTGTAGCTCATCAACAGCTTTTTTTCTTTCACGAATAGGCTTTGAAGCATTTTGAGTAGCTTTATATAATAATTCCAACTTTGTTATTTCGGATTGAGCATTTTGAACTCCTTTTAATTGAACGTCATTTAGTTGTTGTTGAATATCAACAAGAGATTTCATGACATTCTTAGCATTAAACAGCCCTGCAACCCAATCCACCACCTTATCGCCATAAAGAGTAAGCAATGTAATACCAACCGTTAATGCAGTCTGCCATGAGAATAAAGAAGAGGCAACCTGTTTCCACACCGGAGTAGCAGACTGCCCCGATTTTTTCAACAAATCATATTCGATACGTGCACGCTTAATTTCATCGGCTAAAATTGGAAGGTTGTTAGAAATGGCAGAAAAAAACACTTTCGGACCGTAAGCCAAAGAAGGAAGTTCGCGTCCTACTTGTTGGATAGACATACTAAGTCCGTTCCACTGCTTGCCATAATTACCTACATTGCGTTGGTGGTTGCCTATTGTCGCATCAAGCTCCTTAATTTTTGCATCAGCCTGATTGATAGAAGCAAGGAGTTCTTTTCCAAAAGGAGAATTACGCTCTTCTTCCGTCAGTTCACGATAAGCAATTCTCATCCTTGACAAAGACTGCGACAGTCCTTTCATAGAAGTGGCGGCAACATTATCCAACTTGACATTATTGTTCAGAGTTTGCCGTACCTCTGCCAAAGCCTCCTTATGTGTCAGCAGGGAGTTGTTCAGTTGTTCAAGCCGTTTTCTTTGCGCAGAGGACAAAGAAGAATACTCACCTTGCGACTTTGTTATCTTTTTGATTTCGGCATTAATCAAACGGATAGCGTTCATTTCCTCTACCATTCGTTTGATGTTCTCTTCTCTTGTGCCAAGAATGCCGTTTATTTCGGTTTTTAAATCATCATAAGTCTTTGCTTGCGCCCGAACACTTTCCGTTTCAGCCGTATTTGTTTGCCTTGCAGCATCTCCATTCTGTGCCGGATCAGCCGTAGGTTTAGATACAACCTCTTGTGCTTTGACAATCTTTTCGGTTGCTTTATTGATTCGACTGACAGAAAGCATAATCTTTCCTTCCGCTGCCGCAATCTTATCCACCAATACATCATATTGCCCAAGCAAAGAGGTAAGTTGTGATTGCAATCCTTTCGCTATATCAATATCCACTTTAATATTAATACCCATCAATGCTTTTTTGACATTTTCTATCTCGTTCTTCAGTTTGCGCAACTTCTGAACATCACTGTCTACATTTGAAATAATGCCTGCCATATCTATAATTTTTTTTCTATTTGTCTACCTGCATATAATATTGCTGAATCTAATACATCATACCCTTTTGAACGAACGAATGAAGCATAAGGCATACCATCCGCCAAATAAAGCCCGTCTTTTGGCTTCTCTGAATAGATTAGTAGATTTTCCGTTTCGCTTTTCGCTTCAGGATGTGAAGTGTCAGCTACTACTTCCATCCATATTATTTGCCCATCTTTCACAACGCAAGCCCCCGGAGCATTACGCAAGTTGAAAGTATGATTCTGATATTCTTTCAATCCATTACTACCACGAGCGTTTTGCGCAATGCGAATGCAATTCTTACCTATCTCAATAAGTTTTGAGTAATACTCATCTTCCGCTTGCCGGATAAGTTCTTCCAATCCTGAAATATCTCCTTTAAAGTCCATTTTTCTTGTTAAAGTTACGGCATAGCCAAATTTTAAGATGATTATTTTCAGTGAAATATGCAACAATCGGGCTATTGTGGTAAAATAATTGTGAAGGTAAATATTGGAAACTTATTTTGCTATTTCAGAGATTGCAAAAGAACGACAATGGAAGAATTGTCGTGAGAAAGTTTGACGGAATATGTTTTTGGGGTAGTTTTGTCACTAAAACAATTATACAATATGAAAAAAAGGATAAAGTATGCAGTTATCACAATATTGGCGGTATTTATAGCTGTCAATATTGCAGATTTCATCATGTTTCAGAGGTTCAAATCTATCTGCAAACAAGAAATGTCTATATTAAATAGAGAAGACTCTTTTAGTGATGAAAATAATAAAAAATAAAATGAACTGATTTCTGAAAAAGGAATGATTATTTCTATATCAAATAATCCTATTTGGGATTTTATATCAGTTATTCCCAAGTAACTAATAGCGCACCCCGACTTAACGAGGTGCGCATTATTATTTAAGCAGCATCTTTACCTAAGAACTTTTCTACGAAGTAAATTTGCCCCTTACCAGTCACTTTGGTAGTAGTAGTGACCAATACAGAGCCGTCCGGCTTGGTGATGGTGGTTTTCTTCAATTCAAAAAGCCCCAATTTCATAGCTTTCTGCGTTGGCTGATTGTAGTAGTCACCCTTTTGGCAAAGATAACCATTCTCGCGCATCCAGCTAAACAAACGGTTCTGACCGATATTCACTCCATTTTGTTGCAGTATCTTTGCTAATTCAGCAACCAAGCAAGAACGTTGAGAAGTTGAAACGGCATCGGCAAAAAGGACTTTAGGTGCATCTTTCTGAATCTTCTGTTCGGCTTCGATACGCTTCTGTTTTTCTTCTTTCAAGTTGGTTGCAAGCTGAATCAGAAAATCGGGTGAGGTCAAAGCCTTTTCAAGTGTCTCTTGCGTCATGTATGCACCATGTTTGCGGATTGAGGGCAAAACTTCGCTTGTAACCCATTTGCGAAACGGTTTTGCTTTTTCGCTATCACTTCTTATGACAACATCATACAAACCGCTTTCAGTAACAAATGTCGCTTGTTGTGTTCTACCTAAATTATCTTTTATGGGGTGCGTTTGACGCACATCATCATCTAAACGACTGGCACACCTTGAAGTATCTTTTATGCCAATCACAGCGCAAACATCTGCCAAACAAAACAACGGTTCTTCATTCTCATTCATAGCAATTCTCACTTTTCCGAACTGCTCATTTTGGAAAATCTGAATATTATTCATACTTTTACACAGTTTTAAAAATTAGACCCCACCAAAGGCAAGCTCCTCACTTCTTACCAATGGCGGGGTTATATTTTTCAGCCGTGAGGATAGCTGCGTTGTTTCTGTTTGCAAATTTACCACTAACCGATTGCGTCACCTTAAAAGTGTCGTGCGCAGTCACGACAATCGTTTCATTGTCGTAAATTCGTTGCAAACTTACGGTATAATCGTGCAAGAGAAGAATTTTTGTCACATTGGATAACCACAATTGGGTAATTGTGGTTATTTTATAGGCGGCGGTCTTGTTTTAAGACTCATAATCACACGTATTAATTAGCTATTAATAGCTCATGCCCGACAAGCGTTTCCAATAAGTCTGATGTCACTTTGTAAACATGATATGCTTGTGTATTCTTGTTATTGACTAAATGCTCTGATAAAGCCATCAGTTTATACAAATTCTTCAATAATTCATCATTATTCAAAATTGAAGAAATCTGTTTCACTTCTTTCATACTAAGAAAATTGATGCCATTTTCACGATGTTTGCTAATCCACCAATGTGGCGTGCCGACTTTTACATAATGATAGTGTTCAATATAGAGATAGCCTACCATTGTGTTGGCCGTTTGAGCAATCCAAAAATAAGGGTGGTCTGTCCGATAACCCAAACGACCTTTTTCATCAATATATTCAATACCGCATTTTAATGCAGAAGCATTAAGAGAAGAAAATACCTCTACTGAATACTTGTAGTATTCTTCATTATTGAACAATCGCATTATGCCAAGAGTACTATCAGAAAATTCTGTCTTCATGATTTCTATATTTTACGTGTTTATACTATCTTTGCGACTAAATTCGTAGTGCGACATAATCGCATTATGTGTTTATACTATTTAGAGCGCATTGCCTGTGAAGGTGGTGCGCTCTTTGCTTACCACCGTTTTACTTCTTCTTTTAATTCGTCATACTTGCCGTTCATTAGCATTTCGACTTCACGATGAAAGTTTATATCAGTCAAGCGAAACTCTATCAAAGCACGCTTGTACGCATCGCCTTCTCGGTGGGCATTGATAAGGCGCATCATCTGTTTATTATCCAAACCATAATCATTTTTGCGATTGAGATTCTTAGCTCTGCACATATCGCTCTCTCTTAATTGTATTGCTGCCATAGTTACGCTATTTTAATGAGATTGCACTTCTTGAAACATCTGTATTCTTCTTTCTCTGTGTCCCAGTACACTTGCAGATTGTCATTCGGCTTTCTACCTGTACCTTTCACCTCACCGATAAGATTCTCTTTGAGAGTGCCAAAGGCTTGACGTAACGTGCCGTCAGTCTTTTTGAAATAAAACTCTACTATCTTCTTTTTCATCTCACCTTTCAACTTCAAATTAGCCCATGCGCATTTTAACGCTTCACTCATTGAATAACCGTTCTTGCGAACAAACTGCCATGCTAAACTCATGACCTCTTTCATCTGACTTCTAAATTTTGTGCTCATACTACTTATGTTTTATGTGTTAATACTATTTTGTTGTACTTTCATGATGCAAACATACTACTTTAATAGTATAATCCAAAAAGAAAAGAACTATTTAATTAGTATATTAACCTTATTTAATACTATTATAATAGTACAATACACAAAGAGACGTACCTTTGTATAAAATTAAAGTACACGATTATGAATCTAAGAATTACCGAACACTGCAAAATGCAAGGCATCACCTTACAGGAATTAGCTGATAAAATGGGGGTAGCCCGTTCGACATTAGCTAATACATTATCAAAAGGCAATCCTACCATTGAAACCCTATCCAAAATAGCGGACGCTCTCGGAGTTGAAGTAACAGACCTATTTGAAAAATCTTCCGATGAAGTTATAGGAGTTGTCCGAATTGGAGATAGCACTCACGTTATCAATAGTAAGGAGGATATTAAGAAGTTAGCGGAAAAATTATAAACTTAACTTAATAAAATAAGGAGGTAATACTATGAGCGAAAAAAAATTCAAAGAATCTGATGTAGTAATAAATACACAAAATGGGAAGGAGTATTATATTACTCAGATAGAAAAAGTGTATGATGCAGATTTAAAACATTCAGTTCCTACGGGATATGCTGAATGCCGTCCTAATAATTTAGATGATAATCTGCCCGATTATAATAGATTCACTATTGACATTTTAGAACTAAAAAAATAAAAATATGGAAAAGAAATATATTATAAAAGGAGTTTTAAAGGTAGTGTAAAATAAACTGTGTCACGCATTATTTATCTCTAGAAAACTCATCGGT
>OCHD01000901.1_pt1 | contig 22606 bp, 19 predicted proteins | sample 1538481 | NCBI WGS metagenome assembly OCHD01 (sample SAMN04571699, study PRJEB22368) | human gut metagenome | biome: human gut; material: stool | host: Homo sapiens | place: Luxembourg | collected 2012-09-07
CCAAAAAATTCGGTAGCAACCGGTGAACGCGGCCCGGACAGCAGCAAATAACATTGCAATTACTGACGCTGGAGCGACTTCAGCGTCAGATACCCACTCCACACCCGCGTAAAGGTCGTCATCCAGCACAACGCACCAAATACCCACGCAAACCACGGAAAACAGGTCGGAAAGAGGCAACTCAGAACAAACAGCAAAATCGTCTCGCTGCCTTCGGTTAACCCGCCCAGATAATAAAACGATTTATGCGCATAACCGGGATTATCAATCTGATGTTTCGCCGCCAGCGCAGCAAAAGCGAGAAAACTGCTACCCGTGCCGATAAACGCAAACAGCAGCCAGCCGCCTGCCAGGGCGTTTTGCTGCGGTGCGGCGAGGATAAACCCAAAAGGCACCAGCGCGTAAAAAAGAAAATCGAGAGAAATATCAAGAAAGCCGCCCGCGTCGGTAAGCCCTCTGCGCCGCGCCAGCGCACCGTCCAGACCATCAAGCAGCCTGTTCAACAAAATGACGACTAGCGCCGCCAGATACCAGCCCAGCGCCAGAAACGGCAGAGCCAGCACGCCGATGGCAAATCCCACTAATGTTAAACCATCTGGCGTAATGCCCGGTTTATCAAGAACCCGCACGCACTGATGCAACAACGGTTTAATCCGGGGATGAAGATGGCGGTCTAGCACAGGCACTCCTTAAATATAAAGCCTTTCTGATTGAGCAACAGTGCGGATATTATGGCATTTTTCGCTTATCTGCCCGTGTGTAATTTATGAAAATGATTGAAGTTGTTGCCGCCATCATTGAACGTGATGGCAAAATTTTACTCGCGCAACGCCCCGCCCAGCGCGATCAGGCGGGATTATGGGAGTTTGCCGGTGGTAAAGTCGAGCTGGATGAAAGCCAGCAGCAGGCGCTGGTGCGTGAGTTAAACGAAGAATTGGGCATCGAAGCAACTGTGGGTGAGTATGTTGCCAGCCATCAGCGAGAAGTTTCGGGGCGGATTATCCATCTTCATGCCTGGCACGTACCCGACTTCCACGGGACGTTACAGGCACATGAACATCAGGCGCTGGTCTGGTGCTCACCTGAAGAGGCGCTGCAATATCCGCTGGCCCCTGCTGACATTCCACTATTAGAGGCGTTTATGGCTTTACGCGCCGCCAGACCAGCGGATTAGTGCTAAGGGTTTTGTCATCACGCTGGCATTGCAGCAGTATTCCCTCGGCTTTAATTACCGCTCCTTCAGAATAATTTTTATCCTGATAAACGCAGCACTGAGTACAGGGCTGCGCTGACTGCCCGCCTGAACTGAACACTTCTGGCGGTACGTTTACCTCCACGTCCGGACGATAATGCGGGTTAGCCAGTGCAATTAATGGAAATGCTAATACTACGGCGAACAATGCTCGACTCACAGGGAGCTCCTTAACGTTATTGTCTCTGCTACTGATAACGGTAGCCGGGCGGCAAAACTTTAGCGTCTGAGTTATCGCATTTGGTTATGAGATTACTCTCGTTATTAATTTGCTTTCCTGGGTCATTTTTTTCTTGCTTACCGTCACATTCTTGATGGTATAGTCGAAAACTGCAAAAGCACATGACATAAACAACATAAGCACAATCGTATTAATATATAAGGGTTTTATATCTATGGATCAGACATATTCTCTGGAGTCATTCCTCAACCATGTCCAAAAGCGCGACCCGAATCAAACCGAGTTCGCGCAAGCCGTTCGTGAAGTAATGACCACACTCTGGCCTTTTCTTGAACAAAATCCAAAATATCGCCAGATGTCATTACTGGAGCGTCTGGTTGAACCGGAGCGCGTGATCCAGTTTCGCGTGGTATGGGTTGATGATCGCAACCAGGTACAGGTCAACCGTGCATGGCGTGTGCAGTTCAGCTCTGCCATCGGCCCGTACAAAGGCGGTATGCGCTTCCATCCGTCAGTTAACCTTTCCATTCTCAAATTCCTCGGCTTTGAACAAACCTTCAAAAATGCCCTGACTACTCTGCCGATGGGCGGTGGTAAAGGCGGCAGCGATTTCGATCCGAAAGGAAAAAGCGAAGGTGAAGTGATGCGTTTTTGCCAGGCGCTGATGACTGAACTGTATCGCCACCTGGGCGCGGATACCGACGTTCCGGCAGGTGATATCGGGGTTGGTGGTCGTGAAGTCGGCTTTATGGCGGGGATGATGAAAAAGCTCTCCAACAATACCGCCTGCGTCTTCACCGGTAAGGGCCTTTCATTTGGCGGCAGTCTTATTCGCCCGGAAGCTACCGGCTACGGTCTGGTTTATTTCACAGAAGCAATGCTAAAACGCCACGGTATGGGTTTTGAAGGGATGCGAGTTTCCGTTTCTGGCTCCGGCAACGTCGCCCAGTACGCTATCGAAAAAGCGATGGAATTTGGTGCTCGTGTGATCACTGCGTCAGACTCCAGCGGCACTGTAGTTGATGAAAGCGGATTCACGAAAGAGAAACTGGCACGTCTTATCGAAATCAAAGCCAGCCGCGATGGTCGAGTGGCAGATTACGCCAAAGAATTTGGTCTGGTCTATCTCGAAGGCCAACAGCCGTGGTCTGTACCGGTTGATATCGCCCTGCCTTGCGCCACCCAGAACGAACTGGATGTTGACGCCGCGCATCAGCTTATCGCCAATGGCGTTAAAGCCGTCGCCGAAGGGGCAAATATGCCGACCACCATCGAAGCGACTGAACTGTTCCAGCAGGCAGGCGTACTGTTTGCACCGGGTAAAGCGGCTAATGCTGGCGGTGTAGCAACGTCAGGCCTTGAAATGGCGCAAAACGCTGCGCGCCTGGGCTGGAAAGCCGAGAAAGTTGACGCACGTTTGCATCACATCATGCTGGATATCCACCATGCCTGTGTTGAGCATGGTGGTGAAGGTGAGCAAACCAACTACGTGCAGGGCGCGAACATTGCCGGTTTTGTGAAGGTTGCCGATGCGATGTTAAGCCAGGGCGTGATTTAATCGTTATTATAATCGTCTGGTTTTCCTTATAACCAGACGATTTTCCCTGAGTTAATTAAATCCTTAGCAGACGTTTGCAATTTGCAGCCGTTTGTTCTGCATCCTGAATATCCTGTTCAGACATTAAGCATCGCAACGCATCTTTTTCAATCCAGGGGTTGTTATTTCCGGCAATTGTTAGCCACATCCATGCTTGTTTATTATCAATTTTAGTGCCTGTCCCCTGAGCATACATTGCCGCAGTCTGGTGTTGCGCTTCGGTCGACCCCAAACGCGCCGCTTTTTCGTACCAGTGCAGCGCATGATTTTCATCTTTTGCGATATCTTTTGTACCGTACAAATACATTTCGGCTAACAAAAATATCGCCTCTATTCGCCCACGCTGCGCTGCACCAGTAAGCCATTGAATAGCCTCAGCGTTATTTTCAGGATCATCATTGTTGGTTAAATAATATTTTCCCAATTCATACATGGCATCCCCTGCCCCATCTGCTCCATTTTTTGCTGCTTTGGTAAACCAGTACAGCGCTTTTTCCTGGTCCTGTGGAATACTCTCACTTTCGCTATACAACCTGGCAGTATGATATTGCGCATATAAATATCCCTGTTCTGCTGATTGCAAAAACCAACGATGGGCCTGAACCTCATCGCGCTCCACGCCAATCCCTTGTATATACATTTGTCCCAACTCATACTGGGCAAGGTCATGTCCTTGAGTGGCGGCAGATAAATACCACTGTAATGCTTCTTCATAATTTCGTAATGGCTCATCCGCAAAGCGTGAGATACGGGCAAGCTTATATTGCGCAGATGCGTTGCCATTTTGGGCAGCAAGTAAAAACCATTTTCGTGCCTCACTAATATTCTTATCCGTGCCCCTTCCATCGCTATACATGATGCCCAGCGCATACTGAGCATCGATAATATTATGCTGCGCGGCGCGGGTAAACCAGTTAAAGGCTAATTTTAGATCCTGTGAAACCTCATCACCTTCGTAATACATTTTGCCAAGAGAATACCAGGCAAGTGAATAGCCTTGCTCTGCAGCATGTAAGCAGGACTGGAATACAGAAGATGGATAATAAAAAAGACCTTTTAGTTTTATGGCATTTAGCAACTTTTTATATCCACTATGATGTTGCATTGCTAAATTATTGAAGCGTTCTGTTAATTTCCACTTGCGAATCATTTTTTCTTTTCGCCAGGAATATGATAAATACTCTATTAACAATGCCATATAGTTGTCTGATAGTTCAAATTCAGCGACTTTATTTAATACTGCGATATCAAACCATTTCAGGCTCTCTTCATTATCCTTTAATGATTGATAAATCGTAGCCATTTCCTTCCCGTTTTCCATTTCTTCCAGTGGAGACAAGTTACTGGCAAAGAAAGGGGTAATTTGTTTTTCGATGCGATAATAAAGAAGACAACTTTCGTTAATTTCTGTCTGGATTGCGGGTTGACGGCTGCCTGCAACTAAATGCCATCTGAACGTTTGTGCTGCAGCGAGAGTTAATAATGGCCGGAATACCCGATGAAGATGCAGTAATAACGCTTCTTCAAAGCACATTCGTGAGCTGAGATCTTTTTTCTCAAGGAAAGATAACGCCTTAGCAAGTTGCATGGGGGCATGTTCGGGGGTTGTTTCATTCTCCTCACAGAGCATATCCAGCACGGCTTGCCAGGTGAACTCCCCCTCTGATTTAATAGTGACATCAGGAAGTGGATGACCAGAAAAGGTGTTGGGTGCGCGAAATGTCATCACAGGACGAGGATGAACAATACCCCTGGACATATTGATCGGTTGCTCTTCTTCCTCTTCTTGCCACTGATCTTCGTCGTCATAACGTAAAGCCTGTTCATAAGCATCGTGCAATTGTTGCCAGGCTTCGGGAGAATCTTCCGGGCGGCAATTTTTTACCAGTTTCGCATAACGACGCTTAATATCTCGTTCTTCCACGCCTGGTTGTAAACCTAATATTTCCCAGCAGTTCATTGCAGACGTTCTCTTTCCAGATAATCTAATGTCGGTTCAACTTCAGCACGAAAATCAGCAAGTTGATCAGGATCCTGCTTCTCGAGTAGATAACTGAAATGACGGGAGCAATTGCTTATCCAGTCTCGCGTTTCCGCCAGGGTGAATTGATAGAGATTATCAAGACGGGCAATAAAGGCCTGGTTTATCTGTTCATCGCGTGGATGAATTTTTAAAAGGCTTAATTTGGACAACGACTGCTGTATTTGCTCTTCCGTTAATGCCCCTGGATTCTGTTCAATAACCAGACTATTTTTAGCCCCTGTCAGTGGCACGCTGATATCGACATCAAGAATACCGTTAATGTCGTACGTAAAACGAACATCAATACGCACATCACCGGCCGGTTTTGGCGGAACATTCACTGACAACTCCGCAAGGAAAATATTATCAGCCACCATCCTGCTTTCACCCTGGTAGATTTTAAAATTAACCTCTGTTTGTTGATCATGTGCCGTGTAAAAAGCACGAACGCGACTACAAGGAATACTCCTGTTACGCTCAATAACGGGTGCAAAATAGCCTGATTCGCGGGTATGCCCCAGCGATTTAGAGGTATCAACGCCAAGCGTATAAGGGCAAACATCGGTCACTACTACATCTTGTAATTCGCTGTGGCGCGCTTTAAGTGCGGCCTGAATAGCCGCGCCCTGGGCAATGACCTCATCCGGGTTTAAATGCATTGCCGGTATACGACCAAATAGTCGTGTCACAAGTTTTCGAATAAGCGGCATACGTGTAGTGCCACCCACAAGAACAACCTGGTCTAATTGGCTAATATTAAGTTTGGCATCGCGAATTGCCCGTTCCAGTGGCATACTGATTCGCTCGAAAAATGTCTGTAATAAAAATTCAAATTTTTCTGTAGTCAGATGCCAGTAATATCGCCTTCCTTCAATCTCCACGCTGAAAGTAGCTTCGTCTCGCATACTAAGCACGCGCTTGACACGCTCAGCCTCAATGCGTAAATGGCGTTGGAGTGTCGGTTCACGCCATTCAATATTTTCAGGAAGATCCCGCCTTGAGCAATATGCATCGATCAGGATATCGACAATATCTTCACCACCTAAAAAGTTATCCCCGGCACTGGCTCGTACTTCCATAATATTGTCAAACAACTCCAGAATGGAGACATCGAATGTACCACCACCTAAATCGAATACCAGAAATTGATGTTCATCATCTTTATTATGCAAACCATACGCCAGTGCAGCGGCGGTTGGTTCGTTAATTAAACGTTCGACGTTCAAGCCTGCCATTGTCGCAGCGGCTTTTGTTGCTTTACGTTGCATATCACCAAAGTAAGCAGGTACACTAATTACTGCTTCAGTTATCTCTTCACCTAAATAGTTTTCTGCATCTTCTTTTAGCTGACGTAATATCAGTGATGAAAGTTCTTCCGCACGAAACTCCCGTCCTCCCAGTTTCAACGTCTTTGATGTGCCCATCATGCGTTTAAAATTTGATGCGCAGTTTTGTGGTTTGATGAGTTGCAGGTCACGAGCTGCCTCCCCTGTCAAAACCATACCATCTTCATCGACACAAACTACGCTGGGTGTTAAAAACTTGCCTAACGCATTGGGGATCAGTTCACTTTGTCCATTTCGCCAGACTGCTGCCAGACTGTTAGTCGTCCCTAGATCGATACCGATAATCATAATTATCCTCTTCAAATAAATGAACTGTTCCTTTTATAGAGCAGTTATATATATTCGTTTTGTGAATAATGTTCACAATCCCTGCATTTTAAAATAATTTATAATGATGCAGCCCATAACATTAATCACGTGAATATAAAGATATTCCGTTAATAATTTTAGCTGCGGGTATTTATATCATAATAAATAAAGCCAATGGCAGAATATCTACCACTGGCTTTGTTTAAGAGTGGAAACCGAATTAATTAGCAGAATCCGTATTATCTTTTTGGGGCTTTGCCGCTTTTTTCACTCGTTTATTGGGTGCTTTTTTAACTGACTCCCCACCCGGTGCCACAATTCCTCTGAACTGCCTGACCGGAGTGCTACGCGCCTGATCAATCAGTTGGTAAAGCGTCCCCACCAGCGGCTGCATAAAGTCCTGATAGCGACACTGCTTTTCGCTGATTTGCGTCAGCACCGATTCCCAGTGCGCGGTCATGTCCGGTCGCGTAGCCATTTCTGGCAGCGAATGGAATAACGCTTTTCCGGCGTCGGTGGAGTGGATATAGCGCCCTTTTTTGGTGAGGAAACCACGCTTGAACAACAGTTCAATAATCCCGGCACGCGTTGCTTCTGTCCCCAGACCATCGGTCGCACGAAGGATCTTTTTCAGATCTTTGTCCTGCACAAAGCGCGCGATCCCGGTCATCGCCGAAAGCAGTGTTGCATCGGTAAAATGGCGCGGCGGCTGGGTTTGCCGCTCTACCACTTCACCTTTTTCACACAGCAACTCATCGCCTTTCGCCACCACAGGCAGTGGCGTGCCGTCGTTTTCTTCATCGCGCTCTTTGCTGCCTAACAGCGTGCGCCAGCCTGCTTCAGCAAGAAAACGCGCTTTAGCGACAAATTTGCCTTTGGCAATGTCCAGTTCGATAACACACTTGCGGAACACCGCATCCGGGCAGAATTGCATCAGATACTGACGGGCAATCAGGTTATAGACCTTCGCTTCGTTCTCCGTCAGGTTGATCGCAGAACTCCGTGCGGTCGGAATGATGGCGTGGTGCGCATCGACCTTTTTGTCATCCCAACAGCGGTTGCGTATATCTGGATCTACCACTGGCTGCGGCAACAGATCCGGTGCATGAACACTGATGGCATTCATCACCGCGTGGCGTCCGGCAAAATGTTCTTCTGGCAAATAGCGACAATCAGAACGCGGATAAGTGATTAGCTTGTGCGTTTCGTACAGTTTCTGGCAGATATCAAGCACGTTCTGCGCGCTCAGACCAAAGCGTTTTGCCGCTTCAATCTGCAACGCCGAAAGCGAAAACGGCAGCGGCGCGGATTCTGATTCCCGTTTATCGTTATAGCTGGTGACAATAGCCGGTTGACCACTAATGCGGTTAACCACATGCTCCGCCAGTGGACGATGTAACAAGCGCCCTTCTTCATCCTGGTACGGTTCACACGCTTCGCTCGGTTGCCAGATAGCGGTAAACCGCTCATCGGCAGGTGTCACGATATGCGCTTTGACTTCAAAGAAGTCTTTCGCCACGAAGTTTTCAATCTCTTCATCGCGGCGCACCACCAGCCCGAGCACGGGTGTCTGCACGCGCCCCACGGAAAGCACGCCCTGATAACCAGCATTGCGACCGAGAATGGTGTAAGCACGGGTCATATTGATGCCGTACAGCCAGTCGGCACGCGCTCGCGCCAGCGCAGAAACGCACAGCGGTACAAACTCACTGTTGGAACGAAGACGGTCGATCGCCCGCTCAACCGCCTGCGGGTTCAGGTCGTTTATCAAGCAACGCTGCACCTGCTGGCGCTTTTCCGGTGCCAGTTGCAGATAGTCCAGCACTTCATCCACCAGCAATTGCCCTTCACGATCCGGGTCCCCGGCGTGAACGATTTCGCTGGCTTCATGCAGGAAGCGTTTGATGACGTTAAGTTGTTTGGTCACGGAGGGTCGGGGCTGTAATTGCCACTTTTCCGGGACAATCGGCAAATCCGCAAGATTCCAGCGCGCATAGCGGCTGTCGTAGGCGTCTGGCTGCGCCTGCTCAAGCAGGTGACCGATACACCAGGTCACCACCTGACCATTACCGCACTCGATGAAGCCATCGCCTTTCCGGTGCGGTTTGGGCAGGACATCAGCAATGGCGCGCGCCAGACTCGGTTTTTCGGCAATAAACAACCGCATTGAATTAACGAATCTCAACCATGGCACGACCGCCGCGCGCTGGCACCAGTTCGCCAATTGCCGTCAGTTCAATGCCAAACTCGGCGGCTGTAGCTTTGACCTCATTTTCTGCTTCCGGCATGACCGCCAGCAGCAAACCGCCAGAAGTTTGCGGATCGCACAGCAGATCGCGCACTTCACGCGGCATTTCACCCATCAGATGACCGTAGCTGGCAAAGTTACGTTCAGTGCCGCCAGGTACTGCGCCCAACTTAATGTACTCTTCAACACCGGGGAGTTTCGGGATCGCTTCATAGTCGACGCGTGCCTGCACACCAGCCCCCTGACACATTTCGCTCAAGTGGCCCAGCAGACCAAAGCCCGTAACGTCGGTCATCGCTTTTACGCCTTCGATGTTGGCAAAGGACGCGCCTGCGATGTTCATCCGGCACATCACTTCCGTCGCCAGTCCCTGATGTTCTGGTTTCAACAGTGATTTTTTCTCAGCCGTGGTAAGAACGCCGATCCCCAGCGGTTTCGTCAGGAACAGTTTGCATCCGGCTTGTGCGGTACTGTTTTTCTTCACCCGCTCGGTCGGTACGATCCCCGTTACCGCCAGACCAAAAATCGGCTCCGGCGCATCGATGGAGTGACCGCCAGCCAGCGCAATACCCGCCTGACGACATGCATAGCGTCCACCTTCGGTCACTTCGCGGGCAATTTCTGGGGAAAGTTTGTTAATCGGCCAGCCGAGGATCGCAATCGCCATAATCGGTTTGCCCCCCATCGCGAAGATATCGCTGATGGCGTTAGTCGCCGCAATGCGGCCAAAATCGAAAGGATTATCAACGATCGGCATAAAGAAGTCGGTGGTACTGATAACGCTGGTGCCATTGCCCAGATCGTACACCGCCGCATCGTCGCGGGTTTCATTACCCACAAGCAAATTCGGATCAACAAACTTCGCCTGCTCACTGTGCAGGATGGTTTCCAACACTTTTGGGGAAATTTTACAGCCGCAACCAGCTCCGTGGCTGTATTGGGTCAAACGAATCGAGTTCTCGCTCATGGACATCTCCTGTCAATGCAATCCGGGTATGGTAACCCTCATTCCGTGAAGTGATAAGTGAGAGTGTCTGAATTCCTGCGCCTTTGCTCACAATCCAGACAGTTTCGCGACAATTATCAGAAATAAGTTACAAACGGCGTCGGGTCCGGGACGTTAATCGACGTAGATGCTTTCAGCTGCGGCGTACCGAGGTAGAGAAAACCGACAATTTTATCCTGCTCACGGCAACCGAATGCTTCACGCACTACCGGGCTTTCAGTTAATGCGCCACTGCGCCAGATGCCGCCAAAACCCTGGGCAACGGCTGCCATTTGCATCGCCATGACCGCGCATCCGGCAGACATTTCCTGTTCCCAGCGCGGGACTTTATGATTCTCTTCGCATTTCGCCACCACCGTGATGATGAGCGGTGCGCGGAACGGCGCATTACGCGCTTTGTCGATGGCTTTGTCATCACTACCGGCAGCAATCGCCCCCTGCTCCAGTACGGCGCTGAAACGCTCGCGCCCTTCCCCTTCAATCACAAAAAAATGCCACGGTTGCATGGACTTATGGTCCGGCGCGCGCATACCCGCACGCAGGATGTTTTGCAGTTGTTCACCCGTTGGTGCGGGTTCAGCCAGGCGGGAGGCGCTACGGCGATTGATCAATAGTTCGAGTGCATCCATTTGATTAACTCCTGTCGTGATATTTATTCACAAAATTAACACGAGAGTGGATTTTGTTACAGCACAGTCCGCAATTCCTGCTGACAAGTACCGGTTGGGTCATTACGATAACCACATCTATTGCGCCTGTGACAGGTGTGACCTTAAGTTGGGAGAATACATGCGAACCCTTTGGCGATTTATTGCCGGATTTTTTAAATGGACGTGGCGTCTGCTGAATTTCGTCCGTGAAATGGTACTTAACCTGTTCTTTATTTTTCTCGTACTAGTTGGTGTGGGGATCTGGATGCAGGTCAGTGGTGGTGATTCGAAAGAAACGGCCAGTCGTGGCGCACTGCTGCTGGACATTTCTGGTGTGATCGTCGATAAACCCGACAGTTCTCAGCGGTTTAGTAAATTAAGCCGCCAGCTGCTTGGTGCCAGTTCCGATCGTCTGCAGGAAAACTCACTGTTTGATATCGTCAACACCATTCGCCAGGCGAAGGACGACCGGAATATCACCGGTATTGTGATGGATCTGAAAAACTTCGCAGGCGGCGACCAACCGTCTATGCAGTACATCGGCAAAGCTCTGAAAGAGTTTCGTGACAGCGGGAAACCGGTTTATGCCGTTGGCGAGAACTACAGCCAGGGGCAATATTATCTCGCCAGTTTCGCCAATAAAATTTGGCTGTCTCCGCAAGGCGTGGTTGATCTGCACGGCTTTGCCACCAACGGTCTGTACTACAAATCGTTGCTGGATAAGCTGAAAGTTTCCACCCATGTGTTCCGCGTGGGTACGTATAAATCTGCCGTTGAACCGTTTATTCGTGATGATATGTCACCGGCAGCCCGCGAAGCTGACAGCCGCTGGATTGGTGAGCTGTGGCAAAACTATCTGAATACTGTTGCCGCTAACCGGCAGATCCCTGCTGAGCAGGTATTCCCTGGCGCGCAAGGGTTGCTTGAGGGTTTAACCAAAACCGGTGGCGATACCGCGAAATATGCACTGGAAAACAAGCTGGTCGATGCACTGGCATCGAGTGCGGAAATCGAAAAAGCACTGACCAAAGAATTCGGCTGGAGTAAGACTGATAAAAATTATCGCGCCATCAGTTATTACGATTACGCATTGAAAACGCCGGCAGATACCGGTGACAGCATCGGTGTCGTCTTCGCTAATGGCGCAATTATGGATGGCGAGGAAACTCAGGGGAATGTTGGCGGTGATACCACTGCGGCACAAATCCGCGACGCTCGCCTTGACCCGAAAGTGAAAGCGATTGTCCTGCGTGTTAATAGCCCAGGCGGCAGCGTTACCGCGTCTGAAGTGATTCGCGCTGAACTGGCAGCAGCCCGGGCAGCGGGTAAGCCTGTGGTTGTATCGATGGGCGGCATGGCGGCATCTGGTGGTTACTGGATTTCCACGCCAGCTAATTACATTGTGGCTAACCCCAGCACCCTGACCGGTTCTATCGGTATCTTCGGCGTGATCACCACCGTAGAAAATAGTCTGGATTCGATTGGTGTTCATACTGATGGTGTCTCAACTTCACCGCTGGCGGATGTTTCTATCACCAGGGCACTGCCGCCGGAAGCGCAGCAGATGATGCAATTAAGCATTGAGAATGGCTATAAACGCTTTATCACGCTGGTTGCTGATGCGCGTCATTCGACGCCGGAGCAAATTGATAAAATCGCCCAGGGCCACGTCTGGACCGGTCAGGATGCAAAAGCTAACGGGCTGGTCGATAGTCTCGGGGATTTCGATGATGCGGTTGCCAAAGCAGCAGAGCTCGCAAAAGTGAAACAGTGGCATCTGGAATACTACGTTGATGAACCGACCTTCTTCGACAAAGTGATGGACAACATGTCTGGTTCTGTCCGGGCAATGTTGCCAGATGCGTTCCAGGCCATGTTACCTGCACCGCTTGCCTCGGTAGCCTCTACCGTTAAAAGTGAAAGCGACAAGCTGGCCGCGTTTAACGACCCACAAAACCGTTATGCGTTTTGCCTGACCTGCGCCAACGTGCGTTAAGTCTTGTACTGAGTGGCCGACAGATCGTCGGCCACATTATTTTTTACCTCGACGAATCCTCTTCCCGCTGTCTCGCCCCATATTTCCTTATCCGCATAGTATCAGGTGCGCTCCTCCTGCCTCACGTATATACTTTTGCTCTTTCGATATCATTCATATCAATATCATGCAAAAGAAATCAATTTACGTCGCCTACACGGGCGGGACCATCGGGATGCAGCGTTCCGAGCAGGGTTATATTCCGGTGTCAGGTCATCTACAACGCCAACTGGCGCTGATGCCGGAATTCCATCGCCCGGAGATGCCAGATTTCACCATTCATGAATATACGCCGTTGATGGATTCTTCTGATATGACGCCGGAAGACTGGCAGCATATTGCTGAAGATATTAAAGCGCACTATGACGACTTTGATGGTTTTGTCATTCTACACGGTACCGACACGATGGCGTATACCGCCTCTGCGCTGTCGTTCATGCTCGAGAATCTCGGTAAACCGGTCATTGTGACAGGGTCACAAATCCCGCTGGCTGAGTTACGCTCTGACGGACAAATTAATCTGCTGAATGCGTTGTACGTTGCGGCGAATTATCCGATCAACGAAGTAACGCTCTTTTTCAATAACCGATTGTATCGCGGCAACCGCACTACCAAAGCCCATGCCGATGGTTTTGATGCGTTTGCCTCTCCAAACCTTCCTCCGTTACTGGAAGCTGGTATCCATATTCGTCGTTTGAATACGCCACCCGCCCCGCACGGTGAAGGGGAATTAATCGTTCATCCAATCACGCCACAACCAATTGGCGTAGTGACGATTTATCCAGGGATTTCTGCTGACGTCGTGCGCAATTTTCTGCGCCAACCGGTGAAAGCATTGATTCTGCGCTCCTATGGCGTGGGTAATGCGCCACAAAACAAAGCCTTCCTGCAGGAATTACAAGAAGCCAGCGATCGCGGTATTGTGGTGGTCAACCTGACACAATGTATGTCCGGTAAAGTGAATATGGGTGGTTATGCCACCGGTAACGCCCTCGCCCATGCCGGCGTTATTGGCGGTGCAGATATGACTGTAGAAGCCACGCTAACCAAACTGCATTACCTGCTGAGCCAGGAACTGGATACTGAAACCATTCGCAAGGCCATGAGCCAAAACCTGCGCGGCGAACTGACGCCGGATGATTAAGGAGACTGCAATGCCCCATCGCGCCCTGTTACTGGTCGATTTACAAAATGATTTCTGTGCTGGTGGCGCGCTCGCCGTACCGGAAGGTGACAGTACGGTGGAGGTTGCTAACCGCCTTATTGACTGGTGCCAGTCGCGCGGAGAAGCGGTTATCGCCAGTCAGGACTGGCACCCGGCGAATCACGGCAGTTTTGCCAGTCAGCACGGTGTAGAGCCTTATACGCCAGGCCAACTCGACGGTTTGCCACAAACCTTCTGGCCAGATCACTGTGTGCAGAACAGTGAAGGCGCACAATTACATCCGTTACTGAACCAAAAAGCGATCGCAGCGGTGTTCCATAAAGGCGAAAATCCTTTAGTTGACAGTTACAGTGCCTTTTTTGATAACGGCCGTCGGCAGAAAACCTCTCTCGATGACTGGTTACGCGATCATGAAATCGATGAATTGATCGTTATCGGCCTGGCTACTGACTATTGCGTGAAGTTTACCGTGCTGGACGCGTTACAGTTAGGTTATAAGGTGAACGTGATTACCGATGGTTGTCGTGGCGTGAATATCCAGCCCCAGGACAGTGCACACGCGTTTATGGAGATGTCAGCAGCTGGGGCAACGCTATATACGCTGGCAGACTGGGAAGAGACACAGGGGTAATTTTACGCTGGCCTACAATTCTGTACTGGCATTGTAGGCCAAATAAAACACGTCAGTGGTACATCTGGCAATTGATGCCATCAACGAAAGATTTAATTCACCTCAGAAATCTCTTCCAGCGACACCTTCCGCGTTTCGATGCCAAAAATGGAGAGAACCAGCGCACAGAGCACTAACATGACACCAAGCACCATAAACACCGTGATCGACCCATAATGTGTTAATAATGCCGCAACGCCATAGGGCGTGAAAACTGCGACGATCCGTCCGACGGCATTAACGAAACCCGAACCGCGCAGGCGTAAATGCGTTGGCCAAAGCTCCGGGATATAAACCGCTGACGCGAAGCAAACATACATGTATAAAAAGAAGATCATCACCAGACCATAGATTAAAATCGCCCACTCTGTAGTCTGAATTGAATAGATATAGCCTAACACGGCAATAATAATAAGTAAGGCGGAGCCAAATAATCGACGAGGAAAATGATCAATAATTAATGCCGCAATAAATATTCCTACCGGAGCACCAATCATAATAACAGCGGTCATTAATATTGATTTATCGACATCAATCCCGGAGTTAACAAATATGGTCGGTATCCATACGGTAATGGTATAAAGCGAAATGTTCATTGCAATTAAAACAGTTATCGCAACTAATGTACGTCGTAACATTTCCCCTTTAAACAGGAGCCAGAAAGTACCCTTGATTACCTTAACCTTGCTGTTGCTCTGGTTCAAAGTAAGCTGGGGTAAACGAATACTCTTCTCCCTTTCAATTTGCTGCTCTACTTCACGAAGTTGGCTTTCTGCACCGGCGATTTGCCCTTTCCCTGCCAGCCATCGTGGCGACTCGATAAAGTATTTACCTGAGAGAAACCAGGCTAACAGTATGCCAATACCACCCAGAAGAAACATTATTCGCCAACTAAAAAAAGCGATAACCACCACGCCTATCGCCGCAGACAGCATGGGCGACCAGTTACCAACAAATGAGAGCCGCGCGGACCATTTTCCACGCACCGTCGCGGGGATAAACTCCGTAAATGAGGCATAGCCAACCATAATCAGCGCCCCCATTCCTGTTCCCATCAGGAAGCGAAAGAAAATGAGCCAGTACATATCAGGGACAAAAGCGGCCCCTGTTGCAGCAATACCGACGATGAGAAGATTTATGCGAAACGCCCTGCGCCGCCCAAAGTAGTCACCAATAAACCCACCAGTAAGTGAGCCGATGAAATAACCAAACATTAATGCCGAGGTAAAGGCGGCATTGAGGAAATTATTTGACCATCCATTGCTTACCAGATTTGCTAAGACGACATTACCTGAGTAACTCAAAAACCCCGTTAATAACAGACTAAAGCTTATTATACCAAATATACGATAATGAAACCGGGCCAAAGGCAAGCGGTCCAGTCTTGCGCCAATTTGATCATATTGTTCCATTAGGTGCCTCGGATTTGCTAAAAAGGTAGCAATTGCGGCAAATTCACTTGCCGCATCTTTATCATCATTTTATTTCAAGGCGCAGGAACAAATAATATTGACAACGTGTGCTTAAATTACCACACCAGCTGGATATTATTGTCTTTGCAAAATGCTATCCACTCTGCACCCGGTGATTTATCAGTTATTATGTAATTAATATGACTAAAATCAGCTAACTGGACAAAAGCTTTGCGATCAAACTTAGAGTGATCAACCAATAACGCAACTTCTGTCGCCTGACGGATCATTGTCTTTTTGATTTCAGCTTCCGCTTCATTAGAGTCCAGCGCGCCGCTGTTAATATCAAGACCTTTACAACTCATTACCATGATATCGACATGATAGCGGCTGATGATCTCTTTAGTAATTCTTCCTTGCAGTGAAAGTGTATTTTTGTTTAGTTCCCCACCCGTTGAAACGACTTTAATTTCTGACTGAGCCAGAACATGAATCGCTTCCGCCGAGTTGGTTAGCAACGTCAGGTCACTACGGTCCTGTAACAATTTGAGCAATTCCATTACGGTACTACTGGAATCGGCTGCCATGGTGGTTTTATTGTCGATAAAGGGTAGTGCCTTGCGTGCAATAAGCTGCTTCTCTTCATAAAACGATGAAGCGCGCTTATAAAAATGGATATTCTCCGTCAACATCGCTGTATTTAAAACAGCACCACCATAGGTTCTGGTCAAAAAGCCTTCATCTTCCAGCTTCTCAAGATCGCGGCGAATGGTTTCTTCGGTTACCTGAAAAATCCCACTCAAATTTGAGACTGTCACTTTTTTATCGTTGGCAACCATTTGCTTAATTGCCTGAATCCTGTCTTTTGCCGCCACGATTACACCCCTGTATCTTTTTACATCACATTAGCGCGATTATCGCATAACCGATGTTTACTTTCAAAACAACCTGTTTGAATCACAGATTTTCATCACAGTTTTCACAGAAACAGAGGTGAATCGTGTTGAGTATTTAACGCTCCAGGGCCTCTGCCATTTCCCTCATCAATGTTGCGTCTGCATCCGATAAGTTGATAATCAGTGCCGCGACATTTTCGCGTACCTGTTCCGGTGCAGTAGCCCCACTAAGAATGGAGATTAAATCACTCTGTTTTAATATCCACGCCAGTGCCAGAGTGGGAATTGTGCACTGATAACGAGCACAAAGTGGCTGCCACTGTTCAAGCATATCAATCACTTTCAGCATGTTTTCACGCTGGAACCAGACTTTATTTGCCCGAGCGCCGCCCGGAACGTAATCACGAGTGATGGTGCCGGTCAACAATCCCTGCTCTAGCGGGGAATAAACCTGAACCACAATGCCATTATCACGACATAGCGGCAGCAGTTCGTTTTCCATTGCCCGGTCGAGGATACTGTATTTCGCCTGAATAATATCCAGTTCACCATATTGCAGATACTCGCGGATATGGTCAGCATCGACGTTAGCAGCGCCTATAGCGCGAATTTTCCCTTCAGCCTTCAACTCATTAAGCACTGCGACAGTTTCAGCGATCGGCGTAAAAAATGGCGGCACCGACTGCCAGTGCGTCATGTAGATATCGATGTAATCAATACCCAGACGTTGCAAGCTGGCTTCTACCTCTTCGCGGATAGATTCCGGGGAAAGGTTTTTATACAACTGCCGATCGCCAACTTTGTTGAATAAACTTCCTTTTCGTTCCCAGACAATGCCGCATTTGGTTTCTACTACAACCTGTTCACGGGGCAGTTTTTTTAACGCCTGACCGACGATAACTTCACTATTGCCAAAGTTATATCCTGGCGCAGTATCAATCAGATTAATGCCGCAACGATGGGCTTCAAGAATCGTATCAATACATATTTGCCGATCGAGATCGCCATTCCATGCAGGACCGCCGCCAATGGCCCATGTCCCCAACCCCATTCGCGAAAGCGTAATATCCGTTGTGCCTAAAGGTATCTTTTTCATTTGCCTTCATTATCCTTCGTATTCTTCCAGCAATTGTTCGACCAGCTTTCTGTTTTTTACGCCGGTGGTGGCACCGACGCTTAGAACCGAGATAGCCGCCGTTGCATTGGCAAAGCGTGCGCATTCACGCAGATTTTTGCCTTCTAACAGTGCCGCAATAAAACCTGAAGCAAAGTTATCGCCCGCGCCAATGGTGTCGATGGCGGTTATTCCTGCGACCGCCGGCACCTTCATCGTCATGTCACCACGCTTGATAAAGCAGCCGTCTTTACCCGTTTTAATCACCACCGTTTTTACGCCGCACGCAAGAAAGCAGTCAGCAATTTCATCCAATGTCTCTTTCCCGGTGAGTAATTTTGCCTCGGCATAATTAGGAAACAGATAATCGACATAACTCAATGCTTCGCAAATATCATCCAGCGTTTCATTCAACCGCGGTTTGATCATATCGGCACAGATAATCATCTGCCGGGTTTTAGCTTGCGTAAAAATTTCTGTTAGCGCTTTACCATCCAATAGAGGACTGTTGAAAATACTGGCCAGAGATAATAATTTCGCCTGAGAAAACCGCGAAAAATCAATATCGTCAATATTCAATTTCCACAGACTGCCGTTACGGTTTGTGACAAACGTCCGCTCGCCATCCTCCGTCACCAGTCCAACGTTAATAGAGGTATCTATGCTGACGTCCTGCTTCAGGCTTTGAATATCAATATTCTCTTTGCGGCAATGGTCGAGAATAAACTGTCCTGCGGCATCTTTACCAATACGGCTCATTAATGCTGTACGATGGCCCAGACGAGAAATAATTGTTGCTTCATTTATTGCATCACCCCCGGTGGTCATTGCGATTCTTTCAAGAGGATAAGAATCCACATCAAAGATATTTTTACTGACCGGTTGCAATGGAATATCAACAATAGCGGCACCTATACAAATAACGTCGAGATTATCCATATCATTATTCCGCTTTGCCATCAGAACCGAACAGTTTAATTTTTTCCAATGCCCGTTCTTTTACAGCTTTACGTACTTCACGTTCTAAATGCAGGAAAGGCTGATCCTGGTTTTCTTTCACTGCGACCATTGCGGCCTGACAGAGCTCCGTATGAATGTTGATTTTCGCGATACCCAACGAAATTGCAGTTTTAATGTCGGCATCACTGATCCCCGATGCACCGTGCAAAACCAGCGGAACAGAAACGGCATCGCGTACGCGTTTGACGACCTCAAAGTTCAATTGTGGCTCTGACGTATAAACCCCATGCTGGTTGCCGATGGCGACAGCCAATGAGTCACAGCCCGTACGTTCAACAAATTCAGCCGCCTGGTCAGGATCGGTATAGTGATAGCCCGCCAGCGCTTCCTCATAAACGGTTTCATTACCGACATGCCCTAATTCCGCCTCTACCGGAATACCCAGCGGATGGAAGAAATCGACAGCCTCTTTGGTTAAACGAATATTTTCTTCGAAATCAAATGCAGAAGCATCACGCATTAATGAATTCATACCATGAGTCCAGGCGTTATGAATAATCTCCATACTCCGACCATGATCCCAATGAGTTATTACCGGCACAGTTGCTTTTCGTGCCATTGATACCATCATGTGAGAGAAATCTTCAAATGAGGTGTTGCCGACAAAACCTGTACCAAAAGAAATAATAACCGGTGATTTCGCTTCTTCGGCTGCGTCGATAACGCCCATCAACATTTCTGCATTCCATACGTTAAAATGGGCAATTGCATAATGTTTATTTGTGGCATCGTTTTCCCAATATCTGATATCTGCGAGCATATTCTGTTCTCCCGTATTAATTAATCGCTAATTTTAATAACGCCTTTAATAATGTCGCGTTTGTTGTTAACTGACTCTTCAAATGCCTGTTGTACATCCCGATAATCGTAAATATGCGTCACCATCGATTTCACATCGAATCGCCCTGAAGAAATAGCTTCAATCGTGACCGGATAACGATTGGCATAGCGGAATACCGTCTGGATAGTGACTTCGCGATTGATTTTGAGGAAATTGATTGCCGAATCGCCCGGTACAGTACCAACAATCATAATTTTACCGCCGCGCATTACCAGATAAGGTGCCTGTTTAATGGTGACCGCAGAACCCGCTGTTTCGAAAACAATATCTGCGCCCATGTCTTCGGTAAATTGCTGACAGCGTGAAATAGTGTCTTCTTTTGTGCCGTTAATAACCACTGTCGCACCAAGTTGTTCCGCCATTATCAGACGTTTTTCCAGCACATCAACGACGGCAATTTCCGTTGCGCCCAGGCATTTGCACGCTTGCAACGTCATCAAACCAATACAACCTGCTCCCAGAATAATTATCTTCTTACCCGGTTTAACATCTGCCAGCATCGCGGCATGCATCCCGACTGCGGCAGGCTCCACCAGCGCCCCTTCCATCGTGTCCATATTGTCTGGCAGTTTGTAAGTAAAGCTCTCCGGATGACACAGATAGTGCGTTAATGCGCCGCGGTAGTTGGGTTGTGTCGCCATAAAATCAACGTCCGGGCAGATGTTATATTTGCCTTCCAGACAGTAACGACAGTGACCGCAAGGAACGCCAGGTTCGATATTTACTCGATCCCCCGGTTTAAATTTGCGCACGCGGCTTCCCACAGCCACAACCGTCCCGGCGCATTCATGACCCAGGCCAATTTCTTGATTTGGGTCTTTAGGCGGAATAAACGGGCCTGATTCAAAACCATGTACATCTGAACCACAAATACCGACATATTCTACTTTAATCAAAACTTCATCTTCTTTAGGCACTGGTATTTCTGCTGAAATAATTTTCATTGTGCCCGGCACCTGCAATATTGCTTTTGAATTTTTCATTTTGAATCCACCCGTATTATTTATTGGCTACTGCATCAATACTTAAACTTTCAACGGAGACACCTTTGGTTTCAATTCCAATGGTGGCGATAGCAATTGCGACAACAATTGAAACAGCCCCCAGAAGAATAAAGACTCCCGTTACGCCATAACTACTGAGCAGCACTGCAACGGCATAAGGTGCGGCAATACCACTGATTCGCCCTACCGCATTCGCCAGACCGGAGCCACGGAGTTTGGCCTCTGTCGGCCAGATTTCAGGGACATACACTGCCGAGGCATAGCAAACGTACATATAGACGAAAGTAATCAGGAAGAAACCAATCAACGTTATGAGCAACATACTGGTTTGCAGTGAATAGATATATCCGAGCACCGCAATCAGGATTAATAGCCCCACACCCATTGTTTTACGCGGAATTTTATCCATCACCAGCATGGCAATAAAAATACCAAATGGCGCGCCAAACATACTCATGGTATTTAAAACAATCGAGTCTTTTAAATTAATCCCCTGGGTCATGAATATTGTTGGCAACCAGTTAATTAGTGTGTACTGCACAACGTTCATGGCAATCAGCACACAAGAGCCTAATATCACGCGTTTCAGTAATACTCCTGTCAGTAAGGCTGAATACGGCACCGCTTGTGGCGCTTTACCGTCATCAGCAATAACCACAGGCGGCAAAGGTTTACCCGTCTGGCGTATGACGCCTTCTTCTATACTCCGCATGACTTTCTCGGCTTCTTGATACCGTCCGCGCGATTCCAGCCAGCGCGGGGATTCAGGAAAGTAGCGCCAGGCCAGCGCCGTAGCGATAAGCGACAATATTGCAGGGATAAGCAGTTGTACCCGCCAGTTCCACTCTGCACTAATCAGCGGCGTGAGTCCCATCGCAATCAATGAACAGAGCGGATATGACCAGTTGCCAATAAAGGAAACCCGACTGGACCACGTTCCGCGATTTCTACCGGGCATATATTCGGTTAAACCAGCAAACAGTGTAACCAGTAAAGCTCCCAGCCCAACTCCCATCACAAAACGGCAGGCAATAAGAAAATCCATATTCGGTGAGAAAGCACCGACAACCATCGAGGCAATATGAATGGCCTCATAGAGGATGAACGCATTTCTGCGACCGGTTTTGTCGCCAATGATGCCGCCCACCAGCGCACCGAGAAACATTCCGGCGGTCGTGATTGCTGAGAATGTGGCTGTGGTGGAATTATCTGTCCAGCCCAACGCTTTCAGCTGCGCGAGGATCAAGCCACCAACGGCATTACTCCAGCAGACAAGCAAGCCAAACGCGACGATGGCAAACATTGACGAATGCCAGCGGCAATCCGGTAAGCGATCCAGCCGTGCACCACAATGCGGTTTTGTTATCTGTTCCATGCGATAACGTTCCTTCAGGAGAGTGGTTATTCATCAAAGTCGTAAGTCATGATCACTTTGATTGCGGTTTTATCGACCATCGCATCAAACCCTTCGCGCCATTGCGACAGGCCGATACGATGCGTGATCATCGGTTTGACTTTGATAGCGCCGCTGGCTAATAGCCGGATAGCGTTACGCCATGAGGTGGAGTCATAGGCCATATGCCCAATGATGCTTTTATTCCAGGCGGTAATGTCATTAATCGAGAAATCAAGAGGTTTGAAGCCCATTCCAACGCGTACCACTTCCCCATTCGGGCGGAGCATTTCGATGGCTTGTTTCAGTGCGATATTGGCACCGGAGCATTCAATCACCAGTCCCAGATTATCTTTGCCACAAATTTGCTGGCAGCGCGCCACCACATCTTCGGTAGAACCATTTACTACTGCCGTCGCCCCCAGTTCTTTTGCAACCGGGAAG
>OCHD01000904.1_pt1 | contig 22554 bp, 16 predicted proteins | sample 1538481 | NCBI WGS metagenome assembly OCHD01 (sample SAMN04571699, study PRJEB22368) | human gut metagenome | biome: human gut; material: stool | host: Homo sapiens | place: Luxembourg | collected 2012-09-07
TACAGCACGGGCGTCTCGGCGCTCCACAGAGCGACTTTCCCGGCGTCGAGCGTGCAGCGCTCCTCGTCTTTCGTGACGCGCAGCTGCTGCGACGCGACGCTGCGCCCTTGGGCGTCGGTGAGCGCCAGTTCGACGCTGCATCCCCGCGCCTGCCTGGGGAAGAAGGCTTTGACGGCTACCGTTCCCGCGGTGTAGTTGGCCGAAGGCGCGGCGTCGACCTGAATGTCCGTAATTTGCCGTTTGTCGCGCGCGTAGAGGTAGCAGTCGCGGCCCACGCCCGAGAGGCGGAAGAAGTCCTGATCTTCGAGGTATGTGCCGTCGCACCAGCGGAAGACCTGGAACGCGATGAGATTCCGGCCGGGTTTCACGTAGGGCGTCAGGTCGAACTCGGCCTCCAGCTTGCTGTCCTCGCTGTAACCCACATAGCGGCCGTTGACCCAGAGGTAGATGTTCGACGTCACCGAGCCGAAATGCGCGACGATCTGCCTGCCGGCCCATGCCGCGGGGATGTCGACCGTACGGCGGTAGGAACCCACGTGGTTCTGCTCGACGGGAACGTGCGGCGGATCGTTTTTGAACCAGCCCCGCCAGGCGTAACCGACGTTGAGGTAGACCGGATCGCCGTATCCGTTCAGCTCCCAGAGTCCCGGCACGGGCATGTCGTTCCAGCCTTTGTCGTTGTAGCCGACGCGGAAAAAGTCCGTCGGTCGCTGGTCGGCGTCGCGCACCCAGTTGAATTTCCAGTTTCCGTTCAGCGTGACGAACCGCTCCGAGAGGGTCTTGTCGCCCGTTTGTGCGGCTTCCGGCGATTCGTACGCGAACCAGGAGCCATGCATCGGCATCCGGTTCACGGCATTCACGCCGGCGTCCTGCCATTCGTTGCTCTGCGCGCCGGCCGTCAGCGCCGTCGCCGCGGCCAGCCAGCATAAGAGGATTTTCTTCATCGGTTATCTCTGTTTTTAAGGTTTAGGCGTAGTCTGCCGGAGCGGTTTCCGCTGTGCCGGATGTCCGGCGCGGTCCGATCGGTTAAATTTCGGAAAAATGTCGGGAAACTCCAAATATGGCGGCTGAAAAAGACGACAGCCGTATTGTTCCGGTGCATTTTTGCCGGATGACCCGCAGACGGCCTCTTTTCCCGGGGCAAAAAACGTGATTCCGCCCGGAACCGGACGGAATCACACAGAATATAGGTCGGCCGCTAAAGGTCGCGGTTGAACAGTGTATTGCCTTTGGCGTGCACGACCCGGAGGTTGAGTTGCTCCCCGGTCTTCTTCAGGATCATAACGGTTGCATTCTCCTCCTTGTAGCCGCCGCCGATCACCACCGGGAAATTGTTCTCCGAAGCTCCTTTTTCGATCAGTTCGTACCGGTGCAGATGGCCGTTCAGCGAAACGTCGAATCCGGCCGTCGCCAGATAGGGCTGCCATAGCTCCTTGCAGGGATTGAATTTCGCAACGGCCTTCCCGTAGATGGGAATGTGGTGGATCAGCACCTTCCGCGCCGCGGCGGTGAATTCGGGCTTCGCGAGTTCCGTTTGCAGGAATTGTGCCTGGTCCTTGCGGTGTTGCGTGAAGTCGTTCATGCCGTAATACACTTCGGTGTCGTCGGGTTTGTCCTCGCCGCAGTCCAGCAGGACGAAGCGCGTGTCCCCCATCGTGAATGCCGTATAGGAGTGTTCACCCGCCTTGGAGAGGTAATCCCACAGTACGACGGAGCAGGCGCCCCGTATCTCGTGGTTGCCGCGCATGAACACCGACGGGATGCAGTCGCTGCCGTACGATTTGCAATACTCCGTGAGGACATCGACTATATCCGACTCTTTTTCCGGGTCGTCGAAACAGTCGCCGTTGAAAATCACGAGGTCGTACGGCTCGTTCCCGACGAGGCTCATCAGATGTTTGAATAGTTCTGTTTTCTTGTGTATGTCATTGAAAACAAGTATTGTATAGTCCTTGTCGCGCTCGTCCCACGTCGTGAAGGACGCCAATGGCATTCGGATCGTATCGCCGAACTCCTTCTTGTAGCTGCCGTAGTGGAGTATTTGTTGCGAGCAGGCCCGGTAATAGTATTTCGTGCCGGGACGGAGGTCTTCCAGCCTGATCTTGTTGATTTTACGGTTGGCGACCATCATGCCCTCGTCGTAACTCCTCACGGGCTGCAACCGGTCGGGATCGGTGCCGAATTCGACCCAGCTGCGGCACGGGACGCTGGTGATCCACATGACCGTCATGGCATCGGCGGATGGGTTTTGCAGGTAGGCCGGCGTGCGGAAGGGGTCGGGGGTATTACGGATTCTTTTTCGCCGCAGGAGCCGTAGACAAAGCCGGAGAGACTGAAAAACAGAAATAAGGGGATTGCTTTCATGTGCTTCATTATTTTTGGAGTTTCGGACGCGCGGCTTCTTTATTCCAGACGACCTTATAGGGTGATCCGGGAGCGATTTTCACCTCGCGTTTGTGCATGTTCTCGATGCTGACGGTCCGGCCCAGGACTTCGCCGACGAACTTGTTGTCGGAAATCCGCACGTTCAGGCAGGCGTCGACCGTGATTCCGGCCTTGCGCGGATGCCACGGGCGGAAATCGTAGCTTCGCTCGATGGTGTTGCCGCTGAAAGTCAGCCCATTGACCGAGGTGGCAAACAGGATCGGGTAGTCGGCCGAACAGAAGTGGTTGTCCTCGATGCGGATGTTCCGGTGGAAGGGCCGCGACGGGTCGGGTTCCGGAATCTCGGGCAGGATCGAAATGACCGCCTCGGTGAACTGGTATTCCGACGTAAGACACGATGCGTCGAACCGGTTGCCGCGGATCAGCAGATCCCTGACGGCGCCGCTCTCATACCAGTAGTTCGCGTCTCCGGCGATCAGGATGGCTGAGCCGCTGGAGGCGAAGAAGTTGTTCTCGACGACGACTTTTCCCGGCGTGGAAATCAGCAGCCCGCGCGCTCGGTTGCTCAGGAAGCGGCAGTTGCGGATCTCCACGTCGGGCGTCCAGGTCAGATTTTCCAGCGCCATGCCCGCCTGGATCGTGCGGGAGAAGGGTTTCTCGGTTTCGAGGATGAATTCCCGCTCGTTGAGTCTCGTAAATGATCTCGCCGCATTCTCCTCCTCGGTGCACATGGTTTTGTTGTCGATGAATCCGACCCTGTCACCCGGGACGGCCCATCGCAGGCCGACGCTCATGGACTCCATGAACCGGCATTTCACCTCGGTCGGCGAGAGCACCTCGATAATGCGCACGCAGGTTCCGTGGATGTTGATGGGGTCGTCCATCAGGTACTGCCATTCGCAGTCGTTCACGCGGATGCGGCCTTTGCAGCCCATGGCGTGAATGCCGTCGTCATGGCCGCTGAAATAGCGTCCCTTGGCCTTGTTCGGTACGACGTCCACGTTGTCGAAATCGAGGTTTTCCGTATACTGGCAGAGAATTCCGAGTCCGGCGGTGTGGTGGATCGTGATGTCGCTCAACGTGACGTTCCGGCTTTCGTTGATGAAGATTCCGGCGTGGTCCCGCTCGCTGTGCCGGAGCGCCAGGATGTTGCCGACTTTCGGATAGCGTCTGAAACCGCCTTCCCGCCGGATTCTCACTACGCCCGGAACCGGTTCCGTCGCCCGGTATTCGTTCCATTTGCTGCCCAGGGCGCGGTCGCCGTTTTGGATGACCCCGGTGTAGACGTCCAGCTCCATCATCCGCGTCACGGGGCTTTTCCAGCCTTCACCGACGAACACGAGCTTGCCGTTTTCGAGGATGTAGGGGTATTTCGCGGGGTCGATGCGCAGGTCGAAATAGTCGGCTCCGATTCCGGCGACCTCGCCCTGCCCCATCAGCGGGACGTCCCAGTCCACCGTGAAATTTTTCAGGACCGCATTGCTGCAATTATCGAGCGTAACGGGTTGGATGCGGTCATGCATAATGAACTCCGACCCGCCGCCGTCGAGTGTTATTCCGTCGATTCCTTCGAAAAACACCGCAAGGCGTTTGGGGTTGATGTCCGTGGTGTTCGACTCGTGGTAATCGCGTTCGACGGCATGCTGGGGCCAGAAATCGTAGCGGCCTTCGGGAAAGTAGAGCACGCTTCCGGGCTTTTCCCTGCACCGCTTTACGGCTTCGTTGACGAACGGCGTGGCGTTGATCCGCGAACCGGGCTGAAGCCCCAGCTGTGTGATCCGGATCGTATCGCCGGCCGGCGGCGCGGCGTTCGCCGACAATGCCAAAAGCAACGACAGTGATATTGTTCCGATGTACTTCATTGTATTCGGGTTTTAATCTTTATAAAATGAGGACAAAAGGTGCGCCCCGGGACGTCGCATCCCCGGCGGACGCACCTATTGTCTGAAAATCGGGGCTTTACCAACCCGGATTCTGCACCAGGTTCCTGTTGCTGGAAATATTTTCCGCATCAATCGGATAAAGATAGTGTTTTTGTTCGAATATCTTGGTCGTTTCGATGGACGGCATGATCGTCAGGTAACTGTCGTACGGCTGCACGTTGGTCGTCGTGAAGCCCGTGGGGAAACAGTTCCAGCGTTTCGACGGCTCGGCGAAGGTCAGATGGGCGATTTTCCACCGGCGGGCGTCGAAGTAGCGGTGCCCCTCGAACATCAGCTCGATCGTGCGCTCTTGGCGGATGATCTCCCGGTAGTCTTTTCCGGGAATGCCTTTCCATGCGTCTTCGATACGCGGCACGCCGACGCGGTCGCGGATCTCGTTCATGTATTGCAGGGCCTGCCCGGCGAGCGTCCCGTGGTATTCGACGTATGCCTCGGCATAGTTCAGGTAGAGTTCCGTCATCCGGATGAGCGGCCATGCCCAGTCGATGCGTCCGTTGGAGACCGAATTGTTCGGGAAATAGGAGTTCGGATGCACGGTCTTTTTCGCCAGATAGCCGTTGATCGTCTGCATGTCCCGGTTCGGATCGTTGCCCATCGTCAGCTTTGTCACGGGGTGTTTTTCGCCCATGCGCAGGTAGAGGGTCCAGTTGCCCCGCAGTTCGTAGTCATGCGCCCGGTCATAGGCGATGTCGGCGTAGAAGCGGGTCTCGCGTCCGAGGTGCATCTTGGCCGTCCACTCCCCGTATTCGTCCTGAACGGGATCGTAGCGGTGCGGGTAATCGAACTCCGGGTCTTTGTCGATCGGAAGCCCGTTTTTCGTCAGGAAGGTCTCGACCATCCGGAACGAGGGCGAAACACCGCCGTAGGGAACGCTCACGGAGTTGTTCGTAAGCCCGCGGATGGCATACATCTGCTGGCTGTTCACAGGCGAGCGGGAATCGACCCAGATCATGTCCGGATTGTCCGATATTTCGCGGGGAAGCGTCGTCACCATGTTCCGGGCCGTCTGGTAGGCGATCTCCTCCGGCGTGAGCGACGTTCCTTCGGACTTGAATTGGAACAGTTTGTATCCCTCCTGCTTCGCGGCGGCTATCGCTTCCTCGGTTGCGTCGAGGGCCACTTTCCATTTCTCCTTGTCGTAGGTCTGACTGATGAGCTGCTCCCCGTTCTTGTTCTTGAAATCGGCGTAGTACTCCGAATTGCCGTTGAAAAGCGGGCTGGCGGCATAGAGCAGCATCCGCGACTTGATGGCCAGAGCGGCGACGTAGTTGGCACGGCCCATGTCCAGCGCCGAGTAGGCCCGCGAAGCCTTCAGTTCGCCGGCTGCCTCGTCGAATTTTCTGGCGATCCAGCTTACGCATTCGTCGTAGGGCCTCCGGGTCGGGTAGTAGACCTCTTCCGGAGCGTCGTTCGGAATGATCCCGTTGACGAGGCAGATGGGACCGTAGAGCCGCAGGAGCGAATAGTGGAAATAGGCGATCAGGAATTTCGCCTCGGCTTTCCACCGCGCTTTTTCACCATCGCTGGCGTTGGGAACTCCGTCCACCATGTCGATGAAGGTGTAGCACTGGCGGATGCCCCCGTAGAGGTCGTAGGCGGCGCAGCGTGAGGGCTGCTTCTTGCTTTTGTGGTGCGACCAGTAGTTGTAGAGCGGCTCCGCGGCCGAGATCTGTCCCGTGTGGGCGGCTTTGGCCCAATGCCAGTCGGTTCCCCACTGGGACGTGAGGGCTACTTCGTCTCCGGCGCCCCACACCTGCGGCTCGCCGTTGAAGTCGTTCGAGGCGGGCAGGTAGCCGTAGCATCCGTACAGAAACTTCTCGGCGGAGGTGCGGTCCTCGAAAACCTCCTGGAGCGTGCCTTTCTTTTCCGGTTCCAGGTCCAGATAACTGCATCCGGCCAGCACGAGGCAAAGCGATAATAGGATATATTGCGGTTTCATAATTCTTCGGTCGTTAAAAGTTAAACTGCGCTCCGATGTTCACGATCTTCTGGAGCGGGTATCGGAGTCCGTTGCCCCGGTTGGCGCTGGACGACTCCGGCTTGTTGTCGTAACCGCCCAGTTCAGGGTCCCAGTGTTTGAACGGAGTGAACGTAAGTAGGTTGGCGCTGGAAAGGTAGACCCGCATCCACTTGAACGAGTACCCGATTTCGAGGTTTTTCAGGCGCAGGAATGCACCGTCGCGCAGCCAGTAGGAGGAGAGCACCTCCGTATTGTCGCGGCCGTCGGTGTGAGAGAGACGCGGATAGGCGGCGTTGGGATTCGGGTTGCTTTCCGACCAGTAGTCCTTGGCGACGAACCCGAGCACGTTCTTGTGGTAGACGCCGAACGGATGGATGTCGTTCATGTAGATCGACACCTTCGAGACGCCCTGGAAATAGACCGAGAAGTCCCACCGCTTGTATTTTGCCGAAAGCCCGAAGCCGTAGACGATCTGGGGAATGTACGGGTCGCCGATGTAGGTCCGGTCATACTGGTCGATCTTCTTGTCGCCGTTCAGGTCCTTGTATTTGATGTCTCCCGGCTTGACGTTGGCCATCACGGCCGACTGGTCGGGGCTGCTGTCGATGTCGTCCTGGTCCTTGAAAAGCCCCAGCGCGATGTAGGCCGGGCCGATCCGGTTCATCGGACCGCCACGCTCGTACTGGTAATCCCATTCGTAGTCGGGTTCGTCGCGGAAGATCAGCGTGTTTTTCGCATAGGTGAACGTTCCCTTGAAGGTCAGCAGGAAATCGGGATTGAAGACGTGGTTGTATTCGAGCGAGAGGTCTACGCCCTGGTTCCGCGTTTTGCCCATGTTGGCGAACGGCGTGGCGTTGCCCATGCCGATCGTCGCGGGAACCGTCTGGCGGGTCAGCAGGATGCGTTCTCGGTTTTCGCGGAAGAAATCGGCGATCAGCAGGAACCGGTTGTCGAACAGGCCGATTTCCAGTCCGATATTCTTTTTCAGCGAGGTTTCCCACGTGGCGTAGGGGTTGCCGTAGCGGGTGATCACCGCACCCTTCATCGAGCTGTTGAACGTCGGGCCGAACGAGTAGCTTTTGCCGTCCATCGTCAGGTGCGTATATCCCTGGAAGCGTTCGCTGGTGAGCGAGTTGCCCACCAGACCGTAGGAGCCGCGCACCTTCAGCAGGCTGACGACTTTGGTCAGCGGCTCGAAGAATTTCTCGTTGGAGAGGATGTAACCCAGGGCGATCGACGGGAAGAACCCGAACTTTTTCCCCTCGACGAAGTTGTCGCTGCCGTTGTAGGCGAAATTGAATTCGGTGTAGTAGCGCCTGCCGAAGTTGTAGGTCAGGCGGCCCGCGATGCCTTGGTTTCTCTCTCCCAGTGCGGCGTTGTAGTTATTGCTCGCGGGATTGTTGCGGAAATAGCCTCGTTGCAGGTAGATGAACTGGGCGTTCACGTCGTGCTTGCCGAACTCACGCTGGTAGTTGAGCATGATGTTGGTGTTGGTGAGGCGGTCGCTGGAGTTCGAGTTCCGCGCCACGGCGGCGTTGCTTCCGTTGGTGTTGATCGAGCGCAGGTCGTACTGATAGGTCCCGTCGTCGTTTTTGACCAGCGTGTTGGGATCGATCTCGAAGTAGAACGGCGTGATGTATTTGCCCGTCGAGGTGCTGTTGAAGACTTTGAGCGAGAATTGTCCCGTGATGGAAAGCCCCTTGGTGATGAAGTCCAGCTTCTGCTCGAAGTCGAGCGTTCCCATCGAAGTCGTCCGGAACCTGGAGTCGACTCCCTGTGCCAGCGAAGCGTAGGGGTTGGCGTACATATTGGACTGGGGACCGCCCGATTTATTGCCGAAGGGGATGTAGTTCATCTCGCCGGTCTGCGGGAATTTCACGGGGAACTGCGACGGCGAAGCCCACATCACCCGGCCGAAGAGGTAATTCACGTCGTTGAGCGGTCCGGTGTAATCCTGCACCTGAATATTCAGTTTCACGCCTACCTTGGTGGTTTTGGTGAGCTGGCTGCTGACGTTCGACTGGAACGAATAGCGCAGGTTGTGAATGTTATTCTTGAAGGGGTTTTCCGGAGCCTGTTTCAGCAGGCCCGATTCGTTGGTGATCGACGCGCTCATGAAGTAGGTCACTCGCTTGGCGATGCCTCCTGAGACGTTCAGGTTGACCGCCTGCGTGTAGGTATGCTGTTTGAAAAGCTCTTTGTACCAGTTGACGTTGGGGTAGACGTAGGGGTCCAGCTTGTTGATCGTTCCCTGGATCGCCTCGTCCGAGAATTTCGGCTCGGCCCCGGGCGTGCGCGCTTCGATGGCCTCGTTGAACATCCGCATGTACTGTACGCCGTCGGCGAGTTCGGGAATCTGCGTGGGCATCGACATGCGGCCCTCGACGCGCAGGTTGATCTTCGGCTTGCCGCCCTGTCCGGTTTTCGTCGTCACGATCATCACGCCGTTTGCGCCGCGCGATCCGTAGAGCGCTGTCGCCGTGGCGTCCTTGAGGATCGAGAAATTCTCGATCACCTCGGGGGCGAGGGCGTTCAGATCGTACGAGGAGCACTCCACGCCGTCGATCAGGATCAGCGGATTTTGTGCGGCCTCGGCAAAGGTGCTTACGCCGCGAATCCAGAAATTAGCTCCGTCGGCGCCCGGCTCTCCGGACTGCTGCACCGAGATCACGCCGGCGATGCGGCCTGCAAAACTGTTCGTCAGGTTGGCGGCGGGCATCTTCATGTCGGAGGTCTTGAACGACTGGATCGCGCCGATGACGCTCTCCTTCTTCTGCTGTCCGAATCCGACCACGACCACCTCTTCCATCACCCGGTTGTCCTCGTTGAGGACGATGTTGCAGATGCTTTCGGCCCCGGGCGTGATCTCCTGGTTCAGGTAGCCGATGTAGCTGTAAACGAGCGATGCATGCAGCGGGACGTCGATCACGTACGTACCGTCGATATTGGACGACACTCCGATCGTCGTTCCCTTCACGATCACATTCACACCGGCCAGCGGGTTTCCCTTGGCGTCGGTGACCGTGCCGGTGATCCGATTGGTCCCGGGTTGCTGCCGGGCGGATTCGCTCTTTTTCGCGGCGCTCTTTTCCGGTTTTACGATGAAGATCTGGCGGTCCTTGATTTCGTAGGAGTTATCCGTCGATCGGAAAATCTGGTCGAGGACCGTTTCGATGGTTCCGTTTTTCACATCGACCGAGACTCTGCGGTTGACGTCGACGATGTCGTTGGAATAAAAGAAAATGTATTCGGTTTTTTTCTCGATCTCTGCGAACACCTCTTTTACGGGTTTATTTTTGGCGTTGATCGATAAAAGAGTGGCTTTCGGAGCGGCTACGGCGGCATTTGCCGGCCACATTCCGAGCGTTAAAAACAGGAACGCCATCCGTACCACCCACAATTCCCGGCGAAATAATGATTTCTTACAGCATGACTTATTGTTATTATTCATACCTTTGTAGGGATTTAATGGTTAATTTTTAGCAGTTTAACGGTTAGATCGCAGACCGGGCGATAGTACCAGTATCGTCCGGTCGTTTTTTCGGAATTCGGTTTTATCTCATAGGCTCTTCGGTTTTTCGGGTTTTTAAGGTTGGGATTCAGTCGTTTTTGAGTACGATGATGTACATGTCGTCCTTCACGTGCTCGCAGGTCACCGGCAGGCTCAGGCTCAGCCCGAGCAACACTTCGTCGAGGTCGCTTTTCAGGTCCAGTTTGCCGGAGCAGGAGAACCCGCCCGTTTTCTCGCTGCAAACGATCGAGACTCCGTAATAATCGGACAGAAGCCGGGCAACGGTTTCCAGTCTCTCTCTGTCGAAATAGTACAATCCCTCGATCCACGATGCGTATTTGCGGACGTCGACCTCTTCGACGCGCGTCTCTCCTCCCGCAACTTCATACATCTGCTTCGGTTCGAGCACCCTCTTGTTTCCGCCCGTGTTGTCCGCAACTTGTACGGACCCTTCCACCAGGACGACGCGTTCGAGTTTCCGGCTGTCGTATGCGCATACGTTGAAACGGGTTCCCATGACCTCGACGTTCAGCCCTTTGGTCCGCACGATGAACGGGCGGTCGTCGTGCACGACGTCGAGGAAAATTTCGCCGTCGACGTAGATTTCCCGCTGCTTGCCGGTAAATTCCGCCGGATAGACGATCCGTGTATTGGCATTGACCCACACTTTGGTCCCGTCGGAGAGGGTGAGGCGCGACATTTTGCCTTTCGGGATGATGAGCTGGTTGTATTTTGCCGATTCTTCCTTGGGTATCTGCGACTGACTTACCGTGATTTTTGAATCGTCGTAGCAGATTTCAGCCTCCTTGTCCGTGATGACCACGGTTTTGGCGTCCGACAGGATCAGTTTGGCCTCCCTGCTTTCGGTGGAGTCGGCTTTTGCGCAGGCGTATTCGTAGATTTCGACATGCCGCGCCCCGTCGTTCGACGGCCATAATGCGAACAGCAGCAGGACCGATGCGGCGACGGCCGCCGGATAGAGCATGTATTTCCAGCGGGGACGCCGTTCCGGTTTGTTCAGTCCCGTTTCCGCGGCGATATTCTCCCATAGCCGGGAAATCTCCTGATCGGTAATGAAAGGCAGGATTTCGTTCGAGGATTCGATATACCTCCGGGCAACGAAATACTCGCTGATATTGGGCGGATCGGACGCTACGAAGTCCTGCCAGAAAGCGACGCTTTCGCGTACGGGACTTTTCACGGATGCAACGAAAAAATCGTCCGACAGGAAGTCTTCGAGGGTAAAGAGTTTATAGTCTTTGTTGTCCATCCGGGCGTAGTTTTATACAGTAAACACTGCAGCCCGGATTTTATAATCACTTTTTCCGGAAATTAATTCAGATAATTTGTGCGGATTCGCTTCAAGGCCCGTTGGATGGTGTTCAGAACAGCCTGGTAACTCATATTCATGACGTCGGAAATCTCGCTGATGCTGAGATTGTCGATATACCGGTAATGCATGGCTTGCTTTTGCCGCGGTGTGAGGGTCGACATGATTTCGGCGACCCTGTTCTGCATGATCGTCTCCTCTTCCCGGATTTCGATTTTGCGGGATGCGTCTTCACAGACCTGCTCTTTCGCTTTTACGGCATCGTCGGAATTCCCCCCCCCTCCGAATCGGACTTTGTTTCGTTTCAGATTGTTTAATAGGCTGTTGCGCAGCGCCGCGAAAAGGTAGTATTTGATATTGTCGGTAGGGCGCAGGTTGCTTCGGTTGGAGTATATCTTGACGAAAACATCCTGAATGCAGTCTTTTACCAGTTCCCGGTCGCCGGTGAACTGTGACCCGTACATGAACAGCACGCGGACATATCTTTCGAAAATATGTGCATAAGCCTCCCGGTCTCCGTCGAGAAATCTGTTCCATACAGACGCATCGTCCTTGTCTCTCTTTATGTCCATGTTTTAACGCCGCGAGGTTTTTGGGATCGTATTTTAGGGGTTATTCTCCATTTTCAGCGCACAACCTGTCTACAATATTCGCAAAAATTCCCGTAATAAACAAGCGATTCGGCATGAACATCGTGAAATGGTCTCCGATTTTAACGCCGGCCGGACCGCCGCCGCCTTTCTGTTTCCTCCGCTTGTTTCATGGCCCCGAATCATAAAAAGGCACTCGTACGGAGTGCCTGAACGGTTTGTCGATAACGCCGGATCGTGGCTTGCCGGCAATTATTTATCGGTGCAGTATCTATTATTTGCCGATGCACTATCAAATGCCTATTGACTATCAATAGTTTACGTCTTAAAAGATAGGAATCTCAAAAATTTACTTGTTTTTTTGCAAAAAATCGAAGGTTTAACGATTTTTTTTATCGACTCTCTCCGAACAGAGGGAAAAGAGGCAAAAGCAGCCCTTTCAGGCCCCGACAGACCCCGTCTGCAAAGATAGAGCATATCGGGGTTTATTTCGCCAAAATGGGCTGTAAAATCGAGGACGGATTCACGGATATTTTTAGGGTTGTTGGCTGTCATCTTGGGTGGGCTGATGGGGTGTTTTGCTAAGCCTTTGCTCCTGGGCTCTTAAAAGTTTCGCAGCCAAAAGAAAAAAATGGCGGTAGCCATTTCGCCATGGCGCAGCCATCTCTTTTCTTCCCTTAATTTGACTTTACTTTAATGAACGTATATATGAATACGAGGATAAAGTAAAGTTGATGATTCATGATGTCGACGATAAGGTCTATTATGATCAGTTTAGGTCAAAGTTGTAAGATTTATGGTGTAATGGGGATTCCTTTATGTTAATAGTTAAAGTCTTAAATGAATGAAACCTTACTAATCACGAATAAATTGGATTATAATGAATTGTTGAACTTATTTGAGGAATACACATGAAACAGATTGCCTGCCAGATTATATGTGTGGTACTCATTGCAACCCAGGATTGGCAGTCATTGGCCTCACACATAGGATCGCAAAAAGCAAACAAGAACGGAGATAGAAAAAGATATCTTTTGATTTTGTTGCCTCTTCACTTTTTTTGTATATGCTATCTGCTATACAAAGAAATATATGTAACTTTAATTATAAGAAATAAGTAGTTTGTTTAAATCGGTATTAAATTCAATGTAAATATGGATACAACTCCTTTAATTGATGCAGCAATTTCTGCGATTTCATCAGTAGCTGTTGAGCAGGTTGTTGAGGGCTTGAAAGATATAATACACCGAAATATTCCAAGAACAACGTTAAATTTAACGGAGGAAGAACTGGAAAAAAATATAATAGACGAGATTAGAAAAACCTCAAATTGGGCTTCTGATGATTTGTTTAAAAATCATAATAATCATTCGGACATAACATCAAGATATGTTCGCTTGGATTTATTGTTAACGCCTCATCGGGAACTATTGTATGAATCTCAAGGTCAGAAAAAACAGCCGTTATGTGATATTATTAAAGAAAATAATGGAAACACTGTAATCTTGGGGCAACCTGGAAGTGGAAAAACAACATCTGTTAAGTTCTTGGTTAACTCTATTATAAAGGATCCTAATTTTTTAAGTGGTGTGTATCGGTTCCCTTTGGTTATTCGACTTCGAGAATTAAATAAATCAAATTCTATATTAGGAGAGCAACAGGATGGAGGTATCTTCGAGAAATTATCATTGATTTTTGGGCTTAAATTTCATATAGATCATATCATAAGAAGACCTAAGAAGGATTCGTCTGAGTCTCCTATTGATACCACAAAAGAGGATAATGAGAAATTAAGAGTATTGCTTAAAACAAAATTAATCCCATATATTTTAGACACCCAAAAAATATTATTGATATTAGATGGGTTCGATGAAATAATGGATGACAAAATAAAAAGATTAGTTATCTCCGAACTTAGGGAATTAGTAAATAGTCTTAATGTAAGCCATTTTATTTTAACTTCGCGAACCGCCGATTATAAGTTAGAACTAGAAAATACAAATGTGTATGAAATAAGTGAACTAACAACGAATCAAGTTAAAGAGTTTGCAGAGAAGTGGTTTGAGGATTCTGTTTTATCTCAAGAATTCCTAAAGGAATTATATGCAAAAATGCCATATGAGGATTTTTACACCCGTCCTCTTTTATTGACGCAGGTGGCACTTATATATACTCGTACGAATGAAATTCCAAGTAAACCTAAAATGATTTATCAAAGAATCGTTGAATTGGTTTTAAAAGAATGGAATGAAAAACAGGGATTAAAACGAAAGTCAAAATATGCGTCTTTTACTGTGGAACGGAAACGAGAGTTCTTATCGGCGATGGCTTTTAATTTAACAATAAAGTATAATAAACATACTTTTTCAAAAGACCAATTATCAATAATATATAAAGAATTAAACAGGAAATTTCGAGAACTACCTATTGACGAAGTTGAAGAGGTAATAGAAGAGATTGAAACGCATAATGGTCTAATCGTTCAGTCTGGTTATGACAGTTTTGAATTTTCACATCTAACGATTCAGGAGTACTTTGTGGCTGATTATATAGTCAGAACAAGTAGCGTCAGGAAGTTTAAGAATAGCGATATGGTAAAGATTCCTAATGAGTTAGCCTTAGCTATTGCTCTTTCTTCTGAACCATATTTGTATTTACTGGATATTTTAGAAGTTATTTCAAAAAATCATTTGGATGATGATTTTTTAAGTCGGTTTTTTAATAGAATTAGATTAGAGAATCCAGATTTTGAGAGCGATGCACTTATTGTCATCGCGTTGTTGTCGACCTATACAAAAATATGTGATAAATATATAGCATTATATAATCATAGATTTAGAGAGCCTAATTATAGACCCAAAGAACGGCAAACGTGTGAAGATATCGATATTTTAGAGAAGATAATTATACAAGTGTCTAATGGAGAAGTGAACCAACTACTAAAGGGCTGTTATCATGTCAAGAACGGTCTGAAATGTATAGCAGGCATGTCTTTTATTACTTATGAAAGAGATTTCAATGTGGGTAGCATATTGGGAGGGTATGATGTCCCCAAAATTTTATATTGGAATAATAATCCACAATACAGTGTAAATAATAATATTGAAAAATAATTATGTTGATATAATACGTTACAGCTAAAAGAGAAAATAGCTGAGACCATTTTCATGGCGCAGCCATCTCTTTTCTTCCCTTATTTTGACTTTACTTTAATGAACGTATATATGAATACGGGGATAAAGTAAAGTTGCAGCAACCCCTCGGATCGACCAATCAGAAGAAAACCATATTTGGCCGGATCTCCTCAATCATCTTTTGCGGCACCTCACACTCCCGGGCGATCTCCGGCCATCCGGATGCTGCCTGGCAAACCTCGTCGATAATCCGTGCGGCATTCTTGATATTGTTCTTGGCCGCGCATTCGAGCAGGTCATCTTTGGTAATACCGCTGAATTTGCCGTTTATCGACATCTGGTGGGCCGAGGTCCACTGGCCGTCGGGATTGTAGGCATAGCCCATGTCGTAGGCCGGCGACAGGTGCCATTTCCCGCCTCTGTCCATCAGGAAAGAGATGTTCTTCGTGTGGTCGTCCTGATTGCGCACCACGACATTGAACACCATTCTGCGGAACATCTCCTGCGCCTCCTTGTAGGTGAGCCGCAGTCCGCGCATTACGGCAAACGCCTGTTCGTAGGAGTAGGCCCTGAGAAGCCGGTAATCGAAGTGCGCGATGCCGCAGAGCGTCTGCATGTGCACCTTTGCACCGTTTATTCGGTCGAACCGCTTTGTCAGGAAATGAGCCCTCCCGTTCTCTTCGATCAGCGAGCATTCCGCCATGTCGATGCCGCACTCCTTCACAAGACGTGAGAAGGAGTATTCCAGACGCCCGAAGTTCTCCGTCTCCCTGAATCCGGCCGTGGCGGATACCCCGTCCAGCTTGATGATGTAGTAGTCGAACCCGTCGGGAGCCTCGACCTGTCCCGAACGAATCTCTCCGGTGGCTTTGTTGTAGGCAATGATTGCCTTGGCCCGTTGCCCGCCGGCGGAGGTGCCGAGGCGCAGAATCTCCGCAATGGCAGCCTTCTTGTCGGAGCCGATGTTCACGTTGAAACTTGATTTATCGGCAAGGGCTTCTCTGGCTACATCCACCAGAGAATCGACCTCTATCCGGATATCCGTATCGACTGCGTCGATGGCCGGCTCGAATTCAAGGGCACCCATGCAGCGTTTGCCCAAAAAGCAAAGCGTCTCGATCGCATTGCCGCTGGTCCGGCCCGTCAGGGCCAGCCATCTCTCAAAAAGGGCTCGTCCGTATGTATCCGGCAGGGAGTCCGCCAGCATCCCGGGCAGGCCTTTGAAGGTCGTTTTGTCGAGCTCCCCGAAACTGTACACACGTCCTTCCCTTACGGGCATCATCAGCGGCGAAGGCTCTATGCCCAGTCGCACAAAGTCCGGATCGTACTCGAACTGCGCGACTTCATATCTTTGGTCCCAACGTACCGAGCCTATGGGTTGGCCGTATAGATTGACACGAGCTACATCTACCATTCCGATTCCTCCTTATTCTCTTTTGTGTAACCTTTGGATGCCCGTTTGCGCTTGGGCTTGTTTGCTTTGCTGGCCAACTCGTAGTATTCGTTCGGGCTCAACTGTTCCTCCTCGACGAGCGGGACGAAGATGTCGAGCTTCCCCAAGGTGCGCAGGATGCGGATCAGCGACTCGAAGTTCTTTACCTCCCCGTCCTCCATGCGCTTTATGGTGGAGATGGAAACACCGCTCTTGTCTGCCAGCTCGGCCTGCGACATGTTCTGCTTCAGGCGCACTGTTTTTATTTTGGCTGCAATCCTGTTGCAAAGCTCGGTATCTGTCAGTATGTATATATTATCCAACATCTCAAATATGATACTTATTTCAACAAATATAATAATAAAAGTTTATAAATGAAACTTTATTAGAAATAATTTAGTCGGAGGTCAATTTATATGCCGAGAAACTTGTTGTTTTGTACATTTGGCTCGGAAAAATATTTTGCAGGCAAAAGAAAAATGGCTGGAGCTATTTTACTATAACACATTCATTTTCTTCCTCCTTTTAGTTGTGTTACAATGAAATATTTTCTTTAAAGTCATTTTATATGTTCTGAGAAATTATTTCTTGGATTTTCATAACTTTGTACGTATTATGACAGAAAAAAGAATATTAAGTATAAGGCATATATGGGACTTAAGGTTGTAGATGCCACCGAAAACTTTAGGACGTGGCTTGAAAAGAGTTATATTGATATTGAATTAAAAAATGAATTGTCCAATGCATCAATATTGATAGTGCCGTTTGAGGATTTAAGAGATTCTATAGGCCCAGTTTTTCCTGTTGGTACAGATTCTTTATTGCAGTATTTCAAAAAGCAATTACCTCAGGGAATAAGTATTGATATATGTATTTCTGATAGTGATTATCAAACCTTTGAATTTAATAATCATTATAGAAAAATTGGGAAGTTTGTAATCAAGTCTGTTGCTATACCTGTTTTTGTATGTGTTATATCAGAATACATCTGTGATAAATATATAAAATCAGATGAATCAAAACCTCAGATACAAGTTATAGATAACTCTTCTACCCCAACTACTATAAACCATATAAGTACATTAACGGACAAACAGTATTTAGAGCCAACGCATATTGATTTTTCGGTGACTGTAGAATTTTTGGATGGAACTTCAAAAACGATAGAATATGAGGGGCCAGCAACAGAAATTAAAACTGTTTTGAATGCATTGAAGGAGTATGAGGAATGAAGAAATTATTAATAAACTTAATACACTTCCAGAACAATGTTTTTCGCTATGCAATTTTATCAACGAATTGCAGCAGATAAAGGCTGAATATGCCAGGCGAGAATTACAAGATGCGGCAAAACAAATATGGATTTATCAAACCATAGTTAAAATTCATTATTTGTATATAGAAGCATTTAATCTTTTGAAAAAGAAAGAGCATTATAAAGGCTGGTGTAAGCTGGAAGAGGTTGAAATACAGTTGGGATTTTTAAAAAATCATTATCAATATGATCGGAAAAGTTTCTGCTTACATCAAATTGAAAAAACAGTAAAGAATTTGCAAGTAATTTTTCCGTATAGATTGTTTGCCAGTTCAGAAATGCTTATCCAAGAAGAGAAGTGTAGTATTTGTGATCAAGTTGTATCAATAAGAAAACCTTGTGGACATATTATCGGAGAGATATATAATGGGGAAATGTGCGGCAGAATAGTTACCAAGTGTAAACTTCTTGGAATTTCTATAGTCCCTAATCCAGAGCATAAATATGCGGTATTGTTTTTATCCGATAAAAATGGTAAAGCCCAAAATGACCATTATGATTATGGAGTGATAGACTCCTTATTTGAAAAACTGGATAATCCTTATGATGATTGGGACTTAAAAGTGTATCAGTACACAATTACAAATAATCACTATGGTAATATACGGAGAAACGACTTATGTATTTGTGGTTCCGGTAAGAAATTTAAAAAATGTTGTGCTTTAAATATTGGTAAGAAATATCCTCATTATGAATTCATATTTCATCGTTAAAATTTACAGCGCAGGATGGTTTTAGCGTTCCTGTGCTTCTATACATCAACCTCTTTCAGTAGTGCTACATAGTTGCAATGAAGTCTCATAAAGCCGCGTATGATGCATGGGTAGTTGAGTGTTTGGTAATATTTGTAGTCATCATATATCCCGTTACGAGTATATACACCTTGACAGTACTCTCAGAAGTGGATATAAATGTCTTTAATAGAAAACAATTGACAATAATTCAGCTATTATTAACAGAAAAAATTGTAATATATGGGACGGCCTCCTATTATAAATAAAAATCAGAAAGTACACGAAATCAAAGCTTTCATCACCTTCGGACGATGCCGTAAAAAAGGCCGTATATCTTTCGCTTATGGAGATTGAAAAGAAATGGACTATGCCTATTTCAAACTGGGGCTTGATTATGAATCAATTTATACTTATGTTTAAAACTAGAATCCCAGATATAAAAACAGCCTTACAACTGAATCCTGTTTCCATTTACACAGAATTCTGGACAGTGCCAATTTTAGAAAACTATCTGCTTTTTGCCGTCTTTAAATGTCCCCCCACATATGCTATGTAGGCCCTTTTAGTTTTAGGGTCAGCATAAAAATGTAAACGATAGGTGTTTGAAATCTTAATGTGATGGAAACAGTAGATGGAACCTAAGTCGGGAATTGAGAATGATCTTTGTCTTTTCAATTTTGGATCAGCTTTAGTTGCCTCGGATTCATCGGAAGCATCCACACCTGTAGATTTTGAAAAATCTTCAATAGGAAACGTTGCATTATTTTTCCATTGTCTTGATATGTATTCATCAAGTTTCTTTATCTTATCGATAAGGTTTTTTTTATCATCATGGCTAAATTTCTTATATGATCTCAACGCGCCTTTTGTAAAAGAAACATTCGGTAAATATACTGCCAGAAACGTATCACAGTCATTTGATAAGACCTTATTATAGGTATGGTGTTTTCTAAATTCGTAGTAATGACTAAGTTCTGATAGCAGCCAAAGGTATTTAGTTCTCTGGGGAGTAACCAATTTGGCATTAGGGTGGATTTTACCTTCTATCTCTCCATATGGAATGTTGTCGTTGATTTGGCTATTTTGGGAACCGAAACCATGCAAAACAATAGGAATAATTCTATTACCAATCTCTCCAGAAAAAGTGTAGAAAAATATCTCATATAGAGATTGGCCTGATTTATGATTTAGGAGTAATACATCATCATCGTCATCACGTATGAAAGATTCTTCAAATAAACTATCTGAAAAATTTTGGGATTCCGCCAAAATATCGAATGCTAATTGAAAAAAAACCTCCATTTGCTTTGTATTAGCATTGCATAAACTTTTTAAGTCTAAATAATAGCTAAGATTCATCACATGTTTTTATTATTGTGAATGCTTCTTCTGAGATTATAAAGCTCGTAGAGGTCTTTTTTGTTTTGATCCATAAAACCTATAGGCCAACAAGAATAGTCCCCGTTCCCTTCAAGTTTTATCCTGTCTATTTTTATATATCTTTTATGAGATTCTGCTTTGCTGGCTATACTGAAATTATTGATAATTACATTAGGTAGAAATTTACCATGACTTAACGCATAATATTGAATACCGTTCACAAGATGGTCACTATGCGTCTCAATTACCACACGTGTACCCGTGGCTGCGACCATTGCAAGGAATTTCCCAATCTGAGATTGAGCAGATGGATGCAAATGAGCTTCAGGGTTTTCAACAATCATCATTGATCCTTTGTCTGCCATAAGGCCTACAACAATAATCGGCAACAGATAACTTATTCCATAACCAACATTGGTAGAAAGACCAAATTCTGAATGGACGGAATTTCTCATTTGTACCTGAGCTGTCTGCATTTCTTCCGAAGAATTTGCTACAATCTCTACTCCCGGAAACAGATCCTTGATGTAGAGGTTCACCTGGTCTAGTAGAAATGGAGATGTGTTATTGTCATATAATCTTGACGAATTAACCTTATGAGAATATGTATCAGCAAGCAGCTGAGCGCAATATTCCCCTTTATCACCGACATTAAGATTGCCGGATGAATGCATTGGCTGGGCAATCGAGGATCCAATTCGATCAGCAGAAATGAAGTGAAACTCTGCTTTTGTCAGTTCATTCTCTCCTATAGAGCACTTTATTTTGTCGATATTGAATATTACATCGCCATCTGGACTTCTTAATGTTACGCGGGAAGATTTCAAAGGCTTATCTACCACCCATGACAATTTAATATCTAGCGAAGTGTCATTGTTAAACACAATGTCAGATGCAGAACCTAAATTTTGACTTCGGAAACCGTTCAAAGGTAACCGGCGATGCTCTTTAGGAGCCTGGACAGCCTCATGTAGAAGAAGGAGCGACTGTATTACACTACTCTTTCCCGCACCGTTTGCCCCTACTAACACAGTCAAATCTCCAAATAACAACTCCTCTTTTTTGTAACATTTAAAATTTTCAATCCTTAGTTTGGGCATAGCATAATTATTAATAAAAAATTAATTTAATGCTTCGGCAAGCTTTTCAGCAACAGAGAACGCTTCTTTTATGTTTTTCGGACCGTTGGTACCATATGAAATAAGTTTCATTATTTTCAGACTTTCAGGAGTGTTATTGTCAATCACATCAGCAAGTCTAGTAATCCACTCACCATGCGATGCTTTATTTCTCACATCTTTAGGATTAAATCTACTTAGCACCACGGAGAAGGCAAGAAACAACGCTTTGTTGATTAATGAACGTGGTGAATCATCCGAAAAACCTTTAAATACTTTCCTAAAAGCATGTCGTCCAAATAGATGGGATGCATTGATCATTGCATTCTTAAAATCGGTTTCACACTCCGCAAAGGGGAAATTGTCAATTAGCGACACTTCATCGGTAAAGTCATCCAATACAGTATCCATCTCGCCCTTATATTCATCAATAGATCCGTTAAGCTTCATCCAAGACCAAAAGCGCATAAAGCGTAACACCATTTCCTGAGCTTGCATTCGTATATCATCAATACTATCGCCAGTAGCATCCATGAACTCAGAACTATGCGCCATCGCTTTTAGCGCTTTACGCAGTGAAGGAGATGCCATACAATTACGCAATTCCTGATTGTTGAGAGGGCGGCCTCCAGTATTTAGGCGTCGAAAAATGTCATATCTGACCTTAGTAGGTGACCCCGGTTGTATGATATTTGCGGACAGTTTGGTTAGTTTGAAACGCCTCCAATAAAGATCGTATTTTTTTTGAAGATCAGCGTATGTTAGCCCATTTAATTCTGTAAGATACTCCAGCTCAGATAATTTAAGACTATTATCCATGAAAGATTTGATAGCAGTGAGTCTCTGAAGCCCGTCAACAACCGACAACCTGCCATTTTTCCCTTGTGAAAAATAGAACACAGGAATAGGAATACGTAGAAGTATAGACTCTATAAGTCGTGATTTCCTTTTAGAATCCCATACTATGTTGCGTTGAAAATCGGGTGAAAGATTAATGTCGTTATCATTAATCATTGTATATGCCTGAAACACAGACATTGGAGAATCTCGGACATCAATAAGCTCAGGATCGTAAGGTTTCATTTTACCAGCATGTTCTGGTATGTCTAGTGATGAAAGATCCACGCCTTGCTTCAATGCTTCGCGGACATCATTGGCAAGAGCATCAAGGCGGTCGGTGAAATCTATTTTTTCCTGCTCTTCATAGAAATAAAATTGATTCTCACCTACGATATCAAAAACAGCTTTCCCGTTTTTGTCTGTCAAAATTAGCGTAGCTTTGGGTGAGTCTAAATCCTCCTGTGAAGGCACAAGATAGAATTTTCTATCTGGTTCTGAAGAATCCGGAACTAAATAAAGACGTTGCTCTCCAAGTTCTTTAATATTTGCGAGAATATCCATACATTCAAGGTATCTATGTTTAAGCCTTACCCGGAAGCGAAAATTAATAAGAACTACATTATTCGGCAATGGCTATATTAATTACAAATGTACATAAAATATTGCGACTAACAAATAAAAACTATTTTTTGAATCTGTTCTAAAATCATTCATTTAAACATATTTAGAATAATGTTTTCTCATTTTGCAATATTCAAATCTCAACAAGTAAAAGAAACAACATTATTCTGTCCAAATGAACGGGTAGTGTTTCAAACAGTGTGTCCGGAGTGAGTCTTCAGACCTTTTAGTTTTGCAAATATATCAATTTATCTGTTAACT
>OCHD01000925.1_pt1 | contig 22064 bp, 22 predicted proteins | sample 1538481 | NCBI WGS metagenome assembly OCHD01 (sample SAMN04571699, study PRJEB22368) | human gut metagenome | biome: human gut; material: stool | host: Homo sapiens | place: Luxembourg | collected 2012-09-07
GGCCGCGGGGGGTGCGGTTGATGAAGCCGTTCTGTATCAGGTATGGTTCGTAGACGTCTTCTAAGGTGCCTGAATCTTCACCGATGGATGCTGCCAGTGTTTCTATGCCTACAGGGCCGCCTCCGAATTTGCCGATTATGGTCTGCAATATCAGTCTGTCGTTTCTGTCCAGTCCGTCTTTGTCCACGTCCAGCAGATTTAATGCGTAGTCGGCAACTTCGCCTGTGATTCTGCCGTCGTATTTGACCTGTGCAAAATCACGTACACGCTTTAACAGGCGGTTGGCAAGACGCGGTGTTCCTCTGGAACGCCTTGCAAGTTCGTGCGCACCCTTTGTATCAATGTCAACATTTAACACACTTGCCGAGCGGATAATAATTGTTTCCAGTTCTTTTACGGAATAAAATTCCAAATGACTGACTACCCCGAAACGGTCACGAAGCGGTGCAGAAAGAAGTCCCGCTCTCGTTGTCGCCCCGACCAGTGTAAATTTCGGAAGTTCTAACCGGATTGAACGCGCCGTAGCACCTTTTCCTATCATAATGTCGATTTCATAATCTTCCATTGCAGGGTATAAAACTTCCTCTACCTGCCGGTTTAAACGGTGAATTTCATCGACAAACAGGACATCACCTTCCTGTAAGTTATTTAAAATTGCCGCCATTTCACCCGGCTTTTCGATTGCCGGTCCGGAAGTCACTTTTAAATGGGTTCCCATTTCATTTGCAATAATACCGGCAAGTGTCGTCTTACCCAGTCCCGGCGGACCGTAAAACAGCACATGATCTAACGAATCGCCACGTTCCTTTGCGGCTTCGATATAGACCTTTAAATTCCGCTTGACTTTTTCCTGCCCGATATAATCTTCCAGTGAAAGGGGTCTTAAATTATTTTCAATTTTAACATCTTCTTCCACCAGTTCTGTGGAAATCATTCTTTTTTCCATATTTTTATTTCCTTAAATCAACTTTTTCAAGGCTTCCTTTAAAATCTGTTCCGAATCTTTTTCTTCGGCATTTTCAACCTGCTGTACCGCCTTCATCGCCTGCGCGCTCGCATATCCCAGCGCCACAAGTGCTTCTACCGCCTCATTCCTTGCAAACAGTACATCATTTTCAGACGATGCTTTTTCTTTATTGGCAAGTGCCGTTTCAAAGACTTCGGCAAGTTTTAACTTATCCTTTAATTCGATAATCAGCCGCTTTGCCGTCTTTGCGCCAATACCCGGTGCGGAAGAAATCGTCTTGACATCTTCTGAAAGCACCGCAAAACGCAAATCATCCGGTCCAATCGTTGAAAGAATCGCCAGCGCGCCTTTCGGTCCGATACCGCTGACATTCAGCAGTAATTTAAACACTGATAAATCGTCCCGGCTTAAAAAGCCGAATAAATTCATCGCGTCTTCTTTGACATATAAATATGTATAAATCCGTACAGAACTGCCGACAGACGGCAGGCGGTCAAGCACCGAGCCCGGTACGCGGATATTGTATCCGATGCCGTTTGTTTCAACAACGACCGTATCTTCAAAAACCTCGGTTAGTTCTCCTTTTATATATGAAATCATTTTTCACTCCGTTATTTTCTTAGTTCTGTGATGCCGGTTCATTTCCCAGACAATGATTGATAAACTGCTGTGCAGTTCTGCCGGAAATACCGCCATGGCTTAATTCCCACTTGTTTGCTTCTGCACACAGTTCTTCTTCGGTCATGGTAAGGCCGTTCTTCTTTGCCAGATTGACAACAATATTAAAGTATTCCTTCTGTGACGGCTTTGAATAATTAATCTGACAGCCGAAACGGTTGACTAAGGATAATTTTTCCTCGATGGTATCGGAACGATGCAGTCCGTTTGCAGATTCCATATCGCTTCTGTCGTTCCATGTTTCCTTAATCAGATGTCTTCTATTAGAAGTTGCATAGATTAAAATGTTGTCCGGCTTTGTTTCCACGCCGCCCTCAATAACTGCCTTTAAGAACTTGTATTCGATTTCAAATTCTTCAAAAGAAAGGTCGTCCATATAAATAATGAACTTATAGTTTCTGTTCTTAATGTCTGCAATGACGGTCGATAAATCCTTAAACTGGTGCTTGTAAATCTCAATCATGCGCAGACCCTGGTCGTAGTATTCATTGACAATCGCCTTGATACTCGTTGATTTACCCGTACCGCTGTCGCCGAATAACAGCGCATTGTTGGCTTTTCTGCCCTGTACAAAAGCTTCTGTATTTTCAACAAGCTTCTTTTTCTGGATTTCATAACCGATTAAGTCATCTAACATAACCTTGTCCATATTGTTAATCGGGTGGAACGTTACTTTGCCGTTGTCACTGCCTGTAATGCGGAATGCCTTATTTAAACCAAACATACCGACACCGTAAGCTCTGTAAAATTCCGTAACATGCGCAAAAAATTCATCGACATCCTTTGCTGCCGCAAGCTTTTCACTTAATGCCTGTACCTTTTCAGACACATTTTTATTGTACATCAGTTCTTTTTTGACAATCGCCTTATAATCGGATATAACCGAAAAGCAGTTAATGCCAAGCTGGGCTTCAATTTTAGAAAAATCATAGTGGAACAGGTTCATAAACACCTGAAAATCATTTTTTGCAAATGCATTGACACTGCCGTCATTTGCACCAACCTTTTCACAGGTAATGCTGAACGGATTCTCATTGGTAATTAAAATAAAGGTCAGATAATTATGCCACAGATTTTTGTCAAAGCCATAATCCGTTGCCACTTCTAACAATCTCTTAATCTGCGTATAAATATCCTGTGTCAGCTGCGCATCGGAAGACTCCTGCATTTCAAATCTTCTGAAAATATCCGCAAATTTATATAAAATACAATCCTGGTCCATATTGCCATACATAATTAACTTTGAAATTTCCTGATACATCTTTTTCACCCTTCTACCTTTCTGAATCATACTTATTATATAATAAAGGAATGAGATTATTTGTCAAATCTTTTTGCACCGTAATTCAAAAAACGGATTAAAATTAAATAAAAAAAGCCAATAATGATTGACACCTTTGAAATTAATGATATAATCTGAAAAGAACTTTACATAAGGTCATAAGGTTCTTTTTGAATTTTGACTGATATTTCATTTCTTGAAAATGGAGAGGATAAATGGAATGAGAACAATAAATACTATCAACTCTATCTTATATATAGCGTTGACTGTACTGTATTTTTACCAGTTTATTTACATTGTAATCGCACTCATTGGCGACAAAAAAAAGAAACTGGACACTTACGAAGCAAAGAAGCTTCACAAATTTGCCTTTATTATAGCGGCGCGGAATGAGCAGGCAGTAATCGGCAATCTGATTAACAGTATTAAACAGCAGAATTATCCTGCGGAGTTAATCGATGTGATTGTTGTGGCAGATAATTGTACAGATGATACGGCACAGATTGCACGGGAGCATGACGCAATCTGCTATGAACGATTTAACAATATGCTCGTCGGAAAGGGATATGCCCTGGACTACTGCTTCAACAAGATTGTGGAGCAATTCGGTGATTATACGGCTTATGATGGCTACTTCATCTTTGATGCCGACAATGTCATTGATAAAAATTATGTCAAAGAAATGAATAAGGTTTTTGACCGTGGCTATAATGTCATTACCAGTTACAGAAATTCAAAAAATTATGATACCAACTGGATTACTTCCGGTTATTCCCTCTGGTTTATCCGTGAGGCAAAATACCTGAATAATCCGCGTATGATGTTAAAAACAAGCTGTGCCGTTTCCGGTACCGGATTTTTGGTAAACAGCTCAATTATCAAGAAAAACAACGGCTGGAAGTTCAATCTGTTAACAGAAGATATTCAGTTTTCTGTTGTGAACATTCTGGAAGGTGAAAAAATCGGCTACTGCGAAAGCGCCATGTTCTACGATGAACAGCCGACAACCTTTAAGCAGTCATGGAATCAGCGTATGCGCTGGTCAAAGGGATTTTATCAGGTAATGTTCCGCTACGGCAGGGAACTGATTGCAATGATGTTTAAAAAGCGGGAAATGTTCGTATCCTGCTACGATATGTTTATGACCCTTGCCCCTGCTACACTGCTTTCAATCGGATGTATTTTACTGAATCTGATTTTCCTTGCATACGGTGCAACGGACGTACATATGTTACGAAGGATTCTGCCGGGAACATTAGGCTCTATTGCTTTTGCAGGTGTAAACTTCTATCTGCTGATGTTCTCAATTGGATTTATTACTTTAGTAACCGAATGGAATAAGATTTTAGCTCCTGCGAATAAAAAGATTAAATCCTTATTTACGTTTCCGCTGTTTATGATTACCTACGTACCGATTTCTCTCGTTGCGCTGGTAAAGAAAGTCGAATGGAAACCGATTGCTCACAGCATTTCAAAATCTGTTGAAGAAATTGAATTGCAGCAGCAGGCGAATAAATAAAAATTTTAACCCCCGGTATCTGTGCTGAGAAAATCTCAGTTACAGATACCGGGGGTATTGCTTAATTTATCAATTTGAAATTGTAATCCGGAATCAATAATACACAAGTACTCAACACCCAGATAAATCCTTTTTCTACATCACTGCTGACTTTATTTTGAATATTGAGTATTTCTGATAAATTAATTCGTTCAAATTGTTTTCTAAGGTCATTTTCACCTATATCTTCATTTTGAATCCTATCAGCTTTGCAAATATTATGATATACAACTTTTTGAAAAATTTTCCTCATATATTCCCAATATGTCATATTTTCATGTATATAACCGCTCTTTAAAATCCAATCCTTCAACTGATACTTTAAAGTCTTTTCTTTCTTTTCATTTCTGACAATATGCAAGATTTCTTCCAATCCATTTTCTAGTTCATTTTCAGAAAGTTTCAAGATGGCATCACAACATTCCTGTCTTTTTTTATTGTTATTTACCTGATATCGTTCTCCTGCCAGTAAATCATCAATTCTATGTGGCAACTCGATGAACTTTCCGAGAACACTTTCCGATTTCACCAGACATTTATATCTATCGCCCGGTTGCAGTGATACAGGTATTTTCCGATTAATGTACTCTCCGTCCGGCATGGATTTTAAATGCAGATAGGATTCAATCATTGGATAATTCAAATACAATTTTCCCATATCTGTCGAGTCTTCAAAACAATGCTGCATTTCTAAAATTTTTTCTTCAGAAAATGCCGGATCATGCCTTTCATAATCAAATACAAGAATTATATTCGTAAAGTCATTCCTATAATAAACCGTTTCCATATGTTCTTTTTTACTGATTACAAATGGTAAATCAACATCTATCCTGTCCTTTGCCCAGTCATTGCCATATTCTCTTACAATGTCCTCATACAGCTTATAAATATTCGTACCATAAATCCATACATCATTTATATCAATATTCAGTTCTGGAAAACACTTAAAAATAAGCCAGAACAATTCATTTTTTTCATGTTTTCCTTCTACAATCAGTAAGCTCCTGCTACGCCGTCTTGTTTCTACTGCGTAATTATTCATACTTTTCAAACTCCCCACTGATATACATCTTTTCGAGATTATGACCTTCTCTTAACTCACGTTCCGTTGCATTACAAAGCGCCGTCAATGTTCCTTTTCTTGACAGAATAAACAGGCAGTCCGGCCGCATAATTCTATTTGTCATTAAATTTGTATTATGTGATGTCATAATTATCTGACACTTTGGATACTTGTGTTTAAAGAAACGAATTACATTTTCTGCCATTTCATAATGGTAAAATGCATCAAACTCATCCAGATAAATCAACGATGCGTCCCATACCTTTGGAACAAGTCTTCGATAAAGCTCTGCTAATGCCACTGTGCCACTTGAAGCATTTTCATAAAACGGCACCAATTTTTTATGTGCAAAATATAATTCTCTTTGTCCGTCCGGTAATTTTTTTAATATTAATTTACACTCAATTCCCATCGCATTTAAAAAGTCTTCAAAATCTTTTAAGCGTTCCGGATTTTCCAAACTCTCATAAAATCCTTGATTCATTCTTCCAAACCGATACTGCATCCCATTTCCTACTGTAATCATCATCATTCTTCTGACATAATTCGATAATCTTATAAGCGCAGAATCATTTTTCAAAGCCACATTGCTAATCAGCCATCTCAAAAACGGCAGCTTCGGCTCACTGATATCATCATCTTCTCCACCTTCCAACGATTGTAAATAACGGTCTACATTTGCAGTTTCTGCATCAATATAATCTAAATTATCAAAATTATATTCTCGTGAACTAAAATTACATTTAAAAATACTTTTCCCATCTATAAATAACTCTTCATCACGCAGTTCCTGATTTGACAACCGCGAATATTTATAACCTAAATCTACATCTCCAAATCTGAATTCATATTGAAACACTGCCGCATCTTCTATGGAATCCGCATTGAGCAAAATCCCATTTCCTGCGTACCTTGTTCCACCAAACATTGTTAAACCTATATCAAGAAGTGCTTTCCCCAGATTTGTCTTACCAGTTGCATTGCGTCCATAAATTAACATTTTTCCGATAATACCCTCTGAAAGACAGTCCATGTTAAACTGATAACCTGCAATATTTTCAAAATCTATCGTAATTTCATCTTTAAAATTTTTGTAATTCTTTACTACAAATTTTTTAAGCATATCTTATAGCATCCTCTTAAATAATCATTAATATATAACTCTATACTTACAGTATAACCATTTTTTTATCTCTCTGCAATAATAATCCGTAAAAAAATTACGGCATTGTAGTTTTAAATATTTATATAGTATTTTATTCCTCACCAACCACCGGATATACGCGCTGTGTCACATAACCGCCCATTAATCCGATAATAATGCCTGTTACAATACCAAAGATTAAAAGTACCGGCAGATAATAATAAATCGCCGTAGTATCCATTAAAAAGACTGCCGCCGTAATCTGACCGACATTGTGGAAGACACCGCCTGCCACACTCACACCGACAATCGAAAAATGTCCGCTTTTCTTTAAAATCACCATAACCAAAAGACTTAACATTCCCCCTGCCATACTAAACAGAAAGCTGTTAAAATTGCCAAATAACACCGCCGTCAGCGTAATCCGCAACAGATTGACAAGCAGTGCCTGTCCGCTTCCAAGCAGATACAATACCGATATAATGGCAATATTGGCAATTCCCAGCTTCACGCCCGGAACCGGCAGCGGAATCGGTATCAGGGACTCTATATATGAAAATATCATTGCAAGCGCCGTTAAAATACCGCCCAGTGCGATTTTTTTCGTTCTTCCTGTATTCTTGTTTTTCTTTCTTCTTCTCATTTTCTTCTCCGTTTCCGCTACTGCACAACCGCATCAAATGTATCTGTCGTTCCTGTGATCTCTACGACAACACGGTGCGGCAGGCACACAATGGTTTCACCCGTCTTATGAATCGTTCCTGTATGCACACACAGCTTGTCCGGACAGTCTGCATCGGACATATACACTGCATTATCCTGTATTACGATATGATTCGTACCGCCCTGATACCCTGATACATCAAATTCCGTATCATTCTTTAATGCAAGCTGTTTTACCACATTGCCATCTACTTTTATCACAACGGTTTCACCCTGCTTTTTGACACCGAACTGTATCCAGGCAAGCAGCCCTGCGGTAATAATAAGCAGTACCGCAACCAGATAAAAATCCGCAGATTTTAACCCCAGCCGGTTCTTTCTTTTTACTGTTTCTACTGTAAATTTCATTGGTTTTACTCCTGATTTGACTTTTTATATACTTAAAAATCCCTGTCTATTTTAGCATAAACAGACAGGGATTGTATACAGGGAATTTCAGTGTCTTACACATCTATAGTACAATATGGATTTTCGCAAAATTATCAACATGATACTATTAATAATAATTCTGCAATTATAGTATCACGCAATATGAACCTCAGCCGCAATCTTTTCCAATTCCTTTGTCGAAAGCTTTACCAGCTGTGCTACACTATCTATCGGCAAGCCCATTGCAAATGCCCTGCGTGCTGTGTCCCTCGCCGTCTTTTCTGCTTCCTCTGCCGCACGCATATTCGCATAATCTTCTACCAGCTTACACATCGTACTTCTCCCCTTTCCTTCTTTGTATTCCCTCAGCTTTTCACAACCCCTCTGAAACCGTTCATCCTGTACAGGTTTTGTGCTTTTAAACACTTTCATCAATGCCGCTGTACTGGATGAATCATCTATCTGTGTATTAACATATACTTCATACAGTCCGTTGTCAACTACATCTTTTGTTTCCCGCAGTGTCCTGTCTACATGATATGTAGTCTTCCCTTTTTTGAAAATGTCAAAAAAGAAAAGCCCTGCCAATAACAGCAGAGCCTCCAACATTTTCTTCCCACTATTCCTTTATCTGTATCCCTCCATCATCTTTTCAACCTCTTCCTTCATCTCCTCCACTAATGACTGCGGTGACAACACTTTCACCCAGCTGCCCTGACTTAACAGTGTCATTTTAATGCCTGTTCCGTGTACCACCGTTGCTTGAATCGTCACCTTATCTTTTTCCCTTTTAATAACTTTCGATTTCGGAATACGGTCTAAAATAGCCTGTACAGAAGGTCCTGTAAATTCAAACACAATCTGTTGTTCCTTGCCCGGCCACATATACTGGATTTCATTTTTCAACTTGCCTTCATCAAACTGGCTGTCATACTCCACTTCAAAACGTGTCCGGTGTTTTATCATATCTGTAATACGGTCAATTCGATAATACCGCTCTTTCCATTTGTCGTCTACCTCGTGTACTGCAATCAGATAAAAGTAATATTCGCTGAATACAATCGCTAACGGACGGATTCTCCTGTCAATTCTGGATTTGTCCATTTTGTAATATGTAATTGTAATTTCCTGCTTATCATCAATAGCCTCTGCCAGCGCATACAAATTATCAATTAAATCATTACACAGCGTTGCGACCGGTTTGTAATGGTAAAGTTCTCGCTTTACAAGTTCTTTCAATCTCTTTTTGTCTTTTGTTGAAGCAAACCCCTCCAGCTTTTCAATCAGCTGGTTCATCTTATCCTGTGGCAGTGTCCTTGTTGCAATCAGTATTTTGGTAATTGCAAGCATTTCACCATTCGTTAAAAACTTTTCTGCTTCAAAATACATTTTCTGTGAAGAACGGTCAAACTTTACTTCTTCCTTACCTACAGAATATCCGTATTCTGCCATAAAATTTTTTATTTCACTAATATCACGCTGGATACTCTTTTCTGATACTTCATACTCCGCCGCGAGGTCTTTTACCGCCATATGTTCGCCGCTCATAAATCTATAAAAGATTTCCATAACACGATTTCTTTTATTCATCTCCAAAACCTCTTTCCTGTATCTTCTTTTACATATTGTATCATATGGAAACGACAATGGAATGACCGTGTAAAATTCTAATTAACCTTAACCTTTTTCCACCCGCACACAACACACTTTTTTGTAATTTTACAAACCCTTGCACCACAATGTGGGCAGATACTTTGATTGGCGACTCTGCTAATTGCAGAATCGCCATTGCTGTTCATTTTGATTTTTTTCACTTTGATCCTCATTTCTAAACAACTTTATCGCAAAGATGTCATGAAAACCAGTGCCTATGCCGCAATATCATTCATAACCTTTTGAGCATGCTGCATATTGCTTTCAACCTCAATCTTATTCACTGAATTCATTTCGTCTTCATTCGCCGCTTTCTTAACGAGATTGACCTTACACATCTTATACAAAAGTCCTACTAATAACACTGAATTCTGGGTTGCCAGCTTTTCTTCTTCTGTAAATTCATTCCAATCCACTTTACCCATTGTATAAACGGTATTATAAACCTTTTGAAAATTCTGACCATACAAAGCATATACTTTTTCCAGTGAATTAATATACCTGCCTGCCATTTTTCTTAAATCGAGCAGATATTCGCATATTTTATTGATTGTTTTTTCAGCTTTCTCCATCTGCTCCCACGCTTCATCTGCTTTATCGGATAATTTGCTTCCAGTCGCACTAAAAATTACACCGCCTACCAGCAAACCGACACCCAGAGTTGCCGCGCCTAAAATGCTGGTTCCTAATGCAATACCACCGCCGCCGGCTGCTACAGCTCCGCCGCCAAGTGCCGCAAGTGTCGCATTGGTAGCCGCAGCTCCGCTAAGAGATGCAATGGCAGTTCCTGTCGATGCCGTGCCCAATGCCATAACTGCCGATGTCGTTGCCCCTGCCGCCGCAAAGCCGCCTGCCGTACCTACAGCCGCGCCGCCAATTCCGCCTAACAATACGCCTGCACCGACAGATACCTTGTTTAACTCTTCCTTATTGTACTTCGGAAGCGCAACCCCGCCTATTTTATATTCTTTAAATTCCGGACGATTCTGGATTTTTTCAATAGCATCTGAAAAATCTTTAAAATCATTTAAGATTTTTAATTCCAATTCTCCCAGTTTATCCATTCTCTTATTGGTCTTTTCACTTTCGTTTTCAAAATACTCTATATTCTGTTTATGTTTGCGTTCAGCCGCCTTCATGGTGTCATTGGCTTCTTTCATTTTTGCAGCACCGTGTATTCCGCTTCCAACTCCTGCTACACCTGCCGCTGCTGCTAATCCTGCTATAATAAATGGTAATGGCATAATTCATTCCTCCGTTTTCTTTAAATTTTCACATCCAAGTTTGTTCAATCTGTAATACTCATCCCGTGTCATATACTCCCTAAAGTACAATTCATAACACACATCTACCCTGCACAATAATGGTCTTTTATCATATATTGTACACAAATTTTCTTTTAAATAAATACACGTACCATCTCCTCTGTCTAACTGTGCATACAGTTCCGACTTTTTTAAATTTCTACAACAACAACCACAGCAATCACATGAAAACATTATTCAAATACCAGCGTAGCATTTTTATCCGACATATGCTTGTCAAAATCTCCCTGCCACGGCTTTTTAATTCCCATTTGTTCAAATGTATCCAATAACAGTACATTTAACTCTTTATCTGTTGTCGCTGTTGAAAAAATTCGCACTGCTTTGTTGTATTCTTGTGTTTCCCGTTTAAATGCTTCTATGTCAATCTGCTCTAATTCATGCAGATAAACAAGCAAGGCCTCATTGATGCGCTGAAATGCTAATATTGTTTCAGATAAAGCATCTTTTAAACCAACCCGGATACATACTTCCTTTAACACAAGCGTCACAAATCTAAACCATGCAATCAAATTTAACCGCATAAAAAACGTTAGGAAATTTCCACCTGAGCGTACTCCCGCATCAATGCCGTCCATTACGCAGAGTGTTCCGTTTCCAAGCAGCAGCATTATTCTTAAATCTGCGTGCTGACTTGTCGGAATACACTCTTTTACTGGTAATTCATATTGAAAATGTCTGCGCAGTGCCCATATTAACCGGATAGATAAATCTGTCAGAACTACCGGAATAGCCGCCGCCATTCCAAATCTGAAATCATATCCTTCCTGAAATGCCCTTGTCGCAATCGTTGCTAAATCCTGCCTGTCATTTCCGACTTTAAAACTGCCGAACTTACAGAATTGAAACAACTCATAAAACGGCATTACAACACCTGCTCCTCTGCCCGCATTTCCTCTTGCACCCGAACTTCCTGCAATATCCGACATAATATGTCCAAACCAGTTTGCAACACCACAGAATAACTTTGCAATAAAATTTCCGCCCTGTAACTCATATGTATCTGTTGCAATGGTTATAATCTTTCCATTTGCAATAAAAGATGAAGTTGAGGTAAACTGATTCAATATTGAAAAAAACAGTCCTACAATATCCGGCGAATGTGACAATGACATCATATGATGATTTTTTGCGGACATATTAAAAGCATTTCCAACATCTGCGGTATGCCTCTGGTCATAATTAACTTTATACTTTCTTTCCAGAAAGCCAATGGCACTTGCTACATTTCCTGTCTGTGCCTGACTGGGATTCCAGCCAACCAGCTTCGCAAATCCTTTCACTGCACTATCAACCTGGGAATCTGTCCATTTTCCAAGTACGCTGTCGCCCGGCGTTCCGACAAGAAAAATATCAACCAGTCCGCCTACCGCACCACAGGCAACTGCTGATAAATAATCGTATTTATCGCACTTATCTTCCCTTAGTAATGCCCTTTTATTCTGCTCCGTTTCTTTCATCAGTGCATAATCTGTTTTTGTTTCTTCCATACATACCCTTCTTTCATTTCCAAATTATCCCACTATTTATTTTTTTCCTCCTGTTTCACAGTCATTACTGCACTTATCTGCACACAATATGCAGTCCATCTTTTAAAGAAATTCTATGATATTTATAACCGTATTTATAATACAGCCAGTCACCCAAAACATTAAATTTTCCAGAACGCCTATCGTTTACAAGCGGACACTTGTCTTCAAGAATATTGTCTATATAGCCGCCCTCTGTCAAATCACAGTCCACAAGATACGCATTACTATTCAATGTTGTATAATATAAATGTCCGTTACACAACTGCCATGCTCCGATTTCATCATAGCGTGCCCGCATATCCAGTTCTTCAATCTCCATTTCTCCCGTTGAAAGATTCAGCTTTGCAAACTCAACGGTGTTCTTTTTTTCATTCTGTGCCACGGTATACTGATATCCATTGAGAAATTCTGTAACCGCTTCTCTATACTGCTGGCAATAACTTTCTAAACATGTACTTAAATTACTGTCCTTATCAAATTCATAAATCAACTTTGTTTCACCCGATAAAATATCATATACATATTCTGTATGGTTCTCACAAAAATAAATCTGCGTTCCAATCAGTCTACATATTCTTGATTTTACAATAGTTCCATCCGCATAATGCACATATTGCATTTCTGTAGTATTTAGCTTCTGGCACAATAATTCTCCATTTCTTTTACTATAAACAATATACTGTCCATTACACTGCGGATAAGCATTTGTGTCAGAACCTCCAACCAAAGCCATCATATCTTTTTTTTCAAATGTTTTTATATCAAACATTTGTGCTACTTGATTTGAAAATGATTTATAAGAAAATATATACAATTTATCACCATATCCACACATATTATTTTTATAAGAAAACATAGACATAGTCCTAAATAATCTATAGATGGAATTTGAAGAATCGACAAACAACTGTTCTTCATCTGTTTTTTTTTCAATCCCACTATCACCTAATTTAAACTCTTTACATGCTCCGTCTTCCTTTGAAACGATATACAATCTTTCTTTTTCCTTATCTACCGTCACCACCACATCGTCCAGCACTACTAACGGTTCGTACATTTTCAGCGCATCTGCACATTTTTCTGAAATTCCTCTTAAATCACTCATACTTTCTCCATTCCGGGAAATTCCTTTCATATCCTCCGCATAAAACACATTTCATACGATTGATATTCCCCTGTAAATTTTTTAATCGTATAAACCACAGCATAGAGCATATATACACCCTTATTAAAATATACCACACATACAAGAATCTGACAATAATATCCCAATCAAAATATAATAATAAGTTGGAGTAATATAATTTAATCAGGAGGTGTTGGCATGCCGAAAAAAGAAAATCCTTTGCGACAGCTTCCTGCCAGTTCAGACGAGTATGGTACTTTTAAGATTCATCTGGCAGAACTGATGGAACAGCGCGGCGTTTCCATGAACCAGCTTTCCTTCCGGACGGAGATGCAGCGCACGCAGCTTCGCAATTACCGGGATGAAAAGGTTCAGCGGCTTGATATTGATATTCTGAAACGTCTTTGTTATGTACTCGAATGTGACCTAAACGAACTCATCGAATACATTCCGCCAAAAGAAATCTAATCTCTTGTCTGTGATTTATACTTAACTTTACAATACCATATGTACCGGACAACTGTTTGTCCGTGTAAACCAAAAAGGTAGTTTTTGTATCCAAAATGATTACAAAAACTACCTCTTTTTCTGTCAGACTGCATTTTCTACAGCTTTGCCAGCAGTTCCGACTTCTTCTGCTGATATTCTTCTTCGCTTAAAATACCTTTTTCCTTTAATCCGGCAAGTTTTTCAATCTGCTCAAGAATTACATCACCGTTTGCTGCCTGTGTTTCTCCTGCCTGCACGCCGGACATCTGCTGTCCCTGCATATTCTGTGCCGCATTACGGTTTCCTACAAATTTCTTTAAAATGCCGTTCTGACGTAAAACGTCCATAAATTCCACACATTTTTTTGCCTGACCGTAAATACTGATTCCCGTCAGCATTTCCAGCCGGATAAACTGTTCATTGCCATCTACATCTTCATATTCGATTTCAATGTTGTTTTTCTGCTCCATCGCTTTCATATCGGAATCGCTGGAACTGAGCAGCCACTCTGTATTGCTGATTTTACGCTCTACAATTTCAAGTGACTTGATTTTGGCATATGGAATCGCCATTTCTTCAAACCAGTCATTTGTGCCAATTGTCGGTTTTAAATAAAAGCACTCCTCCATAACATTCAGTCCGATTTCCCCTGACTGCTGTTTCGGATATTTGGCAAGTCCGCCTTTATAGGTGACACCGTAGCGCATGATTGCGCCCTCAACCGGCTGTTTCATTTTCTTTGTTTCTTCGCTGAATTTTTTCATTTCACCCGCGGACTCTGCAAATGAACCTGCCACTTTACCGGTCAGATTTTTTGTCGCATTTTTTGTTGTATTGATGGCATCTGCCAGTTTATCCGAATCAAATACTCCGCTGAAAAATCCCATGGCCTTTTCCCCTTTCATCTTTAATAATAATCGTTGTACATCGATTCAACTTCCCTGTATGTATCCGTAACAATCCAGCGATAACTTCCAATAACCGCCATCAACGGAAGAATTGCTACCACCAGAAACATCAGCCCCATGCCTTTAAAATTTTCTTTAGAAAGGCACTTCTTTGCAAAAGGCACAATTGTTTCCGGGCGGAATTCGGGGTCTTTTCTCAGTTCATTGAATGACAGTGCAAATGCAATCAGATAAATAATCATACCGACCAATGCACTCACCTGAAACATAATAAAGATTCCCACCAGCGTGATAATCACACTGGTAATGGCTATCGCCTGATTATCCCTTTTGACTTCCGTACTGTCTTTCTTTTTCGGTTTTGCCGCCTGCGGCGTAATAACCGCACCGCAGTGCGTACACACATTCAAACCATCTGCTACATTTCCCTTACACTTTGGACAAATTTTCATATTCCTCTCCATTCCGCAGGCTTTTTCTAATGCCGGAGGAATCGCGAGCCAAATGTCAGATTTGGCTCTGCGATAAAGACAGATTTGTGATGCCTGCGGCACAAATCTGCTGTGTGAAAAATCTTAGATTTAAGGATTTTTCACACTTCTCTCCATTCCGCAGGCTTTTTAATGCCTGCTGCTGTTTTTTTCGTGCTGTTTTCCGGACGTCCGAATCGTCTTTCCTTGAATTCTTTTGTATTCTATCACAGCACCCCGTCAGCATTTTGTCCGTGTAAAATAAAAATCCTACCAATATCATCTTTCGCTATTAAAATCACAGATATTTCCATGTGACAATGTGACATAATTATGCTATAATAACGAAAAGAAAGGAGTTGATATTATGCCAATTATAATGCCAATCCGGGATTTGAGAAATACCAGTGAAATATCAGAAATAGCTCATAAAGAACAAGAACCTATTTTCATTACCAAAAATGGATATAGTGATTTAGTGGTTATGAGCAGTGAACTATATGATGAATTTGCCGGAGTAAACCGTATTGATCAGGCAATTTACGAATCAGAACTTGAGACTGCTAATGGTTTTGAACCTGTAGATGCAGAAGAAGTTTTTTCAGAATTGGAGAAGAAATATTTTGGATAAATATAAAGTAAAAATCAATCATAGAGCGATTCGTGAATTAAACGCTATCTATGATTACATTGCAAAAGAAAAATTATCTCCCGAATATGCTAAAAGGCAGGCCGACAGAATCAAATCTGCTATTTTAGATTTAAGCACATTTCCTCAATCTCATCAAGAACGTAATACCGGCAAATACGCCGGCAAAGGATATCGTCAATTATTAATTGATAACTATGTTGCCGTATTTAAAATTGATGATTCCAATAAAACCGTCAATATCGTTACCATACAATATCAAAGACGAAATTTATAAAAAACCGGAGAACCACAGAATCTTTCTGTAGTCCTCCGGTTTTTATAGTATTTCTGATTAATGAAGATGAATAATCTTCTTCGGGCATTTTTCGGCACATTTGCCGCAGCCTGTACATTTTTCATAATCAATGTGTGCAATGTTGTTTTCAACGGTGATTGCACCGAATTCACACTGCTTTGTACAAAGCATACATCCGATACAGCCTGTTGAACATACTGGCATTACATCTTTACCCTTATCCTTGGAAGCACACTTTACAGTATACTTGCTTTCGTACGGAATGAGTTCAATTAAATGTCTAGGACATGTTGCAACACACTTACCGCATGCCTTACATTTTTCCTTATCGACTACCGCAATACCGTTTACAACGTGGATTGCATCAAACGGACATGCCTTGACACAAGAACCGTATCCCATACAGCCGTATGTACATGCCTTTGAACCGCCGTTTGGCGCAAATGGCATTACCGTACATTCTTCTACGCCGGAATACTTGTAATTTTCCTTTGCCTTTTCGCAGTCACCCGCACATTTTACAAATGCTGTCATTCTGGTAGATTCACCAACCTCAGCACCCATAATTGCCGCAATCTTTTCGGCAACCGGTTCACCACCGACCGGACAGGCACCTACCGGTGCTTCTCCTGCTGCGATTGCCTTTGCAAGGGCATCACAGCCTGCGTAACCGCAGCCGCCGCAGTTATTACCCGGAAGTTCTGCTCTGACATCAATTTCTTTCTGGTCTACTTCTACTGCAAACTTCTTACCCATTACACCGAGGAAAAGTCCCAGTATCAGACCTGTAAGGCTGACAACTACAGCCGCTATAATAATACCTGTCATTTTCTTTTCCTCCTATAAGATTCCTGCGAATCCAAAGAATGCAATAGACATCAGGCCTGCTGTTAATAATACAATCGGCATACCCTGAAAACTCTCTGGAACATCATTAAATTCAATTCTTTCACGAATACCTGCCATGATGACAATTGCAATCGTAAAACCTACTGCTGTACCGAAACCAGCTACAACAGATTCAATGAAATTGTAACCGTTCTGTACATTTGTTAAAGCAATACCCAGTACAGCACAGTTTGTTGTAATTAAAGGAAGGTATACACCAAGTGCTTCATAAAGCGCCGGAGAAGTCTTCTTTAAGAACATTTCTACAAACTGAACAAGTGCTGCGATAACAAGAATGAACACGATTGTATTCAGATATGTTAAATCGAGCGGTACTAAGATAAAATCGTAAATCAAGCTGCAGATTGCTGATGAAATTGTGATAACACCGATAACGGCACCACCCATGCCTGCGGCTGTGTTAATCTTTTTTGATACACCAAGGAAAGGACACAGACCGAGGAACTGGCTTAATACAACGTTATTAACCAGTGCAGCACCAATCGCAATAATTAATAAATTCATATTTTCTTTCCTCCCTTATGCCTGCTTCTTTTCTTCTGCAAATGCCTTGCCGCCGCACATTGTGTTGGCGCAGGAATCACAGCTGCCGTCTTTTGAGCAGTAATCCGGTACCTGTGCCGGTTCCATGCCGTGCTTTGCCTTAATCTTGTTCATAATCGCAATACACATTGCCAGTACGAAGAAGGCACCCGGTGCAAGGATAAAGATACTTGCCGGTGTATACACGCTTTCAGGAATTGTAACAAGTGCTGAGCTGCCTGTGCTTAAAATGGTTCCGGCACCAATCAGCTCTCTGACAGCACCAAGAATTGTAATCGCACAGGTAAAACCAAGTCCCATGCCGAGTCCGTCAAATGCAGACGGCAGAACCGGATTTTTAGAAGCGTAAGCTTCCGCACGTCCTAAAATAATACAGTTTACAACAATCAAAGGAATATAAATTCCCAGTGAATCATAAAGGGATGGCAGATAGCCCTGCATTAAGAACTGTACCATTGTTACAAATGAAGCAACGATAACGATAAATGCCGGCATTCTGACACCGTCCGGAATTACTTTTCTAAGTAATGAAATCATAAGGTTTGACATTACCAGTACGACAGTAGAGGAAAGTCCCATACCGATACCGTTAATTGCCGATGTTGTAACGGCAAGTGTCGGACACATACCCAGTGTTAAAACAAATGTCGGATTTTCTTTAATCAAACCATTATAAAGTCTTTCAACGCATTTATTCAACTGAAACACCTCCTACTGTTACAGCTTTTGCTGCATAAATTTCTTTGTAAGCAATTAACGCGGAGTTGACACCACGTAAAACTGCCTTTGATGTTACAGTAGAACCACTGATTGCATCAATCTTTTCATCTCCTGCGGCAGCACCGGAACCATCCTTTACAAGTACGAACTTGTCTGTATTGGCACTCTTAAACTGCGCAAGGAAATCCGGGCTTGTCTTTACACGCATACCAAGACCGGCTGTTTCTGAAATCGACAGAATTGATGTTCCGAGGTATGTACCGTCCGCACCGACGCCGACAGAAAACTTAATATCTCCGCCGTAGCCGTCACCTGCTACAACTGTTACAACAAGACCGATAACCTTACCGTCCTTGACACCTGCAACAACCTCTGTGATTTCATCTGCTGTGTAATTTTCAGCATCTGCCTGTAAGGCAGCTGCAAATGTTGCTGTAATATTGGCTTCTGAATAAGCATCGCCGCTTAATGCTTCAAAGCTGTCGGCATCTGCCATAACTTCTTTATAAGCTTCCTGCTTTGCCTTTTCATTCTGTGCCGCAATCGGGTCTTTGGTAATGTCATAGACAAAACCGAGAAGCACTCCTGCTACCAGCGTAATTGCAAACAGAATTAACGCATCTTTTACAATTTTATTCATAATCAGGCTGCCTCCTTTTCCGGTTTTTTCTTACCAAATGACTTTGGAACCGTTACCTTTTCAATTAACGGTACTAACAGGTTCGAGAAGATAATTGCATAAGAAACACCTTCTGCCGAACCGCCGAACATTCTGAAGATGAATGTTAAAATTCCTAAAATCACACCAAATACAAGCTTTCCGTTTGGTGTAATCGGTGATGTTACATAGTCGGTTGCCATAAAGAATGCACCGAGGATTAAACCACCGCCGCAAATCTGTTCTGCTGTATACAGCACATCAAACTGATGTCCCGGAGCAAACAGGAAAATTAAAACGGCAAAGGTTAAAATGTAGGCTGCCGGTATTCTGATAGAAATAACCTTGCGCACTAACAGATAAACCGCACCGATTAACAGGAATAATACGGATGTTTCACCGATTACACCGCCTGTTCTACCGATAAACATATCAAGCAGCTTCACTGCGCCTTCTGCTTCTCCGCCCGGCTTTAAGACTGCCAGTGGTGTAGCGCCTGCAACACCGTCATAAACGAACTTTGTCATAGGACCTGTATAAGCAATTAAAAGGAAACATCTTGCTGCAAGCGCCGGGTTCATGAAGTTCTGACCCAGACCGCCAAATAACTGTTTTACAATAATAATCGCGAAAAGACATCCGACAATTTCATAACCAATGTTTAATGTCGGTGGTACATTTAACGCAATTAAAAGACCTGTAACCGCAGCACTTAAATCGCTGATAGTTACTTTTTTGTGCATAAAATACTGGTATGCTCCTTCTGCTGCCACACAGACTGCAATGCCGATGACAATACGAAGCAGTGCGCCCAGTCCAAAATTATAAATTCCAAATATACTTGCAGGTGTCAGTGCAATCAGAACGTCACGCATGATTGTCTGTGTCGTATCCTTGCTTCGTACATGAGGATTTGTCGATACATTAAATAAATCGCTCACCTGTTTTGTCCACCTTTCTACTTCTTTCTTCTGTTTGCCATGATGGTTCTTCTCATGGACTTAATCTGCTGTGTTAATGGACGTTTGGCCGGACAGACATATGAACAGCTGCCACATTCCACACATTCCATACCGTCAAACTTCAAGAAGCCTGCTTCGTCATTTCTGCTTGCAAATCCTGCAAGCTTTGCAGGAAGCAGATGGCTTGGACATCCGTCACCGCAGCGTCCGCAACGGATACATGCTGATGTTTCAAGCTTTGAAACAACATCTTCCTTGAATACTAAAAGCGAAGAACTGCCCTTTACAACCGGAACGTCTAAGCTGTACATCGCAAAGCCCATCATCGGACCGCCTGAAATGTACTTTTCCGGTTCGCCGACAGGACCGCCTGCCGCTTCTAAAAGCTGTCTGTAATTGGTTCCGAGCCATACATAGAAATTACCCGGTTCTTTTACGCCGTCACCTGTTACGGTTACAATTCTCTTTGTCAGCGGCTTTCCTTCGATAACTGCCATATAGATAGAGTAAATCGTATCGACATTATGTACGATACAGCCCGCATCTGCCGGTAACATAGAGGAGTTAATGCTTCTACCTGTTGTTGCATAAATCAGACAGCGCTCACCACCCTGCGGATACTTTGTCTTTAATTCCTTGACTTCAATATCCGGTTCATTTGCAGTCTTTTCCTTCATGATTCTGATAGCTTCCGGCTTATTATCTTCAATGCCGATAATACCCTTGGCATGGTCGAACAGCTTTAAAGCGACCTTTAAGCCCATCACAACCTTGTCAGATTCTTCTAAAAGTCTGCGGTAATCTGAAGTAAGATACGGTTCACATTCTGCACCGTTTACAATGATGTAATCGATGTTCTCAGGATTCTTTGGTGTCAGCTTGACATTTGTCGGGAAGCCTGCACCACCCATACCTACAACGCCTGCCGCCTTAATTCTTTCACGGATTTCATCTCTTGAAAGGTCTTCAAGCTTAGCCGGTGTGTATTCTACTTCTTTGTACTCACCATCATTTTCAATGATGATTGCATTGCACTTGCCGCCTGTTGCAAGTGTTCTTGGTTCGATTGCTTTTACAGTTCCTGAAACGGACGAATGAATATTTGCCGAAACAAATCCACCCGCTTCTGCAATCAACTGTCCTGCAAGTACATAGTCGCCTTTTGCTACGACAGGAACTGCAGGTGCACCGATGTGCTGTGAAAGTGGGAATACCATCTCACCCTGTGCAGGGAATAATTCTTTTACAGGTTTATCCTTAGAAAATTCCTTACCATCATAAGGGTGTACTCCACCTTTAAATGTACACTTTCCCATGACATAAATCTCCTTATAAATTTAATCTTACATTGTATTTTATCGCAAAATCGACAAAAAATCTACTTTTTTTTGTGTATATATTAATATATAATAAACAAAAGCTGATACATTTTTAACATTTCATGACATATTTTTAACAGTATCTGATATTTTTTTAACAGTTTTTCACAAAAACAGGAGTTTGTGCAAAAAACCTGCTTTTTACCGGTTTTATACAGCAGACTCCGGAAATGAGGTTTACAATGAAAGTGCTTACATATACAATCCCTGCTACTGCCGCACCGTCACAGACTGCGGCGCTTTTATGTGCCTGTTTTCATACCGCGCACGCCGCAGGAGATTTTATATTTTTTGATATTGAAACAACCGGACTGTCCGCAGACAATTCAATGTGCTGGCTGATTGGCACTCTGGTTTTACAGGATGATTCCCTGATTCTGACACAGTATTTTGCAGATTCACCGTCCGATGAAAAAGAACTGATGGAACAATTTTTAGGAACACTTTCCGCCACAAGCTGTCTGGTGCATTTTAACGGCACACGCTTTGATATCCCGTTCTTACAGGAACGCGCAGCTCTTTTAGAATGTGATGCACAGCTTGCTGCAAAGCTTACAGACTGTGACAGCATTGACATTTTTAAAATGATAAAATCTTATGACAGCCTGCTTCATCTGACCAATTATAAGCAGAAAACCATCGAAAGTTTTTTGAATTTT
>OCHD01000926.1_pt1 | contig 22019 bp, 20 predicted proteins | sample 1538481 | NCBI WGS metagenome assembly OCHD01 (sample SAMN04571699, study PRJEB22368) | human gut metagenome | biome: human gut; material: stool | host: Homo sapiens | place: Luxembourg | collected 2012-09-07
GGGTAATGTGTGTGCCGGCTGGAGGAAACAGAGATGGAAAAGACATTTGATGTAGAAATCATCACGCCGGACCGCGTTTTTTATAAGGGAACTGCGGATCTGCTGGAGTTTAATACGGAATCCGGCGAGATCGGTGTATATCGTGATCACATTCCACTTACAACGGTACTGGAACCGGGGCTTGTCACGATCCATCATGGGGATGAAGAACAGGTGGCAGCAGTGCATGCCGGATTTGCCGAGATTCTGGGAGATAAGGTAACCAGCTCCGCAGAACTGGCAGAATGGCCGGATGAGATTGATCTGGAGCGCGCGGAAGCCGCAAGAGAGCGGGCAGAGGAGCGGATTCGCAACAGAAATGACAATCTGGATTTAAAGCGCGCGGAATTTGCATTGCATAAGGCTCTGATCCGTATTAATCTTGCAGAGTATCGATAAGTGAAAATGAAAATAAAAGGGAGGGTATTTCATGGGAATATCCTCCCTCTTTTATGGACTTTTACGCCGGAGTTTGGTACAATCGTAGTAGTAAGTTTGTATACAAATGAGGAGATATTGTGTACCGGAAGAATAAAAACAATTGGGTAAAGCATCTGGATTTTATGATTCTGGATCTGATTTGCCTGCAGGTGGCATTTTTTTTAGCCTATACATTACGACATAGAACTGTCAATCTATATACCAATTACATATATGCAAATTTGTCTATCGTTCTGATCCTGATAGATGTTTGTCTTTTGATTTTCCTGAATACACTTAAAAATGTATTAAAACGTGGATATCTGGTAGAGTTTATCGCAACCATTAAGCATGTGGCGATTGTGGAACTGGTTGCTGTCCTGTATCTGTTTTCGGTAAAGGATGCGGGAGATTTTTCGCGAATCACGTTCTTTCTCATGGCATTATTCTATGGATTGCTTACCTATGGAACAAGACTTCTGTGGAAAAAACATATTCTTCGCACGCTGCATCTGAAGCAGAACAAGTCCGTACTGGTTATCACAAACTTTGACCGGCTGTCTCAGGTGGAAAAGGATATCCGGGCGAAACGTTATGTGATGTTTCAGATATCGGGTGTGGCTGTGATCGGAAACATGCCAGAGGATCATCCGACGGAAATCGCGGGAATTCCGCTGGTTGCAGCAGGTGATTATGTGGTGGAATATCTCTGCAGGGAATGGGTGGATGAAGTATTTGTAAATCTGCCATTGCAGAGTGCCCAGCTGGATGATCTCATCCGGCAGTTAAACGAGATGGGAATTACGGTGCATATCCAGCTGGCAGATAAACTGATGTTCGGAACGCAGCGGCAGTTTGTGGAGCGTCTTGGGGGATACACCGTGTTAACCACAAGCATCAATACGATTTCCACCGGAGAACTGTTTGTAAAACGTCTGTTTGATATTATCGGGGGACTGGTGGGATGTGTACTCACCGGTATTCTGTTTCTGTTTCTGGCTCCCGCCATTAAGATTCAGTCACCCGGACCGGTATTCTTTTCCCAGATCCGTGTGGGAAAAAACGGAAAGAAGTTTAAGCTGTACAAGTTCCGGAGTATGTATACTGACGCGGAAGAACGCAAGGCACAGCTTGCAGCAGAAAACAGAGTCACAGACGGGCTGATGTTTAAACTGGATTTTGACCCGCGCATCATCGGCTGCAGACAGCTGCCGGATGGAACGGTGAAGAAAGGAATCGGGAACTTTATCCGTGACTGGTCTTTCGATGAGTTTCCACAGTTCTGGAATGTCTTAAAGGGGGACATGTCTCTGGTAGGAACGAGACCGCCTACAGAGGATGAGTGGGTCAGATACGAACTGCACCACAGAAGTCGTCTGGCCATCAAACCGGGAATCACCGGAATGTGGCAGGTGAGCGGCCGCAGCAATATTACGGATTTTGAAAAAGTTGTGGAACTGGACCGGTATTACATTTTAAACTGGAGTCTGGGACTGGATGTGAAAATTATTTTCCGGACGGTACCGGAAGTTGTGAAAAAAAACGGATCTATGTAGAAGAATTTCCGGTTGCAGCAATAAATAGTTTGAGAAGGCGTATCGCATAATTCCTTTGGGAGGCGGGCGCCTTTTCGATTATGTGGATCAGTGTCATTGCATCTTTTTGCTGCCATTCCCGCTCCGTTTCAGAGATTTCTCCAAACATCATATAATCTAAATTCATATCTAACGATTTGGCAATCGCCAGCATGGTTTCCACAGACATACCACACATCCCTCGTTCAATATCGGAACAGTATTTTGTTGCCCGGTTGATCCGCACCGCCAGTTCATCCTGCGAGAGTCCAAGTTGTATCCGCTTATGGCGAATCCGTTCGCCAACTGCAATTCTATCATAAGGTTCCCGTTTCTTATTCATTTCGTAATCCTCTGTATTCCCAAAAATTACCAATTTTCCTATATAAAGATAGTATCAGTTATTAAAATATAATAAACACTTTTCAAACGTAAAATATAGGCGCGTTTAGGACTTGAGTATTTGTGCGTTTACAAACGGAAAAACGGGAAAATTCGCCAATTTTCGCGGGTAAACCTACTGTGAGAAGACCAGGATATGGAGTAAAATATTTTTGTCGCAAATATAATTATAGAATAATTATGAACAGCAAAGAGAAAAAATGCCGATTGATTTTCACACACATATTCTTCCGGGAATAGATGACGGAAGCCGGAATGTAGAAATGTCACTAAGAATGTTAGCAGCGCAGAGGGAGCAGCAGGTTGATGAAATCGTAGCAACTCCCCATTTTTATGCACAGAAGGATTCTGTGGAGGAATTTTTGCTGCGCAGACAGCGAAGCTATGAAAAATTAAAAACTGCGATGGAAGAAAATGGTTTTGACCAGAAGCTGTATCTGGCAGCGGAAGTTTACTATTTTCAAGGAATCGGAAGTGCTGGAATGATCCCGAAGCTTTGTGTGGAAGGAACACAGACACTTCTTCTGGAAATGCCGTTTGCCCAGTGGAATTCTGCCATTTATGCAGATGTGGAGAAACTGGTACGGCACCAGAAACTGAAAGTTGTCCTTGCCCATATTGAGCGTTATTACGAATTCCAGAAGAAAAAAGAAATCTGGGATGCCGTCATGGAACTTCCGTTATACAAGCAGATGAATGCAGGCGTATTTCTGAACTGGAAAAAGAGGCATAAAGCGTTTCAGCTTGCAAAAGAAGCCACAACCATTATTCTTGGCAGTGATTGTCACAACATGGATACCCGGCATCCAAATCTTGCCGAGGGACGCATTGCGCTTGCAAAGAAATTTGGAGAAGCGTTCGTCCAGAGAACGGATTGTCTGACCAGGGAGGTACTGCAGTGAACGGGAAAAAGAAGATCATGCGTGCAGTTATAGAAATTATCATTGCCGTACTTGTAATCATTGCTGTATATTTTATCATCCGTGGGATGGATCGGCACGACGTGCGTATCCAGCAGGCAGCCACAGAAAATGAAACGCAGCGTGTCTGGAAAGAATTTCAAGAAAAACCCGTCTCGATCAAGCTACATAAAAAGACCTGGAAATTTGCCCATCCGGTTCAGACGTATCTCTTTATCGGAACCGACAAAAGCGGAAACGAAGATGCCGAAGGAGAAGAATATCATGGCTCGATGGCAGATGCACTGATGCTTGTTGTTGTGGACAAAGAAGAAAAAACATATGGAATTTTACAGCTGAACCGGGACACCATCACGGAAGTGCCAATGCTTTTGCAAGACGGAAGCGCTAATGCCAGTGCACAGATGCAGCTTTGTACGGCACACTGGTATGGAAAGGACAAGGCTGCAAGCTGTGACAATACGGTTGAGACCGTATCCAAAATGCTTGGGGGGCTGCCTATTGATGGATACTATGCATTGAAAATGGATGCAATGCCACTTCTGAATCATGAGGTGGGGGGAGTAACCGTTACACTGGAAGATGATATGACCAAGCTGGATCCGGCTATGAAGAAAGGTGCAACGCTTACCTTGACAGACCGGCAGGCAGAACTGCTCATGCAGTCCCGGTATGTCATGGATGACGATCGCAATACGCAGCGTATGCGCCGCCAGCAGATCTTTTTAAACGCATTCATGAAAAAAATAAAAAAACAGAATGCGGGGGATGTCAATGCGACCGTGAAATTATATGACCGGCTGCGCCCGTATGCAACGACAGATATTAAGATGAATGATCTAACTGCCCTGTTAAAGAATATGCAGGGATATACAGACAAAGGAATTATCACAATCGACGGTACATCCAAAATTGGAGAAAAGCTGCACGATGGGAAAAAGCACTGGGAGTTTTATATGGATGAAGATTCACTGGAGACATCCATGAAACAACTGTATCCACTGGTGCAAGAGAAAGGAAAGTAACGAATGAACCAGGAAAACCAATTGACAGAGCAGAACAGCGAAGAAACCGAAATTGATCTGCTTGAAATTTTTTATCTGCTACGGGCAAAGCTGGTATGGCTGATTCTCGCATTTGTGATCGGGGGAGTGATTGCAGGCTCCATCACACATTTTCTGATCACACCAAAATATACGGCAACTGCAAAAATGTATATGATTTCCGCATCCAGTGGAAGTGTGCTTGATCTGTCGGATTTCAATATCGGAACATCCCTTTCCCAGGACTATACCGAATTGATCAAAATCCGTCCCGTGTTCAATGAAGTGATTGATAACCTGAATCTGGATATGGAATATGAAGATCTTTTGAAGAAAGTAAGCATCTCGGTTGTTGGAGATTCACGGTTACTTGCTGTGTCGGTGGAGGACAATGATCCAAAACTTGCACAGTCGATGGTCAATGAACTTGTAGATACAGCGGTAACCTATATTCCGAAAGTTATGAATGCATCTGAGAATGCACAGCCGACCATTGCGGAATATGCAGTGGTTCCAGATGAACCGAGTTCGCCGAACCTTGCCAAAAATATTATTCTCGGAGCGGTTGTTGCAATGCTTCTTGTAGCCGTGATCTTCGTGGTACGTATGCTTATGGACGACAGCTTAAATACGGCAGAGGATGTCGAAAAAGAATTTGGTATCATGCCGTTTACCGTTATTCCGGAGGGGGATATCGAAGAAATTTCTGATGAGGTAGAAAAAGCGATCAGTAAAGAGAAAAAGAAAAGAAGGAAGAAAAAGTAATGGAATTTACACCGAAAAACCGTGCGACCGTCCAGAATATGCCGAAACTTCCGTATGCGGTAGAGGAAGCACTGAACCGTCTGCGCGTCAATGTGAGCTTTCTTGGAAGCAAAGTGAAAAAAATCATGGTGATATCCAGCGCTCCGGATGAGGGAAAAAGTTTTATTGCCATGCAGCTGTGGCGTCAGATGGCAGAAGCCGGCAGCAAGAGCATTCTTGTGGACATGGATCTGCGCAAGAGTGTTATGGTTGACAAATATCAGATTGTCCGGGAAGACAATGGAAAAATTCTGGGAACTTCCGATTATCTGGCAAGTGACGATACGTTGGACAAATATGTGTTGCGTACCAATATCGGAGCGGGAGATCTCCTTCCGAATAAAGAAAATATTATTAACCCGTCCATGCTTCTCGAAGGACAGAAACTGGCAAGTACATTTGAGGAACTGGATGAAAATTATCGTTATACGTTTATTGATGCTCCACCATTGAATCTGGTATCGGATGGAGAAAAGATTGGCTCGCTGTGTGATGGCGCACTGCTGGTTGTCCGCGCAGGAGAAACGCCAAAGGCAATGGTTCGTAATTCGATCCGCCAGTTGGAGCGTGCCGGGTGTCCGGTTGTCGGCATTGCACTCAGCCGTGCCAAAGGCGCTGCAAATGGATATTATCACAAATATGGCAACTACTATGGCAAGAGTTATTATGGAAAAGGCTATGGCTACTATGGAAAACATGGATATTATGGCTATGGCACAGAGCAGAAATAGGTGATTCCCCGAAAGGGTTTTCACATAAATAATCAGGGAAGGAGGATTATATCCCAATGAACAAATTAATCAAGAAGGTGCTGGTAGGTATTACCGCTGCTACTATGATGTTTGGATCTGTTTGTACTGCTTATGCTGCAACAGATTCTGCAACAGTAGCTCCAGCTCCGGAAAAACAGACAAACGTCAAGGCTGATAATGGCGCAAAGGTAAGTACCGCAGCAAACGGTACAGCAACCGTAAAGGCTTTACCAAAGACAACAAAGAAGAGTGTTACAGTAGCTTCTAAGGTTGTTGTAGATGGAGTCTCTTACAAGGTTACAGCAATTGGAGCAAAGGCTTTTGCAAATGCTACAAAAGCTACAACTGTTACACTTCCAGCCAGCATCAAGACCATTGGCGCTCAGGCATTTACAGGTGCAAAGTCTGTAAAGACAATCGTCATCAAGTCTGCTTCCGTAAAGGTTGACAAGACTGCATTTAAGGGTGTAGACACCAAAAAGATGACAATCAAGGTTTCCGGTATGTCTGCAAAGCAGCTGAAAGCATTCAAGGCTCAGCTGAAGAAAGCCGGATTCAAAGGAACCGTAAAGAAAGTTTCTAAATAATCTCGGGTTCTTGAAAAGGGCGCACAGAGTTGATTCTGCTGTGCCCTTTCCCATAGAAAAAATTGGGAATGAACAAAAGTAATAAGAATCATAAAAATGAAAGAAAGGAGACATCATGTATCAGAAAGCAAAAAACAGCTGGATCAAACACATTGATTTTGTGATACTGGATATTCTGTGTCTGCAGGTTTCTTTTTTCCTGGCATATCTCGTCAGACACCGGAATCTGAATTTATATTCCAATTCCGTGTATGGAAACCTTGCCATCGTGTTGATCCTGATTGATGTATGCATGATGTTCTTTTTAAATACATGTAAGAACGTTCTGAAACGTGGACTGCTCATAGAACTGGCGGCAACCATGCGTCAGGTCAGCCTGGTGATACTGTTTGCCGTGTTTTATCTGTTCTTTGTGAAAGATGCGGGTGATTTTTCTCGTATTACACTGTTTCTGACCGCTATCTTTTATGCTATAATCAGTTATGGGACAAGAATTCTCTGGAAACGGCATGTATTGCGGAATCTGCGGCTTGGAAGAAAGAATTCTATCGTGATATTGACCGACTGGGCCAATCTTCCACAGGTGCGGGAAGATATCCAACATCACAGCTATGAACTGTTTCAGATTCGAGGAATCGCTGTGATCGATGTCAATGAAAAGAAAACACTTCCCGAAAAACTGGGGGACATCCCATTTGTGGCAGAGGGAGAATCTGTTATGGATTACTTGTGCCATGCATGGGTGGATGAAGTATTTATCGATCTGCAGCCAAATGATCCGCGGGTAGACAGATGGATCGACCAGCTGACGGAAATGGGAGTAACGGTACATCTGAAACTTGCCAACCGGATGGAGCTGGCGGCGAACAAACAGTTTGTGGAAAAACTGGGACGATACACGGTGCTGACCACAAGCATCCGCACCGTGAGTACCTGGGAACTGTTTCTCAAACGGCTGATGGATATTCTCGGAGGCATCGTCGGCTGCATCCTCACTGGAATTCTGTTTCTGATCCTTGCACCGATGATCTATCATGAATCGCCCGGCCCGATCTTCTTCGGACAGACCAGGATTGGAAAGAACGGCAAGAAGTTTACGTGCTATAAATTCCGCAGTATGTATCTGGATGCGGAGGAACGCAAAGCGGCACTTGCTGCAGAAAACCGTGTATCGGACGGAATGATGTTTAAACTGGATTTTGACCCGCGCATCATCGGCAGCAGGCGTCTGCCGGACGGGACGATAAAAAAGGGGCTTGGAAATAAGATCCGTGACTGGTCCATCGATGAGTTTCCACAGTTCTGGAATGTACTCAAAGGGGATATGTCTCTGGTAGGTACACGTCCACCAACGGAAGATGAGTGGGTGAAATACGAGTTGCACCACAGAAGTCGCCTGGCAATCAAACCTGGGATCACCGGGATGTGGCAGGTAAGTGGGCGCAGTGAGATTACGGATTTTGAACAGGTGGTAGCACTTGACCGCAGTTATATTGCGAACTGGAGCCTGGAACTTGATGTAAAAATATTGTGCAAAACAGTGGGAGTTGTGCTGAAACATGAGGGTGCGATGTGAGTGGTAAATGAATATTACGATATCTGATTGAGGAGTATGATAAGTATCGAAATGTGTAAAAAGGAATTGAAGTCATGAGTGAATATTCAGTTAAAGTTATTATAGCAACTCATAAAAAATTTGATTCCTACGGGGCGCCAAAACATATTTACAAAAACAGTGCTAGCAGGAGCTGCCGTTAATGTTATTATGGATGCTATGTTAATTCCGATTTTCAAAGCAAATGGAGCGGCAGTGGCTTCTGTAGTTGCGGAAACAACAATAGCAGTAATTCAGTTAGTTTTAGTAAGAAATGAATTAGACGGAATTCAAGTTTTGAAATTATTGCCGAAGTATTTGATTTCAGGGGGAGTAATGCTTGCAAGTTTGTTATGGTTAAATCAATATTTAAAGAAAAACATATTAGATACAATATTAATGATTGTATTAGGAGCAAGTGTTTATTTAATTATATTATTTTTCTTGAAAGATAAATTTTTGATAGAAAATGCGAAATTAGCTTTAAATAAAGTCATACGAAGGAGAAAAGAACAATGAAATATGATTATTTAGTGGTAGGTTCAGGACTGTACGGTGCAATTTTTGCACATGAAGCAAAAAAATATGGAAAAACTGTGTTAGTGGTGGAAAAACGCTCAAATATTGCAGGAAATATCTATACAGAAAATATGACATTGGGGTCAGACCCTTTGAACCACGCACGTTGCAATCGCAAGAACACGGAGTCAGGAGAATCCGAAGCAGTTCGTGGAACGTATAGGCGGAGTCGTCTACATGACCAAGACCATGAATTATGCTTCCGCAAGACAGTTGTTTCTTAAGAGGGCAATCGATATCGCGGGCGGATTGGTCGGATGCCTGCTTATGGTGCTTATCATGATCGAGGTCGGACCCATCATCTATCTGTCTTCGCCGGGACCAATCTTCTTTGCGCAGGAGCGGATCGGAAGAAATGGCAGAAAGTTCAAGATGTATAAGTTCCGCAGCATGTACATGGATGCGGAAGAACGCAAAAAGGAACTGATGTCCCAGAATAAGATCGGCGACGGTATGATGTTTAAGATGGATTTCGATCCGCGCATCATCGGCAACAGGATCCTTCCGGACGGAACGAAGAAGATCGGCATCGGTCAGTTCATCCGCCGGACAAGCCTGGATGAATTTCCACAGTTTATCAATGTGCTAAAAGGCGATATGAGCCTGGTAGGCACAAGACCGCCGACAATCGACGAGTGGGAGAAATACGAATCCCACCACCGCGCACGCATGGCATTCCGACCGGGAATCACGGGACTGTGGCAGGTCAGCGGACGAAGCAATATCACGGACTTCGAGGAAGTTGTGAACCTCGACACGAAGTATATCGATAATTGGAGTATCGGGCAGGATTTGAAGATTATGTTGAAGACGGTAAGAGGTATTGTACAGAATGAAGGAGCAATGTAGTGTGACTCTTTAGACCTGGATGAGTAAATAAAGGATTTGTGCTTTAAAGAAATAGAAAAGGAATTTTGGGATGGCGAAAATAAGTATTATTACACCAGTTTATAAAGTAGAAAAATATTTAAGAAAATGCATAGATAGTATTTTGAATCAAACATTTGAGGATTTTGAATTATTTATTGTAGATGATGGATCGCCTGATTCCTGTGGCGTAATTGCCGACGAATATGAGGTTAAAGACAAAAGAGTACATGTGATTCATAAAGAAAATGGTGGAGCACCAAGTGCGAGAAATGCAGGAATTATGCAAGCAGAGGGGGAGTATTTTTATTTTCCGGACTCTGATGATTGGATTGAACCTACTTATTTACAGGAATTATACGAATTGGCATTAAGAACGGAGGCACAGTTGGTTGTGTCAGGTTATACCATGGAATATTATGAAAATAACAGAAAACAGTCATATTCTGTTGTTGTTCCAGAAAAAGAATATCTTACACAAACAGATGTTAGAATGAATTTACATAATTATTTTGACAATATGATGATGGCGGTGCCTTGGAACAAGTTGTATAAAGCAGATTATATAAAACAAAACTCATTATTTTTCCCTGATATGAAGTGGGATGACTTGCATTTTAATATGGAAGTTATAATGGATATTGAGAGTGTTGCCATTAGTTCATCGTCTGGATATCATTTTTTTAGATCTCGACAAGGATCTGAAACAACAACAGTTTTTGACGGATTACTATACCAAAAAAGAAAAGAGCAGTTTCAACATATTTTAAAAGTATATAAACATTGGAAAATTGATGATCAGAAGATTATGTCTGTAATTTATGGGTATTATGCGGCGAGGCTAGTACAGTGCGTACAGGAAATTGCTACAAGTAGTAGTGGCGAGAAGGATAAGCTTATAAAAGAAATTTTTGATGATCAATTGTGCAATGAAGCATTTGAACATGGAAAAATTGAGTCAAAACTTTTGACGATAGCTGCAATTCCTATGCGAAAAAAGAGTGTTAAAGGTAGTATGTTTGTGGGAAAAGTTATAGGTTTTGTAAAGCAGAAGTTTACATTCCTTTTTTATATGTTAAAAAGTGTTTCTGTAAATAGGGCAAAAGTTAAAGAATAATATATGGGAGCGCTAATGTATACTAGGATACGCAAGTTGGTGGATAATTGGGCATCATGTAGTGGAGATACTATTTACAAAATAGTAGATAATGCAGAGTATGTTTCGTTTGATATATTTGATACTTTGTTAAAACGAGATGTACAGGAACCACAAGATATATTTTATATAGTTGAGAGAAAGACAGGGAGAAAAGGGTTTGCTATTGAGAGAATTAATGCAGAAATTAAAGCTAGGGAAGATAGTCAGAAATCTGAGATTAATATACATGATATTTATTTTTATATAAACGGAACAGAAGAAGAAATAAATACACTAATGAAGATGGAATTAGAGTGTGAATTGGAATTCTCTTCAGTGAACTATTATTTTTTGAAGATATTTAATTACTGTGTCAATTGTAAGAAAGTAATTTTGACATCGGACATGTATTTGCCTCGAGAAGTAATATTGCAATTGTTAGAAAAAAATGAAATTACAGGTTTTAAGAGGTTATATCTATCAAATGAGGCGGGAAAAACAAAGTTAAATGGTGACTTATATGAGTATATTTTAAAGGATTTGAATATTGATTCACAAAAAATTATCCATATTGGAAATTCATTTCGTGCTGATTATTTAGCACCAAGAAAAATAGGAATTAGAAGTATAAAGTGTTCTACATATTCAAATCATATGCAAAGAAAATATGAAAATGTGCTGGGGGCCGATTCATTATACTATAACGTGTTAAATTCATTTATTAACAATCATATATCTGATTCTAATAATGAATTTTATCAATTTGGATACGAAGTATTTGGCCCATTGTTGTTTGGATTTGTTAAATGGTTATATACGGATGCAAAAAAGAAAAAGGTTGAACAGATTCTATTTTTATCAAGAGATGGATTTGTCATGAAAAGATTGTATGATATGCTTAATCTTGATATTCCATCTGCGTACTTTGAAGTATCGAGAAGGAGTTTACGGATCCCTAATTATGATAAGCATATGTCATATGAAGAGATTATAGATACGCTAACCGTTCCTAATATGAGTAATATTGTTCAGATATTTGATAGTTTGGGATTGGATGCTGATAAATATAAGAATGAAATTATAGACTATGGATTTAATAGGAATGAGCTATTAAAACGGGATAAATTAGTAAGTAATGAGAAATTCAGAAAACTTTATGAGTTTGTGAAAAATGATATTTTTATTAATGCCAGTATTGAAAGAGATAATTTGATTAAGTATCTTACGACATTTGATTTTTCTAAAAAAACTGCAATTGTAGATATTGGTTGGGGCGGATCTATGCAAAAATATTTGCAGAAGGCATTGGAGCGGTTTGGTATATCGCATGATATCCAAGGGTATTATGTTGGTTTGACTTTAAAATCAAGAGAGAATTTGGGAAAAAATAGTTACAAAGCACAGGCATATGCGTTTGATTGTTTGAATCGTAATGATGAGGAATTGGAGAGCGCATATATTGGTTTGATAGAAACTATGTTTCTTGAGCAAGATGGATCAGTAAAAAATTATTCCTTATTGGACGGAAAAGAAGTTGCAAATCGTTATCCTTATGAATATTTGGGGAAAGATGGAATTTCTAAGGAAGCATTGAGTGTTATAGAAATTCAAAATGGAGCGATGAAATTTGCTGAGCATTATTATAAATCTGGAGCACATGAGTTTATAGGGAATGATAGTAAAACAATGTATTGTCATATGCATGCTGTTGGAACAAATCCTAGTTTATTGAATATTAGAGAATTTGGTGATTTTAAATTTTTTAATTGTGGAAACTGTGTTTATTTGGCTAAGCCTCATAATTTATTTTGGTATTTTTTTAAACCAAGTCAGCTCAAACATGATATTTATGATAGTCAATGGAAAATAGGATTTTTAAAAGCGTTGATAAAACTTGATGTGAGATATAGTAAAATATTTTCTTTTTTAAGGAAAAAGGCCAATAAATGAAAAGGTAGTAAAATGATATTTAATATTTTGGTAATTTTAACTTTGTTTTTATTTTTTAGTTTTTTATGCTTTGATAAAGATATATGTGCCCCTAGTTTTTTATTAACTGTTGGATTTTGGGGGGCTGCAGTATGGTGTTTTTTTTATCAAGACCATTGGAATGGATTTTCAGATGTAAGACTAATGATTTTGATTATTGGAGGAGTAGGTTCTTTTATCATTTCGAGTTGTATTGTTCATATTTTTTGTGGTAGGAAGAAGAAAAAAAGAATAGCAATACAATTAAAGCCAATTAAATTGGATAAGTTCCAATATATTGGACTACTAATGGGAGAAATGGTTGTTGCAATATATACACTTTACGTTGTGTATAAAAATGTGGACAGCTTAAATCCAATTATAGCAATTGGTCAGTATTATTATGCAAATAAATATCGTAGATTGAGTTATGATCCGGGATTGTTGAGTGTTTTCCAATATTTTAATATTGCCCTAGTATTTATTATTGCGTATGTAATGATTACAAATTATTTATGCAAACAAAAAAATACGATATATGAGTATTTAGTAATTGTGGGGGGAATTGTAATTTCCTTGTTACAAGGGACAAGAAATACTTTATTTTTATTTGTAATAAGTATTGTAATAATGTTTTTGACTCTGAAAAAAGTTCAAAATGGGGGACATGCGAATATTACATTGAAATCTTTTTCAAAATTAATTTTGGGCAGTCTTGTTCTTATTTTCTTATTCAGAGTTACGCTTGTGGTTACGGGTAGGGCTTCGGACGAGTTTACATTTACTGAAATGCTTTCTACTTATGTTGGTGCGTCAATTAAAAATCTTGAGTTATTTATACAAGAAAATCACAGCAGATCTACAGTTTGGGGTGGTCAAACATTATTACAAACATATTCAAAAATATATAATAAGACAGGAAATTCTAAGTTTTTGGTTACATCGCTTTATACATATCGCTGGATAGGAAAAACGGGGCTTGGAAATATATATACTATGCTAATGCCGTTATATGTTGATTTTGGAACCATGGGAACCTGTATTGTTATGGCAATTATTGGAGGAGTATCTCAATTTCAGTACGAATGTATATATAGAATAAAAAATAGCAAGGATTTGATGAGAAAAATTATATTTTATTCATATGTCGGTTTTTCAATTTCATTTGCCTTTTTTTCAAATAAATATTTTGAGATGGTTGTGTCGATGGCATTTATATATACAATTGTTGGATATGTTATGTTAAAAACTTTGATTTTTGATGTAAAAATAAAAGATGGAAGAATTGTTATAAAATTAAAAAGTAGAAATTAAAAATGTATGATAAGAGCAGAGGAAATATTAGAATAATGAAGAAATGGTTGGTGTCAATAATTGTTCCTGTTTATAATGTGGAGAATTATGTTGGAGAATGTATAGAGTCTATAAAAAATCAAACATATTCGAATATAGAAGTGATAGTTGTTAATGATGGATCAGAAGATAGAAGCATAGAGATTATTAATGATATGATTCGGGATGATTCTAGGTTTACAATTATTAATCAAAAAAATCAGGGACTTTCTGTTGCGCGTAATAATGGTCTGAAATATGCAAAGGGGGACTATTTTTTCTTTGTAGATAGTGATGATTATATTGAAAAAAACTGTATTGAGGAATTACTTAATTTAATATGCAAATATGATGTGAATATGTGTATTGCGGGAACTACATTATTAGTCGGCGACGCTCCGAAACGAATGATTCCGAATTATTCTGGACAAGTTGATTCTGAAAAAATTATTAATGATTTTATTTATGGAAAAAATGGGATGATTCATTCTGCTTGGGGAAAGTTGTTTAAAAAGAATATTAAGAATCAGTTGATTTTTCCAAGTGGACGGTTATATGAAGACCAATTTGTTATATATGATGTAGTGAAGAATAATTCATGTACTGTTTGCAATTCGACAACATATATATATAGAATTAGGGAAAATAGTATTATAACATCAAAAAGTAATATTGATAAAAAAACGATGGATATGATGGATTCTATAAAGACGGTACAAGCTGTACTTAAAGATATGTGTAATTTGAATAATGCTTTGAGGTATAAAGTAATTAATGACAGTTTACAAATTATAAAATATTGTTTAGTTGGAAAAACAAAAAATCAAGCTTATGAGTATGCTATACAAAATATAATTTCGTCGAATATTAAGGATTTAAAAAAATATAAAATGTCGTTATCACACATTGTTCAAATTCTAATGATTAAATATTGTATGCCTTTGTTCAAAGTTGTCTATATAATAGGGAGAAAGTAACTAATGGATATGATTAAAAGATTTATAACTTGCTATGTACCAGTTCATGCGTGTAATTTTCGATGTTCGTATTGCTATTTAAGCCATCATAAAAATATAGATGCTTATGGGGGTGGAATAAAGCCCTTTGTTATGGAACCTGAAATGATAGCTAAATCGTTGTCTATAGAAAGATTAGGAGGGGTTTGCTATTTTAATCTTTGTGCTGCTGGAGAAACAATGTTACATAAAGAAATCATACCATTAGTTCAAGCATTGACTAGACAAGGTCATTATGTGGATATAGTTACTAATGGAACAATTTCGGGAAGTATTGACAATTTAATTGAGACTTGTTCGGATGAGCAGAAAGATCATATTTTTATCAAGTTTTCATTACATTATTTACAACTTTTAGAAAAATCCTTAATTGCGACATTTGTTTCTAATGTAAAAAAAATAAGAGATTTTGGAATTTCGTATTCTATTGAGGTAACTCCACATGACGAATTAGTGCCATATATAGATGAACTCAAAAGATTTTCGATGAAAGAGTTTGGAGCGCTTCCACATATTACGGTGGCTAGAAATGAAGGAACTTCGAAAATTGATCTGTTAACTAAATACAGTAAAGAAGAGTATCGTGATATATGGAGCACATTTGATTCTAGGCTGTTTGATTTTAAACTGAGCGTATTCAATCAAAGGAGAAAAGAATTTTGTTATGCTGGATGTTGGAGCTTGGCGGTGAATCTTGAAGATGGAAATTATTCACAATGTTATATTGGCTCTCGGCTTGGAAATATTAAAGAAATGGATAAGCCTATAAATTTTAGACCTATTGGAAAGTGCAGAGAACCACATTGTTTTAATGCGCATGCTTTTTTGGCATTTGGAAATATTCCAGAAATCCAAACACCTACATATTTGGAAGAACGAGATAGGGTTTGCGAAGATGGTAGTCACTGGGTTTCGGAAAAAATGGGTGATTTTTTTAAGTCAAAAACATATCAAACCAATAAGCAATTATCAATTGAAGAACAAAAAAAAATTAAACAAAAGGAAATGATTTATAGATTAGAGGATATACGTTTGAGGCTGAAAGGAAAACTAGAAAAATAGATTTATGAATAAAAATATTGTATATAAGATAACAAAAAAGTTTAATTTATATAATTACTATTACTATTTTAATCGTTCAATCAAATTGTTAAAAAAATATAATTGGTTAAAAGAGAAAAAGAATATTATTTTGTTAATGGCACCCAATTATGGAAACATAGGGGATCAAGCAATTCATGTGGCTACTGAAAAGTTTGTAAGAAACAAATTTAAAGAATATCGTTTTGTATCGGTTGATTTTGAAGAAACATATAAAAATTTATATTCGATACTCTGCAACTGTAATCAAGATGATATTTTTTTGTTACAAGGGGGAGGCAACCTAGGCAATTTGTATCCGGAATTCGAACATGTTCGAAGGTTTTGTGTTAAGCATATCTCTCATAATAGAATTATTGTAATGCCGTCTACAGCAACGTATACAAGAAATTCAAAAGGTGAAAAAGAACTGAAAACTAGTAGAAAAGTATTTGAGACCAATCAGAATCTATATTTATTAGCACGTGAAAAATATACATATGATTATATTAGGAAAAATTTCCCTAGGTGTAAAGTATCATTGATTCCGGACATGGTTTTTTATCTATATGAAGAAAATGAAGTGTGCGAAGAGAGGAATACTCTAGTCTTATGTATACGTCGAGAAATGGAGAGTAAACTTTCGAAAGATCAACAGGAAAGATTGATTAATGAAATTGTAAAGAAGCATCCTAGGGCATTTATTTTTGATACAATAGTAGATCGAGAAATTTCCTCAGCAATGAGAATGGCAGAAGTGTTTTCTATGCTAAATGAGTTTAGAAGGGCTAGTTTGGTTATAACTGATCGTATGCATGGAATGATTATGGCTGCTATAACTAATACACCTTGTATTGTTATGGAGTCATTGGATAAGAAGATTCTTGGATCATATGAATGGATTAAGAAGCTTGAATATATACAGTTTGTGGATCATGCAAATGAGAATGAGGTTTTGGATATGCTTAGCAAGATCAAAACTGAATCAAGAGGACGGCAGTTTATGGCTATGAACTTTGATAAATTAGAAACGATTATTCGATATTTTCATGAATAGAGTTGAAAAGGAGAATGGCATTAAATGAATAGTGTGCGAACACACAAGGTGTATGTTAATTCGGTAGTGACTCTTGTTACCCAAATTGCTCAAATTATATTAGGGTTTTTCGTCCGGAAAGTATTTATAAGATATTTAGGCGTGGAATATCTCGGATATAATTCTGTTTTTGTTAACATACTCCAAATGCTTAATTTGGCAGATTTGGGAATCGGTGTAGCGATTACGAGTTATTTGTACAAGCCATTAGCCCAAAATGATAATGCGAGAATTACTGCTATCATGGGAATATATAAAAAATTGTATTCCATATTAGGTGGTGTAGTTCTTGGTGTTGGATTAATAGTTTCGATTTTCTTGAATGTGCTTATTCCGGATGCTACATGTGGAATATGGTATTTAAGGATTCTGTTCTATATCAATCTGTTAGGAACAGTTTCTACATATTTTTTGGCATATAAGAGGACATTGTTGATTGCAGATCAGAAGTCCTATTTGACAAATGTTGCAGATACTATTGTTTATTTTGTAATTTCTTTTTTGCAATTATTATCTTTAATTTTCAAGCCGAGTTATATAGTATATCTTAGTTTGAATATCGCCAAAAATATTATTTCCAATATTGCAGTATCAATCAAAGTAAATAAAGATTACAAGTATATAAATCAAAAGCCGGATAGGGAGTTGGTAAAAGAATACAAACCACAGATTGTTCAATATGTTAAGGATGTATTTGTTTCAAGAATTGGTGCGGTAGTTTATTATAGTACCGATAATGTTATTTTGTCTGTGTTAAGAGGATCCTTGTTAACAGGATATTTGTCTAATTACACATTGATTACGGGACAATTAAATACGGTAGTCACGCAAGTGTTGAGTTCTGTGCAGGCTACGTTTGGGAATTTTATAAATACTACCGAAGACAAAACCCAAAGACGGAAGATGACAGATAATTATTTTTGCGTGAATTTCTGTATTGGAAATTTTTGTATGATCTGTTTTGCGTTATTGGCACAGCCTTTTATTAAACTGTTTTTTGGAGAAAATATGTTGTTAACATTTTCTACAGCACTATGGCTTGGAATTAATTTAATGTTAACATTTTTGATTCAATTACCTTCTCAGGTTTTTGTGATATATAAACTATTTAGATATGACAGACCGATTATTATTGTATCAGCAGTGCTGAATATTATTATTTCCGTTGCTCTTGTAAATGTAATGGGAATTAATGGTGTACTGATAGGAACGTTTGTAACATCATTGATTTATTTGTTTTCTCGCTTTTATATTATCGCAAGGGTTGTATATGATGTTAAATATGGGTATTATGTCAAAAAAATTTTGTGCTATGGATTGGTTTCCACAAGTACTTTTTTGATTTCATATTTTGCAACTCGAAATATAAATGGAAGTGGTGTAGTTTGGTTTTGTGTAAAAGCTATAATGGTTGGTCTTTTAGCTATTTTATCTACGGCGTTTCTTTTATCTTTTTGCGGGGAGTTTGAATTCTTAAAGAACAAACTGATTCCTAATGCTGTTAAAAGGTTTACAAGTAAGGTATTTATTGGTGGTGCTTGTATTGTGAGCCTTATTGTGGCTATAATTTCTGGTGGGTATACTAAAGAAGTAAACTTTTCTGTGGCAGGAAATAAGTCATATATTAGGTCTGATAACTATAAAGAAGGGGTATCGACCGGAAAAAATATTTTTAGTTTATCTTTTGATGATACCATCTTAATCTTCGAGGATATTAGCAGTAAGAATTATGATTCAATATTTGAAAATGCTACATTAGCGTGGTACAAGGATTTACATTCGAAGTATGGAGTTACGGTTTCTTGCTTTGTATATTATGAAGATGGTGACTTCAATCTTTCAGATGTCACGGAACGGTATAGAGATGAGTTTGAGAAAAATAGTAATTGGTTAAGATTTGGATTTCATACGGTAGATAAAGATACAAATTACCAAACTAGAAATAATCTTGTTTCAGATTATGAGAAAACGGTGCAGCAATTGAAAAGAATTGTTGGTAGTAATGCGATTGATAATGTGATTAGACTGCAGAACTTTCAAGGGACATATGCTGAAATAAGCCAATTGGCGAAACTTGACGATGAATCAATCAAAGGATTGTTAACGGCTGATGATATGCATCAAAGCTATTATTTATCAAGTAAAGCAAATTCGTACATATATGCACAGGATGAATTGTATGATGAAGATACGGGATTGTATTTCTTTAGCACGGATTTTCGAACTGAATATGTAGATAATATGGGATCTAAACTAAATGAATTGCAGAAAGACTGTTGGAATAATCAAACAGGCGATTTGGTTGTGTTTTCACATGAGTGGGCCTTAAGTATGGAGAACAAAGCAAAAATAGAAAAGATTTGTAAGTATGCATGTGATAAGGGATACCGTTTTGAATTCTTTGAAGATATATTGAGTAAATGAAGATAAAGTTTGGATTCATGAAAGAGAAAGGGATAGAAAATGTACAACTATTTAATTGTTGGAGCCGGTTTATTCGGTTCGGTATTTGCCAGACAGGCAACGGATGCCGGCAAGAAGGTGCTTGTGATCGACAAGCGCCCGAACATTGCAGGTAATGTTTACACGGAGGATATTGAGAATATTCATGTGCACAAATACGGTGCGCACATTTTCCATACAAATAATAAAGAAGTGTGGAATTATGTTACGCGTTTTGCGGAGTTCAATCGTTTTACGAACAGTCCGGTAGCGAATTATAAGGGAGAGTCGTATTCACTGCCTTTTAACATGTATACATTCAATAAGATGTGGGGCGTTGTGACACCGGAGGAGGCAGCAGCGAAAATTGAGGAGCAGCGCAACGAAGCCGGTATTACGGAGCCACACAATCTGGAGGAACAGGCGATCTCTCTGGTTGGCAAGGATATTTACGAGAAGCTGATCAAGGGATATACGGAGAAGCAGTGGGGACGCGATTGTAAGGATCTTCCGGCTTTTATTATTAAGCGGCTTCCGGTTCGACTGACGTTTGATAACAATTATTTTAATGCTTTGTATCAGGGGATTCCGGTGGGCGGCTATACGAAGATGGTTGCCAATATGCTGGATGGAATTGAAGTGCGTTTGGATACGGATTATTTTGAGAATAAGACAAAGCTGGATGCTTTGGCGGATAAGATTGTTTATACAGGGGCGATTGATGCTTACTTTGAATATCAATTGGGTGCTTTGGAGTATCGTTCTGTACGCTTTGAGACGGAAGTGCTGGACAAACCGAATTTTCAGGGGAATGCGGCGGTGAATTATACGGATCGCGAGACGCCGTGGACGAGGATCATCGAGCACAAGTGGTTTGAGTTTGGCAAGGATGATGCCGGAAATGATATTCCGAAGACGGTGATCAGCAGAGAATACAGTTCGGAGTGGAAGGTCGGTGATGAGCCGTACTATCCGGTGAATGATGAAAAGAATGGTGCGCTGTATCAGGAATATAAGAAGCTGGCAGACAAGGAGCAGAAGGTAATCTTTGGCGGACGGTTGGGCGAGTATAAGTATTATGATATGGATGCGGTGATTGCGTCGGCGCTGGAGCTGGCAGAGAAGGAATTGAATTAATAGAAATAGGAACAGCCCCATGTGATGACATGGGGCTGTTTGACAGTACATATTATTTGTTTTGCTTAGCAAGGGCGGCTTCCAATTCAGCGATACGAGAGGCCTGTTGGTTAATTTGAGAAGCTTGCTGATCAATGGTTTGCGTCAACTGTGAATTGGCTTCTTCCAGATAGCGAAGCTTATTGTTTTTTATGGTTTCCCAATAGGCGGCATCAGCGCGTGACTGTGCGCACTGGCGGGCTACTGCGTCTGAGTTGAGCTGATATAAGGAGTTCGCAGCTTTTTGCATTGTTTCATTATTTTTGTGATCATACGCAAATCCTCCCATGTCTTTGTTTTGAAAAGTTTTGCCCAACGGTCGATTCCATAGTGCCGATCTTCTTCTGTGGCAAGATCGATGCGGCTTAGATCGATCACATGAATCGAAAACTTTTCACTGTACAGAGTTTTCGTTTTCACATTGAGAAGCTGATACAGTGCATTGAATTCCGGCGTCTCTTTAAAGAGCGTAAAATTGTATGCTACCTTTCCTTTAGTATGAAAGAGGGTGATGCCCTATGAACACAATGGAAGTGCTTACTTTATTGCTAGTAGTTTTTGCGGCACTGTCTTACATAGATAATCATAATAAAAAGAAATAGCATCCCAGACCGTCCAAAGTTGAGGATGCTATTCTTTGTAGTTTAACTTTACTGAGGGCAAATCGGATAACACATCCGATAACCTTTCTGAGTAAATTATACATGAGGGTGCTTGATTTTTCAAGTGCCCTTTTCGATACAATTAGCAAAATAAATAATGAAAACAAAATTGCTTGGAAAATATTGGTGTTTCAATAGTTGAATTTGACCAATCATAACCTTGATATTGCATCTTAACTTAAAATAAGTTACAATACAGAAAAAGAGTTGTAAATGGAGGCGATAGAGTGGAATACCTTAAGCGGGTTTTAGGAATTGAAGTGCTGTATGAAAATAAAGCTTTAGAGCATTTGCCAAACTTTATCAGTACAAGGTACGATTCACAGAAAGTATCTCTGAGTGGTCAAAAAGCCGTTTTTTTGTACCCTAAAACCGAATTGGAACAGGTGGAAACATTAAAAAAGCATCTGGAACGTGTGAAAAAGGTTGCAGATCGCCCTGTGGTTTTAGTACTGGAACAAATCACTGCACGGCAGAAAGAGTATTTACTTCGAGAAAAGATAGCATTTATTGTGGATGGAAAGCAAA
>OCHD01000995.1_pt1 | contig 21033 bp, 20 predicted proteins | sample 1538481 | NCBI WGS metagenome assembly OCHD01 (sample SAMN04571699, study PRJEB22368) | human gut metagenome | biome: human gut; material: stool | host: Homo sapiens | place: Luxembourg | collected 2012-09-07
ATGCGAAGGTGGCGGAATTGGTAGACGCGCTAGCTTCAGGTGTTAGTGTCCTTACGGACGTGGGGGTTCAAGTCCCCCCCCTCGCACCAATTATCTTTACTTCCTTTCTTGTTTCTTCCTTGATTTTTCATCCCTGATTCAAATTCATTATCATCAGCATGATGGCAGCAATAAGCGCCAGGCACGATGGTAGCAAAACGTAATGCCGTAACTGTTTGTGATACAGCATCACCGGCGTCAATACTAATCCCATCAGAATGACAATCCGCCACTGATCCGGCGATAAATCCGCATACATCAGCCCTGCAATCAGCAATCCCGGCAGCAACACTCCCCAGCCACTGCCCAGCGTACGTTGCAACATGGTTTCATCTCTTTCATTGATAATGATAACCAATATCATATGATAATTTTTATCATTTGCAAGCCAGAGAAATCCCTTGCTATCGGGTAAACCTATCGCTAGGATTAGCAATCATTATCATTTAGATTACTATCCCGATTATGGCCTATCGTTCCGCACCGCTCTATGAAGATATCATCTGGCGAACGCATCTCCAGCCGCAGGATGCTGGGCTTGCACAAGCCGTACGTGCGACGATCGCCAAACATCGTGAACATTTGCTCGAGTTTATCCGCCTGGATGAACCCGCTCCGCTTAACGCCATGACGCTGGCGCAATGGTCATCACCGAATGCGCTAAGTTCTCTACTCGCGGTCTATTCCGATCATATCTATCGCAACCAACCAACGATGATCCGCGAGAACAAACCGCTGATCTCACTATGGGCACAATGGTATATCGGCCTGATGGTGCCACCATTAATGCTGGCGCTACTGACGCAGGAAAAGGCATTAGATGTGTCGCCGGAACATTTCCATGCTGAGTTTCACGAAACCGGACGCGTCGCCTGTTTCTGGGTCGATGTGTGTGAAGATAAAAACGCAACACCACATTCGCCGCAGCAGCGAATGGAAACGTTAATCAACCAGGCGCTGGTTCCGGTTGTGCAGGCACTAGAAGCGACCGGAGAGATCAACGGCAAACTTATCTGGAGTAATACCGGTTATTTGATCAACTGGTATCTCACTGAGATGAAGCAGCTGCTCGGCGAGGCGACGGTTGAATCGCTGCGCCATGCCCTCTTTTTTGAGAAAACGCTCACGAACGGTGAAGATAATCCACTCTGGCGTACCGTGGTACTGCGCGATGGCCTGCTGGTGCGCCGCACTTGCTGCCAGCGTTATCGCTTACCGGATGTGCAGCAATGTGGCGATTGTACGCTGAAATGAAAGCACTGCCGGGGAAGTAAACCCGGCATCATGCGGATTAATAGGGATGCAACACATTACTTGCTTCGCAATGCCGCATACATAACAGAATATCTGCGGCCTCCAACAACCCTGCATCAGAACTGACGCCCAGTTTCGACATCACATTAAATTTATGTGCACGGATCGTTTTGATATTGCGTTTAAGCTGCTCGGCAATTTGTGTCATTGAGTAGCCACGCGACATAAAGCGCAATATTTCTCTCTCCGTGGGGCTTAGCGTCCGGCTTTGGTTAATGTACCACTGATTGTTCAGTCGGTCGGTCGCCTGACGTACACCATTTAATGACAAAAAGAGTTCCTGATGAAAAATCTCCAGCGTTGACGCTTTACTTAATACACCGTCCAGCGGTGATGGCGACAATGAACCAATCAGCCGAGCTTCAATATCATCATCCGCAATAACTAAACGCCGGGTACGCGGAAACTTAATCGCCAGTTCAGTCAGGCAAGATAATCCCTCTCTGCGCTCACTTCTCATGGCAGAAAAAGAAAAAATGACCGCCGCAAACGAGATCCGCGACATGGCATCCTGAAATGACTCCTGACTGGTATAGGTATGGAGCTTATAAGGGTTACCCGCAAACTTTCTGAATAAACTCTCAATACCGATACTACTCATGACGCATTTTTCTATGAGTGCGACATTTCTCTTCTTAATTCGGCTGTGTTCCATTCTGCGGCATCTCCATAAACAGAAGGCAAGTTAAGTTCTCTTGCACCCTGCGCGCTATTTATCCATGCATACATTTCAGCGTTGCTTTGAATTGCCAGTCGACGCATCGCACTGTTTTTTTGGGCGCTGATAGTTTTATTACTTTTCTTAAGCAATGAAGCTATCTGGTTGATGCCCCATCCTTTACCTAATAGCCGCAGTACCTTGCGCTCAGAAAGAGTGAGAATGACGGAGCGATAGCTAAAATCATGAGTTTCAGTCATTGCCGGAGAGGTCAGCATGGCGCTGATACGCTCTGCGTGCGTATTGCCGGAACGTACGGTCTTGACCAGATTCTCAATGGGTTCAACATCAGACAATAACGTCGCCGTAGGGCACATGAGCAATTCTACTGCCTGGGAATACCAGGAACGTGACACCATGAAAACCCAGTGAATTTCCCGATATTGTGAGATTAAAGAATAATAATGTTCACAAACAGAACGTGGATCTTCACTTTCACCGGCTAAATCAGCAATGACTAATCCGGAACGACGTAATTGTAATAAGGTAAGGTCCTCCGCAGAGGCGCTGGATATTATTTCATATTCAGGGAAGTGAGTCCTCATGACCTCTTTTAACCCTGCTTGCATAACAGGTATTTTACTGATAACAATTCCATTTTTGCAGCATCCTGGCAACATATTTCCTCCACATCCACTGTCTAAAAATTATGATGGTTTATTCAGGATATTCATTCCTTAAATGTTTCCAGCAAATTAATAGATTAAGCGAATAAATTATCCTTAGCATTCACTTTCATATCAGCATACTCCTGCTGCACAACAACTCCACTGCATGTGTCAGAAGGTTAGCATCAAATGATAACCTGGTGAAATAGCCTGGAGACATTTAAAATATCTACATTAAGTTGTTAGGAATACTTAATGAAAAACAGAAATCACATTCATTTAATTTATAATTAAATGATATCCCTTCCCGCAGAATGAAAAATCACACAACCAATATTTATTCAATGAAATCTGATGGTTTTAACTTGTTAACATTAAAAAACGCACCTGGTTATCTATTATCCTGATTCGTAAAGGCCAAACAATAAATTCATTATGATGATAATATTCATGTGATAGTTTGTTTGCGGCGAGAGATAATTCGCTTTTTATCACCGAGCTTCTCCCGATAACCAGGATTAATCAGCGCAATTTTGATCTTAACCTACCGCAAAACAACCGTGCTTCATGATACAAATGGATTCTCATTATCTGAACAATACGCAGCACGTCTATGACAAAGGGCGAGTTATGCAAACTGAGCAACAGCGAGCCGTAACGCGGCTTTGTATCCAGTGTGGATTATTTCTTTTGCAACATGGTGCGGAAAGCGCGTTGGTTGATGAGCTTTCCTCACGACTGGGTCGGGCGTTGGGAATGGACAGCGTCGAAAGTTCTATCTCTTCGAACGCCATAGTGCTGACAACTATTAAAGATGGGCAATGCCTGACATCGACACGAAAAAATCACGATCGCGGCATTAATATGCATGTGGTGACTGAAGTCCAGCACATTGTGATTCTTGCGGAGCATCATCTGCTGGATTACAAAGGCGTAGAGAAACGATTTAGCCAAATTCAGCCATTACGTTACCCAAGATGGCTGGTAGCCTTAATGGTTGGCCTTTCTTGCGCCTGTTTCTGTAAACTCAATAACGGTGGCTGGGATGGTGCCGTCATCACCTTCTTTGCCAGTACGACCGCGATGTATATCCGCCAGCTGCTGGCACAACGTCATCTTCATCCACAGATCAACTTTTGCCTTACCGCTTTCGCCGCCACCACCATTTCCGGATTGCTTTTGCAACTCCCCACTTTCAGCAATACCCCCACCATTGCGATGGCCGCCAGCGTTCTGCTGCTGGTGCCGGGCTTTCCGTTGATTAATGCCGTCGCCGATATGTTTAAAGGCCACATCAATACCGGACTGGCACGCTGGGCGATCGCCAGTCTGCTGACACTGGCTACCTGCGTCGGCGTAGTGATGGCACTGACGATTTGGGGGCTACGCGGATGGGTGTGATCGAATTTCTGTTAGCGTTGGCGCAGGATATGATCCTCGCCGCCATTCCTGCGGTCGGCTTTGCGATGGTGTTCAACGTTCCCGTTCGGGCGTTACGCTGGTGTGCGCTGCTTGGCGCGATTGGTCATGGTTCACGAATGATCTTAATGACCAGCGGGCTGAATATTGAGTGGTCAACTTTTATGGCTTCTATGCTGGTCGGCACCATTGGTATTCAATGGTCGCGCTGGTATCTGGCGCATCCGAAAGTGTTTACCGTGGCGGCCGTTATCCCTATGTTCCCGGGCATATCGGCTTATACCGCAATGATTTCGGCGGTAAAAATCAGCCAGTTAGGTTACAGCGAACCGTTGATGATTACCCTGTTAACCAACTTTCTTACAGCTTCATCGATTGTTGGTGCGTTATCCATCGGTCTTTCCATTCCTGGATTATGGTTGTACCGCAAGCGCCCTCGCGTATAAAATTGCCTCGCTTAAGCACACGGATGAGAGACAGCCTCCTCTCCTCCGTGTGTTACTATAAAAGTTATCTCCCTTCTCGTTCATCGTTCCATATTTGAGAAACAGTATGTCTTCCAGAGTTTTGACCCCGGACGTCGTTGGTATTGACGCCCTCACCAAACCGTTCTGGCAAAAGCTGAAGGCGGTGTGGTTGCCGTATTTGCTAACAATGCCCCGGCGTTTTATGCCGTCACGCCTGCACGCCTGGCTGAACTGCTGGCGCTGGAAGAAAAGCTGGCGCGTCCGGGAAGCGATGTCGCTCTGGACGATCAACTCTATCAGGAACCGCAAGCCGCTCCCGTTGCTGTCCCCATGGGGAAATTCGCCATGTATCCGGACTGGCAACCCGATGCCGACTTTATCCGCCTGGCGGCGCTATGGGGCGTGGCGCTAAGAGAGCCGGTGACCACCGAAGAACTGGCCTCATTCATTGCCTACTGGCAGGCGGAAGGTAAAGTCTTTCACCATGTGCAGTGGCAACAAAAACTGGCGCGCAGCCTGCAAATCGGTCGTGCCAGCAACGGCGGACTGCCGAAACGAGATGTGAATACGGTCAGCGAACCTGACAGCCAAATTCCACCAGGATTCAGAGGGTAACGATGAAAAACGTTGGCGACCTGATGCAACGCCTGCAAAAAATGATGCCTGCCCATATCAAACCTGCATTCAAAACGGGTGAAGAGCTACTGGCCTGGCAGAAAGAACAAGGGGCGATCCGCTCCGCCGCTCTCGAACGTGAAAATCGGGCGATGAAAATGCAGCGCACCTTTAACCGCTCCGGTATTCGTCCACTGCATCAGAACTGCTCCTTTGAGAACTATCGCGTTGAGTGTGAAGGGCAGATGAATGCGTTAAGCAAAGCGCGCCAGTATGTCGAAGAGTTTGACGGCAACATCGCCAGCTTCATCTTTTCTGGTAAGCCAGGAACCGGCAAAAACCATCTGGCGGCGGCAATCTGCAACGAGCTGCTGCTACGCGGTAAATCCGTATTGATCATCACCGTGGCCGATATTATGTCGGCGATGAAAGATACCTTCAGGAATAGCGGTACCAGCGAAGAACAACTGCTTAACGATCTGAGCAACGTTGATCTGCTGGTGATCGATGAGATCGGCGTGCAGACCGAATCGAAATACGAAAAAGTGATCATCAACCAGATCGTCGATCGCCGCTCTTCTTCCAAACGCCCAACCGGGATGCTGACCAACAGTAATATGGAAGAGATGACCAAGTTGCTGGGCGAACGCGTGATGGACCGTATGCGCCTGGGTAACAGTTTGTGGGTGATCTTCAACTGGGATAGCTACCGTAGCCGGGTAACAGGTAAAGAGTATTAATCCCCGTTTCTGGCGGTATACTGCGACACAATTCCACCTTGAGTAATGATGATGAAAACTGTTAAACATCTTCTGTGCTGTGCCATTGCCGCCAGCGCATTAATTTCCACCGGGGTGCATGCTGCGTCCTGGAAAGATGCGCTCTCCAGCGCCGCCAGCGAACTTGGCAACCAAAACAGCACGACACAGGAAGGCGGTTGGTCGCTCGCGTCATTAACTAACTTGCTTAGCAGCGGGAACCAGGCCTTAAGCGCAGATAACATGAACAACGCCGCAGGCATTCTGCAATACTGCGCGAAGCAAAAGCTGGCGTCGGTAACCGATGCCGAAAACATCAAGAACCAGGTGCTGGAAAAGCTGGGCCTGAACAGTGAAGAACAAAAAGAAGACACCAACTATCTGGATGGCATTCAGGGTTTGCTGAAAACCAAAGATGGTCAGCAACTCAATCTGGATAACATCGGAACGACTCCGCTGGCAGAAAAGGTGAAAACCAAAGCCTGCGATCTGGTGTTAAAGCAGGGGCTGAACTTCATTTCCTGAACCGCGAAACGCCGCGTTTTAGCTGTTACCCGGCTGACGCGGCTCTCTCCTGCCCTTTTCCCTGCTCCTGGACGGTTTTCCCCCTGTTACACGGGAAGCGACCGCGATCAAAAAAGTCTGTTTATAAACTAATTCCTAACAACATCGCATTTTTTTGACACTAGAATTGCAGCAATATGGCGACGCCATTACATTGTGCTTCTCAAAAAGCTTAAACGTTGGCTAAACGGCCCGGTTTAGTGAGGATCGCCCGTTGTCAGAACTACTCTCTTTCGCCCTTTTTCTCGCCTCTGTGCTGATTTACGCATGGAAAGCGGGACGTAACACCTGGTGGTTTGCAGCCACATTAACGGTGCTGGGGCTATTTGTCGTTTTAAATATCACCCTGTTTGCCAGCGACTATTTTACTGGCGCTGGTATTAACGACGCGGTTCTCTATACCTTAACCAACAGCCTGACCGGTGCTGGCGTCAGCAAATACATCCTGCCGGGTATCGGCATTGTGCTGGGGCTGACAGCGGTGTTCGGTGCGCTGGGCTGGATCCTGCGCCGTCGTCGCCATCATCCGCACCATTTTGGTTACAGCCTGCTGGCGCTCTTACTGGCGCTGGGTTCGGTGGACGCCAGCCCGGCATTTCGTCAGATAACGGAACTGGTGAAATCCCAGTCACGCGATGGCGACCCGGACTTTGCGGCTTATTATAAAGAGCCGTCGAAAACTATCCCTGACCCGAAACTCAACCTGGTTTATATCTACGGCGAAAGTCTCGAGCGGACCTATTTTGATAACGAAGCTTTCCCGGATCTCACGCCTGAACTGGGCGCGTTGAAAAATGAAGGCCTGGATTTCAGCCACACGCAGCAGCTGCCAGGAACGGATTACACGATTGCGGGCATGGTGGCTTCTCAGTGCGGCATACCGCTGTTTGCCCCCTTTGAAGGCAACGCCTCCGCCTCTGTCTCCAGCTTCTTCCCGCAGAACATCTGTCTGGGCGATATCCTGAAAAACTCGGGTTATCAGAACTATTTTGTGCAGGGCGCGAATCTGCGTTTTGCCGGTAAAGATGTGTTCCTGAAGTCGCATGGCTTCGACCACTTATACGGCTCAGAAGAGCTGAAAAGCGTGGTGGCCGACCCGCACTATCGCAACGACTGGGGATTCTACGACGATACCGTTCTCGATGAAGCGTGGAAAAAGTTTGAAGAGCTTTCCCGCTCAGGTCAGCGATTCTCACTGTTTACCCTGACAGTCGATACCCATCACCCGGATGGTTTTATCTCGCGTACCTGTAACCGCAAAAAATATGATTTTGACGGTAAGCCGAACCAGTCATTCAGCGCGGTAAGTTGCAGCCAGGAGAATATCGCGGCGTTTATCAACAAAATCAAAGCGTCACCGTGGTTTAAAGATACCGTCATCGTCGTCTCTTCTGACCATTTAGCGATGAACAACACGGCGTGGAAATACCTCAATAAGCAGGATCGCAATAACCTGTTTTTTGTCATTCGTGGCGACAAGCCGCAGCAAGAGACGCTGGCAGTGAAGCGTAACACGATGGATAACGGCGCGACGGTGCTGGACATTCTCGGTGGCGATAACTATCTCGGACTTGGTCGTAGCAGTTTATCCGGGCAGTCAATGTCGGAAATCTTCCTCAATATCAAAGAGAAAACATTGGCGTGGAAGCCGGATATCATCCGCCTGTGGAAATTCCCTAAAGAGATGAAAGAGTTCACCATCGACCAGCAGAAAAACATGATTGCCTTCTCGGGTAGCCATTTCCGTTTGCCGCTGCTGTTGCGGGTTTCAGACAAACGCGTGGAACCGCTGCCGGAAAGCGAATACTCAGCACCGCTGCGTTTCCAGCTGGCCGATTTCGCTCCACGCGACAATTTCGTCTGGGTTGACCGTTGCTATAAGATGGCACAACTCTGGGCTCCGGAACTGGCACTCTCCACCGACTGGTGTGTCTCGCAAGGGCAGCTTGGCGGTCAGCAAATTGTTCAGCATGTTGACAAAACAACATGGCAGGGCAAAACGGCATTTAAAGATACGGTCATCGACATGGCGCGTTATAAAGGCAATGTCGATACGCTGAAAATTGTTGATAACGATATTCGCTACAAAGCCGACAGTTTCATCTTCAACGTCGCCGGTGCGCCAGAAGAGGTGAAACAGTTTAGTGGGATTTCCCGTCCAGAGTCGTGGGGCCGCTGGTCCAACGCGCAGCTGGGCGATGAAGTAAAAATCGAGTACAAGCATCCGCTGCCGAAGAAATTTGACCTGGTGATTACCGCCAAAGCATACGGCAATAACGCCAGCCGTCCTATTCCGGTACGCGTAGGCAATGAAGAACAAACTCTTGTGCTGGGCAATGAAGTGACCACCACCACACTGCATTTCGATAACCCAACCGATGCCGACACACTGGTAATTGTGCCGCCGGAACCTGTCTCAACCAACGAAGGGAATATCCTCGGACACTCGCCGCGTAAGCTCGGGATCGGCATGGTGGAAATTAAAGTTGTGGAACGTGAAGGGTAATTTCTGACTGATGTGTAGGTCGCATAAGGTGCGACCTACACATCTTCTCCGGCCTACAAAACATCATTGAGAAACAGAAAAAAAACAGCGCCCAACACTTCCCCGGACGCTGCATGGCAACTTTAATAATCTCGCCTTATCAGAAAGTAATTACACCCTTAATCAACTCACGATTGTTAATCACATCGCGCTCGTAGGTTTCTGCCAGCGTGGCGAACGGATAGCGATGGGTTAACATCATGTCAGCAGTGATTTTTCCTTCCGCCATCAGTCGACCGACTTTAGCGAAATCTTCCGGCGTGGCGTTGCGGCTGCCCATCATCGTCGTTTCTTTTTTATGGAATTCCGGATCGGAGAACTGCAACTCACCTTTAAACAGGCCGACAAATACCACCGTGCCGCCGTGACGAATCAGATTCACGGTGTTATTCATCGCATGTTGATTACCTGTCGCGTCGATCACTTTCTGCGCCAGCGAACCACCAAACTGCGCCCGCAGCTGCGCGTCAAAATCTTCGGCTGACGGGTCCAGCACGGGCAACTCCAGACGCGTTGCCACATGTTCACGGCGCGCCGGACTGGTATCCGCCACCACCACCTGTGCGCCATCGGCTTTAGCGATTGCCGCCGCGCCCAGACCGATTGGCCCCGCTCCGACCACCAGCACCTGCTCGCCGGGAGCAATGGCTGCGCGACGCACCGCATGAGCGCTAATAGCGAAAGGTTCAATCAATGCGGCCGCCTGCGGGTCAATACCGTCTGCGGGCAAAATGTTCGCCACCGGCACGCTCAAATACTCACTAAAACCGCCATCCTGATGCACGCCAATGACTGAAATTTTTTCACAGCAATTGGTACGCCCGCTTTTACACGCCGGGCATTGCTGACAGGCAACATAAGGGATCACAGCAACTTGCTGACCATTTTTAAGATCAGCAATATTTTTACCCAGCCCAACAACCTCCCCACATATTTCATGGCCTAAAACCCGTGGATAACTAAAAAATGGTTGATTTCCACCCCAGGCATGAATATCGGTACCGCAAATCCCGACAGACTTAATTTTTATTAATGCTTCATTGTCACCCGGAATAGGAATCTCGCGTTGTTTCCAGACTAATTCTTTCGGCTGCTGGCAAATTAAAACATTCATCGTAGACATGATTCGGCTCTCCATTTTTTGTTGCCTTAGATATCAATGAAAATGAAAAATGGCAGCGGAACGGAAAATCTGTTTTGTGAAAACACGCGCATAAAAATGTTTTAAATCGGGTTTTAATGGACTCACAAGGAGGAAAATATGAGTCGTTCACAAAATTTACGCCACAATGTGATTAACCAGGTCATTGATGATATGGCGCGGGGTCATATCCCTTCCCCACTTCCATCGCAAAGTGCGCTGGCGGAAATGTACAACATCAGCCGCACTACAGTGCGTCATATTCTCAGCCACTTACGCGAATGCGGCGTCTTAACGCAGGTTGGAAACGACTATGTTATTGCGCGTAAACCTGACCATGATGACGGTTTCGCCTGTACTACCGCTTCAATGAGTGAACAAAACAAAGTGTTTGAGCAGGCTTTTTTCACGATGATAAACCAGCGCCAGTTACGCCCAGGGGAAACTTTTTCTGAACTGCAACTGGCTCGGGCCGCGGGTGTCAGCCCGGTGGTTGTAAGAGAATATCTTTTAAAATTCGGCCGTTATAATCTTATTCAAAGCGAAAAGCGCGGCCAGTGGAGCATGAAGCAATTCGATCAATCCTACGCCGAGCAGCTGTTTGAACTACGCGAAATGCTCGAAACACATTCACTTCAGCACTTTCTCAACCTGCCTGATCATGATCCCCGCTGGCTGCAGGCGAAAACCATGCTCGAACGTCACAGGCTACTGCGTGACAACATCGGCAATAGCTTTCGCATGTTCTCGCAACTTGACAGAGATTTTCACTCCTTACTGTTTTCAGCTGCCGACAATATCTTTTTTGAACAATCGCTTGAGATCATCTCAGTCATCTTTCATTTTCACTATCAATGGGACGAAAGCGATCTTAAACAGCGCAATATCATTGCCGTCGATGAGCATATGACCATTCTCAGCGCTCTGATTTGCCGCAGTGACCTTGATGCCACCCTTGCGCTCCGTAACCATTTGAATTCAGCTAAACAATCAATGATTCGATCCATTAATGAGAACATGCGTTATGCTCATTAAGTACGGATTAAAAACAGCAAACTATTAGCGGGTGCACGGTTTTATCAAAAGATAAATACCGGAAAATTCCCGCTTACCTATGCTCACAATCAGTCGACTAAAAATGTTTTTTTGTGAGCGGTAGTAAAGTCCTAAAACTTTAACCTGCCGTTAATGTCAACCTTGCGTAATGCACAATTACGTAAACAATTAAAATTATAAATACAGGAGTCCGGCGTGGAAAAAGAAAATATCACCCTCGATCCGCGTTCTTCATTTACTCCATCTTCGTCGGCAGATATTCCCGTGCCACCAGATGGATTAGTTCAACGCAGTACCCGAATTAAACGCATTCAAACCACCGCCATGTTGTTATTATTTTTTGCGGCGGTAATCAATTATCTCGACCGCAGTTCGCTGTCGGTAGCAAATTTAACGATTCGTGAAGAATTGGGATTAAGTGCCACCGAAATCGGCGCTTTGCTCTCCGTGTTTTCACTCGCTTACGGGATTGCGCAACTTCCTTGCGGCCCACTATTGGATCGTAAAGGCCCGCGCCTGATGTTGGGACTGGGGATGTTCTTCTGGTCACTGTTCCAGGCAATGTCTGGCATGGTGCACAGCTTTACGCAGTTCGTGTTGGTGCGTATCGGTATGGGAATTGGTGAAGCGCCGATGAACCCATGCGGTGTAAAAGTCATTAACGACTGGTTCAACATCAAAGAGCGCGGACGCCCGATGGGCTTCTTCAACGCAGCTTCTACCATTGGCGTTGCCGTAAGCCCACCGATTCTGGCGGCGATGATGCTGGTGATGGGCTGGCGCGGGATGTTTATTACCATTGGTGTACTGGGGATTTTTCTCGCCATCGGCTGGTATATGCTCTATCGCAACCGCGAGCACGTAGAACTGACTGCCGTTGAACAAGCTTATCTCAATGCAGGTAGCGTCAATGCCCGCCGAGATCCGCTCAGTTTTGCCGAATGGCGCAGCTTGTTCCGTAACCGCACAATGTGGGGAATGATGCTCGGATTCAGTGGCATCAACTACACTGCGTGGCTGTATCTGGCCTGGCTTCCTGGTTACCTGCAAACAGCCTATAACCTGGATTTAAAAAGCACAGGGTTGATGGCGGCTATCCCTTTCCTGTTTGGGGCTGCCGGGATGCTGGTCAACGGTTACGTTACTGACTGGCTGGTCAAAGGGGGAATGGCTCCGATTAAAAGCCGTAAGATCTGCATTATTGCCGGGATGTTCTGTTCTGCCGCCTTTACGCTGGTCGTACCGCAAGCGACAACATCCATGACAGCGGTTCTGCTGATTGGTATGGCACTGTTCTGTATTCACTTTGCCGGAACATCCTGCTGGGGCTTGATCCACGTCGCAGTTGCTTCTCGCATGACTGCGTCGGTGGGCAGTATCCAGAACTTTGCCAGCTTCATCTGCGCCTCTTTTGCGCCGATCATTACTGGTTTTATTGTTGATACCACCCACTCATTCCGTCTGGCACTAATCATCTGCGGTTGCGTCACCGCAGCGGGGGCACTGGCGTACATCTTCCTGGTTCGTCAGCCGATCAACGACCCACGGAAAGATTAATCTCCCTATGCCCGATAACATTTTGCTTATCGGGCATTTTTATGGCGATTAAAACGTTTCCCAGTTCTCACCGCTATCTGCCACGGCCATTTTACGCGGCGCAGCTGGCATCACGGTTTTTACCACAGCCGATGTTTCACGCTGCTGTTGCTGCTGTTGCTGAATCCGGAACACTGCCAGTGCTTCGGTCAGGCGACTGGCCTGCTCTTCCAGCGCGGCGGCGGCGGCGGCAGATTCTTCCACCAGCGCGGCGTTCTGTTGAGTTACCCGGTCCATCTCAGCAACCGCTAAGCCAACCTGATCGATACCACGGCTCTGCTCATCAGAAGCAGAAGCAATTTCGCCCATAATGTCCGTCACGCGGGTCACAGCACTGACAATCTCCGCCATTGTTTCCCCGGCGCTTTCGACCAGCGTAGAGCCAACATCCACTTTCCCCACCGAGTCTTCAATCAGGCTTTTAATTTCACGAGCCGCCTGGGCGCTACGCTGGGCCAGATTACGCACTTCTCCCGCAACCACCGCAAAACCACGTCCTTGCTCACCCGCACGCGCTGCTTCAACCGCCGCGTTCAAAGCCAGAATATTGGTCTGGAAGGCAATGCCGTCAATTACGCTGATAATATCGGCGATTTTCTGCGAACTGGTGGAGATATCACGCATAGTCTGCACCACGTTATCTACCACTTTGCCGCCGCGTTGCGCCGTTTCAGAAGCACTTAACGCCAGGTGGCTGGCCTGGCGCGCATTCTCGGCGTTCTGTTTCACCGTTGCGGTCAGTTGCTCCATGCTGGCTGCCGTCTCTTCCAGCGAAGCAGCCTGTTGCTCGGTGCGCGAAGAGAGATCGTTATTGCCGGTAGCGATTTCGCTGGCACCGCTATAGATGGCATTGGCCCCGTTGCGCACATCACCGACGGTACGCATCAGCTCTCCCTGCATATGGCGCAAACTCTCTGCCAGTTGCCCCATCTCATTAGAGCCATCCACCTCAATCGGTTTCACCAGATCGCCGCCTGCAATATGACGAATGCTGTCAATCAGGCGATTCATTGGCGCTACCAGCGAGGCTTTAATACCGAACCAGACGGCGAAGATGACCGCCAGTACGACGATCATCACGCCCACCAGAATCCACATCGCCTGGCTGTAGGAGGCATTGTTATCGCTGACGGCGATATCATGGAGCCGATCGTTTTGTTCCATGTAAGCCACATACTGCTTCTCGAAACCGTCCTGATATCCCTGAGTCGGCTGATCAAAGAACTCGTTGATTTTGCCTGCACCTAACAGTTGGATCAGCTCCGCCAGCGCATTGTGATAAATATCGTAATTACGTTTGATCTCTGCCGCTGCGGCGGTGCTCTGACGCGGGTCACGCGGCAACGCTTCGTAATCCGCCCAGTTTTTTTCCGCCTGTTTCAGCGAAATACTGGCACTCTGCATCAGCTCAGCAACGGTTGAACCGCTACCAATATTATTCTGATCCATCATGTAGCGGATACCCGCGCGGTTGAGGGTGTTACGCGTCTGCAACAACGCGACCCAGCTGCCATTCAGCGTGGATTGCTGCTGGCGAATGGTTTGTAAAACAGTGAAATTTTCTTTGTCATTCTTTAAGGCATTAAAGAACAGACCGCCTGATGTCAGTTGTAAAAGGCCAAAAACGGCCAAAACCAGCAGTAAGCTGGTCACGATCTTGATACGTTTTAACATGGTTTCTCTTTCCTGTGGACCGATGCAAGATTTTCGGCCTGGAAAGCAAAAACTTTATGAAAAGGTGTAACCCGCCATCCATGGAAAAACCAGGGGCTGGTTATCAGATACTAAAAAGTTATTCATTATCGCCCGGGATGTCTTCTTGTCGGGAATTGCCCAGAGCAATAAATTCCTCTAACAGATGGGTTAACAGTTGCATTTTCTCGGCAGTAAACTGAGCTTCAATCTGCCGATAGGCTTCTTCAATCTGTGTCTGAGCGCGGTTATACAGCGCCTGCCCCTCTTTGGTCAGCGAGATATAGAGCTTCCGCTGATCATTGATCGGCTTTAATCGCAACACTAAACCGTCGCGTTCCATCCGCGTAAGGATCCCGGTCAGGCTTGGGCGCAAAATGCAGGCACGATACGCCAGATCGTGAAAATCCATTGATGGGCTTTCCGCCAGAATACGCACGATGCGCCACTGTTGCTCAGTCAAATTATGCCGTTTAACGATTGGGCGAAAATAACTCATCGCCGCTTCTCGCGCCTGGAGCAACGCAATGGTTAGAGAGTCGTGCATTATCTTTCCCCTGAAAAATTCAAAATCATTAATATAGAAACAGTTAATCGTCACGTTACCGGGACTGCGCTGTCCCTGCAATTCCTGATTTTATCAAAATTGATGATATTTTATTAACTTACTGATATTTAATATTTTATTATCTTTAAATGTAAATAGTTTGTTAATTAGATCACATTTACATCACTTACTTTTGCCAAACTACGCAATCGGGAATAAAAGTAATCATTAACATATTAATGATTAAGATGATCGAATCCGAGGAGTGGTAATGAAAGGCACTATCTTCGCCGTAGCGTTGAACCATCGCAGCCAACTTGATGCATGGCAGGAAGCGTTCCAGCAATCCCCCTACAAAGCCCCGCCTAAAACTGCGGTCTGGTTTATTAAACCGCGCAATACGGTGATTGGTTGCGGTGAACCGATTCCCTTTCCACAGGGTGAAAAGGTACTGAGCGGTGCGACTGTTGCGCTGATTGTGGGAAAAACGGCGACGAAAGTACGTGAAGAAGATGCGGCAGAGTACATCGCCGGATATGCGCTGGCTAACGACGTCAGCCTGCCGGAAGAGAGCTTTTACCGCCCGGCAATCAAAGCAAAATGTCGTGATGGATTCTGCCCCATTGGCGAAACCGTGGCTCTCAGCAATGTCGATAATCTGACCATCTATACCGAGATCAACGGGCGTCCTGCCGATCACTGGAATACCGCCGATTTACAACGTAACGCCGCGCAGTTGCTGAGCGCCCTGAGCGAATTTGCCACACTGAATCCAGGCGATGCCATTCTGCTCGGCACGCCACAGGCGCGCGTGGAAATACAGCCAGGCGATCGCGTTCGTGTTCTCGCAGAAGGTTTCCCGCCGCTGGAAAATCCGGTAGTGGACGAACGTGAAGTGACCACGCGCAAGAGCTTCCCAACGCAGCCACACCCGCACGGCACGCTGTTTGCCCTCGGCCTGAACTACGCCGACCACGCCAGCGAACTGGAATTTAAGCCACCGGAAGAACCGCTGGTGTTCCTGAAAGCGCCAAATACCCTCACTGGCGATAACCAGACCTCCGTGCGTCCAAACAATATTGAATACATGCACTATGAAGCGGAGCTGGTGGTAGTTATTGGCAAACAGGCGCGTAACGTCAGCGAAGCCGATGCCATGGATTATGTCGCGGGCTACACCGTGTGTAACGACTACGCCATTCGCGACTATCTGGAAAACTACTACCGCCCTAACCTGCGGGTAAAAAGCCGCGACGGACTGACGCCGATGCTTTCAACCATCGTGCCGAAAGAGGCGATCCCGGACCCTCGTCAACGGCGAGTTACGCCAGCAAGGCACCACCGCCGATCTGATCTTCAGCGTGCCCTTCCTGATCGCCTACTTAAGCGAATTTATGACCCTGAATCCGGGCGACATGATCGCCACCGGCACACCAAAAGGCTTATCTGACGTGGTGCCTGGCGATGAAGTAGTGGTGGAAGTAGAAGGCGTGGGCTGCCTGGTGAACCGAATTGTGAGTGAGGAAACAGCGAAATGAAAAAAGTAAATCATTGGATCAACGGCAAAAATGTTGCAGGTAACGACTACTTCCAGACCACCAATCCGGCAACGGGTGAAGTGCTGGCGGATGTGGCCTCTGGCGGTGAAGCGGAGATCAATCAGGCGGTAGCGGCAGCGAAAGAGGCGTTCCCGAAATGGGCCAATCTGCCGATGAAAGAGCGTGCGCGCCTGATGCGCCGTCTGGGCGATCTGATCGACCAGAACGTGCCAGAGATCGCCGCGATGGAAACCGCGGACACCGGTCTGCCGATCCATCAGACCAAAAATGTGTTGATCCCACGCGCTTCCCACAACTTTGAATTTTTCGCGGAAGTCTGCCAGCAGATGAACGGCAAGACCTATCCGGTTGACGACAAGATGCTCAACTACACGCTGGTGCAGCCGGTGGGCGTTTGTGCGCTGGTATCGCCGTGGAACGTACCGTTTATGACCGCCACATGGAAGGTCGCGCCGTGTCTGGCGCTGGGCAATACCGCGGTACTGAAAATGTCGGAACTCTCCCCGCTGACCGCTGACCGCCTGGGTGAGCTGGCGCTGGAAGCCGGTATTCCGGCAGGCGTGCTGAACGTGGTACAGGGCTACGGCGCAACCGCAGGCGATGCGCTGGTTCGTCATCATGACGTACGTGCCGTGTCGTTCACCGGCGGTACGGCCACCGGGCGCAACATCATGAAAAACGCCGGGCTGAAAAAATACTCCATGGAACTGGGCGGTAAATCGCCGGTGCTGATTTTTGAAGATGCCGATATTGAACGCGCGCTGGACGCCGCCCTGTTCACCATCTTCTCGATCAACGGCGAGCGCTGCACCGCCGGTTCGCGCATCTTTATTCAGCAAAGCATCTACCCGGAATTCGTTAAACGCTTTGCCGAACGCGCCAACCGTCTGCGCGTGGGCGATCCGAACGATCCGAATACCCAGGTTGGGGCGCTTATCAGCCAGCAACACTGGGATAAAGTCTCCGGCTATATCCGTCTCGGCATTGAAGAAGGCGCAACCCTGCTGGCGGGCGGATAAACCGTCTGACCTGCCTGCACACCTGAAAGGCGGCAACTTCCTGCGCCCAACGGTGCTGGCGGACGTAGATAACCGTATGCGCGTTGCCCAGGAAGAGATTTTCGGGCCGGTCGCCTGCCTGCTGCCGTTTAAAGACGAAGCCGAAGGCTTACGTCTGGCAAACGACGTGGAGTACGGCCTCGCGTCGTACATCTGGACACAGGATGTCAGCAAAGTGTTACGCCTGGCGCGTGGCATTGAAGCTGGCATGGTGTTCGTCAACACCCAGAACGTGCGTGACCTGCGCCAGCCATTTGGCGGCGTAAAAGCCTCCGGCACCGGGCGTGAAGGCGGTGAGTACAGCTTCGAAGTGTTCGCGGAAATGAAGAACGTCTGCATTTCCATGGGCGACCATCCAATTCCGAAATGGGGAGTCTGATATGGGTAAGTTAGCGTTAGCCGCCAAGATCACGCACGTACCGTCGATGTATCTCTCTGAGCTGCCTGGGAAAAACCACGGTTGCCGCCAGGGTGCGATCGACGGGCATAAAGAGATCAGCAAGCGTTGCCGGGAAATGGGCGTCGATACCATTATCGTTTTCGATACCCACTGGCTGGTCAACAGTGCTTATCACATCAACTGTGCAGACCATTTTGAAGGCGTCTACACCAGTAACGAGCTGCCGCATTTTATTCGTGACATGACCTACAACTACGAGGGCAACCCGGAGTTGGGGCAGCTAATTGCCGATGAAGCCTTAAAGCTCGGCGTGCGGGCAAAAGCGCACAACATTCCCAGCCTGAAACTGGAATACGGCACGCTGGTGCCGATGCGCTACATGAATGAAGACAAGCACTTCAAAGTGGTCTCCATCTCCGCATTCTGTACCGTTCATGATTTTGCCGACAGCCGCAAGCTGGGCGAAGCGATTCTGAAAGCGATCGAACAGTACGACGGCACCGTGGCGGTCCTTGCCAGCGGTTCGTTATCGCACCGCTTTATTGACGATCAGCGTGCAGAAGAAGGGATGAACAGCTACACCCGCGAGTTCGACCGCCAGATGGACGAGCGCGTGGTGAAGCTGTGGCGCGAAGGCCAGTTCAAAGAGTTCTGCAATATGCTGCCGGAGTACGCCGACTACTGCTACGGCGAAGGCAATATGCACGACACGGTGATGCTGCTGGGGATGCTCGGCTGGGATAAATACGACGGCAAGGTGGAGTTTATTACCGAGCTGTTCCCAAGCTCTGGCACTGGTCAGGTTAACGCTGTTTTCCCGCTTCCCGCGTAAGGAAAAACCATGCCGCACTTTATCGTGGAATGTACTGAAAATATTCGTCAAGAAGCCCGCTTACCTGAGCTGTTTGCCAGTGTTAACACCGCACTGGCGGCGACGGGGATTTTTCCGCTTGGGGGAATACGTAGCCGGGCACACTGGATCGATACCTGGCAAATGGCTGATGGCAAGCACGATTACGCCTTTGTGCATATGACGCTAAAAATCGGCAGCGGGCGCAGTCTGGAAAGCCGTCAGGAAGTAGGCGAAATGCTGTTTGATCTGATTAAAACGCACTTCGCCTCACTGATGGAGAGCCGTTACCTGGCGCTTTCATTTGAGATTGCAGAGCTGCACCCGACGTTGAATTTCAAACAGAACAACGTACACGCGTTGTTTAAATAAATTTGCACCAGCTTCCAGGCTGGATGATAAGGCGCAGCCGCATCCGGCAATGCCACAGGATATCGCTATGTTCGATAAACACACCCACACCCTGATCGCCCAGCGTCTGGATCAGGCAGAAAAACAGCGTGAACAGATCCGCGCGATCTCGCTGGATTACCCGGAGATCACCATTGAAGACGCCTACGCCGTACAGCGCGAATGGGTCCGACTGAAAATCGCCGAAGGCCGCACGCTGAAAGGCCACAAAATCGGCCTGACCTCGAAAGCGATGCAGGCCAGCTCACAAATCAGCGAGCCAGATTACGGTGCATTGCTGGACGACATGTTCTTCCACGATGGCAGCGATATCCCGACCGATCGCTTTATCGTGCCGCGCATTGAAGTGGAGCTGGCTTTTGTGCTGGCAAAACCGCTGCGTGGGCCAAACTGCACGCTGTTCGACGTCTACAACGCCACGGACTACGTGATCCCGGCGCTGGAGCTGATCGACGCCCGCTGCCACAACATCGATCCGGAAACCCAGCGCCCGCGCAAAGTGTTCGACACCATTTCTGATAACGCCGCCAACGCCGGAGTGATCCTCGGCGGTCGTCCGATCAAACCAGACGAACTGGATCTGCGTTGGATCTCCGCCCTGATGTATCGCAATGGCGTGATTGAAGAAACTGGCGTCGCCGCTGGTGTGCTAAATCATCCGGCAAACGGCGTGGCCTGGCTGGCGAACAAACTCGCACCGTATGACGTACAACTGGAAGCCGGGCAAATCATTCTCGGCGGTTCGTTCACCCGCCCGGTTCCGGCGCGTAAGGGCGATACCTTCCACGTCGATTACGGCAACATGGGCTCCATTAGCTGCCGCTTTGTTTAAGGAGAGAACGATGGAAAACAGTTTTAAAGCGGCGCTGAAAGCAGGCCGCCCGCAGATCGGATTATGGCTGGGGCTGAGTAGCAGTTACAGCGCAGAGTTACTGGCCGGAGCAGGATTCGACTGGTTGTTGATCGACGGTGAACACGCGCCGAATAACGTGCAAACCGTGCTCACCCAGCTACAGGCGATTGCGCCCTACCCCAGTCAGCCAGTGGTACGCCCATCGTGGAACGATCCGGTGCAAATCAAACAACTGCTGGACGTCGGCACACAAACCTTGCTGGTGCCGATGGTACAAAACGCTGACGAAGCCCGTGAAGCGGTACGCGCCACCCGTTATCCCCCCGCCGGTATTCGCGGTGTGGGCAGTGCGCTGGCCCGCGCCTCGCGCTGGAATCGTATTCCTGATTACCTGCAAAAAGCCAACGATCAAATGTGCGTGCTGGTGCAGATCGAAACGCGTGAGGCAATGAAGAACTTACCGCAGATTCTGGACGTGGAAGGCGTCGACGGCGTGTTTATCGGCCCGGCGGATCTGAGCGCCGATATGGGTTATGCCGGTAATCCGCAGCACCCGGAAGTACAGGCCGCCATTGAGCAGGCGATCGTGCAGATCCGTGAATCGGGCAAAGCGCCGGGGATCCTGATCGCCAATGAGCAACTGGCAAAACGCTATCTGGAACTGGGCGCGCTGTTTGTCGCCGTCGGCGTTGACACCACCCTGCTCGCCCGCGCCGCTGAAGCGCTGGCAGCACGGTTTGGTGCGCAGGCCACCGCCGTGAAGCCCGGCGTGTATTAATGCCGGATGCGCTGCGCTTATCCGGCCTACACTCGCACCAAACCG
>OCHD01000996.1_pt1 | contig 21028 bp, 17 predicted proteins | sample 1538481 | NCBI WGS metagenome assembly OCHD01 (sample SAMN04571699, study PRJEB22368) | human gut metagenome | biome: human gut; material: stool | host: Homo sapiens | place: Luxembourg | collected 2012-09-07
AACCGTTTGTAGTCCATTCCCTCCAACGCCTGCGCACGGGTATCGCAACCCGCCCCCGACGCTTCGATTTGCAGGACTTGTTTGTAGACCGCTTCGCACTCCTCCAACCTCATGGCGATCTCCTCCCGCGATTTGCAGGGCATCTCCTTGTTGGTGCTGAAAATATGCGCGGCATCCTCCACGCCGTTGCGGAAGCGTCCGACGATCTGCACGGCTTCGGTCGTGGGGTCGATGACGGTGTGCGCCGCAAACGAAAGGTCGGTTACGATCAGCACGCAGGCTGTTGTCGGCAGTTCGATGTCCACCGCCGAAAAGAAACGGCTCGTGAAAAAGTTGATTTCATCCAGTTCTTCGAGCGAGGAGTAAGCCCGCGAAAAATCCCGCTTGCGGAGTTTCTTCACACTCTCGTAACTGCAAAAGACCTTGCACCGTTTCTCGATCTTATAGGTGCAGATCATGCGGTGGATCGTATCGGTCGAGTTCAGAAAGATGCAGAGCGGATGCCCTTTGCCTTTTACCTGTCCCATAAGGGTACGCACCCAGCCGACGGTGTTGTTCGTGTGTATGAGCAACATTTTCGGTTTGTGGTCGTAGGTCGGGCGGAGTATCTTCATCGTAAAGCCCTGCTGCTCGAAACGGGGATCGGACGGGATGATCGGCGTCGCGGAAACCATCGCCTTTTGCTTGCATCGGAAAAAATCATCCATCGGGAGCGTGATAGAGCCGCGATAGCCTGCATCCTGTATCGTGCGTTCGCACTCGTCGAACAGCATGAACCATTCACCGTGCATATCCGTATGCGTCTGTATCATCGCCGAGCGGACTTTGGGGAAACTTTCGGGCGTGGTCATGATTTTCAGATAGCCGTCGTTGTAGTTCGTGTTCAGAAAGTCGATGATGTCCTCGGTCGTTACGCCCTCGAACACGCCGAGTATCTGTGGGTGCTTTTTCATCTTGCCCTCGATAACGGGAACATTCGGCTCGATGATGACGGAGTGTCGGGGCGCATTGATTTCGGCATAGGTCGCACCGCATCCCGTGACGGTCTTGTTGATGATCGAATTGGTAGGTATTTCGGGCATTACGGCGTCGAACCGCTGGCCTGCATCTATTGTGATATATTCAATCTTCATCTAATAATTTGATTTGTAGTTAAAAAAACTTGGGGAGCGAGCGGCGAAACCCGCTCCCCTCGTTCAGCAGTTTAGTTCAGCAGGTCGGTGATGTCCTCCATCGCCTCGGCAGGCATCACGACTTTGCCGTTGGGAAAGTGGTACTTTTTGGCGAGGTAGCCGATGCCCTCCTCGCTCTCGTTGTACTCCTCGGAGGTGATCGCGGTCAGTTTCTCCATCTCGGCGGCCACCTCTGCCAGCCACTCGGACTGACAGCAGATTTCACGGTCGGGTTCGAACTCCGTCACTTCGGGCAACTCCTTACCCATCAGGAACGCCAGCAGGTAGTTCCAGATTTGGGCGTTCAGCAGGAGTTTGCCATCCAGTTCGGTGTACCCCTTACGGATTCCAAACCACACGTAGCCGCATCCAGCCACGTCTACACGGGTGGTCACGATCAGGGTGGTAGCCCCTGCCGCAATCGCTTTCGCCAGCGTGCGGAACATTTTGGCGTTCCCTACGGGTTTGATTTTAATTACTCGGAGGTTCGTTTTCTCCTCCTGTTCTTCTGCGCGGTTCCCAGCTACCTGCTGCGATGCCGCTGTTACATTGATATTTTTCATATTATTAAAATTTGAGTTTGCATTGCCATTGATGTTTGCAAGCGTTTCCATAATCGTTATCTTTTTTATTAAGTTTTGTTACCGCCTCTTTCGGGCTGTCGGCTACTCCCTGTAATCTTGGTCGGCCGTACGCTCCGACCTCGTTCACGACTGCAAAAGTGGTCGATTTTTTTTGCTTCTCCGAGCCTTTCGAGGTAGAGGTTGCAGGCTATATTCAGACCTATTCTTTACCTCTGTCTTTTAATTGGTTACATTTTGCGTTTCATCGGTCGTTTTTTTAGTTCAACCTCCACTTTCGGGCTTTCGGTTTCTCCCTGCGGATTCATCGGCCGTACGCTCCGATTTCCTCCGCTTGCAGTATATAAAACACTTGAACACGCCCTTTCGCTAATCGGTTTGGGGTAGAGAATATCGGCTTGTTTTTGGCCTGTTCTTTACCTCTGTTCTTCACTCCGTTGCAAAGAGCCGTTTTCAGTTGTTTTTTAGTTTGGTACATTGTCTTGTCGTTATTGATTACGCTGGCAAATATCGACCATTTTTTCGCGTTCTCCGAACCTTTCGAGGTAAACAATGTCGGCTGTTTTCATGCCTATTATTTACCTGTTTGTCAGTTTTATGTCAGATTCTTTTACTCCGTTACGATAACGCGAAAATCGCTCTTGGGTTTCGGCGGAGCAGGTAAAGAAAAAGGGTGCATTTCTGCACCCATTCTCTACCTGAAATATTTCGGTTATTCAGAATAAATCCTTATGAACGATATTGTCCGTTACGATGTGTATTTTCCCGAACGCGACAGACGGGAATTTCGGTATCTTTTCCCCGCCGTATTTTTGTACGTTCTTCTTTATATAGCCGATGTCGGCGCGTATGTTTTTGGGGTTGAAAGAACCGTCATAGCCTTTATAGGAGGGATAGCACCCGACGAAGCGGGTGTAATTGTAGATCAACCTGCAAAGTTCGTTCGGCGTGTCGGGATTCTCGGACATTGCATTTTCTTCATGGAGCATCCGATAAATCCCGTATGCGACAATCGGATAGCGCGTATTCATCGGCTTGGCTCCTGCCGACGGTTTGCGTCGTTCCAATTCCTGCCGTGCTTCCTCGGCGGTCTGAATGTCGGGGAAATAATCGGCGAGTTCCTTTCGGATTAGACGGAACAGCCAGTTATTCGTATTGGGAATCGTCTGCGGCTCCTGCTTGCGGCTGTTGGTGCGCAGGGTTACGGGCATTTCCTGTTCTCCGACACGTTCGTACAGGTTCCGATGCCGTTGTTCGGTTTCTTCCATAAAAAGCATCAGTTTCGCCCACTCGCCCTTATAGATGTTCCAATCTTCCCAATATACGTGTTCATATAACTCCTCCTCGTTGAATTTGCGGTCGGTGATGATGTAAGCCATGAACAAGAGGGCTTCCCGCAGTCGGTCGGTCAACAGGGGCGTTTCTCCGAACTGTTCCATATAAGCGTCATAATCGAAACGGTTGGTCGGCAACCGTATTTCGTGTTCCTCTTGGATTGCTTTGGCGGCGGAGATGCCCGTACTCGATTCTATTTCATTGGTAAAGTATCCCAGCGTAATGCCGAAATAGTTTTCCAACAACGGGGCGATTTCCCGTAAGGAGCGGGTATCGGTAGCCAAACAGCCTTTCGAGCCTGTAAGTTCGTTCATAAGCGGTGATTGTTTCAACGAATTTACAAAATTCCGCTTTCTGTCGCAACCGACGACCGCAGAAAAAAGAAAAGGGACTATCCGATGCAATCGGATAATCCCTTAAAAGGTAGTGACAAACTTGGTTTCGGGGGCTATAAGATAGACCTTTTTTCAAACCTTGTCACCACCTCACAATAAGTTTTGCATGGCCGCATCTATCTGCGAGTTCTCGAATGAATCGAGGTAGATTTGCGTAATCTTTTCCGAACTATGACCCAGCGATTCGCTGATGATGGATGTTGAAACTCCCGACCTTTTCAGCACGGTTGCAAACGAGTGTCGTGCAACGTATGTCGTGAGCGTGATAGGCAGGTGCAGATGCTCGCCGATTAGCTTCAGATAGCGATTTATCCGCTTGTTCGTCCGTTGCACCCGTCCGTACTGCTGTTGCGCCGTAACGTGAACAGAACGCCTTAAAACAGGGAAAATGTAATCCTGCGGATGTGCGTTCGGTTGGCGGTACTTGTCGATAATAGCAAGGGCAGCAGGTTGGAGTTGGAACGACAGGAGTTTACCCGTTTTCTGACGGTTGAAAACCAGCCGCCCGTCCACGATGTCGGCATAGCGGATGTGCAGAATATCGGTCAGATTGATGCCGCATGACAGGTAGCTGAACAGGAACAAGTCTTTGGCAAGTTGCAGGAACGGTTTGGGGTACTTGGTCAGCGTCCGCACCTCGCAATCCATAATCCGCCGAATATCTTCCTTTGTCAGCGACCGTTTGGCCGTGGCTTCCTTGAATCGGCTCACTTTGAACGTGTCGAAAGGGTAGTCCGTTTTCTTGATTAGGCCGTCGGTGATTGCGCTGTTGTAAAGCACCCGCAACGAACGGAAACGGATGCCGATGGAGTTGTCGGAATAATGCCGTTCCACCCGCAGCCATTGTTCGTACCGTTTCAGCCATTCGGCGTCGATGTCTATAAAATAAAAGTCCAGCGAACGGCAGAATTTCGTCAGCGAGGTGCGGAGTTCCTGAAAGGTCTTGGCGTTGCCTACACGTTTCTCGACCAGCAGACGGTCGATGTAGTCGTTCAGATAATCACCGACGGTTTGGCGCACGACCTTGCGGGATGCCTTTTCGACAAGCGTGTTCAGCGTGTATTCCTTGTCGCTGGTCTTAAAATCCAAAATCTGCTCCTGCAACTCTTTCGTCTTGGTTTCGATAAGGGTGTTTATGCGCTCCTTGTCGGGGCAATTCCGCTTGGGGCGGCTTTTGTCAAAGTTCCAAAATTTGGCGTCGAGAGAAATGTGCAGGCTGATGTACTTGATTCGGCGGTTTTTCGTGAGCCGTAACATAAGGGGGTGAGTGCCGTCAGATAGGGTTTTAGAGGTGTACAGGACGGTTGTGAGGGTGGTGTTCATAACCAATTTCGGTTTAAACATTGGTTTAAACAAATCCCCGATTTCGCTGTAAAAACCGCTCGAAACAAGACACGAAAAAACCACCTACATTGCTGTAAGTGGTTGATTTTGAGAGTGACACCGACAGGACTCAAACCTGTAACCTTCTGATCCGTAGTCAGATGCTCTATTCAATTAAGCTACGGTGCCGAATTGCAGGTGCAAATATAGGGTGAAAATCCTAAACACGCAAATTATTCCGCAAATTTTTTAATAAAAAGATGTCTCATTTTGTGCCGGAAGTATACACCATCCGGATTATCAGGGGGTTGTTGCCGCGGCTATTCCAGCATTTCGGCGAGTTTCTTCGAAAGCTCCCCGCCGCGCAGGTTCTTCGCTATGATGATGCCGTCGGGCGAGATCAGGAAGTTCGCGGGGATCGACGTGATCCCATAGGCTGCGGCGGCCGTGCTCCGTTTGTCTGCGTCGATGCCCAGGACATTGATCCACGGCATGTCGTTGGCCGACGTGAACGACCGCCATTTTGCCTCGTCGTTGTCGAGCGAGACGGCGTAAATTTCAAACCCCTTGGCTTTGTATGCGGCGTATGCCTCGCGCAGGTGGGGGATCTCGTGGCAGCAGGGGGCGCACCACGTCGCCCAGAAGTCGAGCAAAACCCAGCGTCCCGGTTCCACCAGCGACGAGAGCGATATGGGTTCGCCTTGCGTGTCGGTCAGCGTGAGGTTCGTAAAGCGGTGGCCGATCTGCGCGTTTTCGAATCCCGCCAGTTCCTTTTGCAGTTCCTGCATGATCGTATGCGCCTGCATTCCGGGTGAAAACGCAGTCATACAGGGCCTTATCTGCGCCCGTCGGGTGTCGTCCTGCAGCATATTCGGGAATTCATAGGCTGAGAAGAGCCATAGGCCGAAGATATTGTCGAGGTTGGCATTCATCATCGCGCGGGGAATCTCCTCAAAGCGTGCGAAGATGGCTTCGACTTCCTCGTGCGGAGTGGCCGGCGTCATTTTGATGTATTCGTTGCGGAGCGCCTCCAGTTTCCTGTTTAGCAGCAGCAGGCTGTCATTCAAAGGTGTGCCCGTCGCTTCATACACGCCCTCTTCGCGGGGTTCCAGCCGGATGTCGCCCGCTTCCAGAAAGATAAGCGTAGGCGTCAGGAGCCGGTCGCGGTCGCTCAGGGTGGCGATGTCGGTGCCGGCGACCTTGCCCTTGAGTCTGAACGTCGTGTCGGCAGTCATTACGCCGGAGCTGATTATGGATTTGTTGCTGGCGAAGAGGAAAACCGAATCGCCCGGTGCGAGGCCGTAATGGCCCGAGACGGTGTAGTTCGAACCCCCGCAATTGCATAACAGGAATGCGGCGGACAGGAGGACGGTGATTATTTTCATGGTCAGTAATTCGGGGGCTATTTTATCTCCCGGTCGGGATGGTCTTTCAGGAATTTCTCCCAACTCTGGGAGCCGCGTTTCGAAGCTGCTTTTTTGCCGCCGCCCAGCCCTTTTACGCGCTCGTCGCCCAGAGCCGTGTTGAGCGGGCTGGCCGTTGTGAAGTGGTGGCACAAGGCGACGGCCATGCCGTCCGTGGCATCGAGCCGTCTGGGGGGCTGATCTATCGAGAGGATACGGCAGACGATGGCGGCGACCTGTTCCTTGGCGGCGGAACCGCGCCCCGTGATGCTTTGCTTGATGCGCATCGGGGCGTATTCCGAAACGGCGAGGCCGCGGCTCAGCGCAGCTGCCATAGCTACGCCCTGCGCCCGCCCGAGTTTGAGCATCGACTGCACGTTTTCGCCGAAGAAGGGCGATTCCAGCGCCACTTCGCGCGGGGCGTACTGGTCAATCAGCGCCCCGACCCGCTCGAAGATATAACGTAGCTTGGCATAGGGATCTGTCAGTTTGTGCAGGTCGATGTCTCCCAGTACGACGGAACGGACGTTGCGCCCCTCGATCTCCAGCACCCCGTATCCCATGTAATTGGTGCCGGGGTCGATGCCCATGATGCGGTATGTCTCCTGATGTTGCATTTTTTTAAGCAGGTTGTTATCCTTTTGTTATTCGGAATAAAGACAGGCGCTTCTTCCGATATTTCAATATGTGGGATGCCTCGCCGCAGCGGATGAAGATCCGGTAGTCGGAAGCATCCCGAATATGCATGCTGGAATATATTTCCGGCGTTGCATGGTGTTCGGGCCGATGGATGTCCGTAAGGCCGTGCTCGTGTTTTCGGGCAGGGGCGTTTCGGCTTTTTGCAAAGAACCGTTCCGGCGGCCCTGAGCGGAGGCGGACGGGTATCCCGTGCAGGACGGATTACTCGGCGAGCAATTCGGCGACTTTGCTGCAAAGGTCTTCGCCGCGCAGGTTCTTGGCGACGATCCGGCCCTGGGCGTCGATCAGGAAATTCGACGGGATGCTTTGCACGGCATAGTCTTTCGCCGCGAGGTTGTCAAAGCCGTTGAGGTCGCTGACCTGCACCCAGCCCATGCCGTGCTCGCGGATGGCGCCGAGCCATTTGTCGTTGTCGTTGTCCAGCGATACGCCGTATATTTCTAAGCCCTGGCCGTGGAACTTGTCGTAAGCCTGCTTCAGATGGGGAACCTCCTCCATGCAGGGGCCGCACCACGATGCCCAGAAGTCCACGAGCGTGTATTTGTTGGCCGGGTTGTCGATCACCGAGGTCAGGGTAACGATCTGCCCGTCGGCATCGCCCTGCATGATGTTCATGTAGGGCTGGCCGATGTCGGTCTTGAGGCGTTGCGCCGCAACCGTCCTGAGCGCGGCTAACTCCCGGGACTTTTGCATCCCGGGCGAAAATTCGGCGATCCGGTCGAGCAGCTCCTGGCCCGAAAGCGTGGGGGCCATCCCTTCCAGGGCCATGATTCCGAACGCATTGTCGCGGTTGGCTTCCGCCGTTTTGCGGGGGAGTCCGCCCAGTTCGTCTTCGATCTCCCGGCGACGTCCTTCGGAGGTGCCCTCCCGGTGGTATTCATCCATCAGCGTCATGGCCGACGCCCGGAAAGCGGAGCTCGCATCGTTTGCCGGAGTGCCCGTCACACGCGTTGACCCGGCCGGGGCGTCGGGGTTGTCCTCGATCGAGACTGTCCCCGGTTCGGGGAAAAACATCGTCCCGAACCGCTGTGCATCCCCTTCGCGGGAATCGGTGACGGTGCGCCGGGCGGTGATGTCCGCCGGGCCTTCGAAGCGGAACTTGCCGCCTTCGACGACGGCCGAGTCGATCAGGCTGTCGCCCTCGAACATGTAGACAGTGCCTTCGAGCCCGGCGATGTGCCCTTCAACGACGTATTTGGATCCGGTGCCGCAACCGCATAACAGGACTGCGGCCGATGCGAAAAGGAGTGTTTTTTTCATAGGACGGGGTAGTTTTATCGAAAAGCCCCTCCGGGGCATTTGCGGCTCGGAGGGGCTTTTTATTCGCGGCGGGCTACTTTCCGAGGAGCTCCTCCACTTTCTTGTAGAGGTCTTCGCCGCGCAGGTTCTTGGCGACGATCACGCCCTGGGCGTCGATCAGGAAATTCGACGGGATGCCCTGTACCGCATAGTCTTTGGCAGCTCGGTTGTCAAACTGTTGCAGCTCGCTGACATGAATCCAGTCCATGCCGTTGTCCTTGAGCCACTTGTCGCGGTCGCGGTCGAACGAGACACCGTAGATTTCGAAGCCTTTTTTGTGGAACTTGTCGTAGGTCTCCTTCAGGTGGGGAACCTCACCCATGCAGGGGCCGCACCACGAAGCCCAGAAGTCCACGAGCGTGTACTTGTTGGCCGGGTTGTCGATCACCGACTTGAGCGATACGGGCTGCCCCTCGGCATTGTTCTGCACAATGTCGATGTAGGGCTGGCCGACGTCGGTCTTGAGCTTCTGTTCGGCCGAGGTTTTCAGCTCGGTCAGTTCCTTGGTCTGCTGCATCTCGGGCGAGAACTTGGCGATTTCGTCCAGGGTTTCCTGTCCCGAAAGTTCGTAGGCCCGGTTGGGCATCAGTACCACGCCGAAGAAATTGTCGCGGTTGTTGTCGATTGTCGTAAGAGTCAGTTGCTCGAACTCCTTTTCGATGGCCTCGCGGCGTTCGTCGGTCGTAGCCTGGTCGCGGTATTCCTTGATCAGGGTGCGGCTGGCTACCGAATAGGCGTCGCTGGCGTCGTTGGCCGGCGTTCCGGTGGTATGGCGGACTTGTGCGTCCTCGGCGTCGCTCTTGATCGAAATATTGCCCGGTTCGAGGATGAACTGCATGGCGAATGCCTGCGGCTGTCCCTCGCGCGAGTCGAGCAGGTAATGTACGGCCGGCGCCCCGGCGTTGCCCCGGAACTGGAACTTGCCGGCCTTGACGGCTGCCGAGTCGATCAGGCTGTCGCCCTGGTACAGGTAGACCGTTCCCTCGAGCCCGGCGATGTCGCCGTCGATGATGTATTTGGGCTGGTTGCTGCAACTGCACAGCACGGCTGCGGCTGTTGCGAATAGAAATAATTTTTTCATAATGCGAAGGTATTGGTTATTTTTTTGATGCTGCGAGTTGCTTCTCCAGCTCGTTTACGCGTTTTTCGAGTTCGGGCAGCCGTTTGAAGACCGTCGCCGAACGGTGGTACTGCATGCCGGGCAGCGCCGGGTAGCCGAAACGGATCTCACCGTCGGGCACGTCCTTGTCCAGGCCGCTCTTCGAGCCGATCTTCACGTTGTTGCCGATGTTGACATGGTCGGCAATACCCACCTGCCCCGCGAGGAAGCAGTTGCTGCCCACCTTCGAGGTGCCTGCGATGCCGGTCTGTGCCGACGAGACGGTGTTCTCGCCGACCTGCACGTTGTGGCCGATCTGGATCAGGTTGTCCAGTTTCACGCCCCGCCGGATGACCGTCGAATCGGTTTTGGCGCGGTCGATGCAGGTATTGGCGCCGATCTCCACGTCGTCTTCGATCACGACGTTGCCCAACTGGGGGATCTTGTCGAACCCGCCTGCGGCATTGGGCATGAATCCGAATCCGTCGGCGCCGATCACGGCGCCCGCGTGCAGGATGCAGTTGCGGCCGATAAGGCAGCCTTCGTAGACCTTGACCCCCGGATAGAGGATGGTGCCTTCTCCCACACTTACGCCCGTTCCGAGGTATACCTGCGGATAGATCTGGCATCCGTTGCCGATCTTTACGTCGGCCTCGATTACCGCGAAGTCGCCTATGTAGCACCCTTCGCCCACCTGGGCTTCGGCGCAGACCGAGGCCAGCGGGCTTATGCCGCTGCGGCGGGGTTTTGCGGCATTGTACATTTCGAGGAGTTTCAGGACGCAGGCGCCTGCGTCGTCGACCTTGATGAGCGTCGCCGAAAGCGGCTGCGCGGGTTCGAACGTGCGGTTGACCAGCACGACCGACGCTCCGGTAGTGTAAATATAGGCTTCGTATTTGGGATTGGTAAGATAGCTGAGCGAGCCGGCCTTGCCTTCCTCGATCGAAGATACGGTGTGTACTTTCGCCTCTTTGTTGCCGACGATTTCACCGCCCAGGAATCCGGCGATCATTTCGGCTGTGAATTCCATCATAAAATAATTATAGGTATTTGTTAATATCTACTCCCACGGGCATGAACTCTTCCACCGAACGGCCGAACGAAAGCACTTCGCGTACCGTCGACGACGAAATGTCGGCCACGGGCGCCGGGGTGAACAGCATCACGGTCGTGATGTCGGGGTAGATCCGGTGGTTGGTGGCCTCCATCGTGCGTTCGTATTCGAAGTCGGTTGTGTTCCGCACGCCGCGGATAATGGCGCAGGCTCCCATCTCCTCGGCGAATTCGCCCGTGAGCCCCGTGTAAATCCGGGCTTCGACACGCGTATTCCCGGCATAGAGGTCGTCGATCAGCCGTTTGCGGTTGGCGACGGTCAGCAAACCCTGTTTCGAGGTGTTGTTGCCGATGCCGATGACTACGCGGTCGAAGAGGTTGAGGGCCTCGTCGACCAATGCCGCATGGCCGCGGGTGAACGGGTCGAACGACCCGGGGAAAATAGCAGACCTTTCCATATCGGACAAAGGTAATAATATTTGGGAATACCGGATTAAAAAATGCGAATTAATTTACCGTTCGAACTTTACATAGTCCGAATAAATGATCCGCGTATGCGGATTCGACGATACGATCTCCTGGCGCAGGGCCTTCGTGCCCCAGCGGATGAAGAGGAAGCGCCGCGGGACGCGGTGCACGACCTGCCGCAGGGTGTCGGTGCTCTGCACGCGGCAGGCGACCGAGTCGGTGCGGATACGCCCTTCGACCGTAACCCAGGCGTCGCGCCAGCGGAACAGTTTCAGGGTGTCGCGGATTCGGAGCGTGTCCCGGCGGAGCAGGACGACGGTGTCGCGGACGGGCGTGCGCAGGTCGACGCTCGTGGCGGTGACTGTTTTGGCGACGGCTTCCAGCCTCCGGAGCCTGATGCCGAGGCGGCGGATGGTGTCGGCATCCCCGGCGCGGAGGCGTTCGAATTCGGCGCAGCGCAGACGCAATGCCTGCACCGAGGCTGCCTCCTGTCCCAGCCGGGTGCGGTAGTGTTCGATGCCCGAGGCCAGGGCATTCTGGTTCTGTGTGAGGCGGCGGGTTTCGTGGCGGTAACGGGTATAGCCGTATGCCAGCAGCGCCGTTATGAGGACGGCGTAAAGGAAAAGGTATTTTTTCATGGTTTCCGGGTTTTGCGGCGAAGATAGCGCGTGCCCTCCCGGGTGGGTTTCTACATATTCGGAAACAGCCCGCGGAGCGCCCCGGCGATGCGTTCGGCGAAGATGGCCATGTAGGGCTGCCCGTCGCAGCGGGAAAGGGCGGTGACGCCCCGGTGGTCGATGAAGAAAAGTTCGTCCATGCGCGGCAGGTCGTCGCGCCCGACGGGCGAAGCGGCCAGTTCCAGCCCGGCGGCGCGGATGCTCCTGACTGCAAGGCTGCGCCCGATGCTCGCTTCGCCCGGCGGGGCGTAGACCCGCCTGCCCCGGTCGGCCGCCATGAGAGTCCCGTTGCGGTCGCAGCGTACGGCGACGCTCGCACCCTGCAACCCGGCATATTGCCGTGCCAGCTCTACGGCAGCCTCGCGTGCCGAGGTGGGGGCGTCGAACAGCGGCGGTTCGTATTGCAGCGTCACGGCTTCGGGCATCAGGCTGCGCAGGTCGTAGCCGCGGTAGAGCGAAACGCCTTCGAATTCCAGCCGCAGGGAGCCCGATGCCGGCAGGACGAGCCGCACGAATTTCGAACGGTCGCTGCCGGGGGCTTCCCGTCCGACCACCGCCGCGACGGCCGTCCCGACCTCCCGGGCGTCCTGTGGCCCCGGGCACCCGAAGAGCGTGCGCGACCAGCGGTCGAGTACGGCCAGGTGTTCCCGCAGGCAGAGGCACTCTCCGTCGAGGACATGTACGGTCTGGTATAGGTAGACTTCCCGCATCAGAGCATGAAGATTTTGAGCAGCAGTTCGCGCAGCAGTTCGCCGTCCGATGCACCTCCGGCGTTCATGCCCTTGCTCTTGGCGTCGTATTCGCGCAGCAGGCCGAGGATGTTGAATACCTTGCGGTTGTCCCAGTTGGCGGCGTTCTGCTTGATCTCGCCGATGACATAGACGTTGCTCTTCTTGAGGATGCGCATCAGCTCCGTGTCGGGCGGGAATGCGGTTCCCTTGTGCCGCGAGAGCCAGCGGAGGTAGTTCACGACGAAGAGCTCCTTGAACTGCCCGAAAAGCGCCAGTACGGTGACCAGCAGCGGGTTGTCCTTGGGGTTGCGGGCGAAATGCTCGGCGATCATCAGCGCCCGCGCCATGTCCCGGGTCGCCACGGCCTTGCACAGCTCGAAGTTGTTGTAGTCCTTCGAGATGCCGATGTTGGCCTCGATGTCGGCGTCGGTGATGCGCTTCGTGCCTTCGGGCAGCGAGACGACCAGTTTGCCCAGCTCGTTCGAGATTTTCGAAATGTCGGTGCCCAGGTGGTCGGTCAGCATCGACAGCGCCTTCGTGTCGATGGCCAACCCTTTCCCGGCGATGAATCGCTGGAGCCACGAGGCGATCTCGTAGTCGCGCGGACGCACCGACTCGAGCACCGCGCCGTTGGCGGCGCAACCCTTGTAGAAGGCCGAACGCCTGTCGGCGTTTTTCTCCTTGTGGCAGATTACGAGGATCGTCGTCGGCGACGGCTTCTGGGTGTAGAGCGAGAGCTTGTCCAGCCCGCGCAACTGCTGTGCCTCCTTGAGGATGACGACCTGGTAGGATCCCATCATCGGCATCTGGCGGCAGAGGTTGATGATCTGCCCCGCCTCGGAGTCCTTGCCGTAGACGGTGAGCTGGTTGAAAGCCCGTTCGGCTTCGCCCAGCACGGTCGTGGCTATCTGCTCGGCGATGGCGTCGATGAAGTAGCTCTCTTCGCCCATGAGCAGGTAGATGGGGACGAACCGCCGTGCGGCGATCTGGCCGGCGAGTTGTTCGTATGCGGCGACGGAATCCTTGAATTTCAGTACGCTTTTAGCCATGTCAGACGATTTCTTTGGTGATACGCAGCACGTTCTCCGTGTCGGGCGTCAGGCGGTAGCGGTCGTCGATGCGGCGGCCGACGAGCCATACGATCTCGCCGCCCGACAGCAGTACGAACTGCCGCTGTTTTTCGGCCATCGAGACCTTGGCGTCGATCAAAAAATCGCTCACTTTCTTGCGCCCCGTCATGCCGAACGGCACGAAGGAGTCGCCTTCGCGCCAGCGGCGCAGCGTGAGCGGGAATTGCAAGCGGTCGGCATCGACCTGGGCGATATGCTCCGGTACGCCGAAATTCTTGATCGTGTCGATGTCCGTATACTCGAAGTAGAGCACCGAATTGCCGCAGTAGCTCCGCTGTGCACCCCTTTCCACCTGCGTCATGCAGGCGTCGTCGGGGGTGATCGGCGCCACGACGATGGTGCCGCGGTCGACGTAGGCCACCCGTTCGCGCGAATAAAAGCGTCGCCCCGTCATGTCGTGCCGGAGCGAATGGCAGAGCGAGTCGACGACGTCGCCCTTGAACCCGTAGGCCGAACTCAGCAACTCGTAAATCACGAACTCCTGCGGGAATGCCGGGTCGATGCGGTCGAGGTGGATCGTGTCGAACCCGTCCGCCGAAGTCACCGCCTCGCCGCGGATACGTTCGATGCCGTGGTTGATGAATAGCTGGGCATCGGTCAGGCGTGCCAGGTTGCGGCTCATGAGGCTCGTGAACTTGGGGTTGATCTCCCGGATGCGGGGGATCAGTCCGAGCCGGATCTTGTTGCGCAGGTATTTGGTCGAGCGGTTCGACGAATCCTCGCGGAACGGGATGCGGTTGGCTACGGCATATTCGAGGATCTCCTTGCGCGAAGCGAACATCAGCGGACGGATGATCCTGCCCACCTGCGTCGAGATGCCCGTCAGCCCGCGCAGCCCCGTGCCGCGCAGCAGGTTGATGAAGAACGTCTCGATCGAGTCGTCGGCATGGTGGGCGATCGCCACGGCCGTGTAGCCCTGCCCGCGGCTCAGGGTGTCGAACCACGCATAGCGCAGGCGTCGTGCCGCCATTTCCATCGACTCGCCCGTGCGCTCCATTTCGGCCGTGGTTTCGAACCGCTTGTTGTAAAACTCCACGCCGTACTTCTTCGCTTCCTCTTCCACCAGCACCTCGTCCTCTTCGCTCTCGGCGCCCCGCAGCTGGAAATTGCAGTGCGCCACGCCCACCGAATAGCCGCTGCGGGTGAAAAGCGACAGCATGACCATCGAATCCACGCCCCCCGAAACGGTCAGCAGGATGCGGTCGTCGTGCGTCGCCAGGTCATTCTCGGCGACATACCTCTGGAAAGCCTCTAAAAGTGCCATATTACAATATGTTGACTTCGGTGTCTATCTCTATGCCGAACTTTTCGTGTACGCGGGCCTGTACCATGCGGGCGAAATCGAGTATCTCGCCGCCCGTGGCGCCTCCCAGGTTCACCAATACCAGTGCCTGCCGTTCATGGATGCCTACCCGTCCGCTTCGGCAGCCTTTCAGCCCCGCCTTGTCGATGAGCCACCCGGCGGCGAGTTTGGCCTTGCCCGAAAGGGCGGCGGGGTAGAGCGGCATGTCGGGCCAGCGGGCCCGCAGTTGCTGCGCCACGGATTCATCGACGACCGGGTTTTTGAAGAAGCTCCCTGCATTGCCCGTCACCTTCGGGTCGGGTAGTTTGGCGCGGCGGATGGCGCAGATTGCCTCGCGGATGTTGCGCAGCGTCGTGCCGCCGCGGGATTCGACTTCGCGCTCCACGTCGCCGTACCCCAGCCGGGGTTGCGGCGTACGCGAAAGGCGGATGTCCACCGCCGTGATGACGACACGTCCCCGCAGGTCGTGCTTGAAGATGCTTTCGCGGTAACCGAAACAGCAGTGCGCGGCGTCGAGCGTCATGCATTTGCAGTTTTCCACGCAGAACATGTGTACCCGCTCGATCGCGTCCTTCGCCTCGCAGCCGTAGGCGCCGATGTTCTGCACGGGCGCCGCCCCGGCCTTGCCCGGGATTAGCGAGAGGTTTTCGAGCCCCCACAATCCGCGCTGTACGGCCCACTCCACCAGGTCGTCCCATTCGACCCCGGCGTCGGCGCGCACGTGTACCGTGCCCCCCTCTTCGCCGAGCAGGGCGATCCGCTGCGAGACGGGGGTCAGCAGCAGCCCGTCGTAGTCCTGTGTGAAAAGTATGTTGTTGCCGCCGCTCAGGACGCTCCAGCGGTCGGGGATTCCGCCGCCGAAAATCGCGTGCAGATCCTCCTCGGTCTCGAATTCGACGAGCCGGGCGGCGTGCTGCTCGACGCCGAAACTGTTGCGTCCGCGCAGGCTGGTTTGGTGAAATTCTCGGATCATGATGTGCAAAGTTAGAAATTATTTCGTTATCTTTGAAGATAATTCCGATCCGACGAAAAACTAAAGACGATAGAACCATGTTTACCGAAAAAGATTTACAGCAGATCGAAAAACACGGGCTGACTCCCGACGCGGTCGAGCGCCAGCTGGAGAATTTCCGCCGCGGGTTCCCCTTCCTGAAGGTTGTGCGCGCCGCATCGCCCGGCGACGGGGTGATGGTCGTGGGCGACGCGGAGGCTGCCGCCGCCGTGGCGCGTTATGAACGGGAGGCCGACCGCCTGGGCATCGTGAAATTCGTGCCAGCCTCGGGTGCCGCGACCCGTATGTTCAAGGAGTTGTTCGAGTTCGTCAACGAGGGTAAGCGCGGCAAGGGCATCGACACGTTGCTGGACAATATCGGGCGCTTCGCCTTCTGGCCGGAACTCAAGGCCGTGCTGCCGCCCGATGCCGACGACAAGGCAACCGTGCGTGCCATCGTAAAGGACGGGCTCGGCTACGGGCAGAAGCCCAAGGGGCTGGTGACCTTCCATGCCTATCCCGAAGGGGCGCGCAAGGCGGTCGAGGAGCACCTGGTGGAGGGCGCGGTCTATGCCGCGGCCAGAGGCGTGGCCCGGATCCATTTCACCGTGTCGCCCGAGCACATCGCGGGCTTCGAAACCCTCCTGGCGGAAAAGGTACCCGTGTACGAACAGCGTTTCGGCATCCGTTACGACATCTCGTTCTCGGTGCAGAAACCTTCGACCGATACGATTGCCGTCAATCCCGACAACACCCCTTTCCGGCAGGACGACGGCACGCTGCTGTTCCGTCCGGCGGGGCACGGCGCGTTAGTCGAGAACCTGAACGAAATCGACGCCGACCTGGTGTTCATCAAGAACATCGACAACGTGACGACCGATGCGCAGCGCGGCGATACGATCCGCTATAAAAAGGTATTGGCCGGCATCCTGCTGGATTTGCAGGATCGGGCTTTCGAGTACCTCAAAGCGCTCGAGGTGGGCGGTGCCGAGCTGGAGCCGATCGTGGAGTTCATCGAACAGCGTTTGTGCGTCAAACTGCCCGCCGACTACGATTCTGCCCTGTTGCGCGCCGTGCTCGACCGTCCGACCCGTGTCTGCGGCATGGTTCGCAATGAAGGCGAGCCGGGAGGCGGCCCGTTCTGGGCTTCGAACGCCGATGGCACGCAGTCGCTCCAGATCGCCGAGTCGAGCCAGATCGCACCCGCCGACCAGCCGCTGATGAAGGCCGCGACGCATTTCAATCCCGTAGACCTCGTGTGCGGCGTCCGGGATTCCAAGGGGCGCAAGTTCGACCTGCGGCGTTATACCGACCCTGCGACAGGCTTTATCTCGTCCAAGTCGAGCGGTGGCCGCGAATTGCGTGCGCAGGAGTTGCCCGGTTTGTGGAACGGCACGATGTCGCGGTGGAACACCATCTTCGTGGATGTGCCCATCACGACCTTCTCGCCCGTGAAAGTCGTGCAGGATTTGCTGCGTCCCCAGCACCAGTGACCCCTGTGCGAACCCGATAAGGCGGATGCCGCGTGAGCGGCGTCCGTTTTTTGTGGGGCTGCCGCCTTCCCGCGGGGCCGTCCGTTTTTTTACGGCGCCGGTGGGTTTTTACCGGACAGCCTGCGGCGGGCGGCGGGTTTCCCGGCCGTAAGACACTTCATTTCGCTTCGAAACTTCTTCTTTTTGTTCTTGAATTTTGTCAAAAAAGGACAAATTATTGCAGTGTGCCTCAGTTTTCTGATAATCTTTTATATATTTGTGTGCATATTTTGAAAAACGATAATCAAAACTAAATAACACTATGGAAAACAAACTTCAGGAGCTGACCAAAAAGCTCTACGACGAGGGGCTGGAGAAAGGCCGTGCCGAAGCCGACCGTCTGGTCGGGGAGGCTAAGAACGAGGCGGCGAAGATCGTCGCCGAAGCCCGCGCCCAGGCCGAGGAGATCGTCAAGAAGGCCCGTGACAAGGCCGAAGATGTCGAGAAGAACACGATGACCGAGATCGCACTCGCGGGCAAGCAGGCCGCTGCGAAGATCAAGTCGGAGATCGCTTCGATGATCGTGGCCAAGGCCACTGCGGCCGGGGTGAAGGAGGCTGCGCTCGATCCCGCATTCATCAAGGAGATGCTGCTGGCCGTGGCCGGGAACTGGAACGGTGCCGATGCGGGCAAGGTGGAACTGAAAGCCCTGCTGCCCGAGGCCGAGCGCACCAAGCTCGACGCGGCATTCGGCAAGAGCGCCCGGGAACTGCTCGCCGCCGGTATCGAAGTGGGCTATTCGAAGGAGGTGAAGAGCGGGTTCAAGGTAGGTGCCAAGGACGGCGGTTACTACATCTCGTTCTCCGATGCCGATTTCGACGCCTTGCTGGGCGAATACCTGCGCGAGAAAGTATCGGACATGCTTTTTAAGGCGTGACGCTATGTTCACGACGAATTATTATTGTCTGGTAGCCGGGCTGAAGGAGTATTCGCTCGATGCCGACACCAAGGGTTTCGATGCCAAGGCCATCGTCGGGGAGATCCTCGAAGGGGTGGACGGGGCCGATGCCGACGCGGTGCGGCTGTTGTACGGCTATTACGACTGTGAGAATATCGCTTCGCTGCGTGCGGGGCGCTCGGCGCACAATCCGCTGGGTAACTTCACACGCGAGGAGCTGGAAGAGGAGGTGAAGACTCCCCGGCGCCTGCCGGCGCCCGTAGCCCGCGTATTGCGCGCCTTTGCCGACCCCGAAGGCGAGGATGCCGAGGAGGTCGATACGGCCGGGCGCTTCGAGAGTGCGCTCTTCGGAGCCTACTACGAGGCTTGCAGCCGTTCCCGGAGCCGTTTCCTGCGCGCATGGTCGGAGTTCGACCGCAACCTGCGCAATGTGACGGCCGCCGTGACGGCCCGTGCGGTGGGGCGGCCCGTCGAGGAGGTGACCGTCGGCGGGGGCGACGTGGTCGAACAGTTGGAGCGTAGCTCGGCTGCCGATTTCGGGCTGCGGGGCGAGTTGCCCTACATCGACGCCGTGATCGCTGCCGTGAACGACGAGGCCAACCTCGTGGAGAAGGAGCACAAGATCGACCTGATCCGCTGGAACGAAGCCGTGGAACTGGCGACGTTCGACTATTTCGACATTAATTCCATCCTGTCGTACCTGTCGCGTGTCAACATCGTGGCGCGCTGGACGCAGCTCGATGCGGTGCGCGGACGCGAGATGTTCGAGCGTTTGATGGCCGAGCTGGATGGCAAAGGGCTGATAGAAAATAAACAATAGGATAATTCATGAAAACTACAGGACGTGTAAATGGTATCATCTCCAATATCGTAATCGTCAAGGCCGACGGAGCCGTGGGCCAGAACGAGATATGCTACGTGTATACGGGGGATACCAAAATGATGGCCGAGGTCATCAAGGTCGTAGGCGACAGCGCCTATGTCCAGGTTTTTGACAGCACCCGGGGGCTGAAGATCGGCGACAGGGTCGAGTTCGAGGGGCATATGCTCGAAGTGACGCTCGCTCCGGGCCTCTTGTCGCGCAACTACGACGGTCTGCAGAACGACCTCGAAAAGATGGACGGCCTGTACATCGCGCGCGGTTCGATCACCGACCCGGTCGATTTCTCGGCCGAATGGGAGTTCGCCCCGCTGGCGAAGGCGGGCGACAAGGTTTCGGCCGCATCGTGGCTGGGCGAGGTCAAGGAGCAGTGGGTGAGCCACAAGATCATGGTGCCTTTCACGATGACCGGCAATTATACGGTCAAGAGCATCGTTGCGGCCGGGAAATACAAAGTTACGGACACGGTTGCCGTGGTGACCGACGACGAAGGCCGGGAGCACGGGATCACGATGGTGCAGAAATGGCCGGTCAAGCAGGCCGTGCGCTGCTACGTCGAGAAGCCGCGCCCCTCGCGTGTGATGGTGACGGGCGTCCGTGCCATCGACACCTTCAATCCGATGGCCGAGGGTGGTACGGGTTTTATCCCCGGGCCTTTCGGCGCCGGCAAGACGGTGCTCCAGCACGCTATTTCGAAGCAGGCCGATGCCGATATCATCATCATGGTGGCGTGCGGCGAGCGTGCCAACGAGGTGGTGGAGATTTTCAAGGAGTTCCCCGAGTTGATCGACCCCCGGACGGGGCACAACCTGATGGAGCGTACGATCATCGTCTGCAATACGTCGAACATGCCCGTTGCGGCGCGTGAGGCGTCGGTGTATACGGGTATGGCGATCGGCGAATACTACCGTGCCATGGGGCTCAAGGTGCTCGTGATGGCCGACTCGACGTCGCGCTGGGCGCAGGCGCTGCGCGAGATGTCGAACCGTCTGGAGGAGCTTCCCGGACAGGACGCCTTCCCGATGGATCTTTCGGCGATCATCTCGAACTTCTACTCGCGTGCGGGCCTTGTGAAACTCACCAACGGCCAGACCGGTTCGGTGACCTTCCTTGGGACGGTGTCGCCCGCGGGCGGTAACCTCAAGGAGCCGGTGACCGAATCCACCAAGAAGGCGGCGCGTTGTTTCTACGCCCTCTCGCAGGGGCGCGCCGACTCGAAGCGCTACCCGGCCATCGACCCGCTGGAATCCTACTCGAAATATCTCGAGTACCCCGAGATCCGCGAATACCTCGACGATCATATCGAGAAGGACTGGGTAGACCTCGTGTATGCCGGCAAGACCATCGTGCAGCGCGGCAAGGAGGCCAACGACCAGATCAACATCCTGGGTGACGACGGCGTGCCGGTGGAGTACCACGAACGTTTCTGGAAGTCGGAGCTGATCGACTTCGTGATCCTCCAGCAGGACGCTTTCGACGACATCGATGCCAACTGTCCGATCGAGCGCCAGAAGATGATGTATAAAATGGTGCTCGACATCTGCCGGAAGGATTTCGCCTTCGCCGATTTCGAAGAGTGCTCGCAGTTCTTCAAGGGTCTTATCAACCTCTTCCGCCAGATGAACTATTCGCAGTGGCAGTCGGAGAAGTTCAACGGCTACCTGAAGCAGATCGAGGAGTATGTGAGTGAAAAAACAAAATAAGCTTTAGACCATGACAACACGAGCTTTTCAGAAAATATATACCAAAATCGATAACATCACCAAGGCGACCGTGACCCTGCGGGCGCAGGGCGTCGGCAACGACGAGCTGGCCACCGTGGGCGGCAAACTGGCGCAGGTGGTGAAAATCATGGGCGAGAACGTGACGTTGCAGGTTTTCGCGGGTACCGAGGGATTGGCGACCGACTCGGAAGTGGTCTTCCACGGCGAACCTCCCAAGCTGCGCGTGTCGGACAACCTCGCGGGACGCTTCTTCAACGCCTACGGCGAGCCGCTCGAAGGCGGTGAGATCGTCGAGGGCGAGGCGCGCGAGATCGGCGGCCCGACGGTAAACCCGT
>OCHD01000998.1_pt1 | contig 21004 bp, 22 predicted proteins | sample 1538481 | NCBI WGS metagenome assembly OCHD01 (sample SAMN04571699, study PRJEB22368) | human gut metagenome | biome: human gut; material: stool | host: Homo sapiens | place: Luxembourg | collected 2012-09-07
AAGCACGTCAAGAAGTGCGTCAGTAACAAAGCCCTTTCTTCCTGCCGAGCCGTCGTCAGTGCAAAGCTTGACGTCACAGCCCATAGCCTTGAAGTCCTCCTGCAAAATAACAGCCGCAGCGTTTCTGAAACCGCTTATAACAGTGGCATTCTCACCGTATTCCTTTGCAATGCCCACCATTGGAGGTGTGCCTATGCCGCCGCCGATACAGACAGCTTTCTTGCCCTTTTCAAGCACCTTGAAGCCGTTACCCAGCGGTGCGATAATGTCAACAAGATCGCACTTGTTAAGCTCGCTTATCTTGTCAGTGCCGTGACCTCTTACCTCAAAAACAAGGCGGATAGTACCCTTGTCCTTGTTGATATCGCAAATAGAGATAGGTCTGCGGAGAAAAAAGCCCTCTGCCTGCACCTGTGCGAACTGTCCTGCCTTTGCCGCCTTTGCAATGTGCGGACAGTATATCTCAATGTCAAAAATTCCTTTTGCAAGGGTCTTTTTTGAAACTATTGGGTATTTACCCTGCTTGTACATTAAAAATCCTCCCTGTACTTAGTTCTTTACCTCATTCGGAGCGTTCACCGCATCAAAAACGAGAGTGACCGAGTTATCATTATCAGTATAAGTAAGCTTTAGCGTGTAAGAGTCAGCAAAATAGCCTATCTCCTGCCTTTTGGACATATTCTCCCAACCGGCAGGCGGTGCAAAATCCACTCCGCTGTCATCAACAAAGATAAGATCAAGATCGTCGCCGTCCATTTCGATAGTGCCTTTTAAGCAAGGATTGCCTGCTTCTGCGTCATACATGAGATAGTTGCCGTCTGAACGGATAATAAGGCTGAGATAGCCCGAATAAAGCTCGCTGTTGTCAAGGGGCGTTTCACGGCATTTCCACTCGCCTATGATGCATCTTGGAAAATCGCTTTGCTCCTGCTGACTTTCCGTCAAAGAGCTTGTATCCTCGTTCTTTGCGCAGGAGCATAAAAGCAATGCTCCCACCGCCGCTGTAAACAATATAACGCCCTTTGCTGTCATACTCAGTCACTCCTTTAGTGTTTATTCAAGTGTGATCTTTGGCAGATATGAGATTATATCCTCTTTCATTCTGATAACTTCACGTCTTGCAGCCTTTGCAAAATCATGCTCGTCACAGTTATCCTCTTTCTTGTAAGCACACATTACGCCACGGGAGGAATTTACTATCGCACCAAGTCCGTGATCGTCAAATGCCTTTGATACGCCCTCAGCACCGCCTCCCTGTGCACCGTAGCCCGGTACAAGGAAGAATGTGTGCGGCAGAGCCTTTCTCATTTCAGCAAGCTGCTCAGGATAAGTCGCACCCACAACTGCGCCAACACCGCATACTTGCCCATAACGTCCTTGCCCCACAACTCGCACATTGAGCCCATTGTGGCATAAACTGTCTTGTTGCCTATCATAAGATCCTGAAGCTCACCGCTTGACTTGTTTGATGTCTTTACAAGAACGAAAATGCCCTTGTCATATTTTCTGCACTGGTCAAGAAGCGGGTTGATTCCGTCTGAGCCGAGATAGCCGTTTACAGTGAGAGCGTCTGCACCGAAAGCTTCCACAAGCTCACCGCCAACGTCAGTAAGACCAAGATGTGCGGTTGCGTAAGCTTCCATAGTTGCGCCGATATCGTTTCTCTTTCCGTCTGTCATGACGAACATACCTTTTTCCTTTGCATACTGTATAGTCTTGTAAAGTGTCTTTACGCCCTCGTAGCCATACATTTCATAGTATGCAGCCTGTGGCTTGATAGCAGGGCAGATATCGTGTATCTCGTCGATTATAGTCTTGTTGAACTCCCATATAGCCTTTGCCGCACCCTTGAGCGTCTTGCCATATTTCTTGAACTTCTTTTCCTTGATGTATTCAGGAACATAGTCAAGCTTTGGGTCAAGCCCCACTACTGACGGGTTCTGTGTCTTTACGATATTTTCAATAAGTCTGTCAAATGCCATTTTTATCTTCCTTTCGGATATTTTATTTTAAAGCTCAAAAACGAGCTTTCCTCTGCATATTGTGTACATTACCTTGCCTTTGAGCCTTGTGCCTTTGAATACGCTGTTTTTGCTCTTTGAATTAAGCTCCGCAGGGATAACTTCCCATTCATAGTCAGGGTCAAAGATACAAAGATCGCATCTTTCGCCCACTGCTATCTTGATAGGCTCAAGCCCCATTATCTTTCTCGGATTTACCGACATTATCTCTGCAATCTTGTCAAGACCGCATTTGTCGCTGTGATAAAGCTTTGTAAGCGTAGCTGCAAGGGAAGTTTCAAGTCCAACAACACCGTTTGGAGCTTTCTCAAAGTCAGCCTTTTCCTCTGCGGAGTGTGGAGCGTGGTCGGTGATGATGCAGTCGATAGTGCCGTCAAGAACAGCTTCCTCAACAGCCGCCCTGTCCTCCTCAGTTCTAAGTGGGGGCGACATTCTGAAATCTGCGTCACGGGCTAAAAGCTTTTCGTCTGTGAATGTGAAATAGTGTGGAGCAGTTTCGCAGGTGACCTTAACGCCGTCCTTTTTCGCCGCTCTTATGATGTTCACAGAGCCTTTGGTGGAAACGTGGCATATGTGAACTCTCGCATTGCAGCTCATTGCAAGGCATATCTCACGGGCTGTGATATAGTCCTCAGAGGCTCTGTCCATGCCCTTTACTCCAAGCTTTTCGGATATCTCGCCCTTGTTGATGATACCACCGTTTATTATCTTCAAGTCCTCGCAGTGAGAAGTCACGATAAGACCATTTTCATTAGTTTTTTCAATAGCCTGACGCATAAGCTCAGCGTTCTCAACAGGTCTGCCGTCATCTGAAATGGCGGTAACTCCTGCGGCTTTGAGTGCGTCATAGTCGCAAAGCTCCTGACCTTTCATGCCCTTTGTAACGCAGGCAATAGGGAAAACGTCGATACCTGTTTTCTTTGCCTTTTCAAAAACGTATTTCACGCCCTCAGGGGAGTCGATAGGCGGCTTTGTGTTCGGCATACAAGCGACGCCCGTGAAACCGCCTGCCTTTGCGGCGTTCGCACCTGTGATGATGTCCTCCTTGTAGGTAAGGCCTGGGTCACGGAAGTGAACGTGCATATCGAAAAGCCCAGGCAATGCACAAAGCTTGCCCTTTGCGTCGATAACTCTCTGAGCATGCTCGTCAGTTTTTCCAAGGCTGACTATCTTTCCTCCGTCAATGCCTATGTCCGTTATACCGTCAAGCCCTGTCTGCGGGTCGCAGGCACGGATATTTTTGATCAGTAGCTCCATTTTTACTCCTTTTTTATCTTAATCAAGTCTTTACTGCACAAAAGCTGCGGCTAAACATATCGTTCAGCCGTAGCCCTTGAAAATTCGTTATTTGCCGTCGTAGAATGAGCCGTCAGAGTCTTTTCTCTCGCATGAGTAAACTCCGTCAGAGTTCTGGAAGATGAACTTGCAGGTAGCGACCTTGTCGCCCTCGTCCTCAGACGGTACAGAAAGGTTTTTGTAGGAAATAGTCGAGAAGAACTTCATTCTCAGACCGATATCAACAGTTGTATCTCTGTCAGACGGATTTACAAGAAGCTGTATCTTTCCGCTTCCCCCGTCCTCCTGAATTTTAAACCAGCCCTTTGCGATAACTGATTTGTCATCAGCGTGAGTGATAGTGAAATCGCCCTCGTCAGAGAATTCAAAAGTAATGTTTGCGTCCTTATCTGTCCATGTTCCAGAGATAAGCTCTCTTGAATCGCCTGATCTTGACGGCTGATTGAATACATATGTGCAGATGAAAACACCTACTACTACAAGAACTACAAAGAGTATTCCAAGCAAGCCTGAAATGAATTTTTTCATATTATTTCGCCTTTCTCCCTTATTATTTTGTATCGAATATTAGTCCTTTATCTGAAGTATAGCACCTCTGTTTGCAGAAGTTACAAGTGAAGCGTATCTTGCAAGATAGCCTGTTGTTACCTTTGGCTGTCTTGGCTTCCAGTTCTTTCTTCTTTCAGCAAGCTCCTCGTCAGATACTTTAAGTGTGATAGAGCAGTTGTCGATATCTATTGCTATCATATCGCCTTCTTCAACAAGTGCGATAGGACCGCCTACGGCTGCCTCAGGTGAAACATGACCGATAGAAGCACCTCTTGAAGCACCGCTGAAACGTCCGTCAGTGATAAGTGCAACAGTTGAGCCAAGACCCATGCCTGCGATAGCAGATGTAGGATTGAGCATTTCTCTCATTCCAGGGCCGCCCTTTGGTCCCTCGTAACGGATATCTTGCCGCCTCTGATAGCAGCGATAGCGTCCTCCTCGCAGTCAAATACTCTTGCAGGACCTTCGTGGGCAAGCATTTCAGGCGCAACGGCTGAACGCTTAACAACGCAGGTGTCAGGAGCAAGATTTCCTCTGAGAACTGCGATTCCGCCTGTCTGTGAGTATGGATTGTCTATTGGTCTGATAAGCTCAGGGTTCTTGTTTACAACGCCGCTGATGTTCTCGCCTACTGTCTTGCCTGTGCAAGTCATGCAGTCAGTGTTGATAAGGTTTTTCTTGTTAAGCTCACTGAGAACTGCATAAACTCCGCCTGCTTCGTTGAGGTCTTCCATGTATGTGTGACCGGCAGGAGCAAGGTGACAGAGGTTTGGCGTTCTCTTTGATATCTCGTTTACAAAGTCAAGGTCAAGCTCTACTCCGCACTCGTGAGCGATAGCAGGGAGATGAAGCATTGAGTTTGTTGAACAGCCAAGCGCCATATCAGCTGTGATAGCGTTGATGAAAGCGTCCTTTGTCATGATATCTCTTGGTCTGATGTTCTTCTTGTAAAGCTCCATTACCTGCATACCTGCGTGCTTTGCAAGCTTGAGTCTTTCAGAATATACAGCAGGGATAGTGCCGTTTCCTCTAAGACCCATGCCAAGAACTTCTGTAAGGCAGTTCATAGAGTTTGCAGTGTACATACCTGAACAGCTTCCGCAAGTCGGACAGGCTTTGTTCTCAAATTCCTCAACGTCATCAAGAGTGAACTTGCCTGCGTTGTAAGTACCAACAGCCTCGAACATGCTTGAAAGGGAAGTCTTTTTGCCTTTAACGTGACCAGCCAGCATTGGACCGCCTGATACGAAAATAGTAGGAACGTTTACTCTTGCGGCTGCCATGAGCAGACCAGGAACGTTCTTGTCGCAGTTTGGTATCATAACAAGAGCGTCAAAGTGATGAGCCAAAGCCATGCACTCTGTTGAGTCTGCGATAAGGTCACGGGTAACGAGAGAATATTTCATTCCCATGTGACCCATAGCGATACCGTCGCAAACAGCGATAGCAGGGAATACAACAGGTGTTCCGCCTGCCATTGCAACGCCCATTTTAACAGCTTCAACTATCTTATCAATGTTCATGTGACCAGGAACTATCTCATTATATGAAGATACGATACCAACGAGAGGTCTGTCCATTTCTTCCTTTGTCATGCCAAGAGCATTGAAAAGTGATCTCTGTGGAGCTTTGTCTACTCCGTCACAAAAATAATTACACGCCATTTTTTATTACCTCTTTATAAAAATATATTACTGAGAGCGGTATTATTCTCCGTCCTCATTTTCTTTTGTTTCAGCCTCGTCTGAGCTTTCCTCTGTCTTTGCAGGGTGCAGACGCTTTCTTACACCGTATGCAGAGCAGTATTCGCAAACGATATCCAGCACTGAGAATATGATAAGCATAAAATTCATTGAGAAGATACCTGTTACAAGCACGAATGCCGCAGGGATAATGAAAAGCGGGATCCCAGTGCCGTAAATATCTTCAAAATGATTGCCTTTTTTATATTGCCTTATCCAAAGCACCCAATAAAGTGCGATAACGAGCAGTGCAACAACAGCCCATATTATGAAAAGCAGCTTGCTTGAAAAGCCTACCTTGTAATCTCCGATAGCAAGGCACATATAGCCTATGCAGCCAAATCTGCCCACACACTTTGCAATGAAAACGATAATGTTCTCGTCCTCAAGGTCAGGCTTGTCGGCAGGTGTCTTGAAGCAGGCTATCACCGCAGGTATCAGCAAAAGCAAAGTAGGTATAAATCCTATTATACTAAACTTCATTTTGTCCTCCTTAGCGGAATGGTCTGTCTTCTGTTGAAACTACTTCTCGCTGCATTGTGCGGACAGTCTCATCAACAGCCGCCATAAGCTTTTTCTCAAGTGGAGTGCCCACAACATTATGAGTGTAGCTTACGGTGAAACAGGTCTTGAAGCCAGGCATATAGTCGTAAAGCGGACAATAATAGAAATATTCAATCTTACCTCTGTTTTCGACTTTTGCCTTGAAGCGTGCTCTTGGACCCATGTCATTGACAGGCAGGAACATCATTGCATTTTCAGGTACGCCACCCTTATCAAATTTCTCTGCCATGTTATAGATTATTTCGTCATCTACATCTAAAACTCCAAAAAGCGGAGTATTTGAGTCAGAGTAATCTGCATCATAATCATCATCAATGGTCGGAAGATATGACGCCAGATAGTGTACATCTCCGGCCGTTTCAAGAAAATCTCCGCTCAGGTTGAATGTTACCTTCACTCTTATCTCAGCGTTTTCACCGTCAAAAACCTCAAATTCTATTTTCCTTGACGGCTTTGCAGGAATGCTCGCTGTGTCAAGAACTTCCTGCGGTGTGGTATATTTCGGTCTTGTATAAGCACAATTGCTTCTCTTGCTTGAACTTGAAGTGGTTGCAGTGCTTGGTTTGCTTGAAGTTGTGGTGCTTGAAGAGCCGTTTATAGCCTCGTTTTTCTTGTCCATAGCCTGATTAAACAGGTCTTTCAGTCCTGTCGGACCATTGCCGTTCTTTGCCGCAGCGTTGTCTATTGCGTCAACCGCACCCTTTAAAAGCTTATCAAATAATCCCATTGTAGTTGCCCCTTTTCTTTTTTGTTATTTATTTCTTGTGTGAAAGTCCAAGGAATGCCGCACCGATTATGCCTGCGTCATTTCCGAGCTTTGCAATAACTATCTCAGTGTTCTTTGCTGAATTCTTTGTGTAAATTTCCTTAGCCACAAGCTCTTTCAGCGGCAAAAGCAGAGGGTCACCTTCGTTGCATACGCCGCCGCCGATACAGAGTATATCAGGCTGGAAGATGTTTATTGTGTTTGTGATTCCGCAAGCAAGATACTTTATGTATTTGTCAACAACTTCCTTGCCTGCCTTATCGCCTGCTCTCATAGCGTTGAACGCAGTTCTTGCAGAAACTTTGCCGTCCTCTTCGTTCATTTTCCACATGATAGAGTCCTTGTCCTCGAACATAGCCTCTTTTGTCATTCTTACAAGACCTGTTGCAGAAGAGAATACCTCAAAGCAGCCGTGTCTGCCGCAAGTACACTGCGGACCGTTAGGGTCGATAACAGTGTGACCTATCTCAGCACCTGCAAAGTTGAAGCCTGAATATATCTTTCCGTTAATGATTATTCCTCCGCCAACGCCTGTGCCCAGAGTGATACAAACAGCGTCGTTCGCACCTGCAACATACTCGCCGTATGCCGCAGCGTTAGCGTCGTTCTCAACATAGCAAGGCTTGTCGATAAACTTCTTCATAAGGTCAACAACGTGGAAGTTAAGGAAACCAAGGTTGTTTGAATACTCAATAACGCCAGTGTCAGAATTTGCAGTGCCAGGTGTGCCGATACCTACAGACTCTATCTGCTCTATCTCCAGCCCTGCGTTCTTTACAGCTTCCAAAGCGACCTTAGCCATATCCTCGCAGATCTCCTCCGCAGGTCTTGGCAGATTGGTCTTGCAGGTAGCCTTTGCGATTATCTCAAACTCTTCATTTACAACACCTGCTTTGATGTTAGTGCCGCCAAGATCAATACCAATGTAATACTTCATAATAATTTCTCCCTTTTATTTTCTGAGCTTACTGAGCGTTATCGCTCTCAGTGTCATCGTCATATTCGTGAAAGTTTATCTCTTCCTTTTCCTCTTTTGGCTTTTGGGCCTCAGCCTTTTTTGCTATGGCGTCATATACCAGAAGATACACAAGCTCCAGCACTACAAAGCTGATAAGACCTATCCAAAATGAGCTTGCCACAAATCCGATAATAAAAGCGATCACAAGTGCGCCAAGCTCACCTATCTCTTTTTTTAGGTCAAGTTTAAGCATTTATCTCACCTTAGTCTATCTTTGTAAGCACGAATGTGCATTTGCCCTCAACAGTATACTTGCCTGTGCCTGCTGAAATGAATACACTTTCGCCCTTCTTTGCAGAAACAGTTTCGCCACCGCTGATAACAGGCTCGCCCTCGAGAACGAGAATACTGTTGAAACTGTTTTCGTCAGCGTCAAGCTCAGCCTTTGTTTCAACGTTCACCCTGTATGTTGTGAAGTATTCGCATTTTGAAAGAAGCTTTATGTCATAGCCGTCCTTCTTCTCAACAGGTGTCTCAGGATACTGCTCAGGAGCAAGCTTTGTTACGTCAAGAGCCTTGTTAACGTGAAGCTCTCTAGGCTTGCCGTCCTTGCCAACTCTGCCATAGTCATAAATTCTGTATGTAGTGTTTGAGTTCTGCTGTATCTCAGCAATAAGGATACCCTTGCCGATAGCATGGAGCGTGCCTGACTTGATGAAGAAAACATCGCCCTTCTTAACAGGCACAGCGTTTGTTACTTCAAGAAGCGTGTTGTCAGCGATCCTTCTTGCAAATTCTTCCTTTGTTATCTCGTGCTTGAAGCCGTAAAGAAGAGTTGCACCATCGTCACAGTCAACAACATACCACATTTCTGTCTTGCCGTATTCGCCTTCAACTCTCATTGCATAATCGTTGTCAGGGTGTACCTGTACAGAAAGATTGTCCTTAGCGTCAATGAGCTTAATAAGGATAGGGAAGTTCTCAAATCTTTCGCAGTTCTTGCCAAGAACGCCCTTGCCTGCCTTTTCGATATACTCATTAAGTGTCAGACCCTTGTATTCACCGTCAGCCACAACGCTTGGACCGTCCTTATGACAAGAAAGCTCCCAGCTCTCTGCGACCTTATCATAATCGCACTTTTTGCCGTACTCATCTCTAAGTCTGGTACCGCCCCAGATGTAGTCCTTAAATGCCGGATCAAGTTTAAATATTGACATTTTATATAGCCTCCAATTATTAAATATACCTTTTAATATAATACCATAACTCCGTCTATAAGTCAATATTTCTGGTATAAAAAAAGCAGGAGAACGAACTGCTCGTCCTCCTGCTGACAGCGTTATTTTTTACTTCTTTTCGTCCTCATCGTTCTTAGACTCGTCAAAAAGGTTTTTCTTGTCTACAAATTTGCCGGTGCTTACGTCAAAGGCTTCGCTTGACTTCTTGTTCATGATTATCACAATTACCACAACTGCGATAGCGATTCCTGCAATGACCGCAATAACTATGATAATAGGGTTTGTTCCCTTTGAGTCTTTTTCTTCCTTTTCTGCATAAGTCTTTGTCTTGCAGTTTGTTATCTTTACACCGGTCACCGTTATCTTCGCTCTGTCAGTTGCACCTACCATTATTTTGTATACCTGGCTAAAATCATCTGTGCCGTATGCAGTTGCGATAGACTCAAAGTCATATGTAGCCGTTGTTTCGTCAAACTCAACAGGGGCTATCTTTGCCCAAACTGCACCGTCCTGTGCCACTGATGTAGTTGTATTCTCCCAGCTCTGAAAAATAAGCTCTGCACTGTATTTGTTGCCTGACTTTTCGTTTACGTCCTCACTGTTGAATGTAACAACTATCTTTGAATCCTTTGTGAGCCTTGTAGCATTGAAGTCGCCCTGTTCAATGGTGAGAGATTGTGTCCAATTGCTTGCGGCTTCTGCGGAGGAGCAATCTATTGTAACGTCCTCAGTTTCTGCATCTTCGGCAAAAGCAGTCAGTGTGCATGAGAATATTGAAGTGCAGGCGATGATAGCAGACATTGCTGCTGATAAAAATTTCTTCATTTTCTTTTTCCTTTCAAATTCTTACAAAATATAATTTTGCACAAAACCTAACCCTGATATTTGTGCATACCCTCTGATAATAAAGCATTATAACATAATTAAAAATAAAAATCAATAACCATAATGCACAAATAATCACAGTATTTAAGGAACTATTTTACTTTTTTGAGAAAATGATCTGCAGAAAGCTTTTCCACATTGCGTCCTTGCAGTTTAATTTTCAAAATTCTGCTTTAGGACTTGCTTTACAGACAGTATTATGATATAATGATACGAAAAGTCATGATGTAGAGGTGTGTGAAATGAAAATAATGGCAATAGATTATGGTGACGCAAGAACAGGCTTTGCAATAAGCGACCGCTCTGGGTTTCTTGCTTCTCCTATCGGCACTGTTCCTGAGAGAAACGCCGAAAGGCTCGCAGATAAGGCGGCTCAGACGGCGGCGGAATACGGCGCAGGTGAGATAATAGTAGGTCTGCCTGTAAACATGAACGGCACGGAGGGACCAAGAGCAGAGAAGTGCAGGGCATTTGCCGACCTGCCGGTGAGAATGTGGGACGAGCGTTCCACAACTGTCACAGCACACAATATCCTTAACGAAACAAACGTCAGGGGAAAGGCAAGAAAGGCTGTTGTAGATACAGTTGCCGCAACGATAATTTTGGAGGGCTATCTTGAATACAGAAGAAAAAAAGCAAAGCAGGCTGACTAAAAAGCAGAAAAGAAATATCATCATAGTGATAATAGTGCTTGCGGTAATGGTATTAGCCGATTTTGTGTGGTCTAATACCTATATCGAGGTCAAAAAGCTGTCAGCGCATTTTGACGATCTGCCTGAGGGCTTCGAGGGCTGTAAGATAGTTCAGATATCTGACTTCCACAACGAGTGGGGCAAGGGCTATATAGATAGGCTGACGGAAAAGGTCAAAGACTGTGAGCCTGACTATATCTTTGTCACAGGGGACAGCGTAGATCAGATATTTCCCGATGTTGACCGCTCCCTTGAGCTTATGAAAAAGCTCCCTGACATATGTCCTGTCTATCTTGTTATGGGCAACCATGAATATAATCTTTCTCAGGAGGAAAGGGAGCAGTTTGTTTCAGGTTGTGAAAGCTATGGTGTAAACGTCCTCTATAACGAGCATACCACACTCACACGAAATGGTGATACTATAAGCCTGTTGGGCTTTGACAATATGGAAAATGACAGCAAGGCTTTTTCTCAGGTCACAGAGGATTTTGTCATACTGCTAAATCACTATCCTGAGGATTGCAACTATTTCAGTAAGACCGCAGTGCAGTATGGAACGCATATCGATATCGACTTCACAGGTCACGCACATGGCGGACTTATAAGGCTTCCCTTTGTGAATGGTCTTTATGCACCTGGTCAGGGTCTGTTCCCGAAATATACCGACGGCACTTACAGCGTGAACGATACAACCCTTGTTGTATCAAGAGGAGTAGGCAATAGCGGCTGGACACAGCGTTTTTCAGACCCTTTTGAACTTGTGCTTTTCACTATTGAAAAATAACTCTTTCAGTCCCATTAGGATAAGGAAAATACCGAAAGCTTTTGAAAGCAGGCTTTGCTCTATCCTGTTTGCAAGCCATGCTGATATGATAACAGCAGCCGTTCCCCACAAAACTGCGGGAACGGCTTTTTTCCATTCCACAAGCTTGTTTTTCGTGTGAAGCACAAGGCTTATTATTGCGATAGGGATAAAAAACACAAGGTTTATCCCCTGCGCCGCTAGTTGCGAAAAGCCTGCAAAGACCGTCAGATAAACTATAAGCACCATTCCGCCTCCAAGACCCATGGAGGCAAAGATACCTGTGAGAAAAGCCACCGCACATATGGTATACCAAGCCGTAATATCACCCTATTTCATAAATATCCTCACGCCTGCAATTATCATGAGCAGTCCGAAAATGCGTTTTAGCAGGCTGTTTGAAAGCTTTTTCATGAGAATTGCACCAACTGCCGCACCCACTATCCCAAGGGGTATGAACTTCACTGCCTGCCAAATGTCAAGACTTCCACCCTTGAAATATACAAGACCGCTTATAATAGACAATGGAAGCGTTATAGCAATGGACGTGGCGTGAGCTTTTTTCGCCTCACTGCCGCCTTTTTCAAGCATAGGCACTGCTATCATTCCTCCACCTGAACCGAAAAAACCATTGCATATCCCCACGGCTATACCTGTGAACGCATTGAAGTATTTTTTATTTATACGCAAAAAAATCACCCCATACTATTATCTGTACGGGGTGATGATTTATTCACTGAACTATCAGTCTATCTCTACCATTATTTTCTGATCCACACGGGAAGCACCAGCACGCATTACGACTCTGATAGCCTTTGCGATCCTGCCCTGCTTGCCGATAACTCTGCCCATATCGTCCGGAGCAACGTGAAGATGATAAACCACGATACCCTCTGCGTTAGGCTCGTCAACAACGACCTCAACAGCGTCCTTGTTTTCAACAAGCTCAGAAACTATAGTTTCGAGTAATTCTTTCATAAAAATATCTCCATTCTCCCACGAAAATGCGGCAGGGAAGCGTTTTCCCCGCCGAAAACGGCAAGCGAAGTGGTGGGATAAGCAGCTCACCGTCTGAATTGTCTTGTCAGCTATTAGATAGTGCCGTTCTTCTTGAGAAGAGCCTTAACTGTATCAGTTGGCTGTGCACCGTTAGCGATCCAAGACTTTGCCTTTTCGTCGTCAACCTTGAGTACAGAAGGTTCCTTAGTTGGGTCATAGTAGCCCAGCTCTTCGATGAAACGTCCGTCTCTTGGATATCTTGAATCAGCAACTACGATTCTGTAGAAAGGAGCCTTCTTAGCACCCATTCTTCTGAGTCTGATCTTTACTGCCATTGTATTTTCACCTCCATAAAAAACTTCATATATCAAATCAATCACTTGATTGCTGATAGCTTATCAACTATTGTGGCATTCCGCCGCCAAGTCCTTTGAGAAGTGCCGCTCTGTTTCTTCTGGATTTCTTTCCGAACTGCTTCATCATTTTCTGCATCTGTTCAAACTGCTTAAGAAGCTGATTTACGTCAGATACCTGCGTGCCGCTTCCGGCAGCGATACGTCTTTTTCTCTTAGGGTCAATGATCGCAGGCTTTTCTCTTTCAGCCCTTGTCATTGAATTTATCATAGCCTCAGTCTTTTTCAGTTGAACCTCGCCCTGCTCCACCTGCTCGTCTGTTACCTTGTTTGCGCCTGGAAGCATTCTGATAATAGACTTCATAGAGCCCATTTTCTGTATCTGCTTCATCTGCTCCAGCAAGTCGTTAAGGTCAAAGCCCTTTTCCTGCATTTTTTCTGCAAGCTTTTTGGCGTCCTTTTCGTCAACTGTCTGAGTAGCTTTCTCGATAAGTGTGAGCATATCGCCCATGCCAAGTATTCTTGAAGCCATTCTTTCAGGGTGGAAAGCCTCAAACTCGTCAAGCTTTTCGCCCATACCAACGAACTTGATAGGCTTACCTGTTACAGCAAGCACTGAAAGCGCCGCACCGCCTCTTGTGTCAGAGTCGAGCTTTGTAAGGATAACGCTGTCGATACCAAGAGCCTCGTCAAAGCTTGAAGCTACCTTTACAGCGTCCTGACCGATCATAGCGTCAACAACGAGCATTATCTCGTTCGGCTCAGCGATCTTCTTGATGTCTTTAAGCTCGTTCATAAGCTCCTCATCAATGTGAAGACGTCCTGCCGTATCTATGATAACAAGGTCATTGCCGTAATCCTTGGCGTGCTTGATACCCTCTTTTACTATCTTTCGTGGGTCTATCTGACCCATTTCAAATACTGCGACTTCGGCTCTCTCTCCCACAACCTTTAGCTGTTCAATAGCCGCAGGTCTGTAAACGTCGGCTGCTATAAGCAGAGGACGCTTGCCCTCTTTCTTGAACATCTTCGCAAGCTTTGCAGCGTGTGTTGTTTTACCTGAACCCTGAAGACCGCACATCATTATGATGCAAGGCGGCTTGTTAGGGAAGTTTATCTTCGAGTTAGCCTCGCCCATGAGCTTTATAAGCTCGTCATTAACTATCTTTATGACCTGCTGACCAGGAGTAAGGCTCTTCAGCACTTCCTCGCCAACGCTTCTCTCTGTTACCTTGGCAATAAAATCCTTTACTACCTTGTAGCTAACGTCAGCCTCAAGCAGAGCCATTTTAACTTCACGCATTGCCTCTTTTACATCGGCTTCGCTAAGTTTACCTCTTGATTTAAGACGCTTGAACACGCCGTTTAGTTTTTCTGAAAGTCCTTCAAACGCCATAAGCTGTCCTCCGTATAATTTTTTTATCTATATCTATTCTTCTTCGGTATATTCTGCGTTGTCAAATTCATCAAGCTTAGAATCGAGATTTTCAAGAAGCACTATCACCTTTTCAGCGATATCTTTCGCATAATTCTTTTTTTTACACTCGTTAAAAACGTCCATAGCCTGAGCCTTGAACTCTTTAAGCTCTGCCAGATAAGCCTCCTGCTGTTTTAGCAGACCTAGCTTTTCTTCATAATCAGCCATTGCAGTTTCACATTTTTTTATAGCGTCATGAACGCCCTGTCTTGAGATATCTAGCTGAGCGGCGATCTCTCCCAACGACAGATCGTCATTGTAATAAAGATCCATGATCTCGTTTTGTTTATCAGTGAGCAGGCAGCCATACAAGTCGAGCAAAACGCTGTTTTGCAAATTTTTACTCATACCGCTTACCTCCCAATGGATTTCTGTAAAGTCATAAACCTTTACAATTATATATCAAGTTTACCGACTTGTCAAGGGGTTTTTATGAAAAAATAAAATTTAACAAAATTCTGTGGAAAAAGTCCTTTTTATATGGTATAATCATTAATTGACAGACATAGTGATGATAAATAGTATAGGAAATTGTATGCCAAGGGGGAAGAGTATATGATAAGCTATGTATTGAAAAATGACAAATATGAAATGAAAGTTCCTGCCCTGACTTTTGGTGCGGCAGGTTTTGAGAGAAACGATTGTGACGATGTGTATTTTGAGTTTCTCGACAAATATGTAGAGCTTGGCGGTTGGTGTATCGATACCGCAAGAGTTTACTGCGACTGGCTTGAGAATGGTCACAATTCCAGCGAGGGCGTAATAGGCAGATGGCTCAAAGCCAGAAATAATCGTGACAAAATTTGTATCGCCACAAAGGGTGGTCACCCTGAAATGGGTCATATGGACAAAAGCCGTCTTAGCAGGGAAGAGCTTACAAAGGATCTTGAAGAAAGCCTGAGAGTGCTGGGCGTTGACTATGTGGATATTTATTTTCTCCATCGTGACGACCCGAAGATACCTGTGGAAGAGATAATGCCAGTTCTCAATGATTTTTATGAGAGCGGAAAGATACATTTTATAGGTGTTTCAAACTGGACAACTCAGAGGATAGAGGAAGCAAATAAGTTTGCTGAGGAAAACGGTATGGAGCCTATCAGGATCAGTCAGATAAACTACAGCCTTGCACATTCAAGCGTTGAAACTTTCGGTGACAATACTCTTGTTTGTATGGATACAAAGGAGTTCCGCTGGTACAAGAAGCATGATTTTCCTGTTATGGCGTTCTCCCCGCAGGCAAAGGGATTTTTTTCAAAGCTTGCAAAGGGCGACGCTGCAAACAATCTCCCTGAGGGACAGTATGCAGGCCCTGCTAATCTTGCAAGACTTGCAAAGGTAAAACAGCTCAGCGAGCAGACGGGGGACACTCCGGCAAAGATAACCCTCGGCTATCTGAACAGCCAGCCGTTTTTTGTATCGTCAGTTTTCGCAGTAACAAAGCTGTGGCAGCTTGACGAGGATATGGAAGCGCAGGATCTTACATACGATCCAAAGACAGTGGCTTTCCTTGAAAATATGATATAAAATAAAAGCACTCTGCATTGACCGCAGGGTGCTTTATTTATTCTTGATACGTTGTAGGGGACGACGTCCTCGACGTCCCACCCCTTACACAAAAAACTTAACTATGTGATATCTGAATACACCACATAGTTAAGTATGTACGTTCATATTGATTATGCCATTGGTATTACGCCCTTCTGAAAATTCTAGTCGTAAACTCATGCTAAATTGTACTTTGGACTCACGCCTTTCAGTAAAATTCTGTCCGCATAATATAAGCTATTCCATTGGATCTATTTCCTTTCGGTAAAAATAATCTCTAAGTGCAAATTACCTTTCCATTGGATTTATTTCCTTTCAAAATATTAAGTTATGCCTCAGTGGATAAAACTTAACGTGCCATCGGACTTAACACCTTTCGTGAAATTTTATTGTCAATGAAATTTATTACATTTCCATTGGAATTATCGCCTTTCGCATAATTTCAAGATCCTATGCTCATCATATCAGATAAGCCTTGCTGAAGTAACTGGCGGATTCACCTCCAAATATCAGATGTTCAAAAGCCTTGAGTGCATTTTCATAACGCACCACTCCTTCAGTATATTATATGATCTTTAGAAAAATCTTAGTCAGTAAATCAAATCAGTAAGAGCATTAAGCTCGTAAATTTCTTGGCGGACTCACTCCATTCTATTTCATGTTCAAGTTCCTTTTGTGCATTTTCATATGCACCACTCCTCGAAATTTATTTGATTTTTATAGCTCTGTGAGCTTTTTATGTTCAGAAGCTAAATTTTACATTGGAATCACTCTTTCAGTTTATTTCTTTACCTCTGAAAAGCTGAAATTGTGCATTGGAAACACTCCTGTCTAAATTTTATTTGCAAACCTTCTGTAACCGATCATGTCGATCACTCCTTATATAAAAGTTGCAAAATATTCAATTGTAAATTTGAGAGTATCCTTAAATTGCAGTAACTCTGTGCTGTGATTAGTCCATGAGGCTCTGCAATTTCTTCCTGTGTAAATCATATATGTCTGGATTCCTGTCAGCTCATTCGTCTGCGTCTTGATCCTTTTTTACTTTAAGAAATTGCCGAGCCTATGGATACTCTCCTGGATCTCTGATGCGTCCATTGGACTCGCTCCTTTCATATCTTATTAGGTATCCGATGAGCCTGCCCGCCTGCTGAACTGTAGTGTACCTAGTGTCGGGTATATGCTGTGTCCATCGATCTGCCTGTGATATATAAGGAAAACCTCTCGCCTTACTTCGCTTTGCCGTGCCCTCTGAAATCGTTACTGTATCGTCAGACCGTTGACCGTTTCAGCGAACCCTGTTGTCTGCTTTTGTTTGGCTCTTTGTTTTTCCTTGACTATACTATACCACATCTTTTAGCACTTGTCAATAGTTTTTCTCAACTTTTTTGTATATTTTATATTTAATATTACTTTTACAAAATGCGCTTGACTTTGATTTTGCAGTGTAGTATAATTAAAGTGTTGCGGTGGTCAGAAACAGTCTTTCTGTTCTGATTTTTTCGATATATCACACTCAGAAAGTGCCGATATACCGCACAAGATCATGTTAGGAGGATAATTATGGATAACGAGTTTCTGCCGGACCTCTACGAGTTGGAGGACGAAAATGGTAATAAGCAGACTTTTGAGCTGTTGGACGCAATGGAATATGGTGACGAGAAGTATTATGCTCTCACTCCTTATTATGAGAACGGTGACGAAGCCCTTGAAGATTCAGGCGACGTTGTGATACTCAAGGCTGAGTATGACGAGAACAATGACGAGATACTTGCTTCTATCGAAGATGATGACGAGTATGAGAAGATCGGTCAGATGTTCATGGAGCGTATCGATGAAATGTTCGAGTTTGACGATGAGGACGAAGACGATGATTGCGGCTGTGGCTGCGGTTGTCACGATCACGACCACCTGTCATAAGAAAAATATCTCAGCATATAGGCTTGTCAATATGTAAAATGTACAATTTTATGTACTTTGATTTGCTGAAATTACCTATTGATATTATGGATATGTTGTGATATACTAAGTAACAGAAAAAGTTTCCTGCCTTGTGCGAACAAGCACAGTTATTATAAATCCAACACTTCTAAAAAGGGATTCAGACTCTGGAAATGGATTGCAGACCTCCCGAACGAAACCGCATTTGCCGTTTCGGAAACGGACGAAGGGAGCGTGAAGCTTTCAGGCTGTTTTACCCACCCTGCTTTTATAGCGGGTTTATCGGCTGTGCGACGGCAAGGCGGCTTTTACTTAAACACTGAGCGTACCGATTTTTCGGTACGCTTTTTTGTGTCATAAAAACCATGTCGGCATAAAATGAGATAACGGAGCGTCTGCAGTGATCGTATGACAGTGGGTGACGCAGCCAAAGATCTGCGTCCGCAGGGCAGCCCGTTGTCATTTACTGCAGGACGTTTCGTTTATATAGAAAAAAGCCGCTGTGCCTGTGGGCATAACGGCTTTCTTCTTGTCAGATAAATAAATTGCTTTCGCTAGTATGTCCAGCGGTGGCTGATAATGCCTTTTCTGTTGGATATTTGCTGTTTATGTATTCGGCGGCAACGAAAATAAATTCGCTGTTAGTGGGGTAGTGGTCAGGTCTTATGGCAAAATTACCGAATATCTCGGCTTTGTCTTTGTCCTGAGCCTTTTCCCAACCGATCCTTATGGCGGTGCGCATGTTTCTTTCAACGCTTACTGTGGTTACTCCATGTGCCGCCGCTATCTCTGGATAAATGACCTTTGTGACACGTCTGTTGGCTTTGTCTGTCGTAAGAGCCATTTTTATTGCCTCTTTAATGTAGCCATAGCCGTTATAATTCGGAGTTATGCACAACCGCTTCATCACGGTGGATATAGCAGATTGTATGTCGCCATTGGTGTACCCCTCATCAGAGCTTCGTGTTATTGTGATGTTCAGATCTGCAGAATCGTCAGGACACTGAAGCGCTCTGAGTGCGTTTTTGATATCCGCACAGCTTAGAGGACTTTTTATTATCATGTCTGCGTATTTTGCAAGTCCATTGTTGGTTTTTCTGTCTGAAAGCATGATTATTTTCAGCTTAGGACAAGCCCCTTTGAGATTTTTGCACAGCTCGTAGGGAAACTCAGTTATTTCTGAAATTATCAGAAAATCAGGCTTGCTTTTAAGTACCTCAAGCTGTATCTCCAGTGGATTGTAGTCTGACTGAGCAACATTGTACCCCTGTTTTTTCAGATAGTCTGCCACCTTCATGCCAGTCTGATTGAGGCTTCCGACAAGGATTTTGATCACGTCTTTTTTACACATTTTAATTCTTCCTCCAATTTTTTTATTTTTTAACTTTATACTACACTTGCAGTATAACATTTTTACGGTATAATTTCAAGTTTTTTACTTAATTTTCTTGCTTTTTGTACTATGTTTTAAGAAACGCGCAACAATCTATACATAGTAAATAAACAAATGTCGGTTATGACCAAATTTTAAATGAGATAATTGTGCAAATATTGTAATTTACACAGAGAAAATATGCTTTTGTGTCGTTTAAATCAATATATTATATGAATAGATTGACGATTTGCTATATTTTACATCAAATTTACATTGTTATGAAAGCTTATTTTATGTAGAAAAAAGTCGAAAACGCCAGCAAAGATTGCTATATGATTAATAAAATATTAATACAAATATATAATTTTACATTTATTAATATTTGCGAAATAATATAGAAATATATAAGCGAACGGTATTTTTACATGGCTTTTACAAAATATAATTTCTTGACAAAAGCTTTATTGCGTGGTAAAATATACGGGAGGATCGTTGCAAAAACATGGTCAGCAGCTTTTTTGTGCAACCGGTTTGCAATGATGTCTTTGTAAAAAATTATAGATCATGTTGAGGGAGGCGACGTCGTTTTATGAAAAAAGACGTTATCAATTACATTTGGACAGATAAGAAAAGAACGATTTTTGGTCTGCCTATATCATTTACAAGATATTTTCTCACAGAAGATAAGTTTATAACACGCAAGGGTTTTCTCAGCATAGAGGAAGACGAGCTTGACCTTTATAGGGTCGTCGACAAAAAGCTTGTCCTGCCGTTCGGACAAAGAATGTTCGGCTGTGGCACAATAGTAATGAATGTCAAAGACGTTGATACGCCTGTTAAGGAAGTCAAGTCCATAAAAGCACCAAGAGATGTGCTTGCACAGCTTGATAAGTATATCAATATAAATCGTGATAGATACCGTGTAAGGGGCAGAGATATGGTCGGCGGTGACGGCGGTCATTGCCATGATCATGATGATTTTGATATCCATGACGATATCATATAAAGTTCTATAAGAATAAGGGGCTTTCGCAGATCTTTCTGTGAGAGCCTTTTTTGGAGAGGAAAGTGTGAATGTTTTCAAAAGAGTATTTTCAGTCCCTTGAAAGCTCGTGGGACAGGCTCAAGACCTGCGAAAAGCCGATACTCATATACGGCATGGGCGATGGAGCGGAAAAGCTTCTTGATGAATTTGATAGACTTGGCATAAAATGCACAGGTGTTTTTGCAAGCGACGATTTTGTCCGTGGACAAAGCTTCAGAGGGTTTAAGGTGCAGACTTTCTCACAGGTGCAAGCGCAGTTTGGGGATATCACAGTTGTGCTTGGCTTTGGCACGAGCCTGCCTGAGATAATGGAGCGTATCGACAATATTGAAAAAAGCTGCGAGGTCATAGTGCCGGAAATGTGCGTTGCAGGCGATGAGAATTTCAGCAAGGAAAAGCTTCTCTCAATGTATTCTCAGGCTGAAAAAGCTTACCGCCTTTTTGATGACGATATTTCAAAGCTTACCTTTGAAAAGCTGACAGCGTTCAAGATAACAGGCAAGCTTTCTTATCTCCGTGAGATATTTACGGATAAGGACAAGATAACCGAGATACTTCCCATTGGAGAAAACGAGATATACTGCGACTTGGGAGCATACACAGGCGACACTGCCGCAGAGCTTATCTCACGCACAGGGGGAAAGTATGAGAGAATATATGCCCTCGAACCTGAGAGAAAAAACTTTCAGAAATGCCTGAAAAATCTAAAAGCCAATGACAATATAAGTCTTTACAATGCCGCTGCATGGAGCATTG
>OCHD01001019.1_pt1 | contig 20718 bp, 10 predicted proteins | sample 1538481 | NCBI WGS metagenome assembly OCHD01 (sample SAMN04571699, study PRJEB22368) | human gut metagenome | biome: human gut; material: stool | host: Homo sapiens | place: Luxembourg | collected 2012-09-07
AAGCCGCCTATCTGGCGGCGCTGCCGAAGGGACCCAACAATTACAATCCCCACACCCGTTACGAGGCGGCCGTGGCCCGCCGCAACTGGGTGATCGGCCGGATGCTTGAGGAGGGGTATATTGACGAGCTTGCGGCCGAAAACGCCAAGGCGCAGCCGTTGAAAGTGGTGAAACGCGACAGCGGTTTCGTAAAACATGCGGAATATTTCAGCGAGGAAGTCCGCCGCGGAATTGAACGGCGTTTCGGTGCCGAGGCGCTTAACGAGGGCGGGCTGATCGTCCGCACCACCGTTGATCCGCGTCTGCAGGAAATCGCCACCCGGGTATTCCGGGAAAAACTGCAGGAGTATGACCGCCGCCACGGCTGGCGCGGAGCAACGGCCAACATCGCTCTTGAAGACGATTATATGTCGGTACTGGAGAAAACGGCGCTGCCGGCCGGAGCCGAAAGCGGCTGGGAAAAGGCGGTGGTGACCCTGGTCAACAATGCGCGGGCGGAGATTAAAACGGTTGACGGCGAAACCGGCGTCATTCCTCTTTCCGTTCTTTCCTGGGCAGGCAAAACGCTGCCCGATCAGGGGATCGGCAGGGCGCCGAAATCGGTTAAGGAGGTGCTTAAACCGGGTGACGTGATCTGGGCGGAAAAGATCGGCGAAGAGAAAATCAAAAAACAGAAACTGCCGGAAAACGCTTATAATCTGCGTCAGGTTCCCGACGTCGACGGCGGGTTGATCGCCATCGACCCTCATACCGGCCGGGTGCTGGCAATGGTCGGCGGGTATTCTTATAAACGTTCGCAGTTTAACCGCGCCACTCAGGCGCGCCGGCAGACCGGTTCGTCGTTCAAGCCGTTTGTTTATCTCACCGCGCTGGAAAACGGCTATTCTCCGACCGATCTGATTTTGGATGCGCCGTTTGTGCTGGATCAGGGAGCCGGCCTGCCGAAATGGAAACCGGAAAACTTTACCAAGAAATTTTACGGTCTGATGACTTTGCGCGAAGGAATTGAAAAATCGCGCAATCTGATGACGGTTCGTCTGGCGCAGGACGTCGGCATGGACAAGATTTCCGCCTTTGCCAAAAGAACGGGCATCAACGACCATCTGCCGGAGCTGCTTTCAATGTCGCTCGGCGCCGGCGAAACCCGGCTGATCGACCTCACTTCCGCCTATGCGGAAATTGTCAACGGCGGCAAAAAAATACAGCCGTATCTGATTGAGCGCATTCAGGACCGCTATGGCCGTACCATTTTAAAACAGGATAACCGCGACTGTGCCGGCTGCAATTACGATGTTTGGGAAAATCAGCCGACCCCGCAGCTGGCAGACGGCCGCGAGCAGGTGTTTGACAGCCTGTCGGCCTATCAGATGACTTCGATTCTGGAAGGCGTGGCCACCCGCGGCAGCGGCGCCCGGCTGCGGCGCCTGAAAAAACACCTGGCCGGCAAAACCGGAACCACCAACGACAGCAAAGAAGGCTGGTTTGTCGGTTTTTCGCCGGATCTGGTGGTCGGCACCTACATCGGTTTTGACGAACCGCGGACGCTCGGCCGCTGGGAAACCGGCGCCAGCGTGGCGCTGCCGGTATTCTATGCGTTTATGGAAGAGGCGCTGAAAGATCAGCCCGATATTCCGTTCCGCATTCCCGCGGGCATCAAACTGGTGCGGATCAATTACAAAACCGGCAAACCGGCGGTGCCCGGGGACCAGGTGGTCATTACCGAAGCGCTGAAGCCCGACTTTGACTTTGAAACGGCCGGCCAGCGTATCATTAACGGCAGTTCCGACAACGACAATGACGGAGAAGACGACCGCAACGATTTCAAACGTTTCGGCAATTCCGCCGACAGTGAAAACTTCCAGCTCGGAACCCAGTATTAGTCAACTTTTCAACCTATTGAAAGGAAAAATATGCAGGCAGAAGTATTAACCTTAATTGACGAGATCAAGCAGTCGCTTTCGCTGCTGAGGAGGTCTCTTTGACTACGATAACGCCGTTTTGCGTCTGGAAGAACTGGACGCGCTGACCGCCGCGCCGGAACTGTGGAACGACGCCGCTCGCGCGCAGAAGCTGTTGAGCGAAAAAAATTCGCTGGAAGAAAGCGTTACCGCGCTGAAGCAAACGGAAACGTCGTTAAACGAATTAAGCGAACTCTGTGAACTGGCGGAAGAGGAGGGTAATCGGGAACTGGTTGCCGAGATCATAACCCAGCTGGAGGAGCTGAAGGTAAAAACCCGCCGCGGCGAGTTGGAAGCGCTGCTTTCCGGCGAAGCCGACAAAAACGACGCCTTTCTCGAAGTTCATGCCGGCAGCGGCGGCACCGAGGCTCAGGACTGGGCGGAAATGCTGCTCAGAATGTATACCCGCTGGGCGGAAGCGCATCAATATAAGGTGGAATATGTGGAGGAAGCGGAAGGCGACGTTGCCGGGCTGAAGTCGGCAACCGTCAAAATCAGCGGACACAACGCATACGGCTGGCTCAAGTCGGAAACCGGCGTTCACCGTCTGGTGCGGATTTCGCCGTTTGACAGCAACGCGCGCCGCCATACCAGTTTTGCCTCGGTCGGCGTTTATCCCGACATTGACGACGAAATCCGCATTGAGATCAACGAGTCCGACTGCCGGGTCGATACCTACCGCGCGTCGGGCGCCGGCGGCCAGCACATCAACAAGACCGATTCCGCGGTCCGTATCACCCATATTCCGACCGGAATCGTAGTCCAATGCCAAAATCAGCGTTCGCAGTTTCAGAACCGCGACGCCGCTTGGAAAATGCTTCGCGCGCGCTTATATGAAATGGAACTGAAAAAACGCGAAGACGCGGCGCAGGGAGAAAGGGATTCGATGGGCGACAACGGCTGGGGCTATCAGATTCGCTCCTATGTTTTGCAGCCCTACAAACTGATCAAGGATCTGCGCACCGGCGCGGAAACTTCGGACGCCAAGGCGGTTTTGGACGGCGACATTGATTTGTTTTTGGAGGCGGCGCTGGCCGATAAGGTAAGCAACAAATGAAAAAAGTTTCAAACCGGCTTTATCTGGCCCGTAAAATCTTTGATTATACGGTGGTTTTAATCCTGATTCTGCTGCTTTTGTTCATTTGGCAGCTGTACCGCGGGCCGATTGCGGTTCCTTTTCTCAAGCCTTATATCATCGCGGCCTTAAACCAGGACAACGAAAACGCGGAAGTGACGGTGGACAGCGTCAACATTGAGCTGGTGCGTTCGATCAAACCGATCAAAATCATTGCCAAAAACGTGGTTTATGAAGAAAACGACGGCCATATGCGGATAAACGCGCCGGGGGTGGCCGTTTCGTTCAGTATCCGGGCGCTGCTGCAGGGCGTGATTGCGCCGAGTTCGATTGAAGTGAACAATCCGTCGGTTTACATTTTCACCGATTACGGCGTCAGGGACAAAAACCGGGCGGCGGAAGTCAGCCGCAAGCAGATAGACTATTACGTGACGGCGTTTGAGGAGTTTCTCGAGCGTTTCAATTCGCCGGACAGGACTTATTCGGAAAGTTATATCAACGACATAGAAATCAACAACGGCAAGGTGGAGTTCCATGAGGTCGACCTCGGCCGCAAATGGGAATTTGCCGACCTCAATTACAATTTTGAGCGCAACCTTACCGATATCGAAACCGAAATCAGCGGGTCGGTCAAACTGCGCGACAAGCTGGTCAGCGTCGGTATGGAAGCCCGTTATCGTCCTTCCGACAACCGGCTGGCGGCGCAGATTTACTTTTCCGACCTGGTGCCGGCCGACATCGTCGACACATATGTCAACGGCGGCGCCCGCCGCGTACAACGTCAACCTGCCGATCAACGGCAAAATTGCCGCGCTGATCAATTTCAACGAATTTTTGAAAAACCGCGGCGACCTGATCGAAGCGGTGGACACCGCGCTGGAAAAAATCAAGTTTCAGCTGGAAGGAGGGCGCGGTTTCATCCTGTTTGACACCGGCGATGCCGATTCCCGCTATGACATTTCCTCTTTTATGCTGGAAGGGGAGATCAACGGCGGTCTGGACCGGGTAGCGATCGAAAACGCCGACTTTTATCTCGGGGAGCAGAAGGTAACGCTCGGTTTCAATGTTTCCGGGCTGGAAGATTATCTGCTTGAAGATTCCAAAAAGAATTTGCGGCTGTCGCTGACGGCGGATATCAGAAAGCTGAAATTTGACGACCTTTACACCTACTGGCCGCGCTATGTCGCCCCCGATGCCTGGGAGTGGTGCCGGGACAGCATTTTCGGCGGCGACGCCAAGAACGCCCGTTTTGAATTTGACTTCGGCTATGACGAAAAAACGAAAACTTTCGGGCTGACGGACCTGAAAGGGAAGGCCTATATTGCCGATTCGAACCTCCGCTACATCAATACCATGCCGATGGTCAACAATGTTTACGGCGTTTTCAGCGTTACTCCGACCAGCATCAATATCGCGCTTGACAAGGCGGTGTCGGACGGCATCATGCTGAGCGAAGGAAACGTTCTGATCTATGACCTTGACAAGTACAACAACTATATCGACATCCGGCTTTTTTCCAATTCTTCGATTGCCGACGCTTTGAAACTGATCGACCACAAGCCGCTGGAGTTTACCTCGCAGATGGGGCTGCATCCTGAAGTTATCGAAGGGGAAGCCGACACCGAGCTGGGACTGAAATTTGAACTGAAAAAAGACCTGGACTACGATGACGTGAACGTGACGGTCAACTCAAAGCTGCACAACGTGCGGATAAAAGACGCCGTGGACGGCCGTCCGATAACGGCAAAGGAACTGGAACTGGCTGTTGACAACGACGGCATGTCGGTCAAAGGCGACGCCGAGTTTGACGGCATTCCGCTCAAAATCGTCTGGGACGAGCGTTTCAAGACCGACAAGCCGTACCGCAGCCGCTATCAGGCTTCGCTTAAGCTGGATGCCGCCGGCGCCGAAAAGTTCGGCCTGGATTACGAAATGCTGAAACCGCCTTATTTTGAGGGCAGCGCGGAGGTGGAAGCGACGGCGACTCAGGGCGGCGACGACAAGCTGACGGTCGATCTGAAGGCCAAACTGCAAAAAGCGGTGATGAACTACAGCTTTTTGGGTTTTTACAAGCCTGCCGGCGCGGCGGCGGATTTTGGCGCCAAACTGGTTTTTGCCAAAAAGCAGCTGACGTCGATCCCCGATTTCAAACTGCATAAAAGCGATTTTGACATTGCCGGTAAAATCAGTTTTGACAAGAAAGGCGCGGTCCGCGTGGTCGATATCGGAAAAATCAAAGGGCCCAAAACGCAGGCCGGCGCCAAAATAGAAATGCCTTCCGGCAAAAACGGCGTCGTCAAAATCAATATTTCCGGCGACAGCTATGATTTGTCCGAGTTTTTTGACCGCGGCAAAAACAGTTCGGCCGCTGCCGGCGAAGCAGAAAACGATTGGGAAAAAACGCCGGACGTTGACGTCAACATTGCGGTTAACCGCCTGTGGACCAACCCTGACGTGTCGGTGACCGGTTTTGCCGGCAGCGCCAGGCTCAGAAACGGCGTCGGCGTGCATGAAGTGCACATGATCGGCAATTATGACCATAATCGCAGCATGAACCTGAAAGTGGATTATGTTCCGCGGCCGAACGGCGAATGGCTGCTTTCCGTCAGCAGCAACCATGCTGGCAATACGCTGCGCTTTTTGCGTATCTATAACGACATGCACGGCGGCAATCTGCAAATAGAAGCCAAAAAGGGAGCTGACGGGGAGTTTATCGGTCATGCCAAAATCCGCGATTTCAGCCTTCACAACACGCCGCTTCTGGCCCGGCTGCTGACGGTGGCCTCTTTCAGCGGCATGGTGGACATGCTGACCGGGGAAGGGATGACGTTTTCCCATTTCGACGCCCCGTTTAAATACAAAAATCGCATATTATCTGTAAAAAGCGGCAAAACCTACGGTAACGTCGTCGGGCTGACGTTCAGCGGCGCCTACAACACCGCCAACGAGGACATCAGCATCAAGGGGATGATCGCTCCGGCTTACGGACTGAATACGCTGATCGGACGGATTCCTCTGGTCGGCAGCCTGCTGGCCGGCAAAGACGGCACCGTGTTTGCTGCCAACTATTCGATTACGGGCAAGGCAAGTGATCCGAAAGTTCGCCTGAATCCGCTTTCGGTATTGAGTCCAAATTCGTTAAAAGACGCGGTTTCCAGCGTGTTCGGAGGAGAAGATGACAAGTTCTAAATATAAGATCGGCATAGACTTTCACGGCGTAATTACCGCTTCTCCGGCGTTTTTCCGCGACTTTACCGCGCTGGCGTTTGACCGCGATTATGAAGTTTTCGTCATTTCGGGAGGACCTTATCTGGTGGTGAAGAACTTTCTCGATTCCTGGAAGATCCGATACAACAACATTTTTTCGCTGATCGACCATTTTGCCAGCCGCGGACAAGTCAAATATTTTCCCAACGGCAACTTCAAAGTGCCGGACGAATTGTGGGACAAAGCAAAAGCGGAGTATTGCCTGCAAAACGGCATTGACATCCAGATCGACGACACGCCGGGTTACGGCGCGTCTTTTTCCACCCCTTTCTGCTGCTACAATCCGGAAAACCGGACTTGTGAAGTCGGCGGAAAAGTCATCGACTTCAACGCTTCTCCCGAACAGTCGCTGCGGGAAGTGGAAGAGTTTTTGTCCCGCAAACACTAAAGCGCTGCCGCCGGAAAAAGATAAAAACAAAAGGTTCTTCTTTTCGGGCGATAAGAATTTTCAGGCGATAACCCGGGCAATAAAAAAGCTCCCGGCCGGATCCGGGAGCTTTTTTGACGACCTGATTTGCAGATGTAAAATCTTGCCGGTTACCAGGCGTAATTCAACCCGATGCCGAAAGCCGCGGCGTCGTACGAACTGCCGTAAGTGTAGTGCGTCCAACCGTAGAAGGACAGGCGGTTCCCAAAGCCGTAACGGCCGCCGAGTTCGATTCTGCCGAGCGTCTGATTGCGGAGAGAATTGGTCGGCCGCAGACTGTCGATCCTGACGTGGCCGCTGTCGCCGAACGTTTGTATGACGGAAGGACGGATGTAAACTTTGGCCGTTCCCTCGTCGTAATAAAACGTTTTCTCCAGCTTGATGCCGGCTTCCGCTTCAAAGTAGTTCAAATTGTCGTATGCGGCCGTCGTTCCCGCCCGGTCGTGAATGTCGCCGTAGTTGATATGGGCGTAGGAAATGCCGAGCGACGGTTCCAACGTCAGCGTTTTGCCCAAACCGTAAACGTAACCGGTTTCCAGATTGCCGCCGAACTGATCGGCGTCGGTGTCCGTCTTAATGGTACCGTCGTCGGTTTTGACGTCGGCTTTTTGAATGCCGCCGAAAACCGTGCTCATGACATACAGGCGGTTTTTATCGAAGCGGTAATACAAGCCGCCCAGCCAGCTGTCGATGTCAATGCGGCTGCCAAGGGTCGAGTTGTAATATGTTCCTTTGCCGGAAAGGTCATACTGTCCGCGGCGGTATGCGGCGAAAACGCCGAGTTTGTTATGTGCGTCGGCCTGGATGTCGAAACCGCCGGTAATGCCCCAGACGTCGGCTTCCATGTCGACCGGCTTGTCGATATTTGCGTTTTGATAGCCGGCGTCTATCCAGACGTTGCGCAAAACGCTGCCGTCATATGCTTCGTCATAAACGCCGCAGCAGTTGTTGCTGAATATTTTGCCGGCGGCGACTTTGGCGGAAATTATTCTGCTGAGGCCGCGGGTCAGTTCTGCCGCGGCGGCAGGCAATCCGCCGTAGGCAACATATTCCGGCGCCACCGGACGAACGACCGGCGGCTGCGGCTCGGGTTCCGGTATCGGGGTCGGTTCCGCTTCCTTCGGGAACAGCCATTGTTTGTTAACCGCGTCATATTTGACGGAAATGTTATATTCGTACGGGTTGCCGACCATGCGCGAAATGACGAAACCGCCTTTGGTCGCGTCGTCGTCGTCCGGCGTGTTGGCAAAAACGATGTCTTCCGTTTGTTTAACGCTGCTCAGCATATTGAGAATGAGACCGGTGGTGCCGGTCAGATCGCCGCTGATGTTAAGAACGTCGGAAACGTTTTCGGCCGTGTTGACGTCCAGCCGGATGGCGGCGCCGTCGGCCCGGTAACCTTTCAGGTTGACGGTGCCGATGGTGTTGTTGGCAATGTCCAGCATGGCGTTTGTCAGTTCAACAAACTGATTGTCGAGAAATGCTTCCGATTTCAGCACCAGCGACGTATCGGCCACGTTCAGTTTTTCCGCGTTGTCAACTCTGCCGTTTAGCACCAGGTTGCCGCTGCCGTCGCCGGTAATGCCGCCGTTAAACGTCATCGTGCCTTTGTTGGTGGTGTTGATGTCAAGCCGCGTTCCCTGCCGCATGTAAATGTCGTTGCTGCCGGAGGCGTCGGTATTGCCGTCAAAGGTCATGTCGTCGTTGTCGGCGATCAGCGTCAAGTCTCCGGCGTTGTCAATCGCGCCGCCGTTGCCTTCGGAAGCGTTGTTGGTAAAGTCGGTGTTTTGAATTGTCAGTTGTCCGCGGTTGACAATCACGCCGCCGTGGCCGTCGTTGCGGTTGTTGCTGAAGCTGCTGTCGGTGATGGTGGTGATGCCGCTGTTGTCGAGTATTCCCGTCATCGCGTCATTCAGCGTCGTTTCCTGAACGTCGAGAATTTCGTTTTTCTTGACGATCGATTGCGGGCGTTTCAGGCTTTTGGAAGCGATCACCAGCTGATTGCCCTGCTGCTCGAATTTGTAAGTGAGGTTGTTGTATATCTTTGTGTAGCTGCCAAGATTGTTGATCGTCAGCCCGGCATTGTCAAAAATCGTAATTTTGTCGCCGACGTTGCCGTAATCGTCAAAGCGGATGTTGAAGATGCCGATGCTGCCTTCGGCTTTTTCCGTGTTGATGCTGTCGGATAAGCCTTGGTTAAAATTGGCGCCGAACTCAAACAGCGAATTGCCGGAAACGGTCAGTTCGTTTAACTTCAGACTTTGATATGAATCGTATTTGAGGCTGAGCAGCGAATTGTTCAGTTGCAAAGAAGTTGATTTGTCGCCGAAATTGGCATGATGTCCGTCATAGCTTCCAAACGTCAGGTTGACGTCGTCGGCGGTGACGGAAGAAGCGTTGTTGACGGTGTCGGCGAAAAAGATGTTCCCTTTGCCCGTGCCGGAACCGTTGCCTTTCAGGACAATAGAATATTGTTTGTCATAATTGATTTCCGTTCCCGTGTCGTTAACGTCGCCGCCGTCGATCTGATCAAGAAAAGTAATGTGTCCGCCGCCGGAAACGTCGAAAGTCAGCACCGTGTCGGCGATGTCCGTGTCCATGAAAATCGCGTTGTTGACCCGGTTGCCGTCGGTTATCGTATAGTTGCCGGAAAATTGAATGTTTTTACCCTTGCTGGCCAGCGTCAGGTTGTCGGAAGTGTAAATGGCGCCGCCGAGAGCCATGCCTTTTCCTTCCGCGTAGTTGCCGATAAAGCTGCCGCTGATGACACCGATGGTTGCCAGATTGTTTTTGTTATAGCTGTAGTTGTAGATTGCGCCGCCGTAAGCGTGAGTGTTGGCGTTTGAAGCGTGGTTGCCGATGAAATTGCCGGTAATATCGCCGATGGTGGCTGTCTGTGCCGCGGCATTGGTCGAGTTGTAAATGGCGCCGCCGTAAGACGGCCAGGTCGATTCGGAAACCGCGCTGTTGCCGATGAAATCGCCGGTGATGTTGCCGATGGAGGTGCTGCCGCCGTTGAGCGGACGGTTGTAGATGGCACCGCCCTGCGGTCCGTTGAAGAGATTTCCCTCAACGCTGTTGTTGACAAAGTCGCCGGTAATGTTGCCGATGTCCCAGGAATTGAATACCGTGTCCGTCCGATTGGTGATTGCCGCGCCGTTTCCTCCGGTCTGTCCGAAAAAGTTGCCGGTAATGTCTTGGCCTTTCATGTCTTCGTCAAGCGGTTCATGGCTTACGGCGCCTTCTTTTATGTTGTATTTGTAATAAGTAACGGCAGCCTGACCGTTTTCGTCGATTTCAACCAACGAAAAATCGGCCTCTTCGGCAGAAGAAACGTTGGTGATTTCATAGATGCTGTCATCTTCCAAAGTCGGTGTATACGCTGCCCGGCCGGCGGTTGTCGACAACAAAAGGGAAACAGTCAATCCGATAATGATAGTCTTGTTTTTCATTGTGTTCAGTCCTTTTTTCCAAAGCAATGTTCATCGGGTTGAAGTAGACAAAGCGATTGTGAAAAGCAGGTTTGCTCTAAAAAAACTCATTAAAACGATCCTTTTTTCAAAGCAGGAATTTTTTTCTTTCAACGATGAATTAACTCATTGATAAAAATGATTAATCGGGTATTATACAAAAATGAAAACTGGACAATATGCGTGTTGAAAAAAAAGGATCCTTTTTTTTCGAACGTTCCACTCTTGTAAAAATTATGCAGTAAGGTATTGATTCTTATTCATATATTTGAAATACAAAAGAACAAAAAACGCGGCAGAAAAAGGATCCTTTTCTTCAGGCTTGTTTATGTTTTTTGTGCAAAAGTGCAATAAAATCGTTTGTCTGCCGGGGTATCTGTCTGCCGGAGTGCTTTGCAGCGACAAAAAAACTCCCCGGAAAACCCGGGGAGTTTGATTTTTAGAGCCGGAAGAACATCAAATAAACGGTACCGAAAACATCAGCCCTTTGTTTTTCAACAGGTTGTTTTCGTTGCGTTTGATTTTGAACTGCGAGCCTTCGCCCAGCTCTTTTTCAAACACTTCGCCGTAGTTTCCGCTTTCCTTCAGATAGGTTTGCAGCCATGTCGGCGCCAGCTTGAAACGCTTCCACAATTGTTCGTCCAAGCCCAGCAGGTTGCGGGTTGAGGGGTCTGTCGAACTGACGTGGATGTCGACGTTTTTGGAGGTAAGGCCGGTTTCTTCCGCCTGCTTGACCGCGTTCATCGTCCATTTGATAATGCTTTTTAACATGGTGTTGTCTTTGTCGGCATAAACGTAAATCGGGCGGACGGTAATAGTTTCCGGCAGCATTTCGACGTCGGAAACGCCGGCCGGGCTGTGAATGACGATGTCGCGCAGAATCATCGAATTGCCGGTAAACAACTGGCAGCGGTTGAGCAGAAACGCCTCTTTGGCCCGCTGGATGTTGGGAAACGTCAGAAACGAGAAGTCGAGCTGATATTTGTCATTGTAGACTTTCAGTTTGGCCAGATCGTCGCTGTTGTTGACCACGCAGACTTTTTTGCCTCTGTAGGCTTCCATGGAAGTAGCGCCTTTGACGGCATGTGCCAGAAAGACCTGCCGGTCATAATACCAGACGTCGACCGGCGCGGCGCGGGTCGACATTTCGGTCGTGGCCGAAAACGGCAGTCCGCCGATCATAACGTCGATTTTGTTGGTGTAAAAGGCGTTTGACACCTGGTTTGAAAAAAGCGGCACCATCTCGATTCTGTCGCTTCTGCCGAAAACGGCGGTGGAAAGCATTTTGCACAATTCGACGTCAATTCCCTGCCAGTTGCCTTTTTCATCCCGCCAGGCGAGAATTTTATTGCCGGTTTCCGTCCCGCAGTAGATTTTGCCGCGGGTGTGAATGTAGTGCAGGCCGGCGTTGACGGTCGGTTTGGGGGCGGCGGCAAAGGCCGGTGCGGCGGCCAGCGCCGAGAATGCGAGGCATAACCATAATTTTAGTTTCATTTTAACAACCATTTTGCTATTATGACTTCAGAATGATTGCTAATATAGGGCATTTTTTTATGAAAAGTAACTGTTTTTTACGACTTATCATTTTTTTTGTGCTGCTGACGCTTGCCCTGCCGGCGGCGGCCGAACCTTTGAGCGAAGCGGAAGCGCGCGCGTTCGGCGAAACCAAGGGCAGAGAGCTGTTGAACACTTTTGCCGAAAAAGATCCGGCGGTAAAGTATAAGAAGCTGGACGAGCTTTTTTTAAATTATGTGGATCTTGACTATATTTCGCGATTCGTCGTTGGCAAATACTGGCGGCAGATGAGCGCGGAACAGCAGAAGAAATATCAGGAGCTGTTTACCCGTTATGCCTTAAACGTCTATAAGGGCTTTCCGCTTAGTTTTGACGACAATCTGGATTTTGTGATTTCCGATGTTGAGCGCGACGGGGAATATGCGCTGGTGCGCACCAATATAGATTACCGCGGCATGGACGGCAAGGCGACGACTTTTTTGGTTGAATTCCGGGTGCATAAGAAAAACGGGCGGATTATGATAACCGACATCAAAGTGGCGGAAAGTTCGCTCATCCTTTCTTATCGCGGCCGTTTTTATCAGATGATTGCCGATGCGGACGAGGAAATGGAATGGTTTTTGGAAGATTTTGAGCTGCTTGCGGATTCGGGGGAAAAATTCTATTCCGAAACGGAAGAATAGTTCGAAGAAACATGCCGTTGTTTGCAAATCCCCGGTTTGCCGCCGCAAGCCGGGGATTTCTTTTCCGTTTTTCCTCCGGCCTGAAAAGGCAAAAGCAAAAAATGGACAAAAAATAAAAAATGGCGGAAATCGTTGCCGGATAAAGCTTTTAGTAAATACAACAGGTTGGCAAGGGCGAATGTTTAACAAAAAATAGCCTAAAAAATGTTTTTTTCGCAAAAACCGCTTGCTTCCCGAAAATATTTATGCTACATTAACACTATAAAAAATAATTTTATTTAATTACATTGTCTTATAATTCAAAATTGCTTTTCTTGAAAATAAAGGAAAGAAAGGAAGAGTTTCGGGTATTTTTTCGGTACGGAGACTTCTGAAGACATGTAATTTTCTAAACCCAGTAAATAACAAAAAAAATAGACAATATGATGGCGCAGAAAATTTTTAGGAACATCTACGTGATGTTCACTTTAGTAGTTATGTCTTTTGTGGTTGCATCTTGCGACAAATCTGAAGACGAGTTTTTGTTGAATACCTATAACAACGGTGGCAACAATAATAGCGAGATCACGATTAATGTGAAGCGCGATGCCGAAAACGGTATCATTGAAGCTTCTCGTGAAGTCAACGGTCTCCGTCAGGATACAACCATTACGGTTGCTCTTGGCGCAGTGAACTTCGAGATTACTCCGGTTGATACCATTAAGGTGGCTTCCGCAGAAGTAATTCGTTCCAACTTTGCCGAAGTCGGTGAAGCCGAGGTAGAAGAATATGAAGAAAACGGTGTTTATTTCACCAAGACTTCAAAATCCTACCGCGATGAACTCACCGGTTATGCCAAGGATATCAACATCTCTTATCTTGACGCATACACTTACGTATGGGGCAAGAAAGTTGAATTCCCGCAGGCAAACGGCGCAGTTGAAGTTGTTGAGGAAATCAACCTTCTCGACGAAGGTATCAAAGAAAAGATGCATTACTATACAGCTACCACTCAGTATAAAGTTGCTTTCATGGAAGGCAGCTCTGTTGAGAAAGGTCTGGAAGTGTTGGCTATCGACGCCGATGATACTTTGTTGAGCACCGAAAAAACCGACGAGGGTTACGAAACCCTTACGTCTACTACAGCTAAGAGCTGGATCGAGATCACTCGTACATACAAAATTTCCGGCGCAGTTGCTACTCGTTACGAAGTTGTTCTGAACAACGGCGTTTCTGCTCCTGCTTACGAAGTGATGAATGTTGAGTCTTTCAATCTTTCTTCCAAAGGTGCAAACCTGGAAGAAGCTTCTGTTTCCGGCAACCGCGAAGAAGGTAACATCAAAGTTACTTCCTATCGTCAGAACTATGTCGTAGGCAACAACATCTTCGATCGTACATTTGTTCTCTCTTATGAGACAGCCGTATTGACCGTTGATGACAAGACTTTCGACATGCCGAGCCGCAAATATGAGAACGTAACCGACGGTAACTTCAATATCACCGATATGGAAGGCATCACCGGTTATGACCGCGTACTGTACACTCATAATATGAGCGCTACTTTCAACGGTAACTCTGTTGCAGCAAAGGCAGAAGTTGAACTCCGCATGGTAGAAGTTAAGGACGAGCTCATCAGCCGCGTGATCGTGGAAGACGGCAAAGATTATATCAATGCTTCAACTACGAAATCTTGGGTTAAAGTTAAGGAAGTATGGTCTGTAGGCGGCGAAAAGGTATATACCAAGTCAGTTAACCTGATTAACGGTATTGCTGCTCCTGCTAAGATCACAAAGATCCTTGCCAGCTTTGACCTGAACAGCGCAGCTGCTTCTCTTGGCGGTGAAAAACTGGTTAAGACTGAAACTAAGGGTGATTTCAAGGTTATGACTTACGAGCGCACCTATACGGTAGCAAACGATAAGTTTACCCGCGTTTTCACTTTGAGCTATCAGAAAGCCGTTTACACCGTGATCAACCACGATATGCCTTATTCCGAATATGAAAACGTTGCAGACAATGGCTTCAACATGAGCGATATGTCCAATACGACTCAGAACGGTAAGACTTATAACCGCAAGAACTACGTTCATGCTATGAGCGCAATGTTCAACGGTTACGATGCCAAGGCCAACGCCGAAGCAGAGTTGTTGGTTGAAGTTGAAACTCCCCGTGACACCCCGTCTTGGTTAGGCAACCCGACCGGAGCAAAATATACCCGCGTGCAGAAAGCTGCCGGACAGAAGTTCATGGACATGATCGTTTTCACTTATGAGAACGGTGTTGTTATGGCTCCTAACGGCAAGGTAGACATGAGTTTGATCTATGCTTTCAACGCATCTGTAGCATCTGCAAACGGCGTAGACGTTTGTATCAACGGTGCATACAGCGGTGTATTCGGCAACGGTAAATGGCAGCCCGCCAAAATTACCATGGTAAGCGGTCGTTGGATCTATGCAGGCAAGTCCTCTTCTTGGGATCACACTGTAATGGAAACTAACGCTGTAACCCTTGGTATCGGTGTTGACGTTACTCCGATTCCGAGCGCGCAGAAGACTACAATCAGCAACGGTAAGATCACTATTTCTTACGCTGCTAATAACGGTAGCACAACTGCAAATTCTTCTCTGTCATTGCGTTAATTTTTTACGTTGTGAACAGGTAAAGAACGTTCGTGTCTAAGGATACTCTCTCATCCCTCTCCGGAACCAAAATTCCGGGGAGGTGTACTAAAAAATATCTGGGGCTATTCCCGCATTCCTTTAAAAACAAGAAAAGATGAAAAATATAGTAATTGCCATTGTAGCAGTATTGGCAACTGCATTCGTGAATGTAAACAGCGCTAGCGCTCAGTCAGTAACTTTTGGTTCTGAAAAGAAAGGTCTTGCTTCCGAACCTTCTGCAGAAATGCAGGAGATCGCCAAGGTCGATTCTATGACCCTGGATTATATGGAAGCTTTCGCTTCTCGGAAACATGACGAGCTTATGCTCAAAACTTCCGACGGTAAAACGTACTGGAAGGGACGCGCGATTGAAGGCTTCTTTATCGGAGCTGTCGGCGGAGCATCCTATATTCCGAACGCTAAGAGTTTCTCTTATGTGTTTGGAGCAGAAGTTGGTTATACCATGTGGTGGGGTGACTTTTTGGTGACCGGCCGCGTGGGTGAGATCAATTTCGACGGTTTGACCTATATGGCGCCGTCTGCCTTTGGTGAAGTGAGAGTAAATCTCGCACACTGGGGTAAAAACAAACAAAATCGCTTTTATGTTGGCGGCCGTGTTGGCTACCAGTATACGGAAAGCGATAATTCTATCTCAGAATCCGGTGATGGTTACGATTTTACTCGTAAATCGTCTCTGAAAGGTTCTGGTCTGGGTTATGGTGCAGTCCTTGGCTGGGAAACCCGTCAGTTCATGAGCGGAAACCGTTTTGGTATCCAGCTCGCCGCTTACACTTATGACGTGCAACATGCAACGTCAGGAAAAGTAAACGGAGAAGTAGTTGCTGATAAGAATATCGTCAAGCAAGGCTGGCAGATTGAGCTCACTTTGAGCTATCGCTTCCAGTTCGGCAAAACGAAGAAAAACTACTAATTCTAGTTTCGCTGCAAAGCATTTCAATATATTTTCAGATGTCGGAGGTTTTCCTCCGGCATCTTTTTTTTATTAATGTCTGATAGAAAAGCCCGAGTTTAACCCGGAGCCGAATGCTGCGGTGTTGGAACAACACCGCTTCGCGCCTTTAATCATGGTCAAACCGCAAGCTTTGTAACTGCTGTAGAACCACGGAGTTACCCGTGGATATCTACGTGCCGTCGACCGCTTTTCAAAATAACTTTCCCATACAAGGCAAAAACCTCAATCTCGCTTATTTCGGCGCCTTATTTTTTGTCATTCCGCTTTTTGCAAGATTTCCGGACAGATTCGGGATGGTGAGGCGGAAAACTCAATCTCTCTTGCATATCTAAAATCTCCCGCATACTGTCCGATAAAACTCTTTGCCCGCTTCACCGGCTTGGGCATAATCCCTGAATTCTCTCCTTTGTGCCGTCAAACTGACCGATTCTTCCGTTAGCATGCGTTCGGTAATTACCATGTCGGGTTTGTTTGGGCATCTCATTTTTAGGCTATGCCTTAAAAATTATCTTCCGCACTTCAGGTCTTGTTTCGATGTTTGTTTTCCTTTCTTCCTCCCTTCCTTCTTTTTCCCCTTTCTTTGCTTTTTCCCCTCAAGCTCCCGAACCGGGGCAGGGTGCCAAAGCAGCGAGCCGCCGCCTCCATCCTTTTTTCTCTTATAAGCTCCCGAACCGGGACGGAATGACAATATGGGTTTGTTTCCGCGTTCGCAGGGTGACAGAGGCAAAGAGAGGACGGAAGCGGCCGCTTGTAAGCCGACTGACAGGGGTTGTGTTTGTTTGCGGGATGGTAAAGGGTGCTCACGGAATGCGCAAAAGAACCGCCGGCGGAATATAAAAGAGGACTGTTTTCGGGATGGCAAAGCGGATTTTATCAACAAGAGGAAAGGGGAGATTCGCCTGCGGACTCGCCGTCTATCAATATTTTTAGACAAAATAGAAAAAATATGCCGTTTTCAGTCAAAAATAAGTTGTGGTTTTAATTCTTTTATGGTACAGTATAAACGACAAAAATTATTCTGTTATTACATTGATTATCATTGTAAATGTCTCTGATGAAAATGATTTTTCAAGCATCGGGAGACCTGCAGAAGCAATTTTTCTATATATTTCCTAAAAAAATAATCAAATAACTTTTAAAAACAAAAATATGGAAAAGAGAAATGTCTTTTACAGCATTGTTGCATTTGCCATAATGCTGACTTTAGCCATGTTCACGTCATGTGACAAAGCGCTGGAAGAGTTTAGTCTTAATGTGGAGCCTGATAGCGGTCCCGACACCAACACGGAAGTGACCATTACCGTGACCCGCGACAGCGAAAACGGTAAGGTGACGGCCTCGAAAGATGTCAACGGCATCAGGCAGGACACCACGGTGATTGTGCCTTTGGGCGGCGTAAATTTCGAGATTTCGCCCTTGGATACGATCAAAGTGAACAAGCCCGAAGTGTCGTCGGTAAGCTTTGCCGAAACCGGCAGCAACTCCGGCAACTGGGAAGCGGAAGGCGTGTCTTATACCAAGACGGTCAAGACCTATCGTCATGAAATGACCGGGTATCTGAAAGACATCACCATTAGCTACCTGGATGCGGAGATGACGCTCTGGGGCAAGAAGGTTGTTTTTCCGGCAGCAAACGGCAGCGTTGCTTTTGAAGACGGCGGTATCAGCGTTGTCGACGAAGGCATCAAGGACAAGGTTCATTATTATCTCTCGACTTCAAGCTACAAAGTTGCCTTTATGGGCGGCAGCAGCATAGAGAGAGGGTATGAACGTCTGGCAATGGATGCGGACGATGTTTTGCAGAGTACCTCAAAAACCGACGAAGGCTATGAAACGCTGTCTTCGACCACGGCCAAAAGCTGGGTTGAGATCACGCGTACCTACAGCCAGTCGGGTTCCGTCGTTTCCAGATACGAAGTGATCCTAAAGAACGGTATCGGCGCTCCGGCGTACGAAATCCGTACGGTAGAAAGCTTTGAACTGGAAAAGAAAAACGCCGTTTCCGGCGAAACCGTCGTCAGCGGTACCCGTACCGAGGGCAACATCACGGTTACTGCGCATACGCTCGATTATACGGTCGGATGCGATTTGTTTGACAAGGTGTTCACCCCGTTCTGGGAAACTGCGGTCCTGAAGGTTGACGGAAAAGAGTTTGAGATGCCGTCCCGCGCTTACGAAAACATCACGGACAAGGGATTTAAACTGACGGAAATGTCGGAAAAGGACAATTACGAGCGCCGGCTCTACACCCACACCATCGGTGCTACTTTCAACGGCAACTCGGCCGAAGCCGTTGCCGAAGTCGAATTGCACAAGAAAGCGGAAGACAAGCTGGAAAGCCAAGTGATTGTCGAAGACGGCATGGAATATGTCGACGTGACGACGACCAGGTCATGGATCAAGATCAAGGAAGTATGGTCCGTATCGGGCGAAAAAGTGTATACGAAATCGGTTAACCTGACCAACGGCATCAATGCCCCGGCCAAGGTGATCAAGATTTTGGAAGACTTTACCTTAAACCAGATATCGGCTGTCCTTGGCGATGAAGTCTTGGCGGAAACTGAGACTGTCGGCGATTTTACGGTAAGGACTTATCAGCGGACTTATACGGTCGGCAACGACAAGTTTAACCGTATATTTACGTTGTCTTACCAACGTGCGTTTTACAATCCGCTGGATCACAGCATGCCGTTTGCGGAATACGAAAGTGTTGCCGACAACGGATTTGCAACCGCGGACATGACGCAGATCACCGAAGAGGGCAAGACTTACGACCGCAAGAGCTACACGCACTCGATCGGCGCCAGCTTTAACGGTCATCCGGCGGAAGCCAAAGCGGAAGCCGAATTGCGGGTTTTGGCCTCGGACATCATGACCAGTCAGGAAATCATTGAAGACGGTATGGACTATGTGGATGACAACACCACCAGATCCTGGATTAAGATTAAGGAAATCTGGACCGTGTCCGGCGAAAAGACTTATGTAAAATCGGTCGATTTGACCAACGGTATTGCGGCTCCGGCCAAAGTTACCAAGATTTTGCCGAGTTTTGCGCTGGCCTCCGCAACGCCCTCTCTGGCCGGTGAAAGCCTGCTTAAGACCGAAACCGTCGGCGATTTCACGGTAAAAACTTATCAGCGCACCTATACGGTGGCCAACAATCGTTTTGACCGTGTTTTCACCCTCAGTTACCAACGGGCTGTTTACGATCCGCTTAAGCATAACATGCCGAACCCGGAATACGAAAACATCTCCGACAACGGTTTTGAAACGGCGGATCTGTCGCAAACGGTCAGCGGCGGCAAAACTTACGACCGCAAGAGCTATGCGCACACCATGGGCGCAAGGTTCAACGGCCGTGATGTGAGCGCCGTCGGCGAAGCCGAATTGTGGGTGGAAGTCAATGACGAACTGAAAGAGCGTACGATCGTGGAAGACGGCAAAGACTATATCGATGCCTCTACCACCAAGAGCTGGATCAAGATTAAGGAAATCTGGTCCGTATCGGGCGAAAAGGTGTATACCAAATCGGTGAACCTGAAGAACTCGATCACGGTGCCGGCCAAAATCACCAAGGTTTTGGAAAACTTCAATCTGATTGCTTCCGCTCCGTCGACAGGCGGTGAAAAACTGACGGGAACGCAAACCGTCGGCGACTTTAAGGTGATGACATACCAGCGCACCTATACGGTTGCCAACGACAAGTTCAACCGGGTGTTTACGTTGTCTTACCAAAAGGCGATTTATTCTCCGCTGACTCACAACATGCCCTATGCCGAATATGAGAACCTTGCCGACAACGGATTTAAGCTGAGCGATATGAGCCGGCTGACCGAAAACGGCAGGATCTATGACCGCAAGAACTATGTTCATACCATGAGCGCCATGTTCAACGGTTATCCGGCAAGTGCGGCGGGCGAGGCAGAATTGCGGGTTTTCGTAAGCGAAGACCGTGATACGCCGAGCTGGCTGGGAAGTCCCAAGTCTGCAAAGTATACGCGCGTTCAGCAAAGTGTCGGCGCCAAGTTTATGGACATGATCGTTTTCACTTATGAAAACGGCGTGGTCATGGCACCGAACGGCAAAGTGGACATGAACCTGTGTTATGCTTTTGATGAATCCGTAGCGGCAAAGAACGGCGTCGAAACTTGTATTTCCGGCGCATACAGCGGCGTTTGGGGTGCAAACAAATGGCAGCCGGCGAAAGTTACGGTTGTCAGCGGTCGTTGGATCTATGCCGGCAAAAGTTCTGCCTGGGATCATACGGTTATGGAAAAGAATGCGGTAACTTTGGGTATTGGCGAAGACGTAACGCCGACGCCGGGCGCTCAGAGTTACAAAATTACCGGTAACCGGATTACAATCTCCTACGCCGTAAACAACGGCAGTAAGACGGCTAATACTTCTCTTTCCCTGAAGTGATGATTGTCTTCGCGGAAGAAAAGAAAAACGGCCTGTAGCTCTCTTGGAAAGCTTCTTTTCGCGGTGCGGAAGGAAGTATGCGTGAAAAGTCCTTTTGACAAACATTTACAATTTGACCCCGGAACGTAAAGTTTCGGGGTTTTTTTTAGGTTGTTTCGTTTTATCGCTAAAAAATCTCCCCGCTTTTGCGGGGAGATTTTTGCGTTTGATCGGCTTGCGGTTTTTAGGCTGCTGCCGGCGGCAAACGTCTGCGGTCAGAACGCATAGTTTAAGCCGATGCCGACGGCGG
>OCHD01001029.1_pt1 | contig 20598 bp, 20 predicted proteins | sample 1538481 | NCBI WGS metagenome assembly OCHD01 (sample SAMN04571699, study PRJEB22368) | human gut metagenome | biome: human gut; material: stool | host: Homo sapiens | place: Luxembourg | collected 2012-09-07
AACAACGCTGAAATCTGTGAATTCATTCACCATCTTTTTGGAACACAAGATTTTGTTCCTCTGAGTGCTCCCAAGTTTATCGGAAACGAGAAAAAATACCTCAACGAATGTATTGATACGACTTTCGTGTCAAGTGTCGGTGCTTTTGTTGACCGCTTTGAGCACGATATGGCTGTGTACACCGGTGCCAAGCGTGCCGTAGTCTGTGTGAGTGGTACCAATGCCCTTCACATGGCCATGCTGCTAGTGGGTGTAGAACGCGATGATGAGGTGCTCACTCAAGCTCTGACCTTCATCGCTACCTGCAATGCTGTCAGTTATATCGGAGCATATCCTGTTTTTATTGATGTGGACAAAGAAACGATGGGACTTTCGTCCCGAGCTGTCAAGGCATGGCTGGAGAGGAATGCTGAACTGAAAGAAGGAGTTTGCTATAACAAGCGTACCGGTCGCCGTGTAAAAGCTTGTATTCCCATGCACACTTTCGGCCATCCCGTAAAAATAGATGAACTGGCGGATATCTGCCGTGAGTGGCATATCGAATTGGTTGAAGACGCAGCCGAAAGTATCGGCAGTTTTTATAAAGGGTATCATACCGGTACATTCGGAAAGGTGGGTGCTATTAGCTTTAATGGAAACAAAACCATCACTACAGGTGGTGGAGGCATGTTGCTTTTCCAGGATGAAGAACTGGGCGCATACGCCAAGCACCTTACTACCCAGGCTAAGATACCTCATCGTTGGGAGTTTCGTCATGACCATATTGGTTATAATTACCGGATGCCGAATATCAATGCCGCTCTAGGTTGTGCCCAGTTGGAGAATCTAGACCGCTATGTGGCAGATAAGCGTGAGACAGCCGCCCGTTATGTTGAGTTTTTCAAGGGTAAGGAAGATATTACTTTCTTTACTGAACCTGCTGATTGCAAATCGAATTATTGGCTCAATGCGGTGGTACTAAAGGATAAGGAGGCTCAACTTGATTTTTTGGAGTACACAAATGATCATGGTGTGATGACCCGTCCCGTTTGGGAACTGATGAATCGACTGCCCATGTTCGAGCATTGCGAAACGGACGGGCTGGAGAATACCGAGTGGCTGGCTGACCGGGTGGTGAATATTCCTAGTAGTGTAAGGCTGGAGAACTAATAATTTTCAAGAATAAGTAAATTTCTTTGGCGATTTTATAGAGAATTGCAATTTTGTTCCAACATATCATAGAATTATGAGAGACAACGTCTTATCTGTAGCAAATTACTTTCTTATCCTGAACCAAAAGTAAGGGTGAGAAATCAAACTGCTGGCTTTAATCAAGCTGGTTTCACATAGCTTATGGCTATGCGTTGGCTATGGATGGAACGTTCTATTATTGATGACCGTTTTGATTTCAATTAAAAATATAGGAAGTAGGATGGTAGTTTCCGAGAATGGATTTCATGAGCCTTAGGAGCAAGAATATAGTGAATTACCCCTTTCTTTCTCAAAACAATTTATTCTCGTTGTGGATAAGACATGTATGAAAAATATTTGCGTAGTAACAGCCACTCGCTCAGAGTATGGTCTGCTTCGTTGGATAATCGACATTCTTTCGAAAGACAAAGACGTCAATCTTCAAATAGTGGCGACAGGTAGCCATCTGTCCAAAGAGTTTGGCATGACCTATCATTTCATTGAGCATGACGGATATACCATAGATGCCAAGATAGATATGGAACTACATACTGAAGACCTTTATTCTATCCCACGTTCTATGGGGATTTGTGCTGAAAAGATAAGCTATGCGTTTCGTAGCTTGAAGCCGGATATGATTGTCATTTTGGGCGATCGCTACGAGTTGCTTCCAATTGTCAACACAGCTCTTCTTTTCAATATCCCTATTGCGCATATTTCAGGTGGTGACATTACAGAAGGGGCTATCGACAATGAGGTACGTAATGCTGTCACTATGATGTCTTCACTGCATTTTCCTGGCACTGAAGAATCAGCAGTACGTCTGCGGCGTATGTTGGGAATGGACGAAAATATATATGTAGTGGGTGAACCGGGCCTTGATTCATTTCTTCGTCATCAACTGATGACACGTAGTGAATTGGCCGAGCAACTTAATTTGAATGCAAGTAAACAATGGATGCTTGTTACTCTTCATAGCGAAACCAAGGAGTCGCTTGATTATAATTTGCAAATGACTGAGAACCTCTATAATGTAATGATTGGACAAAAAAATGTACAATTTGTAGTAACTAAGGCTAATGCCGATTTTGGTGGGAGCCAGATCAATAAATATTGGGATGCAAAACAAGATGACGATGTAAGGGTTGTTGCTTCCTTGGGGCAACTGCGTTATTTGAGTTTTATGTCCCAAGTGGAATGTGTATTAGGAAATTCATCATCCGGCATTGTGGAAGCTCCTTTCTTGGGTATTCCAGTAGTTAATATTGGTAATCGTCAAAAAGGGCGCCATATTTGTAAGAACGTGATATGTTGTGGCATCTCACAGCAGGAAATAGAGAAAGCTATATCATATATTGTTGATTACCGGTTAATTGATAAGTTTTGGGGTGATGGACATGCTTCCGAACAAATAGTGCAGCATATAAAGGACTATCTCAATGATAAGCAGAGAAATTATCGATAATGAATTTAAAACAGATATGATATTACTCTAATATTTTGATTATCAATATTTATTCATCAGAAAAAACTGTTTATGAAGATTCTATTTACTCCACATTGGAACCGGTATTTCAGTTACTTTTCCAATGAACAGTATGATGTATATTTTAAGGAAGAATATGTTTATCTCTATGAAACACCTACAGAAAAACCTTATTGTGCGGTGATTTATGAGAATGACTCCTATATGCTTTTCCCTTTTCTCAAACGGGAGTTTACGTACAATGAGAAGACATTTTTTGATTTTGAGACTGCTTATGGTTATGGTGGACCGATATGTAACGTGAACAACGAAAGTTTTTGGGTCGCAGCTTTGAGGAGTCTTTCTCAGGAGTTTTCAAATCATGGTTGTGTGGCAGGTTTTGTGCGGTTTCATCCTCTGTTAGACAATTACAGAAAATTCGATAGTATAGGCAAAGTCATTTTTGACCGTAAGACGATAGCAATGGATCTGTCTCTTGATGAAAATGACATTTGGATGAACGAAATTCATACCAAGAACCGTAATGTCATTAAAAAAGGTGACAGGAATGGATTGAAGTTTGTGGTTGATGACGCATTCGCTTATTTGCCGCAGTTTGCCAGATTGTATAATTCTACGATGGACAAGCTTTCTGCCGATGGCTTCTATTATTTTAATGATGCCTATTATCGGTCGTTGAAAGAGCGCATTGATAATAAGTTTTTGGGAGTTGTGAAGTTAGAGGAAGAGGTGCTTTCTGCTGCCATCTTTTTCTGCCATCCGCCTTATGGGCATTACCATCTGTCAGGCAGTGACAAGGCATATCTTGGTTTGTCCCCCAATAATTATATGCTCTATAATGCCGCTTTGGAATTGAAGCGTCGGGGAGTCAGACGCTTTCATCTTGGTGGAGGCACTACATCTGGCGAGGACGATTCTCTGTTCTGCTTCAAAAGCCGTTTCTCAAGAAACACCTGTCAGTTTGCTATCGGTAAATTGCTTTTCAATGAGACCGTCTATCAGGCGTTGTGTGCTGATTGGGAGGTAAGGAATCCTGATAAAAAGGAACATTATAAGTATTTTCTATTGAAATATAAATATTGAGATTATGGCTGTATATATCATAGCCGAAGCGGGTGTCAATCATAATGGACGTCTCGATTTGGCACTACGTCTGTGTGATGTCGCTAAGGCAGCAGGTGTGGATGCGGTGAAGTTTCAGACTTGGAAGACTGAGAAGATTGTTACTCAAACAGCGGCAAAAGCCACTTATCAGGTGGAGAATACCCATTCAAACGAAGAAACGCAATTTGATATGCTGAAGAAACTGGAACTTAGTTATCGTCAGTTCTTCGAAATTAAAGAATATTGCGACAAGATAGGCATTGATTTTCTTTCCACACCCGATGAGGAAGACAGTCTGGATTTTCTTGTCAGCTTGCATCTTCCTTTCCTTAAAATAGGTTCGGGTGAAGTAAACAATATACCTTATTTGAAGCGTATTGGTCAATGCAGGATGCCTGTCATTCTTTCCACAGGTATGTCTTGGCTCAGTGATGTGGAAATAGCATATCGCACTTTGCTTGAGGCAGGAGCGAATAGTGTATCGTTGCTTCATTGTACCACCAATTATCCTTGCCCCATGTCTGAGGTGAATCTTTGTGCCATGCAGACAATGAAAAATGCCTTTAAATGTAAAATAGGTTATTCTGATCATACTATGGGTGCAGAGATACCTATTGCAGCAGTGGCTATGGGAGCCGAAATTATAGAAAAGCATTTTACTTTAAGCCGAAAGATGGAAGGACCTGATCATAAAGCTTCGCTTGAACCTGCTGAATTGAAATATATGGTAGACTGTATTCGTAATATAGAATTGGCTTTAGGAGATGGTATAAAAAGACCCAATAAAAGTGAGATTGAAATTTCAAAGGTTGTTTTGAAATCAATTGTAGCCAAGAGAAGAATTCAAGAAGGTGAGGAATTGTCTGTAGATAATCTTACTGTGAAGAGAGCAGAAAAAGGGATAAGTGCTTCTTATTGGAACTTGATTCTTGGAAAACGGGCAACAAAGAACTATGATGTAGACGAACCTATTCAAATTAGATAAACAGAATGAATCTTTTAATAATAATTCCTGCCCGTGGGGGAAGTAAAGGTATTCCTCATAAAAATATAAAATTTTTAGCGGGTAAGCCCCTTATATGCCATAGTATAGATATAGCCCGAAGTGTTGTCTCTGATAGGAATATTTGTGTATCGACTGATGATGCGGAAATAAAGCGTGTTGTGGAGGATTATGGTTTGCCTGTTCCTTTTTTGAGACCTTCCGAACTAGCTTCTGACCATGCAAGTACTTATGGAGTGATTCTTCACGCCTTAGATTATTATGCTTTGCAGGGTAAGGAGTACGATGCCGTTGTATTGCTACAACCTACATCTCCTTTCCGTAGGGTTGATGATGTAAAATCTTGCCTAGACAAGTATACTGCTGATGTGGATATGGTGGTTAGCGTAAAAGAAGCTGCTTCAAATCCTTATTATGATTGTTTTGAATTGAATAAGGACGGATATTTAGTCCAGTCTAAGGGAGATGGTAGAATAATCAGGCGTCAGGATGCTCCTGAAGTTTATGAATTTACAGGATCGGTGTATGTCATGAACGTCAGATCTTTGCGAAGTAAGGATTTAAATGCTTTTACAAAAATTGTAGCCTTAGAGGTGGATGAACTCCATTCTTTGGATTTGGATACCATGCTTGACTGGAAATTTGCAGAGCTGTTAATAAAGGAAAAAATGATAGAGCTATGAATGAGGAATGTATAATTGCAGATACTCTTCGGATTGTAGATGCCTTACGTATTTTGAATGATTTATCAGACACTGCAATGACCCTTTTTGTTGTAGATAACAATGGATGTATGGTCGGTACACTGACAGATGGAGATATCCGTCGGGCTTTGATAGGGAATTATGAACTGGATAGTAGGGTAAGAGATGTGATGTTTTGTGAGTTTGCATATATTGATGAAAATGACTTGAATATCGTTTCACATATACATGAATTGCGCAATAAACATATCAAATTAATACCAGTACTTGATTCGGAGCATCATATAAAGGAGATATATAATATAGAGAAACTTCGCTCTGTCCTCCCTATAGATGTTGTTATGATGGCAGGAGGGAAAGGCGAACGCTTACGTCCATTGACGGAAAAGACCCCTAAACCTTTGCTTCCAGTCGGAGATAAAGCCATTATAGATTATAACATAGAGCGCTTGGTTAACTATGGAGTTAGGCACATCAATGTTACTGTGAATTATTTGCACGAGCAGATAGAAGACCATTTTAGCAAACCTATTGATGGAATAAAGATAGACACGGCTTTAGAACCGGAATATTTGGGTACTATGGGGTCTATTAGGTTTGTGAAACAATTCTATAATGATGTTGTATTAGTTATGAATTCAGATCTTTTTACGACTATAGATTATGAAGACTTCTATTTGCATTTCACTCAACATCATGCGGACATGTCTGTAGCGGCTGTGCCTTATAAGGTGTCTATTCCTTATGGAATATTTGACGTGGCAGACCGTAATATCCATGGGCTGATAGAAAAACCTACATATACTTATTATGCGAATGCCGGAATATATTTGTTTAAGCGTTCATTGCTTGAACTGATACCAGAAGGGGAATTCTTTAATGCTACAGATTTCATTGAATTATTGATAAACCGTGGCTTGTCTGTTATTCGTTATCCTCTAAATGGAACTTGGATAGATATAGGCACTCCTCAGGAGTATCAGAAAGCCAATGATTTAGTGAGGCATTTTAAGTATTAAAAACTTTATGGCAATAGCACAGTCGTAATTTTTATATAACAATATTGATAATAGGCCTTTCAATGAAACTATAAGTTGAAAAAAATGGAAATCAAAGGAAAACGAATATTGATAACTTGTAGGGAGGATGATTCACGTCCTTTTTATTTTTTAATAAAAGACTGGATGAAATACAATGAAGTTGCTGCGTATTTTATCAAGGCAAGTGAGTCTGGATTTAAGAAAAACCCTTCTAATGAAAGCACTTATTATGCTTTTAAAAAAAATATTTCTTTAAAAGTATATGATGTTAATAGTATCGCTGAAATATTTATAAATATACGGAATGATGATAACGTGATTGACCAATTTTTTTTAGAAAAAATAGAAAAAGAATACACGCATTTTAAGAATATTAACACTCAGATTATTTCATCACAAAGTTTTAATAGGCATTATCATTATCGCTATTTTTGGTCATCTTGTACTTATCAACAACAATTAAATTGGTTGATATTATGTTATAAAGATGCACTCAAAGTATTAGATGAATTTCAACCGGATGTTGTTATCAATACGGATTCGGACGAAATATCTCGCAATGCATTACGTGAAATTTGCTACAAGAGAGATATTCCTAATGTAACTTTGGACTTCCCTCGCTTTGATGATTATTTAATATACACTTATAATTTGGGAAATTCTGTTAATATAAAATTTGAAGAATATTTCAAAAGTTGTGAGATTGGTAATAAGATTGACCTTTCAACGGAGGTTAAGTATGTAGAAGACTATCGTAAGAAAGCGGAGATTAAGAATAAATCATCTGTCAATTCTATTGATTATCAGTATTATCCGGAGTCATTTTTGAAGGTCGTGAAGTTTTGGGCTCATTTTATTATTTTACTGTTCAAACAGGATGTTATTGCCGGAAATTGGAAAATAAAGAGATCTAATCAAATATTGTATCCGTCAACAATGGGCTATATTAAATATTTTCTTCATTACACATATTATAAACAGCGTTTGATGAGGCGAAATAAGATGTTTCAAGTACCTCGAAATGACGAGAGGTATGTTTATATGCCTTTACATTTAATACCTGAATCAACAACTTCTATTTTGACACCTTTCTATGTGAATGAATTATCCGTTATAGAAGCTGTTTCTAAGAGTCTTCCGGCTGGCTGGATGTTATATGTAAAAGAGCATCAAGCAATGATAGGTGAAAGAAGTATAGAATTTTATAAAGCAGTCAATAGACTTCCAAATGCTAAAATGGTACAGCTTAATTATTATAATGACCCGAAACCTTGGATTACTAAATCTCAAGGTGTTGTCACGCTGTCAGGAACTGCAGCTTATGAGGCTGCAATGTTAGGTAAACATGCTGTTGTATTTTCAAATGTGCCATTTAGTCTCATAGAAGGTATACATAGGGTCGACTCTTTTGAAGATTTACCTAGAATCTTAAAAAGTTTTGTATCTCCATTGAATAATATAAAATCATGTGCTTCATATTTACGTACAGTGAAGGAGTTTGGTGAAAGAGTGGATTTTGTAAATCTAAATAAGGCCTGTTATCAAGCAATTTCCAATGATGAGGAACTTGATGAATCTTGTATGAATAAAATAAAATCTTTAGAGTCTCTTTTTGCTAAATCAATTATTAATTACTAATTTGATAGCAATATGAATCTTATAAATACTAGAGAGTCTCAGTTTGAATTATTACGAATTGTTGCTATATTTATGGTGTTGATTCATCATTCATTAGCTGTCGCTGATACTTTTGGGTATACAGGTCATTACACTTTGAATGAGGGAATTACGGGAGTATTGTTAAATAGTGCTGTAATTATTGGAGTAAATTTGTTTGTGTTGATTACGGGATGGTTTGGTGTGTCGGATAAAAAAATCTTTCGAAAGATATTATTTTTACTTATAGAAGTGACCTGCTATAGTGGAATTGCATACTTAATTGCGAGTTTGTTTAATGTTACGCGCTTTTCTATTCCCGATTTCGTTCATGCTATAGATTTTACTTGGAATTGGTTTATTGTGTGTTATATAATGCTCCTGTTTTCTATACCCTTGCTTAATAAGTTGATTAGAACTAATAAAATAATATCTCTTCCTCTCTTTAGATGTAAAAATATAAATATTGATGAATGCACATTGTTCATTCTTCTTTTAACAGTGCTTAATGTTGTTTTTGGATGGGGGTTAAAATACAATAATGTAAATGGATATAACGTGGCTAATTTTGCTTTTTTATATCTGATAGGGTATTGGCTTAGGATAAATAAATGGAATATGCAATCACCAATGATTCTTTGTATATCTGTATATGCAATCTCTACAATATTATTGGTTTGTATTTTTGTATTTTTCTTTGGACTTATGCATAAAGAATCGAATACAATTAATACAATGAGAATTATGGGGTATAATAATCCTTTGGTTATTTTATCTTCTATGGCAGTGTTTATATTATTTTCTCGAATTAAGATTCAAAGTCACTGGATTAATTCAATGGCATCTGCTGTATTGGGAGTTTTTATGATTCATGAGGTTCCTTGCATATCTGAGTTTTGGAGATCGATAGCTTCAAAATTTTATCAAGAGTATTCATATTTTGGCTTACTGCTCTTTGATATTATCTTTTTTATAGTTTTGTTGGCTTTAGCTTTACTAATCAAAAGGTTTGTTATTACTCCCATATTATATAGTATGGGGAATATACATTTGCTCAGATAACTAGGCTTTAAAATCCATTTAAATGAGAAATGACAATAGACGGATAGCTGTAAATACGGGTATTCTTTATGTTAGAATGCTTTTAATAATGGCTATTACGATTTATACAAGTCGCATTTTATTGAAAGCGTTGGGAATTACAGACTATGGTATATATAATGTTGTAGGAAGTGCAGTTACTCTTTTCTCTTTTTTGAACTCATGTTTGATACCTGTTACTCAAAGATATTTATCTATAGAATTAGGAAAACGAAATTATAAGCGACTAAATACCGTATTTAATGTTAGTATATCGATTCATGTTTTTATTGCTTTAGTTATTGTCGTGTTATGTGAAACCTGTGGTGTCTGGTTGCTTAATTGTAAAATGGTTATTCCGGCAGACAGATTGGTTGCCGCTAACTGGTGTTTTCAATTATCATTATTAGGATTGGTTTTATCCATTATTAGTATTCCATATAATGGCTTAATTATTTCACATGAAAAAATGAATGCATTTGCTTATATTTCTTTAGTAGATGTGTTGTTAAAGCTTGTAATATGTTATGTGGTAGATAATTTTCATTCGGATAGACTAATCTTATATGGAGTATTGATAGTCGTCGCACAAACCCTTAGTCAATTTTTATATTGGGCTTATTGTAATAAAAAATTCCAAGAGTCTAAATTATGTTTTGTAGGTTATGGTGCTTTGCATAAAGAAATATTACGTATAGCCGGTTGGGGATTATTTGCTCATATCCCTTATGCGATTAATACATCTTTGATAAATATGTTGTTGAATATGTTCTTCTCTCCTATAGTAAATGCGGCTAGAGGAATATCTGTTCAGGTAACTTCTGCTTTGCAACAATTTAGTACTAATCTTCAAACGTCTGTAACCCCTCAGATTACGAAGTCTTATGCAATGAATGATTATGAAAGGATGCTATTCTTAATAATAAACAGCTCTCGGTTTTCTATTTATCTGTTATTCATAATTGTTTTACCGGTATATATGAGGTTGGAAGATATTCTGTCATTATGGTTGGTTGAAGTTCCTGAATATACATCGTCTTTTATACGCATTACAATTATTGGAAGTTTTCTAACATGTTTGCAAACTCCGTTGACTGTTGGCTTAAGATCACAAGGAAACATTGGAAAACCTTTCTTTTGGAGTGGCATAGCAGAGTTGTTTGTTGTGCCAATATGTTATTTGTTTCTCTTATTTGAGTATAGTCCTACTACTGTTTTTATTGTTCAAGTAGTTGTAGAATTGCTAGTATTGGTTATCAGAGTTTATTATTGTAATATTTTGATAGGACTTTCTATTAGTAAATATGTGTGGAATGCATTGGTTTATCCTTTTTCTGTTGTGATCGTTATTAGTGGTGTGTCATTTCTAACATTGTCTAATATATCTGTTTCAGACACAGGCTTTTGGTATCTGCTTACTGTTTCATTATTTTGCATTATATTGTCTCTAATTATGATATGTATGTTAGGTTTGCGCAAGTCAGAGCGTAAAAAAATAAGTGAATTTGTGATAAAAAGATTGCATATTTATTGAGAATATTGAGTATAGAATTATGATTCGAAAAATTGTAAATATACTGCGATATGTTTTTGTTAGGCATAGAAAGTATCAATTTGCTCGTCAAGGTAAAAAAGTGATTATTGGTAATGGTTGCATTATTAATTCAGCTTCAATGATTGAGTTTGGTGACAATGTTTCAATTGGTCCTAATGCAGTATTATATGCTATATATAAGAAAATTATTTTTGGGAATAATGTGATGTTGGGTCCTCATGTTACGATTGTAAATGGTGATCATAATATTAGAAAAATAGGTGTTGCTATTATTGATAATCATGAAAAACTTCCAGAAGATGATTCGGATGTAATTATTGGTGATGATGTTTGGATTGGTGCTAATGTTACAATTCTGAAAGGAGTTAATATTGGTCGTGGCTGTGTTGTTGCAGCAGGGGCGGTTGTTATATCTTCTTTTCCTGCTTATTGTGTGGTAGGCGGAGTTCCTGCACATATTTTGGGTATTCGTTTCAATTCAAAGCAAGTTATTGCACATGAGAAGATTTTATATCCTGAGAAAATGCGCATGAAAGAAAGTGAACTTGATTATTTGCGACTGGATGACGATAGGAAAGATAAAGTATAAATGGCTTAAATAAAAATAAGAATGTCAAAACCAAGATTAATAGCATTTTATTTGCCGCAGTTTTATCCTACTACTGAAAATGATGAATGGTGGGGAAAAGGATTTACTGAATGGACAAATGTCGGTCGGGCAAAGCCGCTTTTTAAAGGGCATTACCAGCCTAGAGTTCCTGCAGATTTAGGGTATTATGATTTGAGAATACCGAAGGTTAGAATTCAACAAGCAGAAATGGCAAAAGAGGCAGGTATAGAAGGTTTCTGTTATTGGCATTATTGGTTTAATGGGCGTAGGTTGCTTGATCGGGTATTTACCGAAGTCGTTGATAGTGGTAAACCGAACTTTCCTTTCTGTCTTTGTTGGGCAAATCATTCATGGTATCAGAAGACTTGGGACCCCGATAAACCCAATAAACTATTAATAGAACAGACATATTCAGGCATTGATGATTATATAGCTCATTTCAATGCAATGCTTCCAGCTTTTAAAGATTCTCGTTATATAAAAGTCGATGGGAAATTACTTTTTGCAGTTTATGCTCCTTTAGAAATACCTGATGTGAAGCTTTTTATTGAGATATGGAATCGTCTGGCTAAGGAAAATGGATTAGCTGGATTTTATTTTGTCGGTTTTACCTTTGGTGTAAAAAATATCAAGACTATTTTAGAACTTGGTTTTGATAGTGTAACAGTAGATTATATATATGATGCTTATGCTTTTCATACATTTCCATTGAAAATATTTTTAGAAAAAATAAAGAGAAAAATTTTGAAAATTCCTAGATTGTTGGAGTATGAACAATATATGGACTGTGTTTTGAGTGAATATCAATTAGGATCTAATATTCATCCGTGTTTATTGCCTAATTTTGATCATTCACCACGTAGCGCACATCGTGGATGTATTATAGTCGGGAATACCCCTGAAAAGTGGGGGAAGTTGTGCCGACAGATGTTTAACAAACTGCAAACAAGGTCGCAGCAAGAAAACCTATTGTTTGTTAAATCATGGAATGAATGGGGAGAAGGTAATTATTTAGAACCAGATCTGAAATATGGTAGAAAATATGTAGAGATGACTAAACAAGCAATTTTGTAATTTTCTAAATTTATTATCATCCAAAGAAGTTAAACATCTCAGAATTTATTTCTCTTTTAGTTGGCAATTGAAAGTGACATATAGAATAATCGTACCGCACTGAATATGCAGATATATAGCCATTCCTATCTTACCAAAGACCTCGAATATGAAATAACCATTAGGACTTGAAATTTGCAAATCTGTTTAAATTTTATGAATATAAGATCCTTTTTAGCCAAATCCCTGCGTATACCTCGACGTTTACACATGATTTATTATATTTGCTTTAATCGCTTCAAATTCTGGTTGAATGATGTGCGTTTCGGTAGCAACATGCGGGTATATAATAAAATTTATCTGAATAAGGCACGAAGTAGTAAAATTACAATTGGTGATAATTTTGTATTTACCAGTGGAGAGGCGTTTAATCCTTTGTGTCGAAATATTTGTGGATGTATGTTCACAGTTTATCCCTCATCGCGTATTACTATTGGTGATAACTCTGGCATATCTTCGGCTTGTTTATGGGCTAGTACTAGTATTACGATTGGTAATTATGTAAAGATTGGTGGTGATTGTGTTATTATGGATACGGACGCACATAGCCTTAATTTTAATATTCGTAGGTCAATAGAGAAGAATGAACAAGGGTATAGAGTTGATGGTTTAGCTGCTGCTACTGCCCCTATCATAATTGAAGATGATGTACTCATTGGAACTCGTTGTATTATTTTGAAAGGGGTAATTATTGGTGCGCGTACTGTGATAGGTAGTGGCAGTGTCGTTACCAAGAGTATTCCAGCTGATTGCATTGCAGCAGGTAATCCGTGTAAAGTAATAAAATATATAGAGCGTTAGTGTCCAAAAATGACATATTGCTGTTTCGTAAGCAGTCCAAAATTGGCTATTGATTGGAAGTTCTATCTTCGCTGCAAAATTTTATCATTATGTATAGCAGTGAAGATCTTGAAAGGTTTTACTTTCAGTACCAGACGGAGGCTTTGCCTCATGGAGAATCTCTCCAATTGTTTTGTGTTAGGAACAAAGTTCCTTGTAACATCTTTTACAAATGGTTTAAGGATACTAGTAAACAAGTAGTTGAAGTCCAGATTGATGGTATTCCCGTTGCGGGTAATGAGAAAAATCCCATGCCTGTCATGCACCCTCAAACTGTATCCAAAGGCAGCATCGATACTCCTGTTCGTATTTGGATTGAGGTTCGTATAAGCAACGGCTTGCATTTATCCCAAAAGAATTTAAGCTATCAGGATTTAGTTCGGATGATAGAGAAACTGGAGGGCTTATGCTGAGCAGGGAAACCTGCTCACGGAATCCTATAAATTATAGTGAAGGAATGCATGTCTCATGTAAACAACAAGTTCGTGAAAGCTGCCAATCAAGGTGATGGACCGACAGCCGGATGTTTTTCAAACCTTTTAAAGAGTTTCTTTGCGCGAACATATCTATGATGAATCCGGGCTTACTCCGCAAGAAAGGTTGCGTGAAAGGCAAAGCATGGAAACGAAGGAACTCCTGATGGAATTACGCAGCCTGTTGGAAAGTGAACTGTTAAAGGATTCAGCATTTTTTTTAAAGATTTTTAATGGATGCAGGGATTATGTTAATATAGTTCCTGACAAAATCACTTTGGCTACAAGCCAATGTTAAATTCAAAGCTGATTAATTAACAAAATTCAGTGTAGGGCATAGTAATGTGCCCTTTCAAAGGGGGATGCCCTAAATTGAGCACTTACCATTGCTAGTGGGAGGGGAGAAAATCTATTCTTCCGACTTCCATTCTTTAAATTATATGGATCGCCGTGACTGCAAGAAAGCTGATCGTCAACACCGTAATAGTGCTCCGGTAATGATTGGTGACGACTGTTTCATAGGAGCAGGTACAATCATCTTAAAAGGGGTGACCATTGGTTGCCGTACAATTGTTGGTACCGACAGTGTGATTACAAAATCCCTTCCTGCAGACTGTATTGCAGGAGGAAATCCATGCAAAGTAATAAAGATACGAAGACCGCTTAACGGCTGCTGAGTCTGTATGGGATATGTTAAAATTGGAGGAAGGCTTTAAATTACGCATCATGAAAATTGCTGTTTTGATGACTTGTCATAATCGCTGTGAGAAAACATTGAGATGTTTGCATTCTCTATACTGTTTGGATAATTCATATCATTTTAGTATTGATGTGTTTTTAGTTGATGATGGGTCTACTGATAATACATCTGAAAGCGTTAGTTTATTTTATAATAAAGTTTTTCTTATTCAAGGTAGTGGCAACTTGTTTTGGAATCGGGGTATGAGAGAGGCTTGGAAAGCTGCAATAAAGCAAGACTATTACGACTACTTTATTTGGTTGAATGATGATACTATTTTGTATAATGATGCATTGAATGTCGTGATCGGAGATAGTTTACTTGCAGGAAATCATTCTATAATTTGTGGAAGTTTCCAAAATACAGAGAATGGAACATTTTCTTATGGAGGTAAAACTAAAGACGGCTGTCCGATTTTTCCTAACGGGACTTTACAGGAATTGTTTTACATGAATGGAAATTTTGTATTAGTCCCGTATAGTGTATATAAAAAAATAGGCATCTTAGATAGCCATTATTGGCATCATTTAGGTGATTATGACTATGGACTGGTTGCAAGGCATGCAGGCCTTAAAGTTTTTGTTGCTTCACAATATGTTGGTATTTGTGCTCGGAATGAAAACGGAACAAATAGAATTAGAAAATCCGGTGTAGGCATAAGGGAGAGATTGCGCTATTTAAATACTCCAATGAGTTTGAGTTTAAAAACAGCATTCTATTTTTACAAAAAGAATTTCAATATTATCTATGCCATATATAAAGTGCTATTAGAAATAATTATTGTTGTGTTTCCAGATAAGGTGTATAATCAATATAAGAATCTATTTAAAAAGTGAGTTTTTATATGGGTAATAGAATTTGTCTATCTACTAAAGGAATTGTATTAGTGGGATTAATATTGTTTTGTTTAAATCCAGTGGCTATTACTTTCTTGGTATTTCTGTATTTTATTACTTCCAGAATTACCCATCGAAGTTTTTTGTATTTATCTTCTTTTATATTTGCTGCTTATATTTCTTGTATAAATGCAACAAAAGTTCCAGACAATGATTTGGAAATGTATTTAGACTACTATAAGGCTGTTAACTATACTGACTTCTTTACTTATATAACATTTTTATCGCAAGGAGAGGCTATAAAAGAACCGTTATTTTCAGTTCTTAATTATATATTGTATTGGATTATCGGAAGTAACACAAAGGTCTATATTTTTTGTATCAGTTTTATCTCTTATGGACTTTTAGCATATTCATTAATTAAATTGGCCTTTAAGTTGGAACTGTCTTATAAGGTTATAATATTTTGTATATGCATAATGATGTTTACTCCCTATTTATTTATAATGTCAGCCCATTTAGTGAGACAGATACTGGCTACTTCTTTATTGTTCTATTTATTAGTGGATACAAGCTTTTATAACAACAAAAAATGGTGGTTAGTTATTGCCATGGTTTTGATTCATACTACTACGCTTTTTTTTGTTGTCTTTTTATTTCTACCGATTTTAAAAGATAGATTGGTAGGAAAACGACTGTATTGTGTTATCTTATGTTTTTGTCTTTTGTCTTTGTATCAAGTCTTATCTTCTTATTTATATGTAGTTTTTGAAAATATACCTATTGTTGGATATATTTTGAAAAGAACCTCCCAAAACACAACGTTTGAGTTATCTTCTTTATCTATGTTGCAATTAATAGTTTCATTTTGTATAGTGTTTATTCCATTTTACTATTATTACTTTTATGATAAGTTAAGTAGTAAACCTTCTGGAGGATACTTGTTTGTTCACATATTCATTTTCTTATTTCTTTTTATAATATTGAATTTACACCAATTGGAACTCTCTGTTCGATTTAATTTTTTTATTTGGTTTCTTTTACCATTTTCAAGCACATTTTTCTTCAAGATGATAAGGGTGTCGAATGTACAAATGGGAGTGATGTCTATATTGTTAATTCTATTTTTTACTTACTACATATCTCATGGTACTTGGGTATATGAAAAAGTAAATTATTCTATAATTGCACCTATCTCGTCATATTTCAATTTGTGAATTTTATGCTTATGCTATTTATTCATAAGGTATATATCTGTAGTGCTTTTAAATTCTAATTATTAAAATTGTATATTATGTTAGCTCCAATAGTATTATTTGTGTATAACCGATTAGACTGTTTACAGAGAACTATAAACTCTTTAAAAAAAAATAGATTGTCAAGAGAAACTGATTTATATATTTTTTCGGATGGACCGAAAAATGAGAAGGATTTGATTATAATAAATACAGTTAGGAACTATCTGGATACTATAACAGGGTTTAGAAAAATTGAGCGTAATTATTCTTCTGTAAATAAAGGATTAGCTTCTTCTATTATTGAAGGTGTAACTTTAATAATTAAAAAATATGGCAAAGTTATAGTGGTGGAAGATGATTTAATCGTATCGTCAAACTTTTTAGATTGGATGAATCAAGCCTTGGTTAAATTTCAATTTGAAAATAATATTTTCTCAGTGTCTGGCTTTTCTCCCCAAATTAAATGTTGGGATTACCCCTATGATTCATTTATGGCTCGAAAAGCTCATTGTTGGGGATGGGGTACGTGGTCAGATCGTTGGGAAACAGTAGATTGGAATATTGCAGATTGGAATGAGTTTAGATTTAATAAAAAAAATCAAAAAGAATTTGATCAACTAGGTAGTGAAATGTCAGGGCTTTTATTCGCTTGTATGGAAGGGCGTATAAGTTCGTGGTGGATAAGATTTAGTTATAATCAATTTAAACAAAATAAGTTGACGGTATATCCATGTCAATCAAAAGTAATAAATGATGGATTTACTTCTGAAGCTACGCATTGTTGTGTTTATAATCGATATCGTGTGGATTTTGATATGTCTGGAAAAGAGCAATTTAACTTTTCCTTTATGCTAATGGAAAATAAATGTATTGCTAGGCAGTTTTATTCTTATTATTCAGTGAAAGCACGTGTTTTAGGAAAGTTAAAAACGTATTTGATGAAATTGGGAATTATCAAACAATATACAAATTAATTATGGGGAAAAAAATATTAGTGACCGGTGGTTGTGGCATGATAGGCTCCAACCTGGTAAAACGCCTTGTAAAAGAAGGTAATGATGTTTATGTAATAGATAATTTGTGGCGTGGAAAATTAGAGTATTTGAATGATGAAGCGGGCAAGCCTGTCATTGATTTGGATACTCATTTCTTTAACATCGATCTATCTGTAGGGAATGAATGTGACCGTATTGTGTTCAATATGGATTACGTCATTCATTTGGCCGATATCGTTGCTGGAATTGATTATGTTTTTGGAAATCAAGGTGAATTGTTCAGGTTGAATAATCTAATTAATACCCATGTATTCAATTCTGTACGAAAAGCGGGGAAAGACCGTGTGAAAGGATTGATATACGTAGGAACGGCTTGCAGTTTTCCTTTGACACGCCAAAATTCTTTGGATGTGGTTCCTTTAAAAGAAGAGGAACTTTTTCCGGCTTTTCCTGAATCGGCTTATGGCTGGAGTAAATTGATGGGACAGATTGAACTTGGATTTTTAGAAAAGGAGATAGGGATTCCCTGCTGTACTTTGATGTTTCATAATGTATATGGTCCTCCTTGTGATTATGGAGAAAGAAGCCAGGTGATTCCTGCTTTGATCCGTAAAGCTGTAAATTATCCCGAAGAGCCGTTCAATGTATGGGGCAGTGGTTTGCAAGGACGTGCTTTCATTCATGTGGACGATGTGGTCGAGGCTCTTTGTCTGGCTTTGGAAAAGGGATGGGGGCATGGTTATATTCAGATAGGTCCTTCCGTATGTACTTCCATTAAAGAGATAGCCGAGACAGTCGTAAAAATATCCGGTAAGGATATTGAAATAGTCTATGATACGACCAAGCCGGAAGGAGACAAGGCACGTAGCGCAGACTATACCAAAGCAAAAACAATATTAGGTTGGGAGCCTAAAATAGCCTTGGAGGATGGTTTGAGGCAGCAATATGAATGGGTGAAATCCCAAATTGAAAAAAGCGGATGCCATCAATAATTCAAAAGGATTTTTCAGATATTCTTCCCGTTTCTACTTCCCATCATGTCGGTTTGAAAACCGTTCTTCTTTCTTCACAGGAAACTTCTTCTTCTCTTACTCAAATAGCGATTACAGAATTACATAAAGGTGATTTTGTGGATACTCATGTGCATCCTACCATGGATGAGCACTATTATTTTATGGAAGGAGAAGGGCTTATGATGATAGTTGATGAAAAGTATATCTGTAAGGCTGGGACGTATCTGTTGATTCCGGCAGGTTACAGGCATAGCCTGCAAGCCTGTTCGGTGATGAAATTTATTACTATAGGAGTAGCTTTATGAAAGAGAAGAGATATTTTAATGTCCGTTTAGAGTTCGATAAGAGAAAATTAGAGCAAACCATAGAAAACGCTATAGAAGAGGGAACAGTAGGATATGTTTGTTCGGTTGAAAGCAATAATTTGACTGTTGCTAATAATAATCCTGAGTTTTTGAACGTGTTGAATGGAGCCTTAGTCAATAATTGTGATGGATCTGTGCTTGCCAAAATATTGGGGTATATTCATCACAAGCCTTTAGAATCGTATATAGGAGCTGATATTTTTATAAAATATGTGCGGATGTGCCGATATCGCCAGTTCTTTTTGGGTAATACTCCGGAAGTACTTTCCGGACTGAAAGATAATCTTTCAAAAATAGATCCAGAAATAAAAAATATGCGTTTTGAGACCTTGCCTTTCAGAAAAGTGGATGAATTTGACTATCAGGGCATTGCGCAGATGATAAATGAGGATAAACCGGATATTATTTGGGTTTCTTTGGGGGCTCCGAAACAGGAAATGTTCATGAACCGTTTACAGCCTTATTTACATCGTGGAGTGATGTTTGGCTTTGGAGCTATATTCAATTTCAATGCAGGAGTAGGAAATGTAAAGCGTGCTCCGGATTGGATGTTGAAACTTAAACTGGAGTGGTTGCATCGTGCTTTTGAAGACCCGAAGAAAAATGTTCCCCGATATTGGAATTTCATAAAGACCTTACCTAGACTGATTAAGGAAGAGATGAAGAGGGATAATGGGTAGAAAAATACAATTAATTTTAATATGCCTTATTGCGATTAGCTCGTTACAGAGTCAGGCACAGGCATTATATGGCACAACGGGACTTCTTCATGCCCCCACTGCCGAGATGCAAAGAGACAAAACATTTATGGTGGGCGGGAATGTGTTGCATCTTGTCCCATTGCAGTATCTCACCACCAATGAGATAAAATACACATTCAATTATTATCTGAACATAACCATCTTCCCTTGGCTCGAAGTAGGATACACCTGTACCATCAATTATGCAAATCATGGCTCCACTTATTTTCCGGAGCAGTCTTGGGGAAAGTACACCAATCAGGACCGTGCCTTCAATGCTCGCCTGCGGTTGTGGAAAGAAGGCTGGTGGAAGTCTTGGACTCCGCAGATAGTCCTTGGTCTGGACGATCCCACCTCGCATGAAGCATACGGCGGTGGGGCTATCAAGTTCGATGAGGACGGTATGCAGAACAATCATTTTACACGATATTATCTGGCGGCAACCAAGCATTTCAGTTTCACCGGGGTAGGGACACTGGGTGTTCACGCCGCATACGTGGATTACCGTGCCTGTTGGTTTCCTCATTACAGGAGAACTGCCGCAGGGGTGGATTTCAAATTCAACCTCTTGCCGGAAGATAACCTGGCGGTAAAAGCCTTAAACGGACTGAACTTAATGGCCGAATACGATGCCCGCACAGTGAACATCGGGGCACACTACCAGCTATGGAAAGACCACATCAACCTGATTGCCGAATTGAATGACGGGAAATACTTCTCCGGCGGCATTTATTTCAAAATCCATTTAAAATAATAAAAATCGTTCATTCATAGTATTTTCCGGATAGAATTCGTTTCTTTGCGGTCAGAAACCATAAAATCATCTTTATTATGTCAT